>ENA-UOUJ01001466-UOUJ01001466.1-activated-sludge-metagenome-genome-assembly--contig:-NODE-1466-length-12386-cov-4.266645_pt1 | contig 12386 bp, 13 predicted proteins | sample MGYA00249839_ERZ747224 | MGnify/ENA primary metagenome ERZ747224 (study PRJEB28782, sample SAMN03220277) | activated sludge metagenome | biome: wastewater; feature: sewage sludge; material... | reverse complement strand
ACGCAAATAGTTTTACCATTGACCTTAAAGGGAAAGCAGCAGGTGTCTATTTCTACAGCATCACTATTGGAGAAAGAAAGATGAGGGGAAAGATAGTGCTACACTAAGATTTAATCATTGACCTTGCAACAGGTTAGTGACAATCTAAGAATAAAAAAGCACAACCGGAGTTGCGCTTTTTTGTTTTACTGTGTTTTGTAAATATCTATATGCCCTCGTTGAAAACTCGGTTTCCCATGTGCTGAAAGAGAGTAAAACATACGATAGTAATTGTTGGCAGGCATTGCCAGTCCGCGGTAGCTCATGCCTATATCATGTTGTGCCGAGCTTATGTGCATTGATTTTGTGAGGTACACTTTCTTATGTTGGTCTATAATCACCATCTTCATGTTGATGGGTTGCGTAGCAAACACTCTTAGTATTTGTGTATCGCCACATGGATTAGGAAACAGACGATCTACATACACTTCACTCCAATTATATCCTTCAAGATTTACAGTGTCAAGCGGCTTAAAAAGATCGTGTACCCACTGCGGCCATTGTTCCATCTTGTAGTCGTCTGCAGCATTGCCCACGCTTCCAAGTCGTTGCGCATTGATATCAAACTGTTGGTAGCTGGTAAAATTTGTACCCGATGCACTATGCTCGTCGTTTTCCTTTTTATTACAGCTTGTAAAAATAATTCCTAACAGGGCCACTGTTACTAATCGCTTCATGACACGAAATTTACCGCAATATATAATTTCTGGTTTCTTTTTGAAAGCATTGGCTTACAATTTTTCAATGCTGGTGCAATACATCCTGATATTCCGGGGTTCTGTCGAAGGTAGCTTTAGCAAATACACACAGCGGCATCACCTTAATATTTTCAGTTCTCGCCCAGTTCACTACTGCGTTTACAAGATGTCTGCCTACTCCTTTTCCTCCCAGCGAAGGATCAACTTCGGTATGTTCTATAATTATTCCTTTTTCCATAAACCAACTGTACACTATTTCTGCTAATCCATCGCTTGTGTAAAACCTTCCTTTCTTTTCACCGTTCTCGTGCAAAATCTCCATGAGCATTATTTTTGAAACAAATTAGGCAATGCACTACGGATGACCAAAATCATTGACAAATGGAGCGCGTTGCCAATAACTTTACAGGCTTATGTTGTATTGGAAAAGATTGACCCATGCAGAAATGGACCAACGCATTTCGGCTGCATTGAAAGAGAATATTGATTACAACACAAAGATTTGCCTCGGCATTCCTGCTTCCAAGCTCGATCCGAATGTGTTTTCCGATCAGGCTTCGTTTCTAAAAGATGCTCCATTGTTGCGTGCGTATGTTCAAAATCCAAACCACATAGGCTGTCATACGCTGGGCGATTCTGAATATTTTTTTAAAGGCACACAGCAAATTGAACGGGATGTAATAGAACTGCTAAGTGTGGATATGCTTCATGCACAGCCAAATGAGTGCGATGGTTATGTAGCGGCGGGTGGAACCGAAGCAAACATACAGGCTGCATGGATTTACCGGAATTACTTTCTTCGGGAGCATAATGCAAAGCAGAATGAAATCGCATTGATTGGATCGGAAGACACGCATTATTCCATAGCCAAGGCTGCAAACCTGCTAAATCTTAACTGGTATTCCGTTCCGGTCGTGGCGCATACGCGCGAAATTGAAGAGGCAAAACTTGAAGAGGCGATTATTAAAGCGAAAAGTGATGGTGTAAAATATTTTGTAGTGATTGCAAATATGGCTACCACAATGTTTGGTAGTGTAGATGATCCTGATCTGTATGTGAAAGTGCTGGAAAAGCACGAGTTAATTTTTAAGCTGCATGTAGATGGCGCATTTGGGGGGTTTGTTTATCCGATAAGTGTTGATAAAACCAAGCTCAATTTTACCAATCCGCATGTTTCTTCGATAACGCTTGATGCACACAAAATGTTGCAGGCTCCCTACGGCACGGGCATTTTTCTTACACGGAAAGGAATGATGGAATATGCCTACACAAAAGAGGCACAGTATGTAAATGGAATGGACATTACGCTAAGTGGTAGCCGCTCTGGTGCCAATGCTATTGCAGTGTGGATGATACTTTTCACTTATGGTCCTTTTGGCTGGCTTGAAAAAATAAATAAGTTGCTGTACCGCACCGATTGGTGTTGCGAGGAACTCAACAAGTTGGGTGTGCGTTATTATCGTCATCCAAAAATGAACATCATTACACTAAGGGCAGAAGACATTCCTGAAAAACTCGCCTGGAAATTTGGTTTGGTGCCAGACAAGCATACCGGAAAACCCGATTGGTTTAAAATAGTGGTGATGGATCATGTGGAGTTAGATCACCTGCAACAATTTATTTACGAACTGGAGCATGTCATCCGCGATATAAATGTGGCTCAGTAAAATAGGAGTTTACAAATCATCTCGATTGAGATAAATGATGTTGGGTGCACGCACAAAGTTGGATTGATAACGAAACCGGAGATCGGAAGATACCAAAATTCTAAACTGTGGCAGGTCGAGAATTGTTCTTGGAAAATAAAGCGCTTTAAGTTCTATTGTTCCAAAAACAAGATTTTCATTTCTTGTTCTTAAACCTGCTCCGATGGCTACATACCCATCCGATTTGTCAAAGTCTTGCTGCTCGAAAGAGATGAGCGAAAAATCTCCGAAAACAAAAGGAGCGAACCGAAAGCCAAATAATTTTCGGTGCAAGTATAAAATAGTTTCGGAGTAAATGCTGATGCGTCTATTTCCATTTATACTGTCTGTGCGAAATTCGTTAAGTCCGTAATTGTTGTTGATGCGCAAGGGTTCGTAAGTGATCCTGTCATTCAATTGTGTGTAACTGAACTTTGCATACTCTCTTAATTTCCATTTTTTAAGATTGAAAATGCGCGTAAAAAAATTGACGCTCGCAAGTGTGCTGGCATCTTGGAATTTTCCATTGTGAAGAAAGCCGCCGGTTTTGAAAGAGGAATTAATAAATCCTCCCTTGGGTGTTACGAGATAATGCTCCAGTTGAATTCCGCCATACGGTCGTTCCAGTGTGAGTTGTTTATGCCAGCCTCCCGTTATCGAAATAGAATATCCTGTCGGAACATCCTCTGTTGTACCAAAACCGTAAATGTAATTCAGCTTATAAAAGTCTTGTTTGAAGATAGTCAGTTGTCCTAATGCAGCCTGCCTTGTGTTGTAAATAGGATCAAAGGTTTCACCAATCTGCGCGGGTGCATATTTGAAGTCGGCTTTAAAATATCGCGCAGCTACAAAAAACCGTGTACGATTTGCTGAGTAGTTTGCATACTCTGCCATCCGTTTGGTTCCAAGGTTGTAACCTACCCATGCATCGTAGTAGTTGTAGCGATAGTTAAAGAAAAGGCTGTCGGGTTTTTTGTAAACATTTTCTGCCTGATTAAAACTCACTTCTAAGCCGCCGGCAACATGCGAAAACGGAGACACCAAAGGACGTTCCAGCCGTATAAGAAAAGCATTTTCAGGTTCGGTTCCATCACTTCTTCCGCCGTCAATTTGCGAGTAGGCAATGGTGCTATTTATAAAAGTGCCACCGATATTGGTTTTGCTGTACAGCAATTCGTATCCGATTTTCGGATTTCGGTTTTGCTCCCAAAGTCCGGTAGCTTGCACGCGTTGCGCCATGCCCGCAAGGTTCGATTCTGAAATGCGAAGTTTTACACTGTTCACACTTGCATCTACCACTGCGCTCAATGTAAACAGGTCTTTTGTAAGTATATCCACAGAATCTTTCGATCCTTTTACCGGCACAGTAAATATCCGCACATCCTGAATAAAAGAAAGTGTCCGCAGGTAACGTTCGTTGTCTGCAAGTTCATAGGCATTCAGTTTTGTATGCTCTTTCATAAAAAGGTTTTGCCTGATGACAAATTCTTTCGTGTCTGTGTGCAGTGAATTAAGAAGTCTTGTTCCGAAATAGGTCACACGATTAGATGTGTCGGTAAATGTTCTTTCAAAATCATAACGTTGAACAAAAATGTAGCGGATAATCCGCCCTTTGTATTTATTAAAACGCTCCTCACTTTTTTCGATCAGAATTTCCACATTGCCAGAGTCGTTCGAGGATGTTTTTCTCATCGAATTAATGGCATCGTTAAATACATTGTTGATAAATCGGTTTTTGGAATTGATCATTATTTTATTGAAAAGGTCTGTAGTGTCGGTGGCTTGCTCCAGTTGGGCAGAGGCAATCCATGCAAAAAAGCAGCAGTAAAGGGTTAATATTTTCCTCAGAAAAAACTGCATGTATAATGGTCGGGCTGCTTAAGATTTAAATAGTTTGGTAACAAAAATCGTACACAAATGATCAGCTGATTATCTTTCGATGTAAGGCTCCTACAGCGGCGATAAACACAGGCAATATATACGTTGTTTTAAAAAATAGCAGCAATCTTCTATCTCCAGTTTTATTTCCGGTAATTTCATTCATCAATAACAACCAAATCTATGGATAGCAGTTTTATAGTAGTAGCAAAAACAGTGATGGAAAACAGGCAAATGATTGCCGCCATGATCTTTGCTATGAGTAAAGTAAACCCTGAAATGTATGCTTTGTACGAAGAAAAATTAGCCGAACTAAGAAAGGAACACGAAAAAGAATTTGAGAAGATGGATAGCGTACTCGAAAAACTAAACAACCAAAGTTCTTCGTAGAATTTATTTAAAACGGATTGTGTATGCTGGTAATATTTGCTACTTTGTAGTAAATGTTTCACTATGTCAACCGAACAAAAATCTGCAGACTACGCCGGCATTACTAAATGGATAGTGATTGGTGTAATTGTAATTGTTGCATTGTTTGTTTTGAAAAAGCCTCTTGAGGGTTTCATTTACAAGACCAGCGAAGTGGAGGTGACCGGAAGTGGGGTGAAGATAAAAACTACACAAACGGCCATTGGCGAACTCAAAGTATCGAGTGAAAAAATAACGGAACAGCAGGCGAATAAAATTGCCAATGAAACACAGGGTTATAAAAATATTGTCGCTACAGATTTTACCCTTTCCTGGCCTACAGATACATGGACACGCTCGAACGAGGAAATTCCAAAATTCCAGCAAATGGTTACCCAATACAAACCCGATGCGCAGGTGATTTTGTATTGCAGAGAGAAGGAATTGAATGAATTAGGCGGCGCTAATAATTTGTTTGTTCTTTCTATGCCGTTTGATAATCGTTATAGTTTTTCCGACCAGGTAAAAGCGGATATTGAACTTAACCAGCAGATGAGCAACGCGAGATATACCACCGTAGAAGTAGATGAGGCAACAAAGGGCGCTACACTGATCTACACTTACGAATTGAACGGGATGGAACTTTATCAGATTACTCGCTACGCCTACAAGGATGGAAAAGTTTATGGTGTATTCGCCACCACTTTTGCAGATGATGCAGCAGGACAGACGGAGGTGAATAAAATTGTAAACTCTTTCAAAATAGTGGAAGGGTAAAATGAAAAAGCCCGCTTTCGCGGACTTGTTATTTAAGAACTTGAAAAAGGCATCCGGCTATCGTAATCACAATTAATACCGTTCCGGAAATGCCAAGCCAACGATTGTTTTTGTGCTCGCTTCGAGCGTCATAATTTAGTCTCATATACACACGCAGTTTTTAGGGGTTAAGTAATCAATTGTCAGTAAAAAAATACTGGCATTATTCGGAAGATACAGTTTTTTTCCATAGCGTGCTTTCTCTACGCAAACTTATGTTTGTAAAGAATGGTCAGTAACATTCTATTCTGCAAGTTATCGTTACGGCATTACTCCTGTTGCGGAAGCGGAGTGGGCAAATATGCCTCGTGTTTAATTTCCGATAGACGCTCCATTTACTACCTTAGTAGTCTTAAAACTATACCGATGAAAATAGTGATGTGCCTGTTGGGTTTTGTGGTTCTTTTAGGTTGTAAAAAAAATGGAGATCATACTCCTTTTGCCCCGCTTCAATTTGAAATATCAGGATTGCCAGATACGGCAAGGATGGAACAAACCGATACAACAGAAATACTATTCTCCATAGATTTCGTTTCAGGGTTTAAAGACAGAGTTGCCTTACAAATTAGCAACTTGCCTTCTACCATTAGTGCAAGTTTTTCGAGCAATATAGACACCCCCAGTTATAGCACAGTTCTCCGACTGGTATCTCACGGTGCAGACACCGGTACTTATAATATTGTCATTACTGCGGCCGATAGCAGGCAAACGAAGATTGATAGTTTCAAACTGAGGGTAAATCCAACTCCTGTAAATCCTGCACTCACTTTAGTGGGTAATTATGCCGAAACGGGTCCTTGTACGCTGGCCGGAAGCATCAACAATACTGTTAGTATTGCTGCGCACACACCAGAATTTAATAAAGTCATTTTCTCCAGACTTTGGAATAATAATCCCAACACGGTTTTGCAGGCAGATCTTGATCCGGTTAGTCAAACAATTTCAATTCCTTCTCAAACAGTAAATAGCGCTGTATTTAGCGGAACGGGTTTCTACAGCGGCAATCAAATCCACATAAACTATACGGTGGAGATGGGATTTACAAAGGACAATTGCAGCGTTGTTTTGAACAAGCAGTAAGCATTGTGTTTTTCAGTGTGGGATAAATTTTTTTATCTTGTTTGAAAACACGTACACTTTATGCAAAAAATCAACTTCCTCTATGTTGCTTTAGCCTCGCTTATTCCCATTGCTGTTGGGTTTGTTTGGTACAGCAAACCATTGTTTGCAGACGCCTGGATGCGAGCCGCAGAGGTTTCTGAAGAGAAACTAAAAAGTGGCAACATGGCGCTTATTCTTATTCTCACTCTTGTGTTGAGTTTAATGTTGTCTGTGAGCCTGATGCCTATCGTCATTCATCAGTTTGGCGTTTTTGGTGTTTTGGCAAATGAAACCGGGATAGATGATCCAAATTCGGAAGCGGGAAAATTCATCGCAGGGTTTATGGAAAAGTATGGCAGCAATTTCAGAACGTTTAAACACGGATCTTTTCATGGTGTGATTGCCTCATTGTTCTTTGCCTTACCCCTTATCGGCATTAATGCAATGTTTGAAAGAAGAAGCTTTAAGTACGTTGCCATTCACACCGGCTACTGGTTGATTACTTTAGGACTAATGGGCGGGGTAATTTGTGCTTTTGTATAGTTTTCCTAAAAGAAGAAGAGACCAAAATTTCGGTCTCTTCTCCACTTTTGCCAATATTAAATTAGTTGCCGTATTCGCTTAAAAATTTGATGCGCATCATCTGTAAATGCTCAATGCTTACATCCCGGTCTTTAAACTCTTCGTAAGCATATTCCAAATTGTCGTCTGCGCTGTTGCGGAAATAGTCGAAAATATCTTCCTGCTCGTACTCGTCCAGTTCTTGTTCCAGACAATAATCAAGGTTTAATCTGGTGCCACTGGCCACGATTGTTTCCATCTCGTTCAGCAGATCAGGAAGCGTGAGATCTTTGTTCTTTGCAATAGTCTCCAGCGGAATTTTTTTATCAATGTTCTGAATGATGAACACCTTCATGCCGCTTTTGTTTACTACGCTTTTCATCACAAAATCATCGGGCTTAGTAATGTCGTTTTCCTCCACATATTTTGCAATAAGCTCAATGAATTTTCTTCCAAATTTCAAAGCCTTGCCTTTACTCACCCCTTGTATGCGCTCCAATTCCTCCATTGTGGTGGGGTAATTGATAGACATATCTTCCAAAGAATTTTCGAGGAAGATTACAAACGGAGGAAGGTTTTTTTCCTTAGCTACTTTTTTGCGAAGGTCTTTTAGCATTTCAAACAGCACAGGATCTGCAACGGCAGTTGCCCCGGCATTTGCTACTTCTTCGTCATCACCATCGGCATTCTCATAATTATGGTTCAAAGCCACCATAATAGAAAAAGGCTTTTTAAGAAACTTGTGGCCTTTCTCCGTGATTTTTAGCAATCCATACTCTTCAATGTCTTTCCGCAATAAACCTTCCAGCATCATTTGGCGGATCAGAGAATTCCAAAAGTTGGCATCCATCTCCATAATAAGTCCGGCGCCGAAGGATTTAAGTTTATCGTGGCGGAAAGTTTTGATCTGCGGATTTGCCTTGCCCAGAATTATGTTCACCACATAATCTATATTGAAACGCTCGTCGAGTTCATTAACCGCATCGAGCACAATCTTAGAGCTATCTTTTACTTCCAGTTTTTCTTTCGGATTAAGACAGTTGTCGCAATTATTGCAATTATCCTGCTTCAATTCTTCACCGAAATAATGCAGTAAAAGTTTTCTGCGACACACGCCGCTTTCAGCATAAGCCACTGTTTCTGCAATGAGTTGCGCACCCACTGAGCGGCTTGTCGCGCATCAAGTGTTCCAGCTTTTGAACGTCTTTATTTGAGAAATACAAAATGCACTTTCCTTCCAATCCATCCCGCCCAGCGCGTCCGGTTTCCTGATAGTAATTTTCAAGCGATTTTGGAATGTTCCAGTGAATTACAAAACGCACATCGGGTTTGTCAATTCCCATACCGAATGCAATTGTAGCCACGATCACATCCACTTCTTCCATTAAGAATTGATCTTGCCTTTGCGCACGAATATTGCCTTCAAAACCGGCATGGTAGGCAACTGCGGAAATGCCGTTTGCCATTAGTGTGTTTGCCAATTCTTCCGTAGTCTTTCGGTTGAGGGTATAAATGATACCACTCTTTCCCTTCATGCTGTGAATGAACTTCACCATGTTTTTCATTACCGTTTCCTTCGTTCCTTTTGGAACAATTTCGTAGTAAAGATTAGGACGGTTGAAAGAGGAGATGAAAATATTCGGCTTGCGTAGTGACAGGTTCTTTACAATATCATCCTGCACTTTGGGCGTAGCTGTAGCAGTAAGTGCAATGATTGGCAATTCAGGATTGATCTGGTCAATCATATCGCGCAGCTTTCTGTATTCCGGGCGAAAATCATGTCCCCATTCAGAAATACAATGCGCTTCATCTACCGCAATGAACGAAATATTGATGTCGGAGAAAAAGTCAATGTTCTCTTGTTTGGTCACTGTTTCTGGCGCAACGTAAAGCATTTTGGTCTGCCCGCTCAACAAATCGGTTTTTACCTTTTTTTGTTGTGTTTTGCTAAGGGTAGAATTGAGAAAATGCGCAACATGCTCCCTGTCGCTGTAACTGCGGATCAGGTCAACCTGATTTTTCATCAAAGCAATGAGCGGAGAAACAATCAGTGCCACACCCTCGCTAAGAATAGCCGGAAGTTGATAGCAAAGCGACTTGCCACCGCCCGTAGGCATTATTACGAATGTATCCTTGCCTGAAAGAATACTCTTGATGATTTTCTCCTGATCGCCTTTGAAATTATCGAAGCCAAAATGCTCCTGTAACGATTTCTTTAAATTAAGTTTCGATTTTGAGGTAATAGTACCTGCATCCATACACAATAAAATTTTGCCTTAGGTAACGATCAAATCATCCGCAGAAAAGTATGAGAAAGTAGATTGAATATCTGTTGCTCTAAAAGGACTGCGAATTTACGATAGGGAAGATAAAAAAACTAAAATAAACAAGCAACCTATTTTTCCGATGTGTTTATTCCACCGACAAATAATGCGTTTGGAAATCGTAATCTTTTTCCAGAAAAGAGAGGAGGTTGTGAAAATGTTGTGGTTTAGTGATGAAATCGGTCGTGTTTACATCAATAGTCAATGTTTTGTGAAGGTTCTGTTTCAGATATTGTTGATACACGTCCTGCACTTTTTCAAGATATTCATCGGCTATTTTCTGCTCATAACTTCTGCCACGCCTTTGAATATTTTTTTGCAACTTACCAATGGGGCAATGCAAATAGATTAGCAAATCGGGCTGCGGCAGTTGAATGTCTATAATGTCGAATAGCTTTTGAAACAGTTCATATTCATCGTCCTTCAGATTGATCTTCGCAAACAATTTGCTTTTGGTAAACAGATAATCTGAAACAATTTTTTGCTGAAAAAGATCCTGATGCAATAAGATTTGTTTGAGTTGCTTATAGCGATCTGCGAGAAAGGAAAGCTCCAGTGGAAAGGCATATCGTTCCGGCTCGTTATAAAATTTCGGGAGAAAATTATTGTCTGCAAATTCTTCAAGTATCAATCGCGCATCATAGTGCTTTGCCAATAAGTTAGCCAGCGTACTTTTTCCGGCTCCTATATTTCCTTCAATAGCGATGTAGCGGTAGTTCATAAGTGGAGGTAAAGATAGAGGGCAAAATGATGAAGACTATCTCCGCAATTAAAACCACTTTTCAATTTCCATCTTTCTTACCACAAGCTTATCCTCACATTCCTCCAACAATTTTCCAACCTTTTTTCCAACTACAGGATGCACTAAATTTTCTGCTATCTCATTCAGTGGTTCAAGCGTAAATCTTCTGTCCTGCAAAAAAGGATGTGGCACTTTTAGTGTGTCTGTATTAATTATCTCATTGTTGAAGAAAAGTATATCAATATCGAGTGTGCGCTGCCCCCATTTTACTTCGCGTTGTCTGCCGAGAACAAGTTCTGTTTTTTGAATGTTGTGCAATAACGCTCTTGAAGAATTGTCTGTACTTATCTCAATCACCATATTCAGAAAATCGGGCTGATCCTTCTTTCCCCATGCGGCGGTTTCGTAAACGGAAGACTGTTTCTCAACGGTTGCAAAAGTGGCAATCACATTAATTGCCTGTAGCATCCATTGCATTCTGTCGCCTTCATTGCTGCCCAAAAGCAGATATACTTTATTCATCGTAGCAAAGTTATTACGAAGTTTCTTTCACCCTTTTTGTGTTTTGTCTTTTGAATTTATCACCATGTATCTTTGCTGCCACAATTAAAAAACGAAAGCAATTTTCATGAAGCAGTTTTTCAAAATGTTCTTCGCATCCTTTCTCGCTATGATAGTGATGAGTGTTATAGTGTTTGGCTTAACGGTAGGTCTTATCGCGGCACTTGCAAGCGATGCCGGTGAGGATGGTAAAGAAGTAGCAGCAAATTCTGTGTTGCGGATAGAGATGTCGAAAGTAATACATGAAATAGGTGAGACGAACCCTTTTGCAGCATTCGGCGGGCTTGCCTATTCTCCTGGCTTGTACGATATCATCAAAGCCATAGAAACTGCAAAGACAGACAAAAACGTAAAGGGCATTTTCATAAAGATGGATATGACACCCAACGGATGGGCTACGCTGCAACAACTCCGTCAGGCATTGGTGGCATTCAAAGCGAGCAAAAAGTTTATCTACGCTTATGGAGAAGTTGCGCCGCAAAAATCTTACTACCTGGCAAGTGTAGCCGATAGTATTTTCCTCAATCCTGTAGGGTTTACGGAACTAAATGGTCTTTCCTCCGAACTCCCATTTTTCAAAGGCACTTTGCAGAAACTGGAAATTGAACCAGAGATTTTTTACGCAGGAAAATTTAAAAGCGCAACAGAGCCTTTTCGTGAGGAGAAAATGAGTGAGCCTAACAGAAAGCAAATTTCAGATTTGCAGGAAGATATCTGGACGGAGTTTACAACTGCTGTAGCATCGCACTCGAAGGTGAGCGCCGCCACTGTGGACGGCTGGGCGCAAACAGGAGCCATACAATTTCCGGAAGATGCATTGAGAAATAAGCTTATTGACGGACTTGCCTATATAGACCAGGTGGAGGATATAATTCGCTTGAAGCTCGATAAGAAGAAGGATGATAAGAAGAAAGACGATGAGAAAATAAACTACGTGGAGCTTGATGAATACACAAGTACCGTAAAGCGCAAACGCAAAATGAAAGATGGGCGTATAGCGGTATTGCTTGCAGAAGGCAGTATTACTGATGGACAAAAGAACGAGGATTTTGAAATTGCCTCAGAAGATTTTGTGGCGCAGATCAGAAAGATCAGGAAGAATGATAAAATAAAAGCGGTAGTGCTGCGGGTAAACTCTCCGGGTGGTAGTGCGCTGGCATCGGAAGTTATTTTGCGGGAGTTGCAACTGCTGCGTGCAAAGAAGCCAATCATCGTTTCTATGGGCGATGTGGCGGCATCGGGTGGGTATTATATTGCTTGCCAGGCGGATAGCATATTTGCTTTGCCCAATACTATAACCGGAAGCATTGGCGTGTTTACCATGTTGTTTAATGCGGAGAAAATGTTGCAGAATAAGTTGGGAATTACTTTCGATGAGGTGAAGAATGCACCTTATGCAGATTTCCCCACTGTGACTCGTGCGCTAACTGCTGAAGAAGGAAGAAGAATGCAAGCGATGGTAGATACTATTTACCAAACATTTATGCGTAGGGTGGCTACGGCACGCCGCATGGAAACGGCGATGGTGGATAGCATAGCGCAGGGGCGTGTGTGGAGCGGAACGGATGCGCTG
>ENA-UOUJ01001465-UOUJ01001465.1-activated-sludge-metagenome-genome-assembly--contig:-NODE-1465-length-12388-cov-3.494770_pt1 | contig 12388 bp, 12 predicted proteins | sample MGYA00249839_ERZ747224 | MGnify/ENA primary metagenome ERZ747224 (study PRJEB28782, sample SAMN03220277) | activated sludge metagenome | biome: wastewater; feature: sewage sludge; material... | reverse complement strand
GCACTGGCAGGCGGCCGACCTCGTATGCGCGGCCGACGTCGCTGCGTTGGCCGAAGCCGCGCGCGCCTGGAACGTCGACGTGCTCGTCAACAACGCCGGCAGACCGAGCTTCGGATGCTTCGTCGATCTCGAGCCAGCGCACATCGAGGCCGTCCTGCGCACGAACCTGCTCGCGCCGATCCTGCTGACGCGCGCGCTGCTGCCGTGGCTGAGCTCCCGTCCGCGCGCCAGCGTGATCCAGATGGGATCGGTGCTCGGCCGGCTCGCCTTGCCGGGCTACAGCGTCTACAGCGCGGGCAAGTTCGGCCTGCGCGGCTTCAGCGAAGCCTTGCGCCGGGAGTTGGCGGGCACCGCGGTGCGTGTGCAGTACCTCGGACCGCGCAGCACGCGCACGCGCTTCAACGACGCGGCGGTGCTCGCGTACAACGAAGCGACACACACCGCGATGGACGAACCGGAGCGGGTCGCCCGCGCGCTCGTCGAGCTGCTCGAAAGCGGCGCGCCGGAACGCTTCCTCGGCTTTCCCGAATCGCTGGCGGTCCGGATCAACGGGCTGGCGCCGGCCACTGCCGACATGGCGCTGCGCGCGCACCGGCGCGCGCTCGCGAACGCGCCTCGAGCGGCCGGCCCGGCCTCGGCGCAAAACCCCGCGGCAGCCGCCGCGACCACCAGGCAAGAGCCACGATGAACCTTCCAGCCACCCGACCATCCCGCGCGCGCCGAACGATCGCGCTGCGACTGCCAGCCGCGCTTTCGATCGCGGCGGCGCTGCCCGTGGGCGCCCTCGTGCTGCCCGGCACCGCGCACGCGGCGAGCCTCGAGGAAGCGATCACCGACCTCCAGCGCGACTGGGAGGTGATCCGCTACCAGACGCCTGCCGCGGAACGCGAGCGCCGCTTCGAAGCATTGAGCGCCCGGGCCCACAAGGTCAGCGAAGCCTTCCCCGGCAGGAGCGAGCCGCTGGTCTGGGAAGGCATCATCGTCAGCTCCTGGGCCGGCGAGCGCGGCGGGCTCGGCGCCCTCGGGCTGGTCAAGCAGGCCAAGGCGCTGTACGAAGCCGCCATCGCGATCGACGGCAAGGCGCTGGACGGCTCCGCCTACAACAGCCTCGGCGTGCTCTATTACAAGGTGCCGGGCTGGCCGATCGGCTTCGGCAGCAAGGGCAAGGCGCGCGAGCTGCTGCTCGAGGCGCTCGCGATCAACCCGGACGGCATCGATCCGAACTTCTTCTACGGCGAGTTCCTGCTCGAATCCAACCAGCCCGCCGAGGCGCTCAGGTACTTCGAGCGCGCGCTCGCGGCGCCGCCTCGTCCGGGCCGCCAGGTCGCGGACGCGGGGCGCCGCGAGGAAGCGCGCGAGCTGCTGCAAAAGGCTCGCGAGCGGATGTAGCAGGCCCGCCCGCTGCGGCGCGAAGCGTCACACTGACGCCGTCGCCCGCGCGCCGCCGGGTCCAGGTCGCTTCGAGGCCGTGCAGCGCGGCGATCCGCTTCACGATCGACACACCAAGACCGCTGCCCGGGCTTTCCTGTCCTTCGGGGCGGAAGAAGCGCTCGCCGAACCGCGCGAGCACTTCGGGTGTCAGCGTACTGCCCGCGTTTTCGATCTCGACTCGATCCTTGGCGACGCGAACCGTGACGGTCGACCCGGGGGGCGCGTATCGGGCCGCATTGTCGAGCAGGTTGCGAAGCATCACGCGAAGGAGCTCCGGATCGCCGTCCACGGCGATCGGCGCATCGGCCCCGGGCGGCCACTCGCAGGCAAGCTCCACGTTGCGCGCCACGGCCAACGGCAGGCAGTCGCTGAACACGTCTTCGACGATCGCGCGCCAGTCGATCGGACTGCGTCCGATGACGAAACCGGTCGATTCGAGGCGCGACAAGGCGAGCATCTGGGTCACGAGCCGCTCCATCCGCTCGAGCCCGGCGCCCACGTTGGCCGCTGCCGACTCGCGCTCGGACGCGCCCGCCGTCCGACGCAGCACGTCCCACTGGGCACGCAGCACGGCAAGCGGCGTGCGCAGCTCGTGCGCGGCATCTTCGGTGAAGGCCCGCTCGCGCGCGATGGCGACCCCGATCCGCCCGAACAAGGCGTTGACGGCTTCGACCATCGGAACGAGGTCGGTCGGCACGCCGAGTGTCGCGATCGGCTCGAGCTCCTGAGCACTCCGGTTGCCGAGGTCGGCGACCAGCCGCTGCACCGGCGACAGCGCCCGATGTACGCCCAGCGCGATCGCCAGCATCAGCACCGGCAGCACGAGCAGCCAGGGCAGCAGCTGACTCGACGTGAGTTCGTAGACCATCTCGTCGCGTTCGTAGGTCTTCTGTCCGGCTGCGATCAGCCGGTCGCCGTCGAACGAGTGCAGGTAGTAGACGCGCCATCCGTCGCCGCCCAGGCGCAGGTCGACGAAGCCGGCGCGGCCGTCGGCGTGCGGCAGCGCCGCCCCCTCGCGGTCGGTGAACTGGAGCCGCCCCTGGCCGTCCCAGACCGCGATCGCGAGATCGTCCATGTCGGCCTCGCCCGCCGCTGCCGGCTCCGGCGCAGGCGAAGCGGGCCCGACCGAGCGGCCCGCGAACTCGGGGGCATCGATCAGCGACTGCACCTGCCGGGCCAGGCGGATCAGCTCGGTATCGAAGAGCTCGTTCACCTCGTGCCGCGCCCTCGGGACCGAGATCGCGATCGCCGCCGCCCAGGCGAGCATGGCGCCGCCGAGCAGGTAGATCAACAGGCGCCGGCGAAGTGTCATCGGGAGGTCACGTCGGCCGGTCGTCCCGAGCCGAGCGCGTAGCCGACCCCGCGCACCGTGCGCACGATACCGGGATCGATCTTGCGCCGCAGCCGGTGCACGTGCACCTCGAGGGCATTGCTCTCGAGCTCGTCGGCCCAGCCATAGAGTTTCTCCTGCAACTGCGTCTTCGAAAGCACCCGGTTCGGCTGGGCCATCAGCGCCGCGAGCACGGCCATCTCGCGACCGGTCAGATCGAGCATGCGACCCCGCCATCGGACAACCCGGGCCGCGGGGTCGTACTCGAGTTCGCCGTGCTGCCATACCGGCTGCGCCCGGCCGCCCGTGCGTCGCTGCAACGCGCGAAGCCGCGCGGCGAGCTCGTCGATCGTGATCGGCTTGACCAGGTAGTCGTCGGCACCGGCATCGAGGCCGGCGATGCGCCGCTCGACGGCGTCCTGCGCCGTCAGGATCAGGACCGGCACCTCGTATTCGCGGCTGCGCCAGCGCGCGAGGCATTGCATGCCGTCGCGTCCGGGCAGTCCGAGATCGAGCACGACCGCGTCGTAGGGCACCGCGACCAGCGCGTCGTCGGCCTCGGTGCCGGTTCGGAACCAGTCGGTCGCCATGCCGAGCTGACGCAGCCCGGCGGCCAGCGCGTCACCGAGCTGCGGGTCGTCTTCGACGATCAGCACGCGCATTGCATGGCGGGCTCAATGATGACGGACATCGGTGAGGCGCGTCCGATGACCAGCCAATGGATCGGCGCAGCGATCAGTCTGGCTGGCATGTTCATCCTCGCCCGCCACCGTCGCGGTAGCGATTCTGCTCCAGGCGACGACAGGACGCTAGCCACGCAGGCCGCCACGCAGGCACCCGAAGAGTTCCCGATGTCGAGGATCACCGGGTGTTGCCCGTAGTGGCGCCGCCTGCTGCGTTCTCGAAGGCCGCCCGCTGCGCGACACTGTGCCCGAGCCGGCGCGCGATGTTGCCGCAGACGAGGTCGCACAACTCGTAGATCGACGGATCGGCGATCCTGTAATAGACGCTGTTGCCGCGGCTTTCGCGGGCAAGCAGGCCGTGCTGCGTGAGCATGGCCAGATGGCGCGAGACGTTGGCCATGGTGAAACCGCAGAGCTTCGCGATTTCGCCGACATTGCGCTCGTCGTCGCGCAGCAGGTTCAGGATCTTCAGCCGGGTCGGTTCCGACAGCAACTGGAAGTAGGCCGCTACCTGTTCGAGCGCCTCGTCGGAGAGTGCGTGCATATTGACTCGCTTGACTATTTAACTGATTACGCAAATAATAAAGTCAACTGGGCCGCATGACAAGTTGCACGCAAGCAGACGCGGCTCGCAGAGTTCGAGGACTTCGGTCACGGCCAATGCTTATGAGGAATCTTGCAACAGTTCTGCTCGCGGTTCTGTGTATCGGGTTCGCGGTGGCTCGCGCGGAGCCTCCCGGTCTGGAAACCGTCGAGGTTCGGACCGTCGCCGAACCGGTTTCGACCGGCTTCGACGGGGTCGTCGAGGCCGTACGCCAGACCGTGGTTGCCGCGCAAGTGTCAGGTGCCATTGTCGCTCTCGAGGTCGAGGCCGGCGACAAGGTCGACGCGGGCCAGGTGCTTCTGAGAATCGACGCCCGCGCTGCCGACCAGGCTGTCGCAGCCAGCGGCGCCAAGGTGCGAGCCGCGCGTGCAGCGCTCGATCTCGCCCACAAGGAATTCGAGCGGCAGCAGCAGTTGTCGCGCAAGGGCTATATCAGCCAGGCGGCGCTGGAGCGGGCCGAGGCCCAGTACAAGGCGACCCGCGCGGGGCTCCAGGCGGAGTCGGCACAGGCCGCGGCGGTGAGCACGCAGACCAACTTCCACGTCACCCGTGCGCCGTACACCGGTGTCGTCGCCCAGGTGCCGGTCGAAGTCGGTGACATGGCGATGCCGGGGCGGCCACTTCTGACGCTCTACGAACCGCGCGCCCTGCGCGTGACCGTGTCGGTTCCCGAGACGGCAGCGGCCGCTGCCGTCGGTAGCGCCGTGCGGTCGCCACTCATCGAGATTCCCGGCCTGCCGGCCGATCGAAGGCGGCCGATCGCGACGCAGGTGCAGCTTCTGCCGCTGGCCGACCCGGGTACGCATACGGTCACGCTGCGCCTCGACTTGCCGACCGGAATCGATGGCCTTGTGCCGGGAATGTTCGCCCGGATCTGGCTGCCGATGGCGGGCGAGGTTCCCGAACGGATCATGGTCCCGGCCACCGCGATCGTGCGGCGAGCGGAGTTGACCGGTTCGTACGTGCTCGGCCCGTCGGACCGGCCGATCCTGCGGCAGGTCCGTGTCGGGCGCACCGCCGGCGATGAGGTGGAAATCCTCTCCGGCCTGACGCCTGGCGAGCGGGTCGTCCTCGACCCCCGATCGGCAGCCAGGCTGCATTGAGAGCGATGGCGCAACGATTCAGCTCCGATCGCCCGGGCTCCGAAGAGTACGGCTCCCCGCCCGGGCTGCGCATCTCCGGGCGCATCGCGGCCGCGTTCCAGAGCGCCCGGATCACGCCGCTGCTGGCGCTGCTCGGACTGCTGCTCGGTGTATTCGCCGTGCTGGTCACGCCGCGCGAAGAGGAGCCCCAGATCGACGTGACGATGGCCAACGTGCTGATTCCGTTCCCCGGCGCGGCGGTGCGGGACGTCGAGCAGATGGTCGCGACGCCTGCCGAGCAGGTGCTGTCACAGATGAGCGGCGTCGAGCACGTGATGACGGTTTCTCGGCCCGGCGTCGCAGTGGTCACGGTGCAGTTCGAGGTCGGCGTGCCGCGAACCGAGGCGCTCGTGCGTCTGTACGACGCGGTCCACTCGAACGCCGACTGGTTGCCGAGGGGACTCGGCGTGCTCGACCCGATCGTCAAGCCCAAGGGTGTCGACGACGTGCCGATCGTCGCCTTGACGCTGTTCAGCAGGAATCCCGAAACCGGTCCTTTCGACCTCGAGCGCGTTGCGCACAGCATCGAGGCCGATCTGAAACGCGTGCCCGGCACCCGCGAGGTCACGACGATCGGCGGGCCCGGTCGCGCAGTGCTCGTCGAGATCGATCCGGCGCGGATGGCAGGCGCGGGCGTCACTGTGCCCGACCTGCGGGCTGCCCTGCAGTCGGCCAATCTCGGAATTCCGGTCGGCGAACTGCTGATCGGAAATCGCGCGGTGGCCGTCGAGTCGGGTCCGTTCCTCAGGGATGCCGGCGAGATCGGCGAGCTCGTCGTCGGCGTGCACGGTGCGAAGCCGGTGTTCCTGCGCGATGTTGCCGACCTGCGTGACGGGCCGCTGCCGGCGAGTCGCTACGTGTGGCATGGCGTCACCGGCAAGGATGGCGGCGAGTTCCCGGCGGTCACCGTCACCGTCACGAAAAAGCCCGGCGAGAATGCGATCGACGTCGCCGACGCCGTGATCGCCCGCGCCGAAGCCTTGCGCAACACCGTCATTCCCGGCGACGTGCAGGTGGCGCAGACGCGGAATTACGGCGCGACGGCGAACGACAAGGCTCAGCAGCTGATCCAGAAGCTGCTTTTTGCAAGCGCCTCGGTCGTGGCGCTCGTTGTCCTCGCACTGGGCCGGCGCGAGGCGGTGATCGTCGGCGCGGCGGTGATCCTCACGCTGACGGTCACGCTGTTCGCGTCGTGGGCCTGGGGATTCACGCTGAACCGCGTCTCGCTGTTCGCGCTGATTTTCTCGATCGGCATCCTCGTCGACGATGCGATCGTCGTCGTCGAGAACATCCATCGCCATCAGCAGCTTTACCCCGAGCGCACCCTCGCACAGATCATCCCGCGCGCCGTCGACGAGGTCGGCGGCCCGACAATCCTGGCGACGCTGACCGTCATCGCAGCGCTGCTACCGATGGCCTTCGTGTCGGGACTGATGGGCCCGTACATGAGCCCGATTCCGATCAATGCCAGCCTGGGCATGCTGCTCTCGCTTGCCATCGCCTTCACCGTCACGCCGTGGCTCGCACGGTTGCTGATGAAGTCGCCACCGGCGCACGCGGCGGGTCAAGGCCTGTCGGGGAGGCTCGCGCCGCTGTTCGGGCGGGTGTTCCGCCCCCTGCTCGACGACAAACGCGGCAGCCTCAATCGCCGCCTGCTCGGCGCCGCTGTCGCCGCGCTGATCTTGGTCTCGCTCGCGCTTCCGGTGACCGGCCTCGTCGTGCTGAAGATGCTGCCGTTCGACAACAAGTCGGAGTTCCAGCTTGTCGTCGACATGCCGGCCGGCACCCCGGTCGAGCAAACCGCGGCGGTCTTGCACGAGCTGGGCGCGTACCTGGCCGATGTGCCCGAGATCACCGATTACCAGGCCTACGCGGGCACCGCCGCGCCGATCAACTTCAACGGCCTGGTGCGCCAGTACTACCTGAGAACGGGCGGCGAAGTGGGCGACATCCAGGTCAATCTGGTGGGCAAGAACGAGCGCAGCGAGCAGAGCCATGCCATCGCCGCCCGGCTGCGGCCGGGGCTGCAAGCGATCGCCCGGCGCTTCGGCGCCAATCTCAAGGTGGTCGAGGTTCCGCCCGGCCCGCCAGTGATGGCTCCGATCGTCGCCGAAATCTACGGCCCCGATGCCGACGGCCGCCGCGACGTTGCGAGACGGGTCCGTGCGGTGTTCGAGGCAACCGTGGGTGTCGTCGATGTCGACGACAGCAGCATCGCGGCTGCACCGAAGACGATGTTGCTCGTCGACCGGCGCAAGGCCGCAATGCTCGGAGTGCCGCAGCAGCAGATCGTCAGCACCTTGCGGGCGGGGCTTGCCGGCGAAGCAGCCACCTGGCTGCACGACCGGAGCAAGTATCCGGCCGCCGCGACGCTGCAGTTGCCGGCCGAGCGCCACGGTGACCTCGATGCACTGCTGCAGCTCGCAGTGCGCAGCGCCGAGGGCAAGCTGGTGCCGATTCGCGAGCTCGTCGAAGTGTCCGACACCGTGCGCGAGCAGCCGATCCATCACAAGGACCTGTTGCCGGTCGAGTACGTGTTCGGCGACATGGCGGGATCGCTCGACAGCCCGCTGTACGGGATGTTCTCGATGCGAGACGGACTGGCGGCCATCGAGCCGCCCGGCGGTGGCGCGCTGGTCGAGTATTTGGTTCGCAAGCCGGAGGACGCCTGGCGCGATTACGCGATCAAGTGGGACGGCGAATGGCAGATCACCTACGAAACCTTTCGCGACATGGGTGCCGCCTACGCGGTCGGGCTGCTTCTGATCTACCTGCTGGTGGTCGCGCAGTTCGGCTCGTATCTGACGCCGCTGATCATCATGGCGCCGATCCCGCTGACCATCATCGGTGTCATGCCGGGTCACGCGCTGCTCGGCGCACAGTACACGGCGACGAGCATGATCGGAATGATCGCGCTGGCCGGCATCATCGTGCGCAACTCGATCCTGCTCGTGGACTTCATCAACCTGCAGGTCCGCGAGGGGGTGCCGCTCGAGGAGGCGATCGTGCGTTCCGCCGTGACACGGGCGCAGCCGATCATGCTGACCGGCCTGGCGGCGATGCTCGGCGCTTTCTTCATCCTCGACGATCCGATCTTCAACGGTCTGGCGGTTTCGCTGATCTTCGGCATTTTCGTATCGACCCTGCTCACGCTGGTCGTAATCCCGATCCTCTACTACGTCGCCTGGCGCAATCGCCTGGCGGTCATCGCCGCCCCGGTCTCGCCGGAGCGGCCCTCGGTGTCCTCCCCCTCCACCCCCCAAGGAGCATGACCATGAGCTCGTGGCAAATCGTTCGAATCCTCGCCGGCACCTTCGTCCTGCTTTCGCTGGCGCTCGGAATCCCGGGTAGTCCCGTATTCCTGAGCAGCTGGTGGCTGGCGCTCGCCGCCTTCGTGGGCGTGAACCTGCTGCAAAGCGGGTTCACCGGGTGGTGCCTCTCGGAGCGGATCATCCGCAAGCTGGGCGCGCGCGCTGGCGCCTGAGCCAGAGCATCGTGAAAGCCGTCGCCCTCCTGTCGGTCGCCGCTGCCGCCGCGCTCGCGTCGCAACCGGCCGCGGCACTCGGGCTGTTCGAGGCGTGGCAGGCGGCGCAGCGCAACGACCGCGAGTTCGCGGTCGCGCGCGCGGCGCACGAGGCCGCGCAACCACGGCTGAACCAAGGCGCCGCGCTGTGGCGTCCTGAAGTACTGCTCAGCGCCGCCGCCGGATTGGGCACGAACGAAAACGAGGCGCGCGGCGCGCAGTTCTCGACGCCCGCTTTCGGTCGGTCGAACGACGTCGCGTTCGACACTTCGGTCACCAACGGCACCGTGCATCGCTGGACGGTATCGGCCAGGCAGCCGCTGTACAACCCGGCGCGCCGCAGCCAGCAGCAAGAGCTTCTGCTGTCCGTGGACCTCGCCGGGGTCGAGTGGCAGGCGGCCGTGCAGTCGCTCAGGCTGCGCACCGCCGAGCGTTACTTCGGGCTCGCGGTGGCGGCTGAAACGCTGCGCGTGCTGCGCGCGCAATCGGAGGCCATCGGACGCGCGACGACCGAAGCGCAGGATCGATACCGAATGGGCGCCGCACCGGTCACCGACACGCACGAGGCGAAAGCCCGACTGGCCGCTGCGACGGCGCAGGTGCTCGCCGCCCAGCGTTCGCTGCAGCTTGCCCGAACCGCGCTGTCCGACAGCACCGGGATTCCGGTTGCCTCGATCGCGGCGCGCCTGCCGGGGCCCCGTACGATGGGCGCGTCGATGCCCCTCGTGCAATGGCTGGAACGATCTGCGCAGGGCAATCCCGCCATTGCCTCGCAGGCGATGCGCGTCGAACTGGCGAAGCAGGAAGCGGTCAGGCACAGCGCGCGCGCGGCGACCTCGGTCGATCTCGTTGCTCAGGCCGGGCGCGAGCGCCTGAGCGGCAGCGGCGACTTCGGTTCGGCGCGCAACAGCTCGCGCAACGAGTTGATCGGCGTGCAGGTGACCGTCCCGCTGTACACCGGGGGCTTGCGCGACGCGAAGCACGAAGAAGCGCTACGACGGGTCGAGCAGGCGCGGGCCGAGCTGCAGCGGATCGGCGAGCAGGTCGCCCAGCAGACGCATTCGGCATGGCTCGGCCTGGAGGTCGGCGTAGCCCGGGTGGCCGCCCTCGAGGACGCGCTCGAGGCGAGCGAGGCGCGCCTCGATATGACGCAGCTCGGCGTCGAGATCGGAGACCGCACGACGCTCGATCGGCTCAACGCCGAGAACGAGACGACGAGCGCCCGGCTTGCACTGGTCGAAGCCCGAGTCACGCTGCTGATGGACCGCTTGCGGCTTGCGGCGCTTGCCGGTCAGCTCGACGATTCCGCCATGCAGTCGGTCGACGCGGAGCTGGCGCGCCGGGAAGGAAACTGATCCTGTTGATGCACCGCGTCGCCGCAGTCGTTCTTGTTCCATCGTCAATCAGCCGGCAACGGCAAAGGAGTCGATCATGAGTTCGTATACGTTCGGAAAAACCGTTTCGTCCGGTTTCGAGCAGGCAGTCGACAAGGTGACCGAAGCGCTGGCGAAGGAGGGCTTCGGCGTTCTGACCGAAATCGACGTCGCCGCAACACTGAAGAAGAAGATCGGTCAGGACATGTCGCCGTACAAGATTCTCGGTGCCTGCAATCCGCAGCTCGCCAGCCAGGCGATCGCTGCCGAGCCCCAGATCGGCGCGCTGCTTCCGTGCAATGTCGTCGTGAGAGCCGATGAAAGGGGCGCTACGCGCGTCGAGTTCATGGACCCGCAGGCGGTGCTGACGCTCGTCGAGCGTCCCGGAATCGCAACGCTCGCCGGCGAGGTGCGGGAACGGCTGACACGCGTCATGGACGCGCTTTGAGGCGGGCGCCGCGGTCGCCACGCTCGAGCGTTGGCAAGTCGTCCTGGAGAACGGGGAGCCCGTTCGGCGCTACATGCGCGCCTTGCCTACCCAGCCACTGTGCGAGCAGTGCCACGGCACGCCCGACAAGCTCGGACCCGGGGTGGCCGAACGGCTCACGCAGCTCTATCCCGACGACCGGGGCACAGGTTACGAGGTCGGTCAGATCCGCGGCGCGATGTCCCTGCGGCAGCCCGAGCGGCCGTAGGGCGGCGCCGGACGACGCCTGCAAGGGACGGTAGTGACTCGACAGCTTGACAGCGCGACAAATGGGAGGAAGATAGTAATCAATTACTATCTTATCAACGAACGATGGAAAGCCGACCCAGGAACTTGCCCGCGGACGAACGACGCGCGGTCACTGTCGCTACCGTGATTCAACTGGCGGCCGAACAGAACCCCGGCGAAATCACGACTGCCGCCATCGCCGCCCGAATGGGCCTGACGCAAGGCGCCTTGTTCCGGCACTTTCCGAGCAAGGACGCGCTCTGGCAGGCGGTCATGGAGTGCGTCGCCCGGCGGCTGCTCGACCGGGCCGAACGGGCAGCCCGCGACGCGGTTTCGCCGCTGGCCGCCCTCGAAGCGATGTACTTCGCACACATCGATTTCGTCGCCGCCCATCCAGGCGTGCCGCGGATGCTGTTCGGTGAGTTGCAGCGTGCCGGCGACACCGGCGCAAAGCGTGCGGTGCAGCATTTGATCGGTCGCTATCGGGAGGAGCTCGTGGTGCTGCTCGAGCGCGGCAAGGCGCAGGGCGAGCTGGCGGACGTCCTGGACACGCAAGCCGCCGCAATTCTGTTCATCGGCATGATCCAGGGGCTGGTCATGCAATCGATGGTTGCAGGCAAGGTGGCGCTGATCCGCGACGAGGCGCCGGGCGCGTTCGCAATCTACAGGCGCGGCATCGCGAGCGCAACATGAAGCGGCGCCCGATCAGCCGGCGCGCGCTGGCGATGACTCTGGTGCTGACGGCCCTGCTCGCGCTCTTCGCATGGGTCGTGATGCGCTCGGGCCCGCTGGCCCCGGTGCCGGTGACGACGACCACCGTGGAGCTCGCAGCGGTGGCGCCGGCGCTCTACGGCATCGGCACCGTCGAATCCCGCTACACCTACCGCATCGGCCCCACCCAGGCGGGCCGCCTCGGACGACTGCTCGTCGACGTGGGCGAGCGCGTGCAAGCCGGCCAGCTGCTTGGCGAGATGGATCCCGTCGATCTCGATCAAAGGGCCGAGGCACAGCGCGCAGCGCTCGATCGGGCGCGGGCCGGCGTGTCCGCGGCCGAGGCGCAGGTCGCGGATCTGTCGTCGCGTCGTCAGTACGCCGAGACCCAGGCGCGACGCTACGAGCGGCTGCTGCAGGCGCGCTCGGCAAGCGAGGAAGCGGTCGAGGCGCGCCGCCACGAGCAGCGCCTCGCCGAAGCGGGACTGCTTGCCGCCCGCGCGAACCTCGACGGCGCACGGCGCGAACTCGAACGCGCGCGAGCCGATCTCGACGGCGCGCTGCGACAGCGCGCCAACATGCGGCTGATCGCGCCCGTCGACGGTCTGGTCGCGGCGCGTGACGCCGACCCGGGCACCTCGCTCGTCGCCGGTCAGCCGGCCGTGAAAGTGATCGACCCGGCGAGCCTGTGGATCAATGCGCGCTTCGACCAGTTGCGCGCCGCAAGCCTTCGCGACGGACTGCCGGCGCGCATCGTGCTGCGTTCGCGCGACGGCGAGGCGCTCGTCGAGATCCTGACCGGCCTGAAGGACGGCGACCGGATCGTGCTGCCATGAAGGGCCTCGGCATCGCCGGCGGGCTGACCCGCGCTTTCAT
>ENA-UOUJ01001463-UOUJ01001463.1-activated-sludge-metagenome-genome-assembly--contig:-NODE-1463-length-12393-cov-2.644270_pt1 | contig 12393 bp, 13 predicted proteins | sample MGYA00249839_ERZ747224 | MGnify/ENA primary metagenome ERZ747224 (study PRJEB28782, sample SAMN03220277) | activated sludge metagenome | biome: wastewater; feature: sewage sludge; material... | reverse complement strand
CCGCCTACTTGTAGTGGTGGAAGCTGGTGTGTGTCTCCGGTGACAGATTCTGGTGTCCAGGCATCATGTACATACACCACACAAGATAGCGATGCAGAGAGTAATGAGTGGTATGCCTTCGTTTGTGACAACAACGCAACGTATGCAAGTTGTTCTTCACCGGGAGCGACAGGTTCAGGGAGTACTGGTTCCCCTTTTAAGGTTAACCATGACCCAACTTTCACAGCGATTACAGATGACGGTGGGGGTGGGGCAGACACTGGCTCAAATCCAGGAGGAACAATCACATTCACAGGTACATCCAATGATGACGATGTCGATACACTTCAAGATACAGTCAAATTAGTTGTTTGTGCGGACACCACTGGTGCAACAGCCTCTGGTTGCTCCGGAGTTGAACTTTGTAATTCGGCTTATGTCTCATCAAATCCGACCTGTCAGATTAATATTCCAAATGTAGCTCCTGATGGAAATTATAATTATTATGCATATGTGTTTGATAGCCATGGCTTCGCGTCATTGTCAAACTACGAAACTGGAACATACACAATTAACAACGTTGCACCTACAGTTGTTTCTCTGTTTTTAAACAATTCGCTAAATATTTCATTAGCGGAAGGGATTACTACAAGTGTTCCAGTCAATGCAAATATTAGCGACCTGAACAGTTGCCAGGATGTCACCACAGTGGAAACGAATATTTATCGTTCTGGGATAGGGTATCCAGCCTGTGATACCGATGCAGAAGACAATGATAATTACTGCTATGCCCAAGTGACGTGTACGTTAACGGGAGGAACTTGTACCGGGAGTACTGACGAATTTGCTGATTATGATTGTAATGTAGATATGCAATATCACGCTGACTCCACTTTTACAGATAGTTTATTCCCACTAGAGAACTGGTTGGGCACAGTAAAAGTTATCGATGATAATTCACAAAGTCATGACCTGGAAGTCCCGGCAGGTGTTGAGGTACTGACAACGAATGCTCTCGATGTCACGAGTGTTATTAATTATGACTCATTAAATATTGGAGACAAAAATGACCCATTAGACAAAATCACTGTTGTAACTGCCACTGGAAATGTCGGATTGGATCAAGAACTAGCAGGTACAGATATGACAGATGGGGGCAGTGGAGTTATAGGAGTAAATTATCAAAAACACTCCCTAAATTCTGGAACTGCTTACTCTAGCGGAACTACTCTAACTACTGTGTTGACAGAGTATGAATTAAACGTTCCCAAGACTACATCCGCAGTAGCACCAGAAACAAAAAATACTTGGTGGGGTCTGGAAATTCCTTTGGGAATTCCGCCTGGAGTATATACGGGAACCAACACTGTGACTGCAGTTAAAGGTGAGTTGGCAGAATGGTAATTATTGTATTTAGATGATTGTAGTACATTGTTAATTATGGTACATTTTAGTTCACACATATTTATTTCGATGACGACAGAGAAGATAAGAAATTTTGTGTATATTACCCTTGGACTTTTTGTCTTTTTAGTTGTTTTGCTTTTAAGTTTTAAGATATTGGTACATGCCGAAACTGTCACAACTACTGTGACAGTAGGAAACTCAGCACCGAGTTTTACAGCAGGTCCTGCTGAGAGTACTGCCAGCGATGGTACAACCCCTACAAACGAAGGCTCGAATGTAGTATTCCAAGCTACAGCGACAGACTCCAATGCAGAAGATTATTATCTTGCGATTTGTAAAACCGATGCAATTACTGCAGGAGTTGGAGGCGCTGCACCAACTTGTGCTGCAAGTAGCACTTGGTGTGTCTCTACTGCAACTGATTCAGGTGTTCAAGCTTCATGTACCTATACAACTCAAGGAACTGATGTGGAAAGCAATGACTGGTATGCATTCGTTTGCGACAATAACTCATCATCAGCAAGTTGTTCTACCCCAGGTGATGATGGTACTGGTGCTACAGGTTCCCCATTCAAAGTCAACCATGACCCTTCATTCTCAGCTGTTTCAGATAACGGTGGAGGTGGAGCAGACTCGGGAGCAAATCCAGGAGGAACTATGACCTTCACAGCGACAGCCTCAGATGGAGATAGTGATACGGTTCAGGATACTGTTAAGTTGGTAGTTTGTGCAGATACGACTGGTGCGACCGCATCGGGCTGTGCTGGTACACAAATTTGTGCATCGACGAATACCGCGTCAAATCCTAGCTGTCAGATTAGTATTGCCGCAGTAGCACCCGATACCACAATTAACTACTATGCTTATGTATTTGATAGTCACAGTTTTGCTTCAGTATCGAATTATCGAACAGGTGCTTATATTATAAACAATCTCGCACCTGTGGTTAGTTCTGTAACGCTTAATGGAGCAGCAAATATTTCAGTTCCTGAAGGTGATACATTGAATGTTCCCGTCACAGCAACCGTTCAAGATAAAAATAGCTGTCAAGATATTACAACAGTTGAAACAAGTTTATATAGAAGTGCAATTGCTTACTCAGGTTGCGATACTAATGCAGAGGACAATGACAATTATTGCTATGCACAAGTCTCTTGTACAGTTGTAGGTGCCACATGTTCTGGAAGTACCGATGAAACTGCAGACTATACATGTACGGTGGTTGTCCAATATCATGCTGATCCTACAGATGCGAATTCACAGTATCCAGCACAAAATTGGTTAAACACAGTGAATGCAATCGATGATGATGCAGCAACACATGCAGTAGAAGTTGGTGCAGGAGTAGAGGTGGCCACAGTTTCAGGCTTAGATGTAACCAGCAGTATAAACTACGGCTCACTGGACGTAGGCCAGAAAAATGATCCATTGGATAAAATTACAGCAGTTACAAACACTGGAAATACAGGTATTGATACGGATTTGTCTGGAACTGATATGACAGATGGTGGAAGTGGAGTAATAGGTGTAGGATATCAAAAACACGCACTTGCAGCCAGTACTGCTTATGCTAGTGGGTCTGTATTAAGTACTACAGCAACAGAATACGAAATTAATATTTTAAAAACCACATCTTCATCTTCACCTGAAATAGAAAACATCTGGTGGGGTCTAGAAATTCCTACTGGTATTCCTCCAGGTGTATATAATGGAACAAATACCGTATTATCAGTACTTGGAGAATTAGTTCAATGGTAACAATGAAAAAATTATTAATTACAATCTTATTTAGTTTCAGTTTACTCTTGTTCTTGCCTGAGACTGTACATGCTGGCTTTGGAATTTCTCCTGCTGGTGTTACAAATAGCTCACTTAAGAAAGGTACACAATACGTTCAAGATATGATTATCTCCAGGTCTGATCCAGATGAAGAGCTTGTAGCGATAATAGAACCTGACTTAGGCGAGTTGAATGGTTGGGTGACATTCGAACCGAGTATGAACGTTACATTACCTGTAGGGGAAACAAGGGTGCCAATAAAAGTAATTGTTAATATTCCAGCCGACGCTGCAACCAAAAATTATACGGGGTTGTTTAGAATTTTAGCTACACCAAAAGAAAAAGTAAAAGGTGTTTCTATAGTTAAAGGTGCGAGGGTGGATATTAAATTGGCCACTACGGAAGATAGTTTAATTGACCTAGAAATTAGAGCTGCAAGCATCCCAGATACTTACGAGAAAGAGGAAATGACTGTTGATTTGAAGATACAAAATAACGGAAATACAAACCTTGCTCCATCGAAAGTTGAAGTTACGGTTCAAAATCTACTTGAGAAAGAAATTGCTGTGTTAGAGACGGATATAATTGAACAAGCACCAGCGTATGTATTCTCCGATGTCAAAGCAATAATTAAAAACCATGGTCTTGTTGCTGGAGAATATTATGGAAATATAAAGGTTTTCGTAGGTGGTGAATCACTCTATGAAAATAGAGTGGTATTTAATGTCCTTCCTGAGAAGGTTTTCGAAGAAGTTTGTTCAGGAGCTCCAGAGGTAATCAGTAATAATAGATTACCAATATTTGTCGGGGTATCATTAATAGGCCTGGCATTGACTGCTTACTATACATTCAAGGAAATGAAAAATAACAAGAAAATGAAAAAGAATAAAAAATTAATCAATCTTCTAGCTTTCTTATTCTTTATGATTTTGATGTACTTAGTCTTCATACAAGATGTGATTGGTGTTATGGAGAGAAAATGCTGGATGGAACTTGTCCCACCTACTCAAAATTCAGAGAGTGATCAAATAGAGGCAACAAATACACCATCTGTTGAGCCATCATCTTCTGTGCAAGGAGCTGAAACAGAGAAAACCGATGAGTCACAAACCACTTTTGACGAACTAAATGTCGGTTTAACCACTCAGGATTCAAAATATCGTGTGTACGAGACGAACAGCTTGAGTGCAAATGTTATTTACTTAGCCGAAGAAGGGGAACAATTTAAAATGATCCAAGAAACAGCAGAATGGTACAGGATTGAATTATCGAATGGCCAAACAGGCTGGCTTCCAAAAAATAGCACAAAAGATGTCGAACAGATAACCGTTCCAGACTAAAATTTTTCTATGGATATTAAAAAAGTCTTCAAAAGCTTCCCACATGCAATAAGAGGTCTTTCGCTGGTCTCGAAAGAGAGAAATATGCGTGTCCACATTATTGCTGTGGTAGTAGTCACTGTAGCCGGACTTCTTTTCAATATTTCATTAATGGAATGGATTGCAGTGTTTATCTGTTTCAGCCTCGTGATGAGCCTAGAAACTGTGAATACTGTTTTAGAGGATATCTGTAATAAATTAAGAGATGATCTGGGTTTGAGTTATGACTCTACAAAAAATGCAAGAGACCTAGCTGCTGGGGCAGTACTTATCTCAGCAATATTCTCTGTTAATGTGGCAATTTTAATCTTTCTTCCGAAAATTTTGGATTTGTTTATTTGAAATTAAGGGGTTTCTGATAATGCTTCGGTAACTTCTGGATATTCATCATCAACCACAGCCTCGTCATCTTCGTAGTCTGACTCAGGGTAGAATATGTCTTCATCACCTACCTCACAAGCCATAGTTGTGCAGGCCACATCTCCATCACTGCAACTGCAACTATTGCAGTCATCCATAAATCCTTCACCATTGCTATAAATTGTTCCGTTATAGTTACAGGTTTTCCCTGAGCTTCTAGAGATTAATAATCCGACTACTATTAGTGTAGTAATTAGTGAAAAAAAGAAAAAAGCAACAGAAAGTTTCAATAACAAGCTACTTGAGGATTTGGCAGTTTCCATCTTAATTGAGAATAATTAGTAACTTATTATATTGAATATACTGGAGAATCACAAATTAACGCTTTAGTGTAACCTCTCCTTCAGGTTTAGTCTTTAGTATAAATCCTAGAGTTAATATTAGTGAGATGATTAATAATACTGAGATTATTAGTGAATCTTTGCTCGTATAATCAATATTTTGATAAGGCCATAGACTAATCAAGGACGCAAGCATAATGCCAGCAATTAGAGAGAATAGTTTAGTGATATGATTTTTAAAAGCGTATTTTAGAACTTTTACAAAACTAATTAATCCAAATGCTACACCAGAACCAAAAACTAACGCCTGAGTGATTAATTCAAAAGTGAAGTTGAGTCTACTAAATTCTTTTACCATTTTTAAGATTAATTCATAAACCCCCAATGGAATTAGAACAAAAGAGCTATTTACTCCAGGTAGCACCATCCCCGAGACACTTATTGTCCCTCCGATGAAAATTAACCAAAGTGGAATAGAATCTGCATTGCTTACTTGCCCCATCTTTAAAACTGAGAAAAATGCAACAAATCCTATGATTAAGAATAATAAATCCGTTAAATTGGGTTTCTTTACAACTTTAATTGGGATGATAATTGAAGCAAGGATGATTCCAAAAAATATTGCTTGTACTATCGTTTTATTGTTCTCGTAGAAATAGTCCACGATATTAGAGAAGAGAACTATTCCGATAACCATTCCTATGAATAGTTGAATACCATAAGCAAAGTTTATCTTTTTAAATGATTTAATTAATTTATCTTTCGAGATTTTTCTGATTATGAATTGTAGAAGATCTCTAACAAAGTTTGTTACACCTTCTAATAAGTTGAGAAAATCATCATAAATACCTAGTAAGAGCGTGGCAGTAGAGGCACTAACTCCAGGAACTATTTCTGCAATTCCCATAATAATGCCATTAAAAATGTTTTTTATCCCTTTCATGTTAATTCTTCTTTCTTAAAATTATATTAAGCCATTTATGACTCCTGACTACTGTGTCGATTTTTTCAACTTTAAAACCCGCTTTTCTAGCTCTTTCGATAATTTCATCTTTTGAATATAGGTGATAGAACTTTTCTATTTTTTGATATCCTCTTTCATCGATTTCCACTTTTTCACCATCTCCTTCACGAACAACCAAGTAGAAGATTCCGTCATCTACGAGTGCATCGAATGCTTTCTTGAAAATCAAATCTTGATATTGTTCTTCTATGTGATGTAGTGAATTTCGAGCCCAGATTCCTTTGAATTTATCTTTTCCGAAATCGTATTTCACCATATCGTCAACTATTAATTCCATATCAGGATTCTCAAATTTAGCAATCATTGCAGATTTAGGAGAGATTTCGACACCAGTAACCGTGTATTTAGTTGATAAATATTTTGCGTCTTGTCCAAACCCAGTTCCGAGATCGAGAACTTTCGCAGGTGGGTGTACCATAGAAATAAACTCATCAAGCTGAATATGTGATACAGGTTTGCCGGCGAATTGTTCGTCATATGAACTAGCTTCTTGATCATAGGCAACGATATTTGTCAGATGCCTTGAGCTCAGTATGAAAGCGGATTCATCCCCACTTATTTGTTTGTCTGCGCAGTGTCCAATCTTTAGTTCGTGTTTTTCGAGGATAGATAAAATTTGCTCTGGTGTATTTGCCTGATAGAGTACAGCTAACTCAGTCTCGTCAATATTTAGATTTGTTTGAAGGCTTTCTATAATCGGATCCCAGAAATCACCATACAAGATAACTGGTTTGTGACAACCATAATAAAGTTTTGCCAATGCCCAGACCATACCAAACTCAGATACAGTTCCTGTTCCACCTTTACACACTAGATATGCATCACCTTTCTCTATTAAACCCAAAGTTCTAGTCATATAGTTTGAAGCGGTTTCATATTCATCGGTAACATTTGCTAGATTACGCCCTTCGAAAAATGAGGCCAATTTAGGTTGCCAATATATTGCGATTGTGTTTCCATCAACAGATTCTGCTCCATCAGTGGCTGCTTTCATAACACCAGGACCACCTCCATTTACTATGGTATAGCCTTTCTGGGCAAGAAATTTAGCGGCATTCCATATGTCTTTATATATTGGGCTCTCTTCAGGAATTGCTGAATCTCCGAAGAAGGTGATATTGTTGAGAAGCCTTTTATCAGGTTTATCTGACATTTCTTCAATCTAAAAAATAACAGATTCTCATAATAACATTTCTCTTGTAATTTGTCCTTGCATCTGGGAAATTATAGAATATAGAAAGTTAATTAAAGAAATGTTCGATTTACCAGAAGATGTTTCTAACAAAAAATACATAAGCACCGAACCCGAGCCAATTGGGGTAAGCGGTGAAGATATTGCTTCGGAAGAAAATTATTCCCCAATCATAACTCCTACATATGATACGAAGAAGGTGACTGAAAAAGCAGAACCAAGAAAGAAAAAAGTGAGAGGTCCAAGAAAAAGTATTTTGACGAAGGAAAATTTTGTAAAATTTATTAAATACTTAAAGAAAAAGTGGGTTTATTTCAAAACAGTGCAATATCCTGCATTATACGCAAAATTCTATGACATATATTATTTTGAATTAGTGCCATATAAACCAATTGATATCGCATTGAAGGTTTTGATAATCCTGACGTTGCTGATAATTGTGTTTATCGTTTTGATGATTTTGACTGAGTTGCTCAGATTGATTTTCTAATGTTCCCCAGAAGTTTAAGAATTTCCAACTACCGATAGATACAGATTCAAAATGCCCCAGAATATTGATGAAATCAATCCAATTACACCCAAAATAATTCCGATTTTAGCTAATTTAGACTTAGCTGTAGATTGTTTGCCTCTAAGACCAAAAACGATAGACATTATTCCGAATGCCAGCCCTGGATATACAACTAGACTTGTGATAATAGAAAAAGTCCCCATGAGAAATGATGTAAGTGCATAGTTGTCATACGGTCCAGGTCTGTTACTAGCGACGGGTGTTTCAGGTTGCGTTTGTTGTTGACTCTGATTCACTGTTGGAGCTGGATTTTGTGTTGAATTTGGATTCTGCATATTTGGTAATAACTTACTTATTTTAGTATATGGGATTTGTTTATCAATAACAAATTACATTTATATTGTTTGATTAATTAGTTATAATTGGGCATGAAAAGTAACAATGACAACGAGAGAACCATCCAATCAATTCAAAAAGATATTTCTGACTTTGTGTCAAAACGTGATTGGAAGAAACATCACAATCCCGTAAATCTAAGTGAGGCAATAATTGTCGAAGCGGGAGAACTGTTACAGTTGTTTTTATTCACAACTCACAAAGTTATAGAAAAAGAGGCAAAAACTAAATCTCATTTAAGAGAGAGAATCGAAGAGGAGTTAGCAGACATATTAATATATTCTCTTGAGCTTACTGATCATCTTGATATGGATGTATCAGATATCATTACCAAAAAATTAGAAAAAAGTTCAAAAAAACACCCGGCAATAACTTAATTTATTATTTTATAGGAACATTATGAAAGTCAAAATAGACACAAACGTAATATTTACAGAATTCTTCAAACTTAGTGATTGGAAACAGAGGAGTCTGGGAATTGGGGGTATGTACTTGATAATCAGCGTTTTGGGTATGGCATTATTCGCATTAACAATATTTCTCATGCTAGGTGACCTACTATTCGCATTCCTATTATTTTTAGTTATTGGACTAATCTTACTAGTGACTCATCTCATTGTACAGTTGTATTTGGCAGGTTATAAATTAGATTTAGTTAAGGTAATGCAACATGATGGGCAGATTGAAAGTGTTGCACATCTAGCAGATTACGGAAGAAGGATTACTCAGGGTTTTAAACTGAATCTGTCACAATTAGCTTATATTCTAATTCCCACACTTATTCTGTTTGTTGGATCATTTGTAAATAGTTTCTCATCACAATTTATGGAAACTACCGAAGATCCACTTAGTGCGGAATACTGGATATTTTTAATTTCAGGAAATGCGGTTGTATGGCTTGGAACGTTCTTGCAATTTCTGACAAGGCTTCTTTTCTTCCCACTGCTAACAGCCAGATTTATAAATAACGAGGGCAGAATTGCAGATACAATAAATATGAGTGCAGTCTTAAATGCCATAAAATTGAATTTCAAAGAAATTCTAATAGTGGGTGGACTTATCTTCCTTGCACAAACAATTGTGATGTTTGCGATTTATATGTCTGCATTCTTCATATTACTATGTGTGGGGTTGTTCTTGTTGCCGGTTGCCTTGTCTGTTGGGACAGTATATATGCAGCACTTTGAAGCCAGGATGGTGACAAGCCTTTTAAATTCATCAGTTGTTAAAGAATAATTGTATGAAATCATTACCTAGATTTTTTCTTTCCGAATACGAATATGCAAAAGGTAAGTATTATCTTAAAGAGGAGAAGATATTAAAACATGCCCGAAAAGTATTGCGGATATCTAAAGGTGACAAAGTAATATTGTTTGATGGAGAAGGCACATCATATCTTTCCGAAGTCGAATTATTAAGTAAAGAAGTTTTGGTTGCGAAAGTCCTAGAGAAAAATGTTGAAGAAATCCCGGAGAGACCGCACATTATCTTGGCTCAGGGACTCCCAAAAGCTGGAAAAATTGACATGATATTACGAATGAACACCGAAGTCGGCGTTCAAAAATTTGTCTTATTCGAGAGTGATTATAGTGTCGTAAAAGCCAAACATTATGATGAGAAAAAAATGCAAAGGCTTGGAAAGGTGGTTCAAGAAGCCTCCAGACAAAGTGTAAACAATTTCATTCCTGAAGTTGCACCAGCATTAAGTTTTAATGAGTTGTTAAACTTAGAAGCAGATTACAAACTACTACTTCATACTGACTCTGAAGGTGGTGCAACAATAAATCTAAAAGAAATCAAAGAACAAATTAAAATTAAGGATAAAGTATTGATAGTTATTGGTCCAGAAGGAGGCTTCTCTGAAAAAGAAGTATCCTCTGCATTAGTAAGTGGATTCAAATTAGTAAAACTGAACTTACCGGTATTGCGGACAGAAACTGCAGGTATGGTTGTTAGCTCTTTTTTGTTAATCTAGGTTAATGAAAGACTCCAAAATAGAATCAAACCCAATTCTGAAGTTTTGGTTAAACACTCTCAGCTTTGGCGGTTTGGTTTTTCTCTTCGTCTGCTATTACTATTTCTTCCAAGGTGATAATTTTTCCCTTGAGATGATTAACAAAGCTACTGCATCAACTGCAATCATCCTGATGGGGTTGTCCTTTGCTTTGAGTGGTTTGGGATATTACTGGGATTTCCTCGACAGAAAAGTCCCTTATAGAAAATATCTAGGTTTGGTGGGTTATTTTTTTGTCCTTTGGCATGGTTTAAACTCACTTTATTTTTATTTCCTAGCAAATACAGGTTTAGAAAAGTTTGTACTTCATAAAGATTGGTTAGTGTTAAATTTAACAATTAACAATCGAATACCTTTTATACTTGGTGCTTTATCGTTGATAATATTCACCCTCATGGCATTAATTTCAAATAATTATTCTACCAAGAAAATTGGTGGTGTCAGATGGCGAAAATTGTTGAGGGTAGGGTATATTGCTTTGCTTTTTGCATTGGTTCATTTTACAATAAAAAACTTCGAAATTTGGATTAAGTGGTCCAAGGATGGGGCAAATACACTGCCTCAAATGAGTTCTTTAATAGCCGTATACATCGTATTGATTTTATTACTTCGACTTGCAATGCAAATTTCTCTCGCTCGAAAACCAAAGCCAGGAATATTGACAGAAAAAGTAGAAACGAATAGTACTAAGTCTGAAACTATATCAAGAATTACAAGAGGAGACTCCGTGGTCCCTCCCTTTCGGCAGGGCAAGCAAGCCACGGAGAGACACTGCACAACGGAAAGAAGGTGGTGGGAGATAAAGATTAAGAAAGTCTAAATAATACTTTTAGCAATCATTTTTTCTTCATCTGTAGGAATAATCCAAACCGGAAGCGAACCTCTAGAGCTAATTTTCATATTTTCTTCTACGTTTATTTTTCCTTTGTTTTTTCTAGATATTCGTATGTTATAAGCAGTTAGTGATTCACAAATACGCTCCCTAAGAACATCCGAACCAGATCCGACACCACCACTAAAAGCTAAAACATCTAGCCCACCAAGTGCTACGATATATGCACCGATGTATCTAACAATATCGTAAATATAAATTTCAATTGCTAGATGCGCGCGTTTATTACCTTTCTTTTCTAATTCCAATAACTTTCTCATATCTGATGTGATTCCAGAGATTCCCATAAGTCCGCTGAAATGATTCATCAGATTTTTGAGTTCCTTGAGAGGGTAGAGTTTCCGCTCGACGAGGTAAAATATGATTCCTGAATCGATATCTCCAGATCTTGTTGCCATTGTTAATCCCTCTAGAGGAGTAAATCCCATTGAGGTGTCATAGCTTTCCCCATCTTTAATTGCAGTGATACTTGCACCACCTCCTAGATGACATGAAATTACTTTTTTGTTCTTTTTCTCGAGTGTGGAGATTTGTTCGTAGATGTATTGATGGGAAATTCCATGAAAACCGTATTTTCTGATTTTATGCTTTTGGTATAAATCATAAGGAAGAGAATACAGAAATTGTTCTGGATTTATGGTCGAATGGAAAGCCGTATCGAACACTCCATACATGTTAATTTCTGGGAAAAATTTCTTAAATTGTCGAATAATTTTAATCGCAGGGGGGTTATGGAGGGGCGCCATATCGTTCAACTGCTCTAAATCGGCAATTACTTTGTCAGTTAACTTCGTGGGTTTTGTGAATTTCTCACCTCCATGTACAATTCTAAAACCAATTTTTGAAATTTCGTAACCCGCAATCTCTTTTGCTACTAGAAGATGTGGTTTTTTAAATTCACTTTCTGTAATTTCCCAAACATACTTCTCCCCATTTTTTACAAGTTTCGAGACAAATTTTCCTTTAATATTCTCAATATGTCCGAAAAGAACCTCGTTTAAAGCAGAGTCGAAAAGCTTGTATTTAACTGAGGTACTTCCTGCATTTACTGAGAGTAAATGTTCCATTATCGGAATTTAAAAACGAAGTTTGTAACTTCGGGAATATCTTCACCCTGTT
>ENA-UOUJ01001462-UOUJ01001462.1-activated-sludge-metagenome-genome-assembly--contig:-NODE-1462-length-12403-cov-7.047538_pt1 | contig 12403 bp, 13 predicted proteins | sample MGYA00249839_ERZ747224 | MGnify/ENA primary metagenome ERZ747224 (study PRJEB28782, sample SAMN03220277) | activated sludge metagenome | biome: wastewater; feature: sewage sludge; material... | reverse complement strand
GCGCCGGGCGGCGTCGAGGCTCGGGCGGTCGAGGGGCGGCAAGGGTTCGCGGAAGGCGAGATCGGGCGGCAGGGCCGCGGGATCGGCGGCGGGGGCGGGCGCAGGCGCGGCGCCGGCGGCGACTTCCATGTAGGCGGCCATGGTGCGCTGCGCGGGGGCCTCGGCGACGGTGCGGGCGCGCGGCCAGTCGCCGGAGGGCCAGGCGTAGGGGGCGCCGGACCCGGCCATGCCGCTCCGCTCGAGGGCCGAGAGCGCCTGGTCGTAGGCGCCGTCGAGGGCGAAGGCGCGGGCGCGGAGCGCCGTCGCCTCGGGGCTGGCGAGGGGGCCGAGCGCCTCCCGGGCGGCATCCGGGCTCCGGCGGCCGAGCTCGGCCTCGGCGGCGACGAGGCGGGCCGCGGGATCGTCGGCGGCGACGGCCGCGGCGACGAGCGCGAGAGCGGGATCGGGCAGGCCGAGGGCGACGAGCCGGCTCGCGACGGCGATCCGCGCCGGGTCGGTGGGCGGGGCGGCGGCCAGGAGATCCTCCGCGGCGAGCGCCGTCTCGGCGTAGGTGGCGGCGCCGACCGCCGCCGGCTCCGCCTCGGCGAGGAGGCCGGCCATCAGCGTCGCGAAGCCGGGGGCGGCGGCTGGGAGGTCGTGCATCGCGGCGCGGGTCTCGGCGAGCGCGGCGGAGAGCTCGCCGCTGCGGGCGAGCGCGGCGACGAGGAGGCCGCGCAGCTCGGCTTCGGGTGGGGCGCCCCGATATTGCAGCGCGGCGGCGCTGAGGTCGGTGACGACGCGGGAGGGGAGCGCGAGCCGGGCGTCGAGGGCGACGCGCGCCATCCCGGTCAGGGCCTCGAGCGAGGCGTGGCCGTCCGCCTCGCGCAGCGCGTCGAGGGTGCGCACCGCCTCCTCGCTGTTGCCCTCGGCGGCGGTGATCCGGGCGGCGGAGATCTCGAGGTCGGCGCCGACCGGCTCGCCGGGGCGGGCAGCGGTGTCGAGGATGAGGCGGGCCTCGGCGGGGCGGTCCTCGGCGAGCAGGCGATCGATCCAACGCGGCGCGAGGAGGAGGCGTAGGTCGGCGGGGAGCAGGCCGAAGGCGGCCTGCCCCGCGGCGAAGGCGGCGGCGTCGCGGTAGGCCGGGGCGGCTCCGCCGAGGGCGAGCCAGAGCGCGTGGTTGCCGGGGCAGGGGACGGCGACGGAGAGCGGGCCGCCGGGCGAGAGCGGCCGCCCCTCCACGGCGCGGGCGAGGTCGGCGAGGAGGGTGCGGCGGTCGAGCGGGGCGTCGGGGAAGGCGGCGAGCAGCATCTCGGCCTCGGCGCCGAAGCCGAAGCGGATGTAGAGCCGCGCGAGGTCGCGCACCGCGTCGGGGTTCGGCGCGTCGAACTCGCTGACGAGCTGGCGCTCGAGGGCGGGGAGCTGCGCGGTCAGCGCGAAGCCGTTCGACCAGGCGCCGACGTCGAGCTCGACGTCCTCGAGGCAGACGCCGGGCGGCATGTCGGCCGTGCTCGCCAGCGCGTTGCGGCTGTCGCGGTCGAAGACCGTGGTCGCCTCGATCTGGTCGTTCTCGGCCAGCGCCGCCGCGACCGCCTGCAGGCCGTCGGGAGGGATCGGGGGCTCGCCCGCGGCCGGCCCCGCGGTGGCGCTCTCCGCGGCTGCGGGCGCCTCCGGCTCGGTGAAACGCACGATGCCCTGGCTCGCCGCCCGCTCGATCTGGCGGATCAGCACCTCCTCGGCGCTCGCGACCGCGCGGGCCTCGCGCACCGCGCGCTCCGTGGCAGTCTCCGCCGGTTCCGCGATCTCGGGCAAGGCGGCGTCGCGGTCGGCGATGTCGAGCGCGAGATACTGCGCCCCGACGAAGGAGGTACTGACGCGGCAGTCGCAGCCGAGATCCACGGCGACCATGGTACCGCCGGGATCGGGCACCACCGTCACCGCCGTCACCCGTGTGCGCGGGATGCGGTCGTAGACGCCGGCGGTGTCGAAGGCGAGCGCGCGGCCGGGAAAGCGCAGCGTCGCCCGGCCGTCGGCCGTCTCGAGCGACCATTCCGTCGTCGGCTCGACCGTCAGGACGATGCGGGTGAAGCCCTCGTGCTCGCCACCGCGGATCGCGCCGCCCTCGGCCGCGGCGAGCGGCGCCGCGGCGCCGGCGGCGAGAAGGCCGAGGACGGCGGCGCGGATCACGCGGCGAGGCTCTGCCGGGAGGCGCGCAGCGCCCCTTCGAGCTCGTTGTAGGAGGGGCGGAGGTTCGCCGGCGTGTTCTGCCGCCCGACCTCGACGCAGATGTTGGGCGCGTGGTTGTGCAGCGCCGCCACCATCACCTCGCGGATCAGGTTGTAGAAATGCTGGTCCTCGTCGATCACCGCCTTCACCCGGTTGGCGAAGGGACCGACGAAGCCATAGGCGAGGAAGACGCCGAGGAAGGTGCCGACGAGCGCGCCGCCGATCATCTTGCCGAGGATCTCGGGGGGCTGGTCGATCGAGGCCATGGTCTTGATGACGCCGAGGACGGCGGCGACGATGCCGAGGGCGGGCAGGCCGTCGGCCATGCTCTGCAGCGTGTGCGCGGAGTGGAGCGCCTCCTGGTAGTTCGCCTCGATCCGCTTGCCGAGCACCTCCTCGACCTGGTGCGGGTCGTCGTAGTTCATCGAGGCCGAGCGCAGCGTGTCGCAGATGAGCGCTACCGCCTCCTCGTCGGCGAGGATGCGCGGATAGGCGGTGAAGATCGAGGAGGAGGCGGGGTCCTCGATATGCTGGTCGAGCTCGACCGGGTTCGAGCGGGCGATGCGGATGAGCTGGAACATCAGGCATAGAAGGTCCCGGAAATCCTGCGTCTTCCAGTGCGGCCCCTTGAAGACCTTGGCGATGTCCTTGAGGGTCCGGCTGATGCCGTGCTTGTCGTTGCCGATCACGAAGGCGCCGGTGGCGGCGCCGAGGATGATCATCATCTCGAAGGGCAGCGAGTGCAGGATGATGCCGATCTTGCCGCCGGCCATCGTGTAGCCGCCGAAGACCATGACGAAGACGATGCAGATGCCGACGATGCCGATCATGCGTTCATTCCGGGACTCCGGGGCCGGGCTCGCGCCGCTCTCTCACGTCACGGTCTAGCGGTCGGGGGTTTAACAAAGCCTTGCGCTGCTACTTGGTCGGCACGCGGGCGTTGCGGCTGGCGACGGTGAGGGTGACGGCGTAGGCGGTCTCCGGCGTCATCCCGGCCAGCACCTGCGCCGCCATGTCCGGGCGCATCCGCGCGAGGAGCCCGGCGGCGAAGGCGACGTCCATGGTCTCGAAGATCTTCGCCGCCTCGGCCGGCTTCATGTTCTCGTAGATCGTCGTCATCCGGGCGAGGTCGCGCTCGGCCGCCTGGTCGGCCATGGCGAGGGTCTTCTCGAGGTTCGCCTGCGCCTTCTCGAAGGCGGCGAGCTGCTCGGCGAGCTTCGCCTCGGCGACCCCGAGGGTCTGCCTGCGGTCGGCGAGGCGCTTCTCCTCGGCCTCGAGCTGCGCCTCGCGCTCGCGAATCGCCTCGAGGAGCCGGTCCTTGTCCGATCCGGTCGCGCCCGGCGCCGCCGCCTCGCCCACCCCCTGGGCGAGAGCCCAGCCGTCGTCGGTCAGGCGCAGCGCGGCCGAGGCGAAGAAGCAGCAGACGACGAGCCCCATGCCGCTCAGCATCGGGCGGGCGGCGGCCATGGCTCAGCGCCCTCCGGCAAGCGCGCTCAGCGCCTCGAGGATGTCGTCCTCGCTGTGCGCCGGGGCCGGCTCGGGGTCCTTGCGCCGGAGCGGGTTCTCGACCGGGGCGAGCGCCCGCGGCTTCGGGATCTCGGCGACCTGCGGCTCGGGTGCGTGCGTTTCGGGGGCGCGCAGTTCGGCGCGCGGTTCGGGCGCGCGGGGGACGGGGCGGATCGGGACGACGGGCGCGGGCTCGGCAGCCGCGGCGGCGGGTGGGGGTGCCGGCTCCACGGCCGGAGGTGCCGGCTGGGGCAGGGGCGCGGCGGCGATCAGCAGGCGGAGCTGGCCGGCGGCACCGTCCGCCTTCGCGACGAGCTGCGCCAGGTCGTGCCGGGTGTCGCGCGAGGCGCTGCGGGCTTCCTCGAGCGTGGTGCGGGCGAGCTCCACCTGGCGGGTGAGCGTCACGATCGCCCCGCCCAGCCCCGAATCGAGCGACTTGAGCTGGCGCACCCGCCGGGCCAGCACCCAGCAGTAGCCGCCGGCGAAGAGCGTCGCCGTCATCAGGAGGCCGTTCATCAGGAGGTCCATGCGGGCGTTCCCTAGTTCAGCACGAATTCGGTGACGAGCAGGTCGCGCACCCGGCCCTCGCCGGTAACGACCTGGATGCGCCGCAGCATCTGCGCGCGGAGCCGGGCGAGGGCGGACGGCTCCTCGAGGTCGCGCACCTCGACGGCCCTGAGGTAGGTGTTGAGGACGTCGAGCACCCGCGGCAGCAGCGCCGCGACCTCGGCGGCATGCTCGGGTGCCACCTCGAGCTGGCCGGTGAAGCGCAGGTGGCGGGCCGAGGCGCCGGGCGGCAGCGAGATCATGATCGGGTCCATCGCCACGAAAGCGACGTCGCCGGCCACGCCTTCCGGCGCGTCGTCGTGGCCGCCGCCGAGGAGGCCGGTCAGGCCTGTGGGATCGACGAGGCCGGAGAAGACGGCGTAGAAGCCGCCGCCGCCGAGCGCGAGCGCGCTGGCGAGGCCGAGGACGAGCCCGAGCTTCCGCCCCGGCTTGGCCGGCGGGGCGTCATCGACGATTTCGGCGGCGTCGGCCATGGCGGTCCCGATGGTTAAGGTTCGCGTTTCGGTCAGAGGTAAACCGAGCATTCCTAACCATTTCTTAAGCATGGCCCTCCGAGTATCGCGCCAGTTCGAATGCGAGAGTGCAGGTACCCGAGGGTGGCAAGGCTGAAGGAGCTCTGGGACGGACTGGACGCGCGGCGGCGGCTCGTCGCCGTGCTGAGCGTCGTGGCGATCGCCGCCGCGGTCTTCGGCATCAGCCGGGTCGCGACGGCGCCGTCGATGGCGATGCTCTATTCCGGGCTCGACGCCACCGCGGCGGGCGAGGTCGTGGCCGAGCTCGAGGCGGAGGGCGTCGCCTTCTCGGTCGACGGGGCGGCGATCCTGGTCGATGCCGCCGCACGCGACCGCATCCGCATGCAGCTGGCGGCGAAGGGGCTGCCGGCGGGCGGGCCGGCGGGCTACGAGATCCTCGACGGCTTGTCCGGGTTCGGGACCACGAGCCAGATGTTCGATGCCGCCTACTGGCGGGCGAAGGAGGGCGAGCTGGCGCGGACCATCACCGGCTCGCCGAACGTGCGCTCGGCGCGGGTGCATCTGGCCAACCCCGTGTCGCAGCCCTTCTCGCGCACGCCGGCCGGGTCGGCCTCGGTGACGGTCACCATGGCGCGGGGTACGCTCGACCGGTCGCAGGCGGAGGCGATCCGCTATCTCGTTTCCTCCGCCGTCGCCGGGATCGCGCCGGAGTCGGTCGCGGTGATCGATGCGGCGGGCGGCGTGATCCTCGCCGGCAAGGTCGATCCGCTCGCCGGCCCGGCGGCGGGGCCGGACAGCCGGGCGGAGACGATCCGCGCCAACGTGCAGCGGCTGCTCGAGGCGCGGGTCGGGACGGGCAAGGCGATCGTCGAGGTGAACGTCGAGGCCGACATGGACAGCCAGACCATCTCCGAGCGCACCATCGACCCGGAGAGCCGGGTCGCGATCAGTTCGGAGACCGAGTCGAGCTCGGAGAACGCCACCGGCGCCGCGCCGGGGGTGACGGTCGCGAGCAACCTCCCGGACGGGGACGTCGGCGGCGACGCGAGCGAGAGCCGGCGGTCGGCGAACGAGAACCGGGAGCGGCTGAACTTCGAGGTGTCGGAGACGCGGCGCGAGCGGGTGGTGCTGCCGGGGGCGATCCGCCGGTTGAGCGTCGCCGTCATGGTCGACGGGATCGTCGAGACGGGCGCCGACGGCAAGCAGGTCTGGTCGCCGCGGCCGGCGGAGGAGATGGAGACGCTGCGTCAGCTGGTGCGCGCGGCGATGGGGTTCGACGAGGCGCGCGGCGACACGGTCACGATCGAGTCGCTGCAGTTCAGCCCGACCCCGGCGCAGGGCACGCTGGTCGAGGGGCCGGGCGGCGGCTTCCTCGCGGCCTGGGGCGGACGGATCGCGCAGCTCGGGGTGCTCGGGGCGATCGTGCTCGCGCTCATCTTCTTCGTGCTGCGGCCGATGGCGGTGCGGCGGCCGGTGCTCGAGCTCGCCGAGCTGACCGGGCCGCGCGAGTTCGCCGAGGCGCAGCGGCAGGCCGCGCCGGCGCAGATCGCGGGCGACAGCCTGCTCGACCTGCCGGCGCAGACGGTGAACAAGATCGAGCGGCTGCGCGACGTCATCTCGAGCCGCGGCGAGGACAGCGCGGCGGTGCTCCGGAGCTGGATCGAATCGCCCGACAGCCGCAAGGAGCCGGCCGGATCATGAGCGCCTATCGCCTGGAGACCTTCCTGCCGGCCGCCCGCCCGGGCGCGCGGCGCGATCCGCTCGAGCGGCAGATCGAGGCGGAGCGGGAGCGGGCCTATGCCGAGGGCTACCTCGAGGGGCAGGCGGCGGCGACGGACGGCTTCCTCGAGGAGCAGGGTCGGCTCACCACCGAGCTCATCGAGGCGATCAACGACGCGCGGCTGACCAACGAGGCGGCGCGGCGGCATGTGGCGGCGAGCCTCGCGCCGATGATCGAGGCGCTGGCCGGGGCAATCGCGCCGGCGCTCGCCGACGCCGGGCTCGGGGCCGAGATCGCGGCGGTGGTCGAGCGGGCGGTGCTGCAGGCGCCGGAGGCGCGGCCGCGGCTGCGCTGCGCGCCCGAGGTCGCCCAGCGGCTCGAGGCGATGCTCGGGCGCATGGGCTTCGACGCGACGATCGAGGAGGTTCCGGAGCTGCTGCCGCGGGAGGCGCAGATCTTCTGGGACCAGGGTTACGACCATCTCGATCTCGAGGCCTGCATCGCGCAGGCCCGCGCCTGCATCGCGTCGCATCTGGAAACCGGCAGCAAGGGCGAGGACGATGGCGGACGACAGACCGGATGAGGGCGCGGCCCCGGCGGAGGCGGAGCCCGCCCCCGACCGCGCGGCGCGGCAGGCGCGGGCAGGGGCCTTTCTCGGGGTGCCGATCGAGGTCACGATCTCGGTCGGCAAGGCGCGACCGCTGGTCAGCGAGCTGGTCGAGCTGCGGCGGGACTCGGTCCTCACCCTCGATTCGACGATCGACGACCCGGTCGAGCTCTACATCGGCGACCGGCTGATCGCGCGCGGCGAGCTGCAGGAGATCGGCGACGACAGCGGGCGGCTCGGGGTGCGGCTGACCGAGGTGGCCGACTTCTCGCACGAGCTCTGAGAGGATTTCGCACGCGAAACTATAGGTAGCTAATTGAAATGGATGCGAAAATTTTTTCGGATTAACCGAACGGCAAGGATCTGGCGCTTTTTCGCGCCGCTCCTCGCGGTGGCGGCGTGCCTGTTTCTCGTTGCCATCGCGCATCCGGCCGCGGCGCAGCAGATCTCGATCAGCCTCGGGGACGGGCAGTCCTTCAGCCTGCGCACGGTGCAGCTGCTGCTGCTCATCACGCTGCTCAGCCTCGCGCCGGGGCTCGCGATCATGGTGACCTGCTTTCCCTTCATGGTGACGGTGCTCTCGATCCTCCGGCAGGCGATCGGCGTGCAGCAGGCGCCGCCCAACATGATGATCGTGAGCCTCGCGCTCTTTCTGAGCTGGTTCGTCATGGAGCCGGTCTTCACCCAGGCCTGGCACGACGGCATCGAGCCGATGGTCGCCGGCCGGATCGAGCCGGAGGCGGCCTTCGCGCCGACGATGGCGCCCTTCCGCACCTTCATGGAGGGGCGCGCCGATCCGGCGACCGTGGCGCTGTTGCGCGACGCGCGTCCGCTCCCCGTCACGCCGCCGGGCCCGCAATCGAGCTCGCCACCGGCCGCGCCGGAGGCCGAGGGGGCGACGCCGCTGCCGCTGCTGGTGCCGGCCTTCCTGCTCAGCGAGATCCGCCGCGGCTTCGAGGTGGGCTTCCTGATCTTCCTGCCCTTCCTGGTCATCGACCTCGTCATCGCGGCGATCCTGATGTCGATGGGCATGATGATGGTGCCGCCGGCGGTGGTCTCGCTGCCGTTCAAGCTCGCCTTCTTCGTCATCGCCGACGGCTGGAGCCTGCTCGGCGGGGCGCTCGTCAGGAGCTACAACCCATGACCGATGCCGCGCTCGTCCCGGCCAGGGTGAAGGTGGAGCGGCCGCGGCCGCCGGCGCTGCGCGGCGACCAGGTGCCGACGCCGATCGAGAAGGCGGCGATGATCCTGACCGCCATCGGGCCAGACCAGGCGGCGGGCTTCCTGCGCGATCTGGCCGAGCCGGACATGGAGCGCTTCGCCAGGACAGTCAACGAGTTGGGGAAGATTCCTCAGGAGGTGCTCGATTCGGTGATCGTCGAGTTCCTCGAGCTCCTGACCACCGGGCCGGAGCTCACCGGCGGCTCGAAGGCGGCGCGGAAGCTGCTCGCCGCCGTCCTCGACGACGAGGAGGAGGTGCAGCGGCTGATCGACGGGCGGCGGCGCAGCGAGGTGCGCTCGGTCTGGGAGCGGCTGAACGACACGCCGGCGCCGACGCTGGCGAGCTTCCTCGCCGCCGAGCATCCGCAGACCGCGGCCGTCGTGCTCTCCGAGCTGCGCGCCGAGGTGGCGGCGAGCGTGCTGGAGCGGCTGGAGCGCGCCTTCGCCCAGACGGTGGTGCTGCGCCTCTCGCGCGTGCCGCAGCTCGACCCGCCGGTCGCGGCGGCGATCCAGCGGACGATCGAGCGCGACTTCCTCTCGGTGCTGCAGCGCAACCTCTCGAAGCGCCGGCCGGCGGACCTGATCGCCGGGCTGATGAACAACATCTCGACCGAGGTGCGCGAGGGCTTCCTCTCCTACCTCGAGGCGCAGGAGCCTTCGCTCGCCCAGGACGTGCAGCGGACGATGTTCACCTTCGAGGACATCGCCGTGCGGCTGCACGGGCGCGACATCGCGGGCGTGCTGCGCGACGTGCCGGAGGAGGTGCTGCTGAAGGCGCTGAAGCTCGGCGAGGCGCAGTCGAGCGCGACCGTTCCCTTCATCCTCGAGAACCTGCCGCGGCGTCTCTCGGAGCGCTACGTCGAGGAGCTGGCGGGCCTGACGGATGTCAGCCGCAAGGAGGGCGAATCGGCGCAGATCGAGATCACCAAGGCGATCCAGGCCCAGGCCAAGGCCGGCAGCATCCGCTTCATCGAGAAGGACAGCGCCTTCGGCTAGCGTGCGGCAACCCGCAGCTTGACAGCCCGATCGGTGGAGGGGACACTCGATCGCGAAGGCCGCAGTTCAAGGGGAGAGGTGCTGGCGTGATCATCCGTAACGTCGTCGACTCCAAGGCGAATTCGCAGATCATCAGCATGAAGCCGAGCGATCTGGTGCGCAGCGCAGTGGAGCTGCTGGCGGAGAAGCGGATCGGCGCGGTGATCATCACCGGCGACGGCGCGACGGTTGACGGCATCCTCTCCGAGCGCGACATCGTGCGGGCGCTGGCGAGCCGCGGGGCGAGCTGCCTCGACTCGCAGATCCAGGACCTGATGACCGCCGTCGTCGTCGGCTGCAAGCCGGAGGACACCGCCCTCTCGGTGCTGGAGAAGATGACCGAGGGGCGCTTCCGCCACATGCCGGTCATCGAGGACAACCGGATGGTCGCGGTGATCTCGATCGGCGACGTGGTGAAGGCGCGGATCACCGAGATCCAGGCCGAGAACATGGCGCTGACCGAGATGATCTCGAACAGCTGGTAGGGCGCGGCCCTCCGGCGGATCTTGACCGCCGCGCCGCAATATCGTTGCGTGTGCGCAATGCGGCCGGCGGCGGGGAACGCGGATGCGGATCGGGCTCTATCCAGGCACCTTCGACCCGATCACGCTCGGACATATCGACATCATCCGGCGCGCCTGCAGCCTCGTCGACCGGCTGGTGATCGGGATCGCCATCAACCGCGACAAGGGACCGCTCTTCGACCTCGAGGAGCGGGTGGCGATGGTGGAGGCCGAGTGCGGGCCGATCGGCCGGCTGACCGACACCGAGATCGTCGCGCACCCGTTCGAGAACCTGCTCATCCACTGCGCCGAGGACGTGGACGCCTCGATGATCATCCGCGGCCTCAGGGCGGTGTCGGACTTCGAGTACGAGTTCCAGATGGTCGGCATGAACCGGGCGATGAACGACGACATCGAGACGGTCTTCCTGATGGCCGACGCGCATTACCAGGCGATCGCCTCGCGGCTGGTGAAGGAGATCGCGCGGCTCGGCGGCGACGTCAGCGGCTTCGTGCCGCCGCGGGTGGCGGCGGCGCTCGCGCAGAAGTTCGCCAGGAAAGTGGTCCGCGCGCGGGTTTGAGGCTTTTCCCCGGCGGCCGGCGCGCCTAGGGTCCGCCGCGACGCATTTGGCGAGGGAGAGATGGCCATGGCCGAGGTCCGGGACCCGGAGAACACGCTCCTCATCGAGCTCAAGGACGGCGGGCTGGTGGCGATCGAGATGCTGCCGGAGGTGGCGCCGAAGCACGTCGAGCGGATCAAGGCGCTGGCGCGCGCCGGGGAGTACGACAACGTCGCCTTCCACCGGGTGATCGACGGCTTCATGGCGCAGACCGGCGACGTCGAGCATGGCGACATGGCGGAGGGGTTCAACCTGCGCCGGGCGGGGACCGGGGGCTCGAGCCAGCCGGACCTGCCGGCGGAATTCTCCAAGCTGCCGTTCGACCGCGGCGTGGTGGGGATGGCGCGGGCGCAGAACCCCGACAGCGGCAACTCGCAGTTCTTCATCATGTTCCGCGACGGGCATTTCCTGAACGGGCAGTATACCGTCTGGGGGCGGGTGGTCTCCGGCATGGAGCATGTCGACGCGATCAGGCGGGGCGAGCCGCCGGCGGAGCCCGACCGGATGGTCTCGGTGCGCGTGGCGGGTGACGCGGCATGATCCGGCGGGGACTGCTGGCGCTGGTCGCGGCGGCGGGGCTCGCGACCGCTGCCGCCGCCCAGGACGCGGGCACGCTCGTCATCGAGGTGGACGGGGGCGTGCAGGGGACGATCGAGATCGCGCTCAACCCCGAGGCGCCGCAGCATGCCGCGCGGCTGAAGGAGCTGGCGCGGGCCGGGGCCTATGACGGGGTGGTCTTCCATCGGGTGATCGACGGCTTCATGGCGCAGACGGGCGATGTCGCGTTCGGCACCCGCGAGGCCTTCGGGCAGGGGCGGGCGGGGACCGGGGGCTCGAGCCTGCCTGATCTGCCGGCGGAGTTCACCGATGCGCCCTTCGAGCGCGGGACGGTCGGGATGGCACGGGCGCAGGATCCGAACTCGGCCAACAGCCAGTTCTTCATCATGTTCGCCGACGGGGATTTCCTGAACGGCCAGTATACGGTCGTGGGCGAGGTCACCTCCGGCATGGAGGTGGTCGACCGGATCCGGCGCGGCGAGGGGGCGAACGGCGAGGTTTCCGAGCCGGACTGGATGGCGAAGGTCAGCGTCAGGGAGTGATGCGGCCTCTGAATCGGTCTCCAGGGGAATTCCGTTTGCGTTAACAGCGACTTGGGCGGACTGGAATGCGGCTGGAAGGAGGCTGGAAAGCGGCCATACGAATTGCGGCCGTGACCAGGGGTTAACGCGCATGAGCCGTCAGGGCGCCGGCCCGGCGGCGGGGAAGCGCAGCGTGGCGCGGAGGCCCGGGGCGTTGTCGGCGAGGCGGATCTCGGCGCCGTGCATGCGCGCGACGGCGGCGACGAGGGCGAGGCCGAGGCCGGCGCCGGGGCTGCCGCGGCTCGGGTCGAGGCGGACGAAGCGGCCGAGGGCGCGGGCGCGGTCGGCCTCGGGGATGCCGGGGCCGCGGTCGCCGACGACCAGCGCCGGGCGGCCCTGGTCGAGACGGGCGGCGATGCTGATCGAGGAGCCGGTCGGGGCGTATTTCAGCGCGTTCTCGACCAGGTTCGAGAGGGCGAGGGCGAGGAGCTGGTCGTGGCCGCGCACGCCGAGGCCGGGCGCAACGTCGCGGGCGAGGGCGACCCCGCGCTCCTCGGCCGCCGCCTCGTAGAGATCGGCCACGTCGGCGGCGAGGCGGCCGAGGTCGACTTGCGTGAACTGCTCGGCGCCGATGCCGGCCTCGATGCGCGAGATGTCGAGAAGGGCGGTGGCGGTGGCGAGCACGCTCTCCGCCTCGCGCAGCGCCTCGTCGATGCGGGTCCGGCGGGCTTCCGGCGGCGTCGCCTCGTCGACGGCGGCCTCGAGGTGGCGGACGAGGCGGCCGAGCGGGGTCCGGAGGTCGTGGGCGAGGCTGTCGGTGACGGTGCGCAGGTCGCGCACCAGTGTCTCGATGCGGTCGAGCATGGCGTTG
>ENA-UOUJ01001461-UOUJ01001461.1-activated-sludge-metagenome-genome-assembly--contig:-NODE-1461-length-12407-cov-5.540803_pt1 | contig 12407 bp, 12 predicted proteins | sample MGYA00249839_ERZ747224 | MGnify/ENA primary metagenome ERZ747224 (study PRJEB28782, sample SAMN03220277) | activated sludge metagenome | biome: wastewater; feature: sewage sludge; material... | reverse complement strand
TCGACCCGATCTTCACGCTGCCGCCTGCGCCGCGCAGGCTGAAATCGCCGGAACCGATGCTGCCAACCTCGACCTCGCCGCGCACGTTGCGGACGCTGACGTCGCCCGAGCCGATCGACGGGACGTGCAGCGCGCCGACGTTTTCGATCTCGATGTCGCCGGAACCGACCTTGGCCGAGACCTTGCCGGGTATCCGCTTGATGTCCAGGTCGCCCGAGCCCACGGTCGCATCGAGGCTGGCCGTGCCGTTGACCCAGGCATCGCCGGAGCCGACTTCGAGCGCCACCGGCAGGTTGTCGGGCACGGTCGCGGACAGGCGCAGTTCGGCGTAGCGGTTGCCGAACCATCCGGAAAGGCCGTTGCCTTCGCGCCAGGCCTTGACCACGAGGGTGTCGCCGTTCTTGTGCTGGGTCAGCTTCAGCCGGTCGAGGTCGCCGGCATCGGAGGCGCAGGCGCGCCCGCTGACGGCGCCGTTGCCGCCCGGACGCGCGTCGAGGCGCAGCTCGTTGTGGCCGATGTCGAACACCACGTTGCGCACGCCGGCGAAGTCGAGCTGGAGGTTGCGCGGCGCGGAATGTGCGCACGGGTCGTCCGCGAACGCGGGGGTGGCGGCCGACAGGAGCAGGGCGAGGATGGCGAGACGGGTCATGGGCGTTCCTGTGTCGGGGTTCGAGGGCTTGGATGCGGCGAAGGCGCGAACGGTTTAAGGCAACGTTGATCGAGTCGCTTTTGCTCGTCATCCCTGCGAAGGCGGGGACCCAGCGTCTTTGTTCTTCAAAGGCTTGAAGTCACTGGGTCCCCGCCTTCGCGGGGATGACATCGCTTCTTCAGCGTTGCCTTGATCCTTGCCGGGGATTCGTGTCGTTCGTCACGCGGCGGTCGCGCCCACGGGCGCTCCTGCGCCACTCGCCGTGTTTGCGTGATCAGCGCGTGGCGTCGTCCGTGGCCGGCGCGGCCTGTGCTTCCGGCGCCGGTTGAGCCGATGCCTGTTCGCGAGCGGCAATCTCAGCGGCGACGGATTCGCGCTTGGCCCCGCACTCGTCGACGTCGCTGGCCTCCATCCGCGCATAGGGTGCGAACTCCGGCACGGTGGCGGCCAGCGACTGCTGCGCGGAGAGCAGCCCCGGCAGTTGCTCGCACAGCTGCAGTGCGGCGGCTTCGAGCTGCTTGCCTTCGGCTTCTTTGATGCGCTTCTCGATCTGGTCGGTGTCGCCGCGGAACACGCTGCCGATGGCCTCGCGTGCGACCTGCATGCCGAGGTCGGCGCCCTGCACGCCGATGTCCATGCCGGCTTCGGCGATGGCGATGATGCTCTCGCGGTAGGCGCGCGCGGTGGCGCGTGCGCTGTCGTCCATCCTGATCTCGGTGCCCGAGATCACCAGTTGGCCGTCGCGGGTGATGTGCGCCGGCGGCAGGTCCTTGGTGCTGCGCGAGACGCGCGCGCCGCTGATGCGCACGTCGTAGTCGCCGTTGAGGTTCAGGTCGCTTTCGCGCAACTCACTGCGCGCTTCTTCCATGGCCTTGGCGACGGTGCGGCCGAGTGCGGTCTTCGGCGTGGCGTCGGCGGTTTGCCCATCGGGCGTAGCGGGCGGTGGGGCGTCGCGCTGGCAGGCGGCGAACAGGGGGAGGCAGGCGAGGAGGGTGAGGGTGGCGAGGGGTTTCATGTCCGGTTCCTCGGGATTGCAGGGCGTGTGGGAATGGGACGCGGGTGTTGGGGCGGTTGTGACGGTGGAGTGTTCAGGACAACGCTGATCAAGCCGCTTTTGCTCGTCATCTCCGCGAAGGCGGGGATCACGCCACTTTTTTGCCTTCGCCGGGATTCGCGGATCACTTGATCGCAGACTGGCAATAGGCCAGTTCGGCTTCGGTTGGTGATTCGTTGCCGTCCATGGCGAAACAGCAGCGCCTCCGGACAGCCCGGCCCAGCCATCCATGGCTGGGCGTTCGGCAGACCGCGCGGCAGTGCCTGGCGACCTTCGTTGTTCTTGCTGCCATCCATGGCGGGACAGTAAGGGCTTCGGACAGCCCGGCCCGGCTTGCCGGCCCCGCGCAGCGCGCGGGGCGTTCGTCCGACATGCGAAGCGGTGCTTCGCAAGCATGTCGGACTCACCCATGGCCGGGCGTTCGCCCGAGCGCGAACCGGCGATAGGCCGGTTCGCAAACGCTCGGGCTCACCCCTCATCCCGCCAGCGCCTCAGGCGGATGGCGGCGAGGATCATCGCGACGCCGGCGGCCACGCCGATCCACAGGTTGGCGCTGGCCAGGTTCCGGTATACGCCGACCGGGTTGAACAGGTTGCGCGCCGCGCCGGGCACGTCGAAGTCGATGCCCTGCAGGTGCTGCATGTCCATGAACGTCACCGGGAACACGCTGGTCAGCAGGCGCAGGACGATGTTCTTGAAGAATGGCCAGGTCAGGTCGTCGTAGACGCCGAGGAACTCCAGCCAGGCGACGAAGATGCCGGCGAACAGCGGGATCATGATCGCCCACAGGAACGGCTTGCTCCTTGACCATGCCGAGCACAGCATCAGCCAGCCGATGGTCGGCATCGCCCACAGCGCGTACACCGGGATCGCGGCCACGTACTGCGCCGAGATCAGCAGCGGGCTCGACGGCCCCCACAGCAGGGTGACCGGATTGCCGCCATAGAACAGCACCACCACGCTGATCAGCAGGAGGAAGCCGAACATGGTGAGGATCGCCGCGCCCGTGGCCAGGATCGGCGCGACGATCGCCGCGCTGGCGACCTTCGACCACACCGTCGACGCGTCCGACAGCGGCAGCGATTTCCAGAACAGCACGCTGCGGTTCTTGCGCTCGTCGTACAGCGTGCCCAGGCAGTAGAAGAACAGCACGAACGCGAGCACGATGAACGGCCAACCGGAGGCCAGGATCAGGGTCACGTCGAGGCCGTCGCCCAGCTTGGCCAGGTCCTCGTGCCCGAGCTGCGAGGTGAGCATGCCCAGGTCCAGGCCGTTGATCTGGATCTGGTGGCCGCTGTCGAGCGAGATCTTCGCGCCATCCGGAATGCGGCCGCGCGCGGCGACCATGGCGATGGCGATGCCCATTGCCGACAGCAGCAGGGAGATGACGCCGGCGACCAGCGGCGCCCACAGGAAGCCGCCCTTGTGTTCCCAGAACTCGCGCCGCAGCAGCCAGCGGAAGCGATGGGTCTTGTGGATGTGGGTCCCGGCCGTCCCGCGCGGGGCGTCGGGCAGGGTGTCGGCAGCGGCGTTCATGCGTAGGTTCCCTTCATCGTGGCGACGAACAGATCGGCGAGGCCCGGGGTGCGGGTTTCGCCGTACTCGGCGAGCGCGGACGGCGACATGCCGTCGAACAGCATCACGGTCTTGCCGAAGGGCAGGGCACGCTCGTCGATTGGCCCCAGCGCGCGCGCAGCCTCGGCGCGGTCGGCGTTGACCAGGACTTCGACGAAGCGCGCGCCGACGTCCTCCATCGGCGCGTCGAGCACCACCCTGCCGTCGCGGATGAACATCACGTCGGTGAGGATGTGCTCGACCTCCTCGACCTGGTGGGTGGTGATGATGATGGTCTTCTGCTCGTCGAAGTAGTCCTCCAGCAGGCGCTGGTAGAACTGCTTGCGGTAGAGGATGTCGAGGCCGAGGGTGGGCTCGTCCAGCACCAGCAGGCGGGCGTCGATCGCCATCACCAGCGCCAGGTGCAGCTGCACGATCATGCCCTTGGACATCTCGCGCACGCGCTGGCGCGGCTTGAGCTGGGTGTTGGCGAGGAAGCGCTCGCACTTGGCGCGGTCGAAGCGCGGATGCACGCCGGCGACGAAGTCGATCGCCTCGTTGACCCGGATCCAGCGTGGCAGCACGGCGACGTCGGCGATGAAGCTGACGTCGTTCATCAGCTCGTCGCGCTGGGTGCGCGGATCGTGGCCGAGCACGCTCAGTTCGCCCTCGAACGGGATCAGGCCCAGCAGGGCCTTGAGCGCGGTGGTCTTGCCGGCGCCGTTGGGGCCGATCAGGCCGACGATGCGGCCGGCTTCGATGCTGAAGCTGGCGCCGTCGAGCGCGAGCTTGTTCCTGTAGGCCTTGCGCAGGCCGCGGGCGTTGACCACCTGCAGGCTGTCGACCACGGCGTTCATCGTGTGCCTCCCTTCAGCGGCTGCGGCTGCATCAGTTCGTCCAGCGCCAGGCCCAGGCGCTGGATGCGTTCCAGCACCAGCGGCCACTCCTCGCGCAGGAAGCGTTCGCGTTCGTTGACCAGCAGTTTCTTCGCCGCTTCTTCGGTGACGTACATGCCCAGGCCTCTTCGTTTTTCGACCAGCGCCTCGTCGGCCAGCTCCTGGTAGGCGCGCGAGACGGTGATCGGATTGAGTTGGTATTCGGCGGCGACCTGGCGCACGGAAGGCAGCGCGTCGCCGGGCTTGAGCACGCCGTCCAGCATCATCGCGATCACGCGTTCCTTCAGCTGGCGGTAGATGGGAGCGCCATCGCTCCACTGGATGTTGGTCATGGCATCAGCTCCGGTCGCCGCGGCCCGTCCCGCGTGCGAACGAGAAGTAGGGGATGGCGATCGTGCTGCGGACGCTGGTGTTGCCGCGCTTGCGCCGGGGCGTGGTGTCTTCCCTTGCCTCGGCGGCCTCGATGAGCATGCCTTCGGCCAGCGCCCCGGCCATGGCAGCGTCGGTGGTGATGGTGGTGATGAAACCGGTCGTGGCGACCAGCGCCTGCTCCAGCGAGCCGGCCCGCGCCATCTCGGCTTCGAACTGGCGGCGGCGCGCGTCCATCCGCGCGGCCAGCGCGTCGCTCGCCGGCGTCGCCGCCGGCTGGTCATGGGCCGGCTGGTCATGGGCGATCATCCCGCCCGGCACCGAAGTGTCCGGCGGCAGCGGGCGCGCCGACATCAGGCCGACCGCCAGCACCAGGCCGGTGACGGAGAAAGCCAGTATCGTGTTGCGGAGCTTGCGGTTCATGATGAACGTCCTGCTCTGGTGGATAGGTGTTGTATCTAACTATAACACCAGAACAGGCAAGGTCAAGCGGTTCGGGAACCAAATCGACCCAACTGAAGTCATGGTTCCTGCGACTCCCCCTGCAGTCCGGGAGAAAATCAAATGAAATCAATTATTTGTGCTGTTTCAGCGATGTTGCTGACGGTGGCCGGCGCGGTGTCGGCGGGCGACCTGCTCGACCGCGACTACCGTCCGCTGGCGGGCAAGCAGGCGGTGAACCTGGAGGCGACCTATGGCGGCGACGTCCTGCTGATCGTCAACACCGCGAGCAAATGCGGGTTTACGCCGCAGTTCGAGGGCCTGGAGCGCCTGCATTCGCGTTTCAAGGCGCAGGGCTTCGCGGTGCTGGGCTTCCCGTCGGGGGATTTCCGCGGGCAGGAGTTCGAGGACGAGAAACAGATCCAGGAGTTCTGCACGCTGACCTATGGCGTGAAGTTCCCGATGTTCGAGCGCGTGCACGTGGTCGGCGGCGAAGCGACGCCGCTGTACCGCGACCTGCTGGCGGCCACCGGCGAGGCCCCGGCGTGGAACTTCCACAAGTACCTGGTCGGTCGCGACGGCAAGGTCGTCGCTTCGTGGGGCAGCCGTACGGTGCCGGAGGATCCGGCCATCGTCGCCGCGATCGAACGTGCGCTGGCCGTGCCGAAGCCGCCAGCGCCCTAGGCTGACTGAACGTCCGGCGGCCGCGGGCGCGACCGAGATTGCCGCGGCGCCCCGCGCTCGCGACAATACGCCGGTTGCGCCGCTGCCGCCGGCGCGTGCCGGAGTATCCCGTTCAATGAACCTCTTCGTGCGTGGCCTTGCCACGCTGGGCCTGTCTGCGCTGCTCGTTGCGGAATCGGCTTCCGTGGCGGCGGCTCAGCCGCAGGCGGCCGTGACCTCGCTGTCCGGCGAGCGCCAGAAGATCAGCTACCTGATCGGCATGGACGTGGGCCAGTCGATGAAGGCGGCGGGGCCGGACATCGACTTCGCGAGCTTCCAGCGCGCGGTGTCGAACGCGCTGGCCGGAGGCGAGCCGCTGATCGGCGAGGCGGAGGTCGCCCAGGTCGGCCAGGCACTGATGCAGCGCATCGCCGCGCGCGATGGGCGGCGGGTGCCGGGCATGGCCCCGGGCAGCCAGCCGCCGGCGGTGGACAAGGCCAAGGTCGGCCTGATGATGGGCCTGAACGTCGGCCATTCGCTGGCGCCGCTGGCCGACACCATCGAGGTGCCGGTGCTGGTGCAGGCCGTGCGCACGGTGGTCGAGGGCGGCACGCCGCTGCTGTCCACCGACCAGGCCTCCGAAGTGCGCCTTGCCCTGGAGCAACGCCAGAAGCAGCAGGCCGCGCGCAGGGGCGAGGCCAACCGCCAGGCCGGCGTCGATTTCCTCGCCAGGAACCGTCTTGCCAAGGGCGTGTTCACCACCGGATCCGGGCTGCAGTACAGCGTGCTGCAGTCGGGTTCGGGACCGCGTCCCAAGCCGGGCGACAGCGTGCGCGTGCACTACCGCGGCACCCTGCTCGACGGCACCGAGTTCGACAGCTCCTACGGCCGCGGCGAACCGGCCGAATTCGGCCTGAACCAGGTCATCGCCGGCTGGACCGAAGGCCTGACCCTGATGCCGGTTGGCGCGAAGTACCGTCTCTGGATCCCCGGCGACCTGGCCTACGGCCAGCGAGGCAGCCCGCCCAACATCGGCCCGAACGAGACGCTCGTGTTCGAGGTTGAACTGCTCGGCATCCACTGAAATCCCGCCGTGGCCACGGCCGCGGCATCTTCCGATCCCGTATTCCGTCCTGGAGTTTCCACATGAATGCTTCGATGCGCACCCCCACCCTGGCCCTGCTGGCCGTTGCCCTCTCGTTCGCGCTGCTGGCCTGCAAGCCGCTGGACAAGGACACCGGCAAGCCGCTCGACGGCAGCGACGAGGCCGCGGCGCCGACGGTGGCGGCCAAGGGCGGCCTGAAGACCGAGAAGCAGCAGGTCAGCCACGTGATCGGCATGCAGATCGGCGACAGCCTGAAGTCGGCGAAGGACGAGATCGACCTCGACACCATCTTCAAGGCCATCCGAAGCACGGTCGACGGCAAGGAGCCGCTGTTCACCCAGGAGGAGGCGATGCAGGTGATGCAGGCCTTCGGCACGCGCATGCAGGCCAGGCAGATGGCCGAGTTCCAGGAGTCGGGCAAGAAGAACGCCGAGGAAGGCGCGAAATTCCTCGCCGAGAACGCCAAGAAGGGCGACGTCAAGACCACCGAGTCCGGCCTGCAGTACCAGGTGCTGAGCGAAGGCTCCGGCGCGAAGCCGAAGGCGTCCGACAGCGTGCGCGTGCACTATCGCGGCACCCTGCTCGACGGCGAGGTGTTCGATGACTCCTACGCGCGCGGCGAGCCGGTCGAGTTCGCGCTGTCGCAGGTCGTGCCGGGCTGGCAGGAAGGCCTGCAGCTGATGCCGGCCGGCAGCAAGTACCGGCTGTGGATCCCCGGCCAGCTGGGTTATGGCGAGCAGGGCACGCCCGGCGGCCCGATCGGCCCGAACGCCACCCTGGTGTTCGAGGTGGAACTGCTCGACGTCGTCAACGCTGCCCACTGATCCGGGACAGGGACGCACACGGATGCGAGTCGCGATCTTCGGCACCGGATACGTCGGCCTCGTCAGCGGCACCTGCCTGGCGGAAGTTGGGCACGACGTGGTCTGCGTTGACGTCGACCAGGACAAGATCGACGGTCTGGAGCGCGGCTTGGTCCCGATCCACGAGCCGGGCCTGGAACCGATGGTCAAGGCCAACCACGCGGCCGGGCGGCTGAAGTTCACGACCGATGCCGCGGCGGCGATCGCAACGTCCGAGGTCGTGTTCATCGCCGTCGGCACGCCACCGGACGAGGACGGCAGCGCCGACCTGCAGTACGTGCTGGCGGTCGCGCGCACGATCGGCCGGCACCTGCGCGCGCCGGCGATCGTGGTCGACAAGTCCACGGTGCCGGTCGGCACCGCGGACCGGGTGCGCGACACGATCGCGGCCGAGCTGGCTGCGCGCGGCGTCGACATCGCCTTCGACGTGGTCTCCAACCCGGAGTTCCTGAAGGAGGGCGCTGCGATCGAGGACTGCATGCGGCCCGACCGCATCGTGGTCGGCACTTCAGATCCAGCCTCGGTCGAGGCGCTGCGGCGGCTGTACGCGCCATTCAACCGCAACCGCGACCGCTTCGTGGTGATGGACGTGCGCTCGGCCGAGCTGACCAAGTACGCGGCCAATGCGATGCTGGCGACCAAGATCAGCTTCATGAACGAGATCGCCAACATCGCCGAGAAGGTCGGCGCCGACGTGGAGGCGGTGCGCAAGGGCATCGGTTCGGATCCGCGGATCGGCTGGCACTTCATCTATCCCGGCGCCGGCTACGGCGGCTCGTGCTTCCCCAAGGACGTGCAGGCGCTGGCGCGCACCTCGACCCAGCACGGCCACGAGCCGCGCCTGCTCAACGCCGTCGAGGCGGTGAACGACAGGCAGAAGTCCCATCTGTTCGAACTCGCCGTGCGCCACTACGGCAGCGCCGAAGCGCTGCGCGGCAAGACCATCGCGCTGTGGGGGCTGGCGTTCAAGCCCAATACCGACGACATGCGCGAGGCCTCGAGCCGGCGCCTGATGCAGCAGCTGTGGGAGGCCGGAGCCAGTGTGCGCGCGTACGATCCCGAGGCGCGCGCGGAGACGCAGCGGATCTTCGGCAAGCGCGACGACCTGGTGCTGTGCGACAGCGCCGCAGAGGCGCTGCAGGGTGCGGACGCGCTGGTGGTGATCACCGAATGGAAGCAGTTCCGCAGTCCCGATTTCGCGCAGCTGCGGCAGGACCTGCGCGACACGGTGATCTTCGACGGCCGCAACCTGTACGAGCCCACCGACGTCGAGGCCGCCGGTATTGCCTATTGGGGCATCGGCCGCGGCCGCTCCATCCGGATCGCGTGAGCGCGATGGCCGATGACGCACTCGAGCAGCGACTGGTGGAACTGGAAATGCGTCTGGCGTTCCAGGAGCAGGCCATGTCGGAGTTGAACGAGGCGCTGACCGCGACGCGCCTCGAAGCGGCGGCGGCGGCCGAGCTGTTGAAGCGCGTGATCCAGGACCTGAAACTGACCCGCAGCGACGGCCCCGGCGATCCTTCGCTGGAACCGCCGCCCCCGCACTATTGATCGTATTGCCATGAGTGATTCCCTGCGCGACCAACTGCTGGGCCTCGGCTTCAAGCCCGCGCCGAAACCGGAGCGCGACAAGACCGCGGCACGGCGACCCGGCAAGCCAGGCGACTATCCGACCGTGGCCAAGCCACACGCGGGCAAGCCGAAACCGGGCGACAGGCAGCGCAAGGGCGGCGGCAAGCCGGCGCGCACGCGCGAGGACATCGATCTCGCCAAGGCCTACGCGATCCGCGCGCAGAAGGACAAGGACGAGCGCATCGCCGCCGAGCGCCAGAAACAGGAAGAAGCGCGCCTGCGCCGCGAGGCACGTGCGAAGCTGGAGGCGTTCCTGAAGGACAAGTCGCTCAACGACGCCGAAGCGGAGATCGCGCGCCACTTCCCCTACGGCGGCAAGATCAAGCGCATCTACGTCAACGCCGACCAGCTCAAGGCACTCAACGCCGGCGAACTGGGTGTGGTCCAGCTCAACGGGCGCTACCTGCTGGTGACCGCCGCCGATCTGGCGCAGGCCGGTGCAATCTTCGCCGACTCGGTCGCGCTGATGGTCGATCCCGATGCGCCGGCCGAGGACGATCCCTACGCGGATCCGCAGTACCAGGTGCCCGACGATCTGGTCTGGTGACAAAGGGGCGCCTGGTGTTGCTCATGGCCATGCGCGATCAAGAAGGCAAGTAGGAGCGGGCCATGCCCGCGACCCGCGGCGGGCGGGACATCGTCGCTGTCCGGTCGCGCCCATGGGGCGCTCCTACGCCAATGTATATTGATCGCAAGTGGGTATCAGTACGCCCGGGAGCAGAAAATCAGGAGACCCCGATGACCGTGTCCGAAGTCCTCGCCCTGCTCGACGCCGAGCGCGACGAGCGAGGCATGATGCACTGGGAGAATCTCGGCCCGGGCACTGCCGGGATGCGGAGCTACGGAATCGGACTCACGCGCCTGCGCAAGCTGGCGAAGCGGATCGGCCGCGATCGCGAGCTCGCGCAGGCGCTGTGGAAGACCGACGTCCATGACGCCAGGGTCATCGCGCTGCTGATCGACGACCCCGCGCAGATCACCCGCGACCAGGCCGAGCGGCAGGTCGGTGAGCTGGCCGGCGGCATGCTGGCGCATGTGTTTGCCTCCTGCGACGCAACGCTCGCGAAGACCTCGTTCGTGGTCGAGCTTGCCGACCAGTGGGTGCGCAGCGACGACCCGGTCCGTCGCGATTGCGGTTATGGGCTGCTCTATGAGGCGTCGAAATTTTCCGGAAAGAAGGCGCCGGGCGAGGAGTTCTTCCTCGCCCATGTCGAGCGAATCGCGGAGACGATCGACGGCGAACCGGAGAATGTCCGCCTGTCGATGGGAGTGGCGCTGATGGGGATCGGGAAGCGGAGTGCCGCGTTGAACAGGGCTGCCCTGAAGGTCGCGCGGGACGTGGGGCCGATCGAGTTCACCTCCGCCAGCGGCGAATGCGAGCCGTTCGACGTCGCGAAGCATCTGGTCACGGACCGGCTGAAGGAGAAGTTGGGAGTGTAGGGGCGCCCCGTGGGCGCGGCCGGGGCGCGATGATGCCCCGGCCGCCGCGGGTCGCGGGCATGGCCCGCTCCTACAGATCGTGCGTGGGCGTGCGGGCGACGGCTTGGAATTATTCGGGGTCGTAGTCGAGGTTCGAGGCCAGCCAGCGCTCGGCCTCGGCCAGCGGCACGCCGCGGCGCTTGGCGTAGTCGGCCATCTGGTCCTTGCCCAGGCGTCCGACCACGAAGTACTTGCTGTCCGGATGGCTGAAGTAATAGCCGGACACGGCGGCCGTCGGCAGCATCGCGAAGCCGTGGGTCAGTTCCATGCCGGCGTTGCCGGTGGCGTCGAGCACGCGGAACAGCTGTTCCTTCGGGCTGTGGTCCGGGCAGGCCGGATAGCCCGGCGCCGGGCGGATGCCGCGGTAGGCTTCGGCGATCAGGGCCTCGTTGTCGAGCGTTTCGTCGGCGGCGTAGCCCCAGAATTCCGTGCGCACGCGGCGGTGCAGGTGTTCGGCCAGGGCCTCGGCCAGGCGGTCGGCCAGGGCCTTGAGCAGGATGCTGCGGTAATCGTCGTGGTCGGCGCGGAAGCGCTCCAGGTGCGGCTCGATGCCGATGCCCGCGGTGACCGCGAACATGCCCATCCAGTCCTTCAGGCCAGTGTCTTTCGGCGCGATGAAGTCGGCGAGGCAGAAGTCGGGGCGCTCGACCGGCTTGTCGACCTGCTGGCGCAGGAAGGGGACGGTGACGGTGTTGCCGGGCGCGACTTCCAGTTCGACGTCGTCGCCGACGCCGGCGGCGGGGAACAGGCCGAACACCGCCTTCGCGGTCAGCCACTTCTCCGCGATGATGGTGTCGAGCATCGCGCGGGCGTCGCGGTAGAGCTCGCTGGCGGAAGGGCCCACGACCTCGTCGGTGAGGATCGCCGGGTAGCGCCCGGCCAGTTCCCAGGCCTGGAAGAATGGTGTCCAGTCGATGGTGTCGACCAGGTCGGCCAGCGGGTAGTCGTCGAACACGGTGATCCCGGGCTTCGCCGGCTGTGGCGGCGCGTAACCGTCCCAGCCGCCGTCGAACCTCTGCCCGCGCGCCTTGTCCAGCGACACCAGGCGCTTGGCGTCGCCGCGGTTGCGGTGGCGCTGGCGGATCTCGGCGTAGTCGGATTCGTTGGCGGCCACGAAAGCTTCGCGCAACTCGCGCGAGACCAGCGACTGCGCGACGCCGACCGCGCGCGAGGCGTCCTTCACCCAGATCGTGGGCGACTTGTAGAAGGGGTCGATCTTGAGCGCGGTGTGCGCGCGCGAGGTGGTGGCGCCGCCGATCATCAGCGGGATGGCCAGGCCCTGGCGCTGCATCTCGCGGGCGACGTGGCCCATCTCCTCCAGCGACGGCGTGATCAGGCCGGAGACGCCGACCAGGTCGGCGTTCTCGGCCACCGCGGTGTCGATGATCTTCTGCGCCGGCACCATCACCCCGAGGTCGATCACCTCGAAGTTGTTGCAGGCCAGGACCACGCCGACGATGTTCTTGCCGATGTCGTGGACGTCGCCCTTGACCGTCGCCATCACCACCTTGCCGTTGTTCTTGCCGACATCGCCGGTGCGCAGTTTCTCGGCCTCGATGAAGGGCAGCAGCCAGGCCACCGCCTTCTTCATCACCCGCGCCGACTTCACCACCTGCGGCAGGAACATCTTGCCGGCGCCGAACAGGTCGCCGACCACGTTCATGCCGTCCATCAGCGGGCCTTCGATCACGTCCAGCGG
>ENA-UOUJ01001460-UOUJ01001460.1-activated-sludge-metagenome-genome-assembly--contig:-NODE-1460-length-12424-cov-6.872504_pt1 | contig 12424 bp, 8 predicted proteins | sample MGYA00249839_ERZ747224 | MGnify/ENA primary metagenome ERZ747224 (study PRJEB28782, sample SAMN03220277) | activated sludge metagenome | biome: wastewater; feature: sewage sludge; material... | reverse complement strand
GCCCGAGCGCAACGCGCTGGTCTCCCTCGCCCTCCGCCCCGCCCCGGTCACCGACCAGTGGCAGGCCGAAGGCGCCGCCCTCGCCGGCCGCCTCGCCCCGGCGCTCGCCTCCCTCACCTGGGTCGAAGCCCCCGACCAGCGCGCCGAGGCCCTCGCCATCGCCCTCGCCCTGCGCGAGGCCGCCGAGACCGGCACCCGCGCCGCCCTCGTCACCCCCGACCGCCAGCTCGCCCGCCGCGTCACCGCCGAGCTCGACCGCTGGTCCCTCATCCCCGACGACAGCGCCGGCCGCCCGCTCGCCCTCACCCCCCCCGGCGTCCTCCTCCGCCGCCTCGCCGCCCTCCCCGGCGAGCGCCTGACCCCCGAGGACCTCCTCGTCCTCCTCAAGCACCCGCTCGTGAACAGCGCCCCCGCCGCCCGCACCCCCCACCTCCGCCTCACCGCCCGCCTCGAACGCCGCCGGCTCCGCGGCAAGGCGCCCTGGATCGACTGGCCCGACCTTGCCGCCTGGGCCGAGGCGGAGGCCGGCGACGCCCCCGCCTGGATCGCCTGGCTGCAAACCACCCTTGCCCCCCTCGCCACCGCTGAGACAGCCCCCCTCGCCGCCTGCGTCGCCCGCCACCGCGCCGCCGCCGAGGCCCTCGCCGCCGGCCCCGCCGCCGCGCCCCTGCACGCGCTCTGGGAGCAGGACGCCGGCGCCCAGGCCCGCGCCCTCCTCGACGCGCTCGCCGCCGAGTCGGACGCCGCCGCCCCCCTCGACGCCCACGGCTATCGCACGCTGCTCCAGGCGCAGATGGCCACCCGCGACGTCCCCGAACCGGCCCAGACCACCCACCCGAACCTCGCCATCTGGGGCACGCTGGAGGCCCGCATCCAGTCGGCCGATCTCGTCATCCTCGGCGGCCTCAACGAGGGTACCTGGCCGCGCCTCCCCCCCGCCGACCCCTGGCTCGGCCGCTCCCTCCGCCGCGCCGTCGGCCTCCCCAGCCCCGACCGCCGCATCGGCCTCTCCGCCCACGACTTCCAGCAGGCCCTGGGCGCGCCCCGCGTCATCCTCACCCGCGCCACCCGCGATGCCGAGGCTCCGACCGTCCCCTCCCGCTGGCTCCTGCGCCTCGAGAACCTCCTCCTAGGCCTCGGCGACGAAGGCCAACGCGCCCTCGCCGAGGCCCGCGCCCGCGGCACCGCGCTCGTCGACACCGCCGCCCGCCTCGACCTCCCCGCCGCGCGCGTCCCCCCGGCCCGGCGGCCCGCCCCGCGCCCGCCGGCCGCCGCCCGGCCGGGCGAGCTCCCCGTCACCGACGTGGAGCGGCTCGTCCGCGACCCCTACGCCGTCTACGCCAGGCGGGTCCTCCGCCTGCGCCGGCTCGACCCGCCCGGCCGCAAGCCCGATGCGCTGGCCCGCGGTACCGCCATCCACAAGGCGCTCGACGACTTCGTCACCGCCACCGAGGCCGGCCTGCCCGAGGACGCCGCCCGCGTCTTCGCCGAGACCGTCCGCGCCGCGCTCGCCACCGAGGCCCCCTGGCCGGCCGTCAACGCCATCTGGACCGCCCGCCTGCACCGCGCCGCGGCCTGGTTCCTCGCCGGCGAGGCCGATCGCCGCGCCCGCGGCACGCCGCTCGCCCGCGAGGTCGCGGGCCGGCGCGAGGTCGCGGGCCTCCCCCGGCCCTTCGCCGTCACCGCCCGCGCCGACCGCATCGACGCGGTGGCCGGCGGCCTCGCCATCTACGACTACAAGTCCGGCAGCAGCCCCACCGCCCGGGAGGCCGCCGCCTTCCACCTCCAGCTCCACCTCGAGGCCGCCATCGCCGAGGCCGGCGGCTTCGAGACCGTCCCCGCCGCCCCCGCCCGCCACCTCGAGCTCCTGAAGCTCGGCAAGTCCGGCGAAACCCTCCCCCTCGACCCCGACCCGGAGAAATGGGCGAAGTTCAGGGCGCTCATCGCCCACTATCTCGACGAGGCGAACGGCTTCCCCGCCCGCCTCCGCCCGCAGAAGCTGACCTGGGTCGGCGACTACGACCACCTGTCGCGCAAGGGCGAATGGGCCGACGGCGACTGCCCGGAGACCGACTGGTGATCGAGGACGCCACCCGCGCCCAGGTCAGGGCCGCCGACCCCGCCGCCTCCTCCTGGGTCTCCGCCAACGCCGGCACCGGCAAGACCCGCGTGCTCACCGACCGCGTCGCGCGCCTCCTCCTCTCCGGCTGCGAGCCGCAGAAGATCCTCTGCCTCACCTACACCAAGGCCGCCGCCGCCGAGATGCAGAACCGCCTGTTCCGCACCCTCGGCACCTGGGCCATGCTCCCCGACGCGGCGCTCGCCGCCGCCCTCGCCGAGCTCGGCGAGACCCCCGCCGCCGACCTCCCCCGCGCCCGCACCCTCTTCGCCCGCGCGCTCGAGACCCCCGGCGGCCTGCGCATCCAGACCATCCACGCCTTCTGCGAGGCGCTGATCCGCCGCTTCCCGCTCGAGGCCGGCGTCCCGCCGCAGTTCGGCGTGCTGGAGGATCGCCAGGCCAGGGCGCTGCGCGAGGACATCCTCGACGCGCTCGCCAAGGCCGACCCGGCCAGCTTCGCCGCCCTCGCCCGCCAGCTCCCCGGCGACGACCCCGACCCCCTGCTCCTCGAGATCGCCAAGCACCGCGACGCCTTCGCCACCCCTTTCGACGGCCCCGCGCTCGCCCGCGCCCTCGGCGCCCAGCCAGAGATCACCCCCGCCGACCTCGCCGCCCGCCTCCTGACCCCGGACGTGGAGGCCCTCCTCCGCCAGATCGTCCCCCACCTCGCCGCCTCCGGCAAGACCGACGCGAAGTGCGGCCAGGCCCTCGCCGCGGCCCTCGCCGCCACCGACCCGAACACCCGCCTCGCGGAACTGGAATCCGCCCTCCTGACCGGCGACGGCACGGCGAAGGCCGGCAAGTTCCCCACCAAGCCCCTCCGCGCCCGCCTTTCCCCCCTCCTGCCCGCCCTCGACGCCTTCATGACCTGCGTCGAGGCCACCCGCACCCTCCGCCTCGCCAACGCCGCCTTCCACCGCTCCGCCGAGCTCGACCGCTTCGCCCGCCGCTGGCTCGCCGCCCTCGCCCGGCGCAAGGCCGCCCTCGGCCTGCTCGACTTCGACGACCTCATCGACCGCGCCCGCGCGCTGCTCGCCCAGCCCGGCACCGCCGCCTGGGTGCTCTGGCGCCTCGACGGCGGCCTCGACCACATCCTCGTCGACGAGGCCCAGGACACGAGCCCGGCGCAGTGGCAGGTCATCCAGGCCCTCACCGCCGAGTTCTTCGCCGGCGAGGGCGCGCGCGAGACCCGCCGCACCGTCTTCGTCGTCGGCGACGAGAAGCAGTCGATCTACTCCTTCCAGGGTGCGGACCCCGACGAGTTCGCCGCCAAGCGCGCCCACTACCTGCGCGCCATCGCCGACGTCGGCTCCGCGCTGCAGGACTGCGCCCTCCTGCACTCCTTCCGCTCCGCGCCCCCCATCCTCGCCCTCGTCGACGCCGTCTTCGCCGGTCCCGCCGGCGCCCGCCTCGCCCCCGGCATCACGCATCTCGCCATCGGCCCCGACCGCCCCGGCCGGGTCGAGGTCTGGCCCTTCCTCGGCAAGCCCGACAAGCCGGAGGAGCCCCCCTGGGACGCCCCCGTCGACGCCCGCGCCCCCGACGACCCGGTCGAGACCCTCGCCCGCCGCATCGCCGACGAGATCGCCGCCTGGCTCGCGCAGGCCCGCGCCCTCCCCGGCGCCGACCGCGCCATCCGCCCCGGCGACGTGATGATCCTCGTCCAGCGCCGCGGCGACCTCTTCCATGCCGTCATCCGCCACCTCAAGCGCGCCGGCGTCCCGGTCGCCGGCGCCGACCTGCTGCGCATGGGCGGCGAGCTCGCCGTCAACGACCTCCTCGCCGCCCTCCGCTTCGCCGCCACCCCGTCCGACGACCTCTCCCTCGCCGCTCTCCTGCGCAGCCCCCTCGGCGGCCTGACCGAGCGCGAGCTCTTCGATCTCGCCCACCCCCGCACCGGCACCCTCTGGCAGGCGCTCCGCACCGACCCCCGCTGGCCCGGGCTCCGCACCCTCCTCGAGGATCTCCTCGCGCAGGCCGACTACCTCCGCCCGCACGAGCTCCTCGCCCGCATCCTCGTCCGCCACGACGGCCGCCGGAAGCTCCTCGCCCGCCTCGGCGCCGAGGCCGAGGACGGCATCGACGCCCTCATCGACCAGTCCCTCGCCTACGAGACCGTCGAGCCCCCGAGCCTCACCGGCTTCATCGCCTGGTTCGACCATGCCGAGGTGGAGGTGAAGCGCCGCACCGAGGAGACCGCCGACCAGGTCCGCGTCATGACCGTGCACGGCGCCAAGGGCCTCGAGGCCCCCATCGTCATCCTCCCCGACACCGCCACCCGCAGCGACGCCCAGAACCCGCCGCAGATCCTCCGCCTCGAGACCGGCCAGGCGGTCTGGAAGGTCGCCGCCGACAGCGCGCCCGCCGCCTTCGCGCAGGCCGAGGCCGCCCGCCGCCAGCTCGTCCGCGAGGAGAGCCGCCGCCTGCTCTACGTCGCCCTCACCCGCCCGCGCACCTGGCTCATCGTCTGCGGCGCCGGCTCCGACGCCGCCACCCCGACCGGCGAGAGCTGGCACGCGCTGATCGCCGAGGCCGTCGCCAGCCTCCCCCACGCCCGCGCGCCCGGCCCGTTCGGCAGCGCGGGCGGCGACACCCTCACCCTCTCCCACAACTGGCCCGACCCGACCCCCGCCCCGCGCACCGCCACGCCCGAGCCGCAGCCCCTCCCCGAATGGGCGGCCCGCCCCGCCCGCACCCCCGCCTCCGCACCCCGCCCGCTCTCGCCCTCCGGCCTCGGCGGCGTCCACATCCTCCCCGGCGAGCCCGGCTTCCTCCTCACCGAGGAGGAGGCGCTCGCCCGCGGCACCGCCATCCACCGCCTGCTCGAGCACCTGCACGGCCACCCCCAAGCCGCCCGCGCCACCCTCGCCCAGCGCCTCCTCCCCGCCACCCCCGGCCTCGATGCCCTCCTCGCCGAGGTCGAGGCCGTCCTCGACGCCCCCGGGCTCGCCTTCCTCTTCGCCCCCGGCACCCTCGCCGAGGTCGACGTCACGGCCCCCCTCCCGGAGCTCGGCGGCACGCGCATCCTCGGCCGCATCGACCGCCTGGTGGTCGAGCCCGCCCGCATCCTCGCCGTCGACTTCAAGAGCCACCAGGCCGTCCCGCCGACGCCCGAGGCCACCCCAGAGGGCATCCTCCGCCAGATGGGCGCCTACGCCGCCGCCCTCGCCCCGATCTTCCCCGGCCGCCGCATCGAGACGGCGATCCTCTGGACCCGCACCGCCCGCCTGATGCCGCTCCCGGACGCCCTCGCCGCCGCCGCCCTCGCCCGCGCCGCGGCCGAACCCTAGCCATGGCCGTCCTCCCCCGGCATACCGACCGCTTCGAGGCCTACGTCGCCCCGGCCCGCGCCCGCCCCGCCCTCTGGCGCCTCCTCGCCGGCATCATCTTCGCCGCCCTCGCCTGGCTCGGAGCGGTCGCCGCCCTCGTGCCCCTCGCCACCCGCCTGCCCGCCGATCCTGGCCGCGCCATCCTGCTCGCCTACCTGCTGAGCTTCGCCGCCCTCGCCCTCGGCATCGCCGCCGCGGCGCGCCTCCTGCAGCGGCGCCCGCCGGCGACCCTCCTCGGCCCCGGCGGCTTCCGCCTGCGCCACTTCGCCCTCGGCGTCGCGGCCATCGCCCTCCTCTCCGTCCTTTCCCTCCCAGCCCTCGCCTGGCTCGCCGCCCCCGTCCGCCGGATGCCGCTCGCCACCTGGGCCGCCTGGCTCCCGCTCGTCCTCCCCGCCCTCCTGCTGCAGACCGCGGCCGAGGAGATCGCCTTCCGCGGCTACCTGATGCAGAGCCTCGCCGCCCGCTTCCGCAGCCGCCTCGCCTGGCTCCTCCTCCCTGCCGCCCTCTTCGGCGCGCTGCACTGGGACCCGGCCGAATTCGGCGCCAACGCCTGGCTCGTCGTCCTTTCCACCGCCGTCGTCGGCCTCATCCTCGCCGACGTCACCGTGCGGACCGGCAACCTCTCCGCCGCGATCGGCCTCCACTTCGCCAACAACGTGAGCTCGCTCCTCTTCGTCTCCCTCCCCTCGCCGCTCGGCGCCTTCACCCTCTGGACCATCTCCGTCGATCCGGCCGACGCCGCCGCGGTCCGCCCGCTGCTCCTTGCCGATTTCGCCGTGATGCTCGCCGCCTGGGCCGCCTGGCGCGCCCTCGGGGCGCGATTGCATTCGCGGGGGCGGGGTTCTATCTAGACCCACGTCCGCCGCCGAGGAGCCGGGATGAACTGGATCTCCAACTACGTCCGCCCGAAGATCAACTCGCTCTTCTCGCGCCGCGAGGTGCCGGAGAACCTCTGGGTCAAGTGCGACGACTGCGGCACCATGCTCTTCCACCGCGAGCTCGCCGACAATCTCAATGTCTGCAGCAACTGCGGCCACCACATGGCGATCTCGCCGCGCGAGCGCTTCGCCGCGCTGTTCGACGGCGGCGTCTTCGTCGAGGTGGAGGTGCCGAAGCCGCTCGCCGACCCGCTCGGCTTCAAGGACCAGAAGAAATACCCCGAGCGGCTGCGCGAGGCGCGCAAGAAGACCGGCGAGGAGGAGGCGATGCTCGTCGCCGAGGGCGAGATCGGCCGGCTCAAGGTCGTCGCCGCCGCGCAGGACTTCGCCTTCATGGGCGGCTCGATGGGGATGTACGTCGGCAATGCCATCGTCGCCGCCGCCGAACGGGCGGTGAAGCGCAAATGCCCGGTCGTCCTCTTCGCCGCCGCCGGCGGCGCGCGGATGCAGGAGGGCATCCTCTCGCTGATGCAGATGCCCCGCTCGACCGTCGCCGTCGAGATGCTGAAGGAGGCGGGCCTCCCCTACGTCGTCGTGCTGACCAACCCGACGACCGGCGGCGTCACCGCGAGCTACGCCATGCTCGGCGACATCCACCTCGCCGAGCCCGGCGCGCTCATCTGCTTCGCCGGCCCCCGCGTCATCGAGCAGACGATCCGCGAGACCCTGCCCGAAGGCTTCCAGCGCTCGGAATACCTGCTCGACCACGGGATGATCGACCGCGTCGTGCCCCGCAAGGACCTGCGCGACGAGATCGCCACCATCCTGCGCCTCCTGACCAGCCAGCCGCCCTACATCCGCGGCGAGCTTCCCGCGCCCGAGGAGGCGCCCAGGGAGGCGTCCGGGGAGGCGAAAGCCGAAGCATCGTGACCAGGACGAGCGACACGCTCCTCGACCGCCTCACCGCGCTGCACCCCAAGGTCATCGACCTCTCGCTCGCCCGCATCGAGCGCCTGCTCGCCGCCCTCGGCCACCCCGAGCGCCGCCTGCCGCCGGTCGTCCACGTCGCCGGCACCAACGGCAAGGGCTCGACGCTGGCCATGATCCGCGCCGGCCTCGAGGCCGCCGGCCACCCGGTCCACGTCTACACCTCCCCGCATCTCGCCCGCTTCCACGAGCGCATCCGCCTCGCCGGCGAGCTCATCCCCGAGCCCGCCCTCGCCGACGCCCTCGCCCGCTGCGAGACGGCCAACGAAGGCCAGCCGATCACCTTCTTCGAGATCACCACCGCCGCCGCCTTCCTCGCCATGAGCGAGACCCCGGCAGACTACGCCCTGCTCGAGGTCGGCCTCGGCGGCCGGCTCGACGCCACAAACGTCATCGACCGCCCCCGCCTGACCGTCATCACCCCCATCTCCGTCGACCACCAGCAGTACCTCGGCGAGACGCTCCCCGAGATCGCCGCCGAGAAGGCCGGCATCCTCAAGCACGGCATCGGCTGCATCGTCGCCCGCCAGGAGCCGGAGGCGCTCGCCGTCATCGAGGAGGCCGCCCACCGCCGCCTCGCCCCGCTGATGATCGAGAACCAGGACTGGCAGGTCTGGGAGGAGCACGGCCGCATGGCCTACCTCGACCCGCAGGGCCTGCTCGACCTGCCCCTGCCCAACCTGATCGGCGCGCACCAGGTCGGCAACGCCGGCACCGCCCTCTGCGCACTGCGCGCCCTCAGCATGGACGAGGCCGCCTGCACCGCCGCCGTCACCCGCGCCGAATGGCCCGCCCGCCTGCAGCGCCTGCGCCGCGGCCCCCTCGCCGAGGCGGCGGCCCCCTGCGAGCTCTGGCTCGACGGCGGCCACAACCCGGCCGCCGGCACGGCCCTCGCCGAGGCCCTCACCCGCCTGCCGCAACGGCCGCTGCATCTCGTGACCGGCATGCTCCGCACCAAGGACGCCGCCGGCTTCCTGCGCCCGCTCGCGCCCCTCGCCCGCTCGCTGCACGGCGTCACCATCCCCGGCGAGCCGGCCACGCTGACCGCCGAGGAAACCGTCGCCGCCGCCCGCGCCGCCGGCTTCGCCGAGCCGCAAGCCGCCCCCTCCGTCGCCGAGGCCGTGGCGGGCATCGCCGCCGCCGCCCCCGCCGCCCGCATCCTCATCTGCGGCTCGCTCTACCTCGCCGGCCGCGTCCTGCGCGAGAACGGCTGAGACTCGGTCAGACGAGGATTCCCCACCACCGCAGCGTCGTGCGGTAGTGCTCGGCGATCGCCGCCACCGCCGCCTCGGCGTCGCGCCGCTCCAGCGCCCCGATGATCGCCAGATGCTCGCGCATCGCCGGCACGATCCGGTCCGGCAGGAACGGCCGGGTGTTCTGGATCACCGCGATCCGGTCGCGGTTCACCCGGTAGACCTCCGTCGCCAAGGGGTTCCCGAGCCCCGTCGACAGCGTGTCGTGCAGCGACAGATCGACCTCGATCGCCCGCCGCGGCAGCGCCGACGTCATCGACCGCTCCGCCTCCGCCACCAGCGCCTCGTGGCTGGCCCGCAGCTCGGCCAGCGGCAGCGACGCCCCCACGGCGACCAGCCGCCGCGCCCCCTCCGAGTCGAGCAGCGCGCGCAGGTCCATGCAGTCCCGCGTCACCTCGGCCGAGGCCTCCATCACCAGCACGCCGCGCTTCGGCAGCACCCGCACCAGCCCGTCGACGTCGGCCCGCTTCACCGCCTCGCGCGTCGCCGCCAGCGGCAGGCCGATCAGCTCGACGAGCCCCGGCATCGAGACGAACTGCCCCGCCCCCAGCGAGCCGTCACGCAGCACGCCGATCAGCCGCCCATAGGCCCGATCCGCCATCAGCGCCTCGCCGGCCACAAGCTCCCGGTTCATCCGTCTCCTTCCTCCGTGTCTCCGGGCACTTTCAGGAAAAGCCTGAAAGACCTTCAGGGATGTCCAGATTGTATGTTACAACGCATGTCATGTAACATTCTAGGTAATCTGCCACCAACCCCGATGCAAGGGGTCTACGGACAACGCAGCGCAGGCGGAGTACCGGCGCGGATCAAGGAGGACCGAGATGACCACGATTCCGTCTGGCCTGAGCGGCACGACGCACGAAGGGATCCACTACGTCGGCACCGTCGCCGCCGATCCCAACCTCTACAACGAGGACCTCGCCCCGGTGCCGATGGATAAGCGCACCTGGACCGGCTACTCGATCTTCGCCATGTGGATGTCGGACGTCCACTCGGTCGGCGGCTACACCTTCGCCGCCTCGCTCTTCCTCTTCGGCCTCACCGGCTGGCAGGTGCTGCTCTCGATGGCGATCGGCATCCTGATCGTCTACTTCCTGATGAACCTGATCGGCCGCCCCTCGCTCCGCGAAGGCATCCCCTTCCCGGTCATGGCCCGCGTCTCGCTCGGCGTGATGGGCGCCAACCTCGCCGCGCTGATCCGCGGCGTGGTCGGCATCGTCTGGTACGGCGTGCAGACCTACTTCGCCTCCAAGGCCGTCGCCACCATCATCCTGCTCTTCATCCCCTCGGCCGCCGCGCTCGGCACCGGCGACGGCTTCATGGGGCTCAACACCCTCGGCTGGATCAGCTTCCTGATCATGTGGTTCGGCCAGCTGATGATCTTCCAGCGCGGCATGGAGACGATCCGCAAGTTCATCGACTTCTGCGGCCCGGCCGTCTACCTCGTCATGTTCGCGCTGATGGCCTGGATCCTCTACCACGCCGGCTTCGACTCGCTGAACCTCACGCTCAACGACGTGCACCTGACCGGCCCCGAGACCATCGGCCACATGATCAACGCCATGCTGCTCGTCGTCGCCTACTTCGCGGCGCTGCTGCTCAACTTCGGCGACTTCTCCCGCTTCGGCAAGTCCGAGCGGCAGATGAAGGTCGGCAACTTCCTCGGCCTGCCGATCAACTTCCTCGTCTTCGCCATCGTCGTCGTCATCGTCACCGCCGGCTCCGTCTCGGTCTTCGGCGAGATGATCATGGACCCGGTCGAGATCGTCGCCCGCATCGACAACAAGGTCGCCGTCTTCATCGGCTCGGTCACCTTCATCATCGCCACCATGGGCATCAACATCGTGGCGAACTTCGTCTCGCCGGCCTACGACTTCGCCAACCTCTTCCCCAAGTACGTCGACTTCAAGCGCGGCGGCCTGATCACCTCGATCCTCGCCGTCCTGGTCTGCCCCTGGATCTTCGTCGACAGCCCGCACGCGATCACCATCTTCGTGTCGGTCTTCGGCGCCATCCTCGCCCCGCTCTACGGCGTCATGGTCGCCGACTACTACCTGGTGAAGCGCGAGATCGTGAACACGCCCGAGCTTTACACCATGGATGCGAACGGCCGGTACCACTACGACGGCGGCTGGAACCACGTCGGCCTCAAGTCCCTCGCCATCTCCGGCTTCATCGCCATCGGCTGGGAGCTCTCGACGCAGCTCTTCCACATCCTGCCGCACAACAACCTCGGCTGGGTCATCGGCGCGGCCTCCGGCGCCATCGCCTACACCACGCTGATGCGGCGCGCGAACCGCACCTGACGGGCCCCGGCCCCGCCCTCCGGGCTGCCGCCGCGGCGGCAGCCCGCTCCCATCCCCCGAAGACCCGAGAGGACCAAATGACGTCAACCCGTCCGACCCGTCGTGCCCTGCTTGCCGCCATGGCGCTCGCCGCCACCCTCGTCACCGCCGGCCTGCCGACCGGCGCCCGCGCCGACGAGCTCAGCCTCGAGACGATCAACGCCATGGACCAGGCGAGCTTCGTCGAGACCTTCGGCGGCATCTTCGAGAAGTCGCCCTGGGTCGCCGAGCAGGGCTGGGAGGCCCGGCCCTTCGACAGCATCGACGACCTGCACGCGGATCTCTACGCGGTGATCGCGAACGCCCCGCGCGAGGACCAGGTGACCTTCCTCAACCAGCACCCCGAGCTCGCCGGCAAGGAGGCGCAGGCCGGCACGATGACGGCGAACTCGGTGGCAGAGCAGGCGAGCGCCGGGCTGAACGCGCTCACGCCCGAGGAGATGCAGACGCTCGCCGAGGGCAACGCCGCCTATCGCGCGAAGTTCGGCTTCCCGTTCATGATCTTCGTCCGCGGCCACACCAAGGAGGGGATCTTCTTCTACCTCGACCGCCGGCAGCAGAACGACCCCTCGACCGACGAGGAACTGCACAACGCGATGATGCAGGTCTGGGGCATCACCCGCAGCCGGGTGCAGCGCGCCGTCTCCGGCAGCTGAACCGCCGCCCGACCATCCCCAACCGAAGGAGAAAGCTCATGACCCTCGCCACCGGCTCCCGCCTCCGCGCCCTCCTCGCCGGCTGCGCCCTCGCCGCCCTCGCGCCCCTCGCCGCCGCGGCCGAGGACGCGGCGGCCGCCTCCGACCACATCATCCTGCTCATCAACCCGAACTCCAACGAGAAGACCACGCAGTCGATGACGGAGATCGCCGCCACCGCCACCGGCGGGGTGACCGTCGAGGGCAAGAGCAACGAAGGCGTGCCGCCGCTCCTGACCACGCCGGCGGATCTCGCGGCGGCGCTGCCCGGCGTCGTGAGGATCGGCGTCGAGGCCGCCAAGGACGACCGCGTCGGCGCCATCATCGTCGCGGCCTTCGGCGACCCCGGCCTCGCCGAGCTCCGCGCGGAGGTCGACCTGCCGGTCTTCGGCATCCGCGAGCAGGCGTTCCGCGAGGCGGCGGAGGGCGGCCGCCCGTTCGGCATCGCCACCACCACCCCCGATCCGGGGCTGGCCGAGGCGTTCCGCCAGACCGCCGCCGCGCTCGGCTACGCCGACCAGTTCCGCGGCACGCGCGCCACGCCCGGCGATCCGAACGCGCTGATGGCGAAGTCCCCCGAGGAGCTCGACGCGGCACTCGCCGAGGCGGTGCAGGCCTCGATCGCCGACGGCGCCGAGGCGGTCATCATCGGCGGCGGCCCCCTCACCGCTTCCGCCCTGCGGCTCCAGCCGCAGTTCGACATCCCGCTCGTCATCCCGGTGATCGCCGCGGCCCAGGCGGCGGCCGAGGCGGTGAAGGCAGACTAGGTCGTGGACTCATAGTGTTTGAGCCAGAGGCGGGCTGAGGCGAGCAGGACG
>ENA-UOUJ01001459-UOUJ01001459.1-activated-sludge-metagenome-genome-assembly--contig:-NODE-1459-length-12425-cov-4.013177_pt1 | contig 12425 bp, 9 predicted proteins | sample MGYA00249839_ERZ747224 | MGnify/ENA primary metagenome ERZ747224 (study PRJEB28782, sample SAMN03220277) | activated sludge metagenome | biome: wastewater; feature: sewage sludge; material... | reverse complement strand
GGGCGCGCACGCGACGGGATCCCATGATGATAGCCGAGACAACAGGCCGGGCCGCCTGCCTGATCGGATGGCCCGCGGCGCATTCGCGCTCGCCGCTGATCCATCACTATTGGCTGCGCTTGCACGGAATAACGGGGGGTTACAGCATCGAGGCGATTCCGCCCGAAGGATTCGCCGAATTCGTCATGCATCTTTCGACGCACGGCTTCGCGGGCGCCAATGTCACGATCCCGCACAAGGAGCGGGCGCTGCAGCTCACGGAGCCGGATGAGCGTGCGAGAGCCGTCGGCGCCGCCAACACGCTCTATTATGACGGCGCCGTTCTGCGGTCCACCAATACCGACGTCGAGGGCTTTATCAGTAATCTGGACGTTGCGGCGCCGGGCTGGGACCGGACCGGGGACGCGCTGGTGCTTGGCGCCGGCGGAGCGTCGCGGGCCGTGGTGTTCGGCCTGGTCGAGCGCGGCATCCCGCGCATCCATCTCGCCAACCGCACGATGGAAAGGGCGCGGGTGCTCGCGGATCAATTCGGGGCGAGGGTTATTCCGGCGGCCTGGAACACGCTTGGCGAGCTGCTGCCGCGCACCGGCCTGCTCGTCAATACCACCTCGCTCGGCATGAACGGACAACCGCCGCTGGACATTGATCTGGCGCTGCTGCCGCGGGATGCGGTGGTCGCCGATCTGGTCTATGTTCCCCTGGAAACGCCATTGCTGTCCGCGGCGCGTGCGCGGGGCCTCAGGACTGCGGACGGCCTCGGGATGCTGCTGCATCAGGCGGTGCGCGGGTTCGAACTGTGGTTCGGCCTGCGTCCCGCGGTGACGCAGGAACTGCGCGCGCTGGTCGAAGCCGATCTTCTATAGCGTTTTCGACGTGAGATGCCTTTACTTTTTAATCATTCTAGCAAAATTCAATCAATGCTCTGTGTCTTGACCCCCACGAGAGGTTGATCCACTGGATAGAGGCGTCACCCCTTTCATCAGCGAGCATCATGTCCGATCCCGATACCAGAACCCTTGAAGCAACGCAGGCCACGCCGCTCGGCCTCGCGCGGCGCGGCTTTTGCGGCCGGGTCAGCGCCATCATGGTCGGCGGCGACCATCTTGGCGTGTCGGCGAGCGAGATCGAACGGCGTCTTCTCGAATTTGGCATCGTCGAGGGCGCGTCGGTTCAGATTTTGCACGAAGGACCGGTCGGCCGGGATCCGATCGCGGTCCGGGTCAACGGCACGACGATCGCGTTGCGTCGGCGCGAAGCGATGGCGATCATGGTCGGTGATCACGATCAGGCGGCGAAAACCGCGACATGACCGCAATCGAGGTGAATGACTGGCGCATCGCCCTGGTTGGAACGCCCAACTGCGGCAAGACCGCTTTGTTCAATGCGCTTACCGGCAGCCGGCAGAAGGTGGCCAACTACGCCGGAGTCACGGTGGAGCGCAAGTCGGGGGTTTTGCGCACCGCATCCGGCCATCGCGTCGATCTGATCGATCTGCCCGGAACTTATTCCTTGCGGGGACGCAGCCCGGACGAGGACATCACCCGCGACGTCATTCTCGGCAAGCTCGCGAGCGAAAGCCCGCCGGATTTTCTGCTCTGCGTGGCCGACGCCACCAACCTTCGCGTGGCGCTGCGCCTCGTGATCGAACTGAAGCGCGTGCACCGGCCGATGCTTCTGGTGCTGAACATGATCGATATCGCGCGGCGCCGCGGCGTCGACATCGATCTCGACAAGCTCTCCGCTGAACTTGGCGTGCCGGTCGTCACATCGACCGCCGTGCGGCGCGGCGGCATCGACGATCTGCTGTGCCGGATCGATGAGATCGCGGGAAAGCCGACCGGCGCCATCGCCGAAAGTGACTGGACGACGCCGGCCGCATCGGACCTGCGCGCCGCGCAGCGCGAGGCCGATCGCGTGATCCGCGCCGCGATCAGCGAGCCGGCCAAGCCCGACACATGGACCACGCGGGTGGATGCCGTTCTGCTGCATCCGGTGTGGGGGATGGTTGCGCTGCTTCTTTTGCTGTTCGTGATGTTCCAGGCTGTCTTCGCCTGGGCCGAACCGGCGATGGAACTCATCAGTCAGGGGTTTGACGCGCTTGGCGCGCTCTCGGCGGCGGTGCTGCCGGACGGATTGTTGCAGAGCTTCATTCAGAACGGCGTGATCTCCGGCGTCGGCAGCGTCATCGTGTTCCTGCCGCAGATCCTCATCCTGTTTCTGTTCATTCTGCTGCTTGAGGATCTCGGCTACATGGCGCGCGCGGCGTTCCTGATGGACCGCATCATGGGCGGGGCAGGACTGCACGGACGCGCTTTTATCCCGCTGCTGTCGAGCTTCGCCTGCGCGATTCCGGGGATCATGGCGACGCGGGTGATCGACAACAAGCGCGATCGGCTGACCACGATCATGGTCGCGCCGCTGATGACCTGCTCGGCGCGCATCCCGGTCTATACCTTGATCATCGCGGCCTTCGTGCCGAACCAGCCGGTTCTTGGCGTGCTGGGATTGCAGGGGCTCGTGATGTTCGGGCTCTATGCGTTGGGGATATTCAGCGCGCTCGCCGTGTCGTTCGTGGCCAACCGCTTCTTCTGGCGTGACAGCGCGACGCCGCCGTTCATGCTGGAACTGCCGGATTACAAGCTGCCGCAACTGCGCAGCGTGCTGATGAACCTCTACCAGCGCGCGATGGCGTTTTTGAAGCGCGCCGGCACGACGATCTTTTCGATGATGGTCCTGATCTGGTTCCTGGCGTCCTTCCCGCGTCCGCCGGAGGGCGCCACCGAGCCCGCGATCGATTTCAGCCTTGCGGCGATGATCGGCCGCTGGATCGAGCCGGTGCTCGCGCCGATCGGCTTCAACTGGCAAATCAGCGTTGCGCTGATTCCCGGCATGGCGGCGCGCGAGGTGGCGGTCGCTTCGCTTGGCACCGTTTATGCGATCGAGGGAGGCAACGAGGCGGCGGAGCAGGTCGGGCAAATGCTGGCCGGTCAATGGAGTTTCGCCACCGCGCTGGCTTTTCTCGCGTGGTATGTGTTTGCGCCGCAATGCGCTTCGACGCTGGCCGTCATCAAGCGCGAGACCGGCGGGTGGCGCTGGGTGCTGACCACATTCTTCTACATGCTGTCGATGGCTTATCTGGCGGCGTTCGTCACCTACCGCGTTGCGCTGGCGCTGGGTTGGGGCTGATCGCCCACCGCGCGGAGCCGGAGCCTGAATGGCGACCTTCGCCGGAACTCTGGCCTGCACGATGGCGTTACATAAGCGGCGGTACCGAAAGCGCTTCCGCTTCTGATGGAAAAATGGAAGTCGCGCTCATGATTTCGTTTTGATGCGTCGTCTTTCACGCGAACCGGTCCCATCCTTAGGAGTAATGCTATGGGAGAGGCTTATGGCGCGAAATGACGGCGGGACGGACGACCGGAGCAGAAAAACCAAGAAAGAACTGGATGAGGAACTCGATCGCGGCCTGGAAGAGTCGTTTCCCGGTTCGGACCCGTTGAGCATCACCCAGCCGGCTCCTGCAAAACCCCCAGAGGAAAATCCTGCCAAGGAAAAACCCACCAAAGAAGAATCCACCAAGGATCAGACTGAGAATTAGGGAGATGTCATTGGAGGGGTACCCCCGAAAAAAAGTAGGCGGGTTCCGATGGTGATATGCAAGGGGTTGACGGCACGGCCTTTTCCTCACAATTCCGGTAACGGTTCATTATATTTTTTGAAGTCGTGTTATCTCTAGTGACGGTATAAGCGCGTCGAGCGATATATTTGACGTCCTGAGGATTCGACGAGCCGGCCTCAAGCGTGGCGGTGAGCATTTGGGCGCGTCGTGGGGGGAAAATGAGCCGCAAATATTTTGGAACGGACGGAATTCGCGGCCGGGCCAACGGCTTGATCACGCCGGAACTGGCGATGAAGGTTGGACAGGCGGCCGGGCTGGTATTTCAGCGCGGCGAGCATCGTCATCGCGTTGTGATCGGCAAGGATACCCGGTTATCCGGCTACATGATCGAATACGCGCTGGTCGCGGGCTTTACCTCTGTCGGCATGGATGTGCTGCTGCTTGGTCCGATGCCGACACCGGCCGTCGCGATGTTGACCAAGTCCATGCGTGCCGATCTCGGCGTCATGATTTCAGCCTCGCATAACCTTTTCGAGGACAACGGCATCAAGATGTTCGGCCCGCGCGGCTTCAAGCTGTCCGACGAGGTCGAAAAGAAGATCGAACAGCTGCTCGATGAAAACCTCGACAAGAAGCTCGCGCAGAGCAGGAATCTGGGCCGTGCCCGCCGTATCGACGGCGTGCATGATCGCTATATCGAATTCGCCAAGCGCACGCTGCCACGCGAACTGAGCCTGGAGGGGTTGCGGGTCGTGGTCGATTGCGCCCACGGCGCGGCCTACAAGGTAGTGCCGGAGGCGTTATGGGAACTGGGCGCGGATGTGGTTCCGATCGGCGTCGAACCCGACGGTCTCAATATCAATAAGGAATGCGGCTCCACCGCGCCGGAAGCACTGTGCCGCAAGGTGCGTGAAATGCGCGGCGATATCGGCATCGCGCTCGACGGTGACGCCGACCGCGTCATCATCGTCGACGAACGCGGCCATGCCGTCGATGGCGATCAGCTTCTCGCGGTGATCGCCGAGAGCTGGAAGGAAGACGGCCGGTTGACCAAACCAGGGATTGTCGCGACCGTGATGTCGAATCTCGGTCTTGAACGGTTCCTGAATGATCGCGAACTGTCGCTGGTGCGGACGCCTGTCGGCGACCGCTACGTGCTCGAGCAGATGCTGAAGCAGGGCTACAATCTCGGCGGTGAGCAGTCAGGACACATCATCCTGTCCGACTATGCGACCACCGGAGACGGATTCGTGTCCGCGCTTCAGGTCCTTGCCGTGGTGCAGAAGCTGGGGCGCCCGGTCTCGCAAGTCTGCCATAAGTTCGAGCCGCTGCCGCAGATACTGAAGAACTTCCGTTACCGCAACGGCAAGCCGCTGGACCGCGCGGAGGTGAAGTCCGCCATTACGGCGGGCGAGAAGCGCCTCAATGGCCATGGGCGGCTGTTGGTGCGTTCTTCTGGGACCGAGCCCGTCATTCGCGTCATGGGCGAGGGCGACGACCGTATCCTGGTCGAGGAGGTTGTCGACACGATCGTTTCCGCGCTGGGCAATCCGGCGGTGGCCTGAAAGCCGGTAGAACCGGAACCTTTGCCGTCAAGGCTCTGTGGCAAACATTTTCGGATGCGTATGCGTCCCTGCTATTGTAACCGGTCGCGGGTTGGCCGGGCCGGTATCTCATCGTGAAGATTTTCCACTGCTGACGGAATTAAAAGCGGGCTCCATGATTCGGGGCTCGCTGATTTGATCTGACGTGTTCCTTCGCGCGAACCGGTATCCACTTCGCTCGAAAACGCTATAACAGACGCGGGTTGCAACAACCGGAAAACGGCCCGTGGACAAGCCTGTCATTTCCGAAGAAACGCTGGTCGCGCCGGTGGTGGTTTCCGGGATCGCGGAAAAGGCTGCCGCGGGGCCGGCGTATATCGTGCTCGGCGGCATCAGCTTCTCGCATTTTCTCAACGACACCATGCAGTCGCTGATCCCATCGGTCTATCCGATCCTGAAGGAGAATTACGCGCTCGACTTCGCGCAGATCGGAATGATCACGCTGGCGTTTCACGTCACGGCGTCGCTGCTGCAACCCGTGGTGGGTTACGTCACGGACAGCAAGCCTCAGCCATTCTCGCTCGCGGTCGGCATGGGATCTACATTCGTGGGATTGCTGCTGCTCAGTGTCGCTCATTCCTACGCCATGATTCTTGTCGCTGCCGCGCTGATCGGCCTTGGCTCCGCTGTGTTTCATCCGGAGTCCGCGCGCATCGCGCGGATGGCGTCCGGCGGCCGCTACGGCTTCGCGCAATCGGTTTTTCAGGTCGGAGGAAATTTCGGCGCGGCGATGGGGCCGCTCCTGGCGGCTCTGATCATCGTGCCGTTCGGGCAGCCGAGCATCGCGTGGTTTTCGTCGATCGCCTTTGTCGCGATCGTGCTGCTGGTTCAGATCGGCCGCTGGTACAGGCCGAGGATTGTGCCTCGCAGGAGCGCGGCGCATATCCGGTCGCCGGAGGCGCCGACGCGCGCACGAACCACCGTCGCACTGGCAATCCTGATCGTGCTGGTATTCTCGAAGTTCATCTACATGTCGAGCCTGACGAGCTATTACACTTTCTATCTGATCGAGAAGTTTCATGTCTCGACGCAGACATCACAGCTTTTGCTGTTCGTGTTTCTCGGCGCCGTCGCCATTGGCGTGTATTTCGGTGGTCCGATCGGCGATCGCTTCGGACGCCGCTATGTGATCTGGCTGTCGATTCTCGGTGTGTTGCCGTTCACCCTGCTGCTGCCGTTCGCGAATCTCGCCGGCACGGTGGCGCTGACGGTTGTTATCGGCGTCATCCTTTCGTCCGCGATGCCCGCGATCATCGTCTTCGCGCAGGAATTGATGCCGCACCGGCTCGGCATGATCTCAGGCATGTTTTTCGGCTTCGCGTTCGGTGCGGCGGGAATCGGCGCCGCGCTGCTGGGCGAGGTCGCGGACGCGAAGGGCATCGAGTTTGTCTATCGGGTCTGTGCGTTCCTGCCGGCGATCGGGCTGCTGGCGATGTTCCTGCCGAAAATGCCGAAAACCCGGCAAGTGTAAACGCCGCCGCATGATGAACTTGCGTGGGCAGGCCACCCGCTCGCCGCGCGTAAGAAACTCACCAAAAATCAACCTTAAAAATTAGGGTTAAGCAGCTCTTAAGTATTCGGTGTCATCGTCCCTCCTAAATCGGAGTGGGGCAGCATTACCTCACGGCACAAAGGGACGAAACCGATGCGTAGTGTAAAATTGCTCGTCGCCGCCGGAGCGGCATCGCTGTTCACATCGGCCGCGTTCGCAGCCGACCTGCCCATCGCGCCGCCACCTCCGCCATACTTCGTCCCGCCGATCGTCGATTTCGGCGGCTGGTATCTGCGAGGCGATATCGGATTCAGCAACCAGCGTGTGCGGAACATTGCGATGGCGGATGGCCGCAACGCGCAACTCCTGTCGCATGAACAAACCACCGCTTTTGACGCCGCCGGCATCTACGGCGTCGGCGTCGGTTATCAGTTCAACAACTGGTTCCGTGGCGATATCACCGGGCAGTATCGTGGCAACGCGAACTTCAAGGGTACCGATATTCTGACTTATCCGGTTGGTGGAGGCGTGGTCGGAAACGGTGTGAACAATTACAATGCCGCCAAGTCGGAATGGCTCGTGCTCGCGAACGCCTATGTCGATCTCGGCACCTGGTGGGGTATCACGCCGTTCATCGGCGCCGGCGTTGGCGCGGCGCGTGTAACCATCGCGAACTACACTGACGTCGGCATGGTCAATAATATCGGATTTGGTTGGGGCACGTATCCGAGTGCTGCGCTCGCGCCGGCGGCCTCGACATGGAATTTCGCCTGGGCGGCGCATGCTGGTCTGGCCTACCAGGTCACTCCGGGCCTTGCGCTCGAACTGGGCTACAGCTACGTCAATCTCGGCAGGGGCACGACCGGTCCGGTCTCGACCTATACGGGGTTCACCCGCGGTGTTCCGATGCAGTTCAACGATATCACCTCGCACGACCTGAGACTTGGTGTGCGCTGGTACTTCAACAGCCCGCCGGCCTATGCGCCGCCGCCGCTTGTGACCAAGGGCTGAGCCATATCCTAAATCTTGACGGCTCAAAACGGCGCGGGATTTCCCGCGCCGTTTTGTTTTCGTGTGCTCGAGTCCGACTGCCGCAAGAGGCCGCGCACGCCAACATTTTGTCGGCAATGTAAACGCATCACCTCGCGCAACAACCATTGGTTAAGGTTAACAGGCGATGATCGCCATTATCCAAGTTGGTGGTCGATGGAGCGTTCACGATGCGTAGACTTCTGCTGGCGACGGTCATTTGCGGAGCAGCGCAGGGCGCGTACGCAGCCGATATGCCCGATGACCTTCCATTCTTGCGCGGATCGCAGCCGCCGAGCCTCAGCACGGTGCGGACGGTGTGGCAGGGGTTTTATATCGGCGGCCAGGCAAGCTACGGCTCGGCCGACATGGATTTCAAGAACTCCGGAAAAGAGTTGCTGGAGCGATTGCTGAACAACGTCGATATCGAAAGTCAGTATCATCTTTCGACCTGGCCATTGGGCCAAACGACATCGATCCGGAACGAGGGGTTTGGCGGGTTCCTCGGCTACAACCTGCAGTCGGAAGATGTCGTCTATGGTGTCGAACTCAACTACACTCATGGCAAGTTCTTCGGTGCATCGGGCGGAAGCCAGGGCCGATCGTTCAATTACCCGACCGATTATCTGACGTCGGCGTTCGTACAATCGAACGCCTCTATGCAGATCACGGATTTTGGTTCGCTCCGGGTCCGTGCGGGGTATTCGTTCGGCTGCTTCCTGCCATACGCCTTTGGCGGCGTCGCGATGGGGCGGGCCGATATCCAGCGTAACGTAAGTTACAGTTCGCGCTATCAGTATGTTGGTACGCAGATTCCACCGCTTCCCAACCTGGCAGGCGCCGGCTCCTTGTCCGATAACGCCAATGCGCATTTCATCTACGGCTACGCGGCCGGACTCGGCATCGATATGATGATCGTCGATGGTCTGTTCCTGCGTGCCGAATGGGAATTCTTGCGGTTCACGGCGCCGGTGGACACCATCGTCAACACCGTGCGCGCCGGCGCGGGCTACAGGTTCTGATTCCGACGTGCTTTTCGGTGGGAGGACGACACTTCGCGTAGAAGGTCTTGGCGTAGCGGGTTTGGCAGGCGGGGGCGCGGCGATCAGCCGTCGCTAGAGCATGTTCGCTTCTGATGGAATCAGAAGCGAGGCTCTAGATTATTGCTTTGACGCGTTTTCTTCACGCGAACCGGTGCCCACTTCGCTTGAAAACGCTCTACCGGGAATATTCTTGACGAAATCGCTTGATTCCCATATCCACAGCGGCGGGACACCTCCCCCCAACGGGAGGCTTGCTATCTGGAAGGATAGATCATGACCGTTGCGAAGCCTGCTTCGCGGCCCGACGTGCCGCATTTTTCTTCCGGCCCTTGCGCCAAGCGCCCCGGCTGGACCCCCCAGAATCTCAAGGACGCAGCTCTCGGCCGTTCGCATCGTGCGAAGATCGGCAAGGCGCGCCTGAAACTCGCGATCGATCTGACGCGTGAGGTTCTGGAGATTCCGGCCGACTACAGGATCGGCATCGTGCCGGCGTCCGACACCGGCGCGGTCGAGATGGCCTTATGGTCTCTGCTCGGCGCGTGCCCGGTGACGGCGATCGCCTGGGAGTCTTTCGGCGAGGGCTGGATCACCGATGTCATCAAGCAGCTGAAGCTGAAGGACGTCACCAGGCTCACCGCGGGTTACGGCGAGATTCCAGATCTCGCCAAGGCCGACCCCGCCTCCGATATCGTCTTCACCTGGAACGGAACCACGTCCGGCGTGCGCGTGCCGAACGCGGACTGGATCAGCGCCACGCGTGAGGGTCTTACGATTTGCGACGCGACGTCAGCCGCTTTCGCGCAGCCGCTCGATTGGCCCAAGCTCGACGTCGTGACCTTCTCCTGGCAGAAGGCGCTGGGCGGCGAGGCGGCGCATGGCATGCTGATTCTGTCTCCGCGCGCCGTGGCCCGGCTTGAGAGCTACACGCCGCCGTGGCCGATGCCGAAGATTTTCCGCATGACCAAGGGCGGCAAGCTGATCGACGGCATCTTCACCGGAGAGACCATCAACACGCCGTCGATGCTGTGCGTCGAGGACTATCTCGATGCGCTGAACTGGGCAAGGTCGGTCGGCGGTCTCAAGGGCATGATCGCGCGCGCCGACGCCAATACCAAAGTGTTGAGCGACTGGGTTGCGAAGACGCCGTGGATCGATTTCCTTGCGGCCGATCCGGCGATCCGTTCCAACACGTCAGTCTGCCTGAAGGTCGTTGATCCCACGATCACGTCGTTGCCGCCGGAAGCCCAGGCCGATTTCGCCAAGAAACTCGTTGCCGCGGTCGAGAAGGAAGGCGCCGGTTATGATTTCGGCTACTACCGTGATGCGCCGCCGGGACTGCGCATCTGGTGCGGCGCGACGGTGGAAGCAAGCAATGTCGCGCTGCTGACGCAATGGATCGACTGGGCCTTCGCCGAGACCAAGGCTTCGCTTGCGAAAGCGGCGTGATGCTTTTTTCCTCTCCCCGTCAGAACGGGGAGAAGGAGATGACCCAAGCGACTTGCAACCCATTCACCCCATCCCGGCGCTGCGCGCCGACCCTCCCCTCAAGGGGAGGGCGGAGGACAACATCATGACCAAACCGAAAGTTCTCATCTCTGACGCTCTCAGCCCCGCCGCCGTGCAGATATTCAAGGATCGCGGCATCGAGGTCGATTTCCAGCCCGCGCTCGGCAAGGATAAGGACAAGCTCGCCGAGATCATCGGCGACTATGACGGCCTTGCCATCCGCTCGGCCACCAAGGCGACCGCGAAGATTCTCGCCAACGCCAAGAGACTGAAGGTGATCGGCCGTGCAGGCATCGGCGTCGACAACGTCGAGATTCCGGCCGCGACCGCCAAGGGCGTCATCGTGATGAACACGCCCTTCGGCAATTCGATCACGACCGCCGAACACGCGATCACCTTGATGCTGGCGCTGGCGCGCGAGATCCCGGCCGCCGATGCCTCGACCCAGGCCGGCAAGTGGGAGAAGAATCGCTTCATGGGCGTCGAGATCACGGGCAAGACGCTCGGCGTGATCGGTTGCGGCAATATCGGCTCGATCGTCGCGGATCGCGCGCTCGGTCTGAAGATGAAGGTGGTCGCGTTCGATCCCTTCCTGTCGCCGGAACGGGCCAAGGATATCGGCGTGGAGAAGGTCGAGCTCGATGATCTGTTCAAGCGCGCCGACTTCATCACGCTGCATACGCCGCTCACCGACAAGACCCGCAACATCATCGACGCCGCCGCTATCGCCAGGATGAAGAAAGGCGTGCGCATCATCAACTGCGCGCGCGGCGGTCTGGTCGATGAGCAGGCTCTGGCCGATGCGCTCAACGCCAAGCAGGTGGCGGGCGCGGCGTTCGACGTGTTCGTCGAGGAGCCGGCGACCGGGAACGTGCTGTTCGGCCATCCCAACGTGATCTGCACGCCGCATCTCGGCGCTTCCACCACCGAAGCACAGGAGAATGTCGCGCTTCAGGTCGCCGAACAGATGTCGGACTATCTGCTCACCGGCGCGATCACCAATGCTCTCAACTTCCCTTCGATCACGGCGGAAGAAGCGCCGAAGCTGAAGCCGTTCGTAGAGCTTGCGGAAAAGCTCGGCTCCTTCGCGGGCCAGCTCACCGAGACCGGAATATCCAAGGTGACGATCACCTATGAGGGACAGGTCGCCGAAATGAAAATCAAGGCGCTCACGTCGGCGGCGCTGTCGGGCCTGCTGCGGCCGATGCTGGGCGATGTCAATGTGGTGTCCGCGCCGGTCGTCGCCAAGGAGCGCGGCATGGTGGTGGACGAGGTCGTGCGCGCCGCGCAGAGCGACTACGAAAGCCTGATCACGGTCACGGTCTTCACGGAACGGCAGGAGCGTTCGGTGTCGGGAACGGTGTACGCCGATGGCCATCCGCGCCTCGTCGACATCAAGGGCATCCGCGTCGACGCCGAGTTCGGGAAGTCGATGATCTACGTCACCAATGAGGACAGACCGGGATTCATCGGCAAGTTCGCCTCGCTGCTGGGCGACGCGGGCGTCAACATCGCGACCTTCAACCTCGGCCGTCACAGCCAGGGCGGCGATGCCATCGCGCTGGTCGAGGTCGATGGCGGCGTGCCTGAGAACGTTCTCGCCAAGGTGCAGGCGTTGCCGCAGGTCAGGCAGGCCAAGGCGCTGACGTTCTGACCGGCGGAAGCACGGACGTGCCCGATCGGCGGCTAATCGGTGTGGTGTTGCCTCATTTCATCAGCACGCGCGCCTCGTCGCGCAGCGACCGGCGCGCGCCGTCGTGCGAATAGAACATGTGGCCGCCGGGATAGACCACGAACTTGACGCGATCGCGCGAGCCGAAGGTCGGCAATTGATCAAGACGGATCTGGGAGGCGAAATAAGGTATCGCGAGATCGAATAATCCATGCGCGACAAGCAGCCTGAATTGCGGGTCCGCTGCGAGCAGTTCGCGGATATCCGACATCGATTCGACGGATGACCGGTTCTTGCCGAAATCCCATTTGCGGTTGACGGTACGGCTGAGCAGTTCATAGGAGCCCGTCGGCCGCCAGTTCAGCTTGCGCGCATGAAGTTCGAACGCCGCCGATGTCAGCGAGGTCAACAGCGGTCCCTCCGAAGGGTCGTTGAAATTGCTGGCGCTTGAATACGGATA
>ENA-UOUJ01001458-UOUJ01001458.1-activated-sludge-metagenome-genome-assembly--contig:-NODE-1458-length-12426-cov-3.549511_pt1 | contig 12426 bp, 11 predicted proteins | sample MGYA00249839_ERZ747224 | MGnify/ENA primary metagenome ERZ747224 (study PRJEB28782, sample SAMN03220277) | activated sludge metagenome | biome: wastewater; feature: sewage sludge; material... | reverse complement strand
GATGCGATCGTCTCGCCGTCATGGCTGAAAGCCACTGCGAGCACCGGCCCCTCGTGCGCCATCGGCCGCAGCGATATCGGTTGCCGCTCGGCCACGTTCCAGACACGGACCGTCCCGTCGTCGCCGCCGGAGACGATGCGCGTGCCCTGCTCGTCGAAGGCAACGGCGTTCACGCCGCCTTCGTGCCCGGTCAGCGGCGGTTCGACCGCTTCGATCGCTTCGTTTGCGGCGCCATCGGCGGCGCCCGCGGCGCCGATGCGCCAGAGCCGCAGCGTGCCGTCCTGGCTCGCCGAGGCAAGCTGCCGGCCCTGCGGGTCGAGCGCGACGCTCCAGACCATGCTTCGGTGCAGCGGCGCGGAGGCCGCGATCATGCGCTCTGCCGGGATGTCCCACAAGCGCAGGATGCCGTCGTCGCCGCCGGCCACGACGCGATTGCCGTCGGCGCTCAGCGCGACGCTCCAGATCTTCGCAGGCGCCGGCAAGTCGACGCGCCAGCTCGGCACGCCGCCGGGGCCGACATCCCAGACCCGCACGATCCGCCCCCAGCTTCCCGAGGCGATCCGGTTCCCCGAACGGCTGATCGCGACGCTCGACACGAAAGCAGTCGTCGACGAAGGCGACACGCGATCGGCCGACGTTCCGAGTTCGCGGCTCGCGCTGACGCCCAGGTCCCACAGCGCGATGCCGCCGCGATCGTTGCCCGACGCGATCCGTCCGTCGCTGCCGACAGCCAGCGATTGCAAGCCGCGCGAGTAGGCCTCGAACGGCCCTCCGGTCGGTTCGGCAACGTAGGTGTCCCACGAGCGCAGCGCGCCGTCCCAGGCGCCCGAGACCAGGCCGACGCCATCGGCAAGAAAGGCCAGGCAGCAGACGCCGCCTGAATGGCCGGGCAGCGGCTTGCTCGCGCGGTAGACCTGCCCGTCGGGCATGCGCGGGTCTTCCGGGGTCCAACGCACGATCGTCCGGTCTTCGCCTGCCGAGACGAGCAAATCGCCGTCGGGCCGGAACGCGACGGCGCGCACGGCACCGGCGTGGGCGGCCAGCGGCTCGCCGAGCTGACCGCGCGAAGCGATATCCCAGACGCGCAGCGTGCTGTCCTCGCTCGCCGATACCAGCTGGTGGCCGCGAGGGTGGAAGGCGATCGAGGTGACCGGGGCGTTGTGCTCGCCAAGCAGCGCGCCCTGGTAGCTGCCGTCGACGGCATTCCAGATGCGCAGCGTGCCGTCGTCGCCGCCCGAGACGATGAGCTCGCCCGAAGGGCTGAACGCCACGGCCTTCACCGCGCCGACATGCCGCGCCATCCGGCGGTCCGTCGCGCGGATCGTCCCGTCGTCGTCGACATCCCACAGGCGCAGGGCTCCGTCATTTCCCGCGGACACGAGACGCCGGCCATCGGGGCTGCGTGCGAGCGCCCAGATCCAGCCTGCGTGGCCGGCTTCGGTCCGACCCTTCTGCGGTCCGCCGGGCTGGCCGCTCGCGGCTTCGAAAACCAGCAGCCTGCCGCTGTCGCCGCCGGTAGCGACCAGCAGGCCGCGCTCGTCGAGGAAGACCAGTCCGCTGACGGTTTGCGCAGTCGGAATCAGCCGCAGCAGTTGCGGACGCTGCAGCAGCTCCTTCAGCATCGCGCCGGCGACCGCGTCGGTGTCCACGCCGAGATTGCGGGCAGCCATCAGCTGCAGCAGCACGCGATCGGGACGCGCGGTTCGGGCGCCGTCGAGCATCGCCTGCGCCTCGCCAACGAGTCGTTCCTCCAGCGTGGCGATTCGTGCCTGCTCGGCCTCGCGCTTGGCCCACATCGCGAACGACGCGATCGCCACGAACAGCACGCTGAGTACCGACAGCACCAGGCTGAGGCGCCCTGCCCGCCTGCGCTCGGACTCGGCACGCGCCTGCGCGGCCTGCGCCCGAGCCCTGGCCTCTTCGGCAAGACGCCGGGCCTCGTCGGCATGGCGCTTCGCCTCCTCGGCCTGCTTGCGCCGTTCGCGTTCGACCCTCGCCTTTTCCTCTGCTTGCTGCTGCCGCTCTTTCGCCTGCGCTTCGCTCGCCCGCGCGCGTCGCTGGTCGCGCGCGCTGCGCACGACGTCGACGATCCGGTCGTGGATCAGTTCGATCCGCCGGGTATCTTCCTGCTGGTCGATGCGCAGCAGGCGATAGTCGTCGGTCAGCCGCGCAAGTTCGTCGCGCGTGAGCTCGCCCTCGTCGATCGCCGCGTCCTCGGGGTAGCTGCCGCGATAGCGGCCTGCCTGGATCAGCTGCGACTCGATGAAGTCCGGCACGCGATCCGGCATCCCTTCGATCGCTTCGCGGTAGAAGTCCGCAAGAATGTCCTCGCCGGCGCGCTCGACCAGTTCGGCGTCGATTCGCGCACCCGGCTCGCGAAGGCGGTTCAGCCGCGTGCAGCACAGGCTCAGCAGCACCGGTTCGACGGTGGGCGCAAAGCGGTCGGTGTCCGCCGGTTTGTCGGCAGACTCCCGGGCACGGCGACTGACGAGATCGACGATTCGCGGCCCGATCCCTGGTGCCAGCACGTCGCGGCCGGCCTGCTCGACCGCGGCGATCGCCTTTTCTCGCGACATCGGCAACAGCCGCAGACGGTGATCGAGCAGCGACGGCACCTTGTCCTTCCAGCCGTCGATATCGGGCAGGAAGTCCTCGCGAAAGGACAGAAGCACGCGGTAGCGCTGCGTGCGCAGGTCGAAGCGGCGGCGCAACTCGCGGCTGGTCTCGTCGCTGGACAGCTCGTGCGGGATCCGGTTTTCGAGCAGGTCGGCCAGCGAATCGAAGATCGCGCCGATGCGTTCGTGACGGCCGCCGCGCGAGAACAGTTCCTCGAACTGGTCGAAGACCAGCACCGGGACCAGCGGGAAATTATCCTGGCTCCAGACCTCGAAGTCGCAGCGGTGCAGGTAGCGCCACAGATCCTCGTCGGGCTCGCGGCTCGGGAAGTCGGCGCCGGCGAGCGTCATCTCCTCTTCGAGCCGCCGCGCGGCCTGATCGAGCGGCGGGCGTTCGGCGCCCTCGGAGAAATCCAGACGCAGATGCACGGGCAGGAAATGCTCGGCGCGCAGTTGCGGAAAGACGCCGGCAAGCAGCAGCGAACTCTTGCCCAGTCCGGAGGCACCGTAGAGCACGGTCAGCGGCGCAAGCCGGATCAGCCGCAGCAGCTCGTCGGCTTCGCTCTTTCGGCCATGAAAGAAACGCTGCGAGGCTTCGTCGTACGGCGCCAGGCCCGGCCACGGATTCTGCTCGTCGAGGCCGGCGACCGGCACACGCTCGTCGCTCATGCTCGCGCCTCGGGCTTGCGCGCCTCGCGAAGCAGCTTGACCAGCGCCGAGTTCGTGCGGCTGTCGGGCACGCCGCCGGGCGCGTGACCGAAATCGAGCCTGCGCCATGCGCGCACCGGCTCGGCCGTATAGCGCTCCGGAACATAGTCGGCATCGACGATCAGCGGATGAACGAAGCTGCGGTTCATCGCCTCGTTGCGCTCGTTGGCCGCTCGCCACTCGCGAAAGAAGAAGCCCTCGTCGCGGCGATCGGCCGCCTCGGAGACGAGCGGCAGGAAATACCGGCAGCTGTCGATGCCGTCGAGGATGCGCTGGCCGAAGTCGTCGCCCGGTTCGATGTCGTGCCGGTCGAACCAGATCTCGCGCTCGCCGACGCCCATCTCGCGCAAGGACAGCACGAGCTTCTCGGCACGCGAGCGGTCGGTCTTGCGGGAATAGCTGACGAAGAAGACGGTGCCGGCGGCCGGCGCTTCGATCGGCATCGGCCCGGACGCCGCGGCCGGCTGCTCGCTCAGCATTCGCTCGAGCCAGCGCCGGTGCAGTTCGGCGACGAAGTCGGCCGGTGCGATCTCGGACAGCACTTCGGTGTCCCTGCTGTAGGCCTTCAGGAAGGTGACCAGCGGCGCCGTCGGTTCGACCGGTTCGATCAGCCACTCGCGCTTGCGCTTGCTCGCCGACAGCCGGCTCTTGTTCGTGATGCGCAGGAAAAGCCGGCTCAGCCAATCCGGAAAATTGCAGCCGATCAGCAGCAGGTTGTGCTGTTGCAGTTCGCCGAAAAATCGCGCCGGCACATGGCCGCCGCCAGCGACCATGCTGTGCGCGTATTCGAGGACGTCTTCGTCGCTGATCGCGAACAGCGGCGCCGGGCAAGACTTGCCGAACAGGTAAAGCAGCTGCACCTCGCTGCCGCGCTCGCGCCAGTCCGCGGGCAGGTCGCGCACCTCGCTGGCCGAAAGCTCCGGCGAATGGACGATCTCGCCGACCGCGCGGCGCCTGCGCAGCGATCGGGCCAGCAGATCGTCGGGCGTCAGCGTCACGAACAGCCGAAAATCGGAGATCTGCGCCAGTTGCTCGAGCGCCGGCGGCGCCGGCGGTTCGCCCCCGCCGGCAAGGCCTCGGATCGCCTCGTGCACATCGCCGTAGAGGTCCTGCGGGTTGCGCACCAGCGGCTCGTCGTCGACCTCCGCCTGCCCGAGCATCATCACGGCCTCGTTGAGCTCCCGAAAGCGCGGCAGGCCTTGTGCGGGGAGCGGCTGCTCGTACATCCCGAGCAGGCGCTCGGCGACGATCGCCTGCAGAGAACGGCTGCCCCGGTCCTCGATCGCCAGCAACTGCGGGCCCACGACCGGAATGACCAGGCCGTCTCGGATCTGGTCGAGCAGTCTTCGCCATGCGGGTTCTTTCATGATCGCTCGAACTCCTCGTCGGTCGGCACGTCGAAGACCTTGCGCAGTTCCGGGCTCATCGGCAGATTCAGCTTCAGGCCGCCCGGATCGATCTCGTCGACGAACCAGCGCCGATACAGCTTCTCCGCTTCGCCCGATTTCATCAGCCCGATCAGCGTCCGGTCGACCAGCGCCTTGAACCGCGGGTCGCCCCGCGGCAGCATCAACCCGTAGCGCTCCTCGCTGAGCCCTTCGCCGACGATCGAGAACATCGACGGATCGCCCGACCGGGCCGCAAGCCCGGCGAGCAGCACGTCGTCGAGCAGGAAGGCGCTGGCCTCGCGGGATTCGACCATGCGCAGTGCCTCGTCGTGATCGACGACCGGAACGACCTGCACGCGATCGGGTTCGGCGAGGGCGCCGAATGCAGACGGCTTGCGAAGCAGCGCCTCGGCCGTCGTGCCGGCGGTCACCGCGACGCGCCGGCCAGCGAGATCGTCGTAATCCTTCACGCCGGAATCCCGGCGTACGAGCATGCGCACGCGTGCGATGAAGAAGCTCACGCTGAAGTCGACGCGCTCACGGCGCGCCCGCGTGATCGTCGTCGACCCGCATTCGATGTCGATCGCGCCTTCCTGCATGCGGTCCATCCGGTTTTCGGAAGTGACCGGGACGAATTCGACCCGCAACTCCGGGCGTTCGAGCTCGAGCGCGAGCGTTTCGATCACCCGATCGCAGAGATCGATCGTGAAGCCGACCGGCCGGGTTTCGCCGGAGGCCCCGTCGTCTTGCGCGAGATACGAGAACGGCAACGACTGCTCGCGATATCCGACATTCAGCACGCCGCTGTCCTGAATCCTGCGCAGCGTGTCCGGAAGCTCGGCGCGGACGTAACCGGCAAGGGCTACCGCGCTCAGGCAGAGAACGGCGATTTCCCTTTTCATCCTTTCGACCTCGGGAGCCCAAAAGGTGGCCAGCGGGCACCGCAGGCTCGGTGCGTGATCCCCTGTCTGGCCTTTCGAAAGAGTGTACTCGCGCCGCAAGCGCCGGTAATCCCCAGGAAGCGGTAAGCGGCGCGGGGGGGTTCGCGCTCCACGCGGATCCCGTTCCTCGACAATCTGCTCGAATCGCGCGGAGTCGGCCCGTACGAACGCAACTTCGGTGTATTGAACGGAACGCGAGGGCGATACGTATTCTGTGTAACAATACGTATTCGGCGGCAGCAGAAGCCTATCGCAAGGAAAGCGCCATGCAGACAATCAGCGCGACAGACTTGGCCCGGAACACCCGCGAGGTTCTGGACAAAGTCGCCAATCGAGGCGAGACCGTGGTGGTCGAGCGCAATCGCGTCGTGATCGCCCGGATCGTGCCGCCCGAGCGGACCATGACGGCGGCCCAGGCGCTGTCCGGACTGCCCGTCATGCTCACGCCCAGGCATGCGGCGGCCTGGCTCCAGGATGCGCGGGGAGCGTTCGATGAGGCAGTCCGCGACCCATGGGCGTAATCTTCGACAGCTCGATCTGGGTAGGCCTCGCCGCCGGCCAGATCGATCGACAGGCCGTGCTCGAGACCGCCGGCGAAACACCCGTCTTTACCTCGGTAATCTCCCTGGGCGAGTTGAGCTTCGGAGTGGAAGTCTGCGCCGACCCGGCCGAGCGGGCGGTCCGCGCCGCGTACCTGCGACAAGTGGAAAGCCGGCCGACCCTGCCCGTTACGAAGACCACTGCTGCCGCCTTCGGTGTACTCACGGCGGCGGTCAAGCGGGCCGGCCGTTCGCCACGGCCTCGCTACAACGACCTCTGGATAGCCGCTCAGGCCATCGAGCACGGGTACGCGCTGATGACTACGAACGTCAACGATTTCGCCAGCCTGCCGGGATTGCAGCTATTGACGCTGCCGGGCAGGACACAGTGAGCGCAGATACCGAAAATTTCCTCGCGAGCGACCGGCCCCGCCCACGCATTACTGGGTATTGATCGTCCGCAGATCCGTCGATCGGTCGATCTTCACGACCCGATCGTCGGTGCCCAGCTCGACATGAAACATCTCGGTCCGGCCGGGCGCTGTCTGCACGCGCCAGGTCATCACCGTGCCCTGGAAGCCGGGCTGCGGGCCACTCTCGCCGGGCCGTCCGAGCAGTTCGCGCACCTGCTCGCGGCTCATGCCGGGGCGCACCTTCGCGAGGTTTTCGGGCGCGAGCGCGTCGACCATGCCGCGGAACTTGCCCTGCGCATCGATCGAAACCATCCAGGTCTGCGTGCCCTCGGGGCCGCGCGGGTACTCGTAGAGCACGCTGCCGTCGGCACGCTCGCGGATCGTGTCCGGCCCGCCCATCAGCCGGCGCACGTCGTCGACGGTGGACTCGCCTGCCCGCAGCTCCTTCTGCGCGATGAAGTCGCAGGCGCCGAGCGCGCCGAGCAAGGAAAGCAGGCCGGCCATCAACAGTCCTCTTCTGGTCATCGAATCGTTCATGCCTGTTCGGAAACGCCGCGAACAGTATCGCATCGCGGCGATCGACTAAAATGGAATGTTCAGAGAGCGAGTCGCCATGGCCCTGTACAAATCAGACATCACCAAGTTCATCGAGGAACTGCGCGAGCGCAAGCCCGATCTCGAATCCAGCCAGCGCGAGGGGCGCTCGCTGCTGTGGGATCGTCAGCAGGATCCCGAATTCTCGCGCCAGGCGCGCCAGGCCAAGGTCCGGCAGACGCCTTACGTCTACTACCAGAACGTCGACTGAGCTCGCGGCGTCTGGCCACGGCAGCAGGATCCGGCTCCGGATGACGGTCGATGCGGGAGAGTCGCCCGCCCTCGCCGAACCCGAACAGCTCGAACTGAAGATCGTCGCTCGCCTGTACGGCGAGCCGCTGGTCAAGCTCCCGAAAGACCTGTACATCCCGCCCGACGCGCTCGAGATCTTCCTCGAGGCCTTCGAAGGGCCCCTCGACGTGCTGCTGTACCTGATCCGGCGGCAGAACTTCAACATCCTCGACATTCCGATGGCCGAGGTCACGCGGCAGTACCTGGCCTACATCGAGCAGATTCGCAACCACAATCTCGAACTGGCGGCCGAGTACCTGCTGATGGCCGCGATGCTGATCGACATCAAGTCGCGGATGCTGCTGCCGGTGCGCAAGGCCGACAGCGGCGAAGAAGTCGAGGATCCGCGCGCCGAGCTGGCGCGCCGGCTGATCGAATACGAGCGCATCAAGGTCGGCGCGCAGCAGATCGACCAGCTCCCGCAACTCGGCCGCGACTTCGTCCCGGCGCGAGTGTGGATCGACCAGGCCGTGCAGGTGCGTCTGCCCGAGGTCGCGGCGCCCGACCTCAAGGCCGCCTGGGCCGACATCCTGCGTCGCGCGCGGCTGGTCCAGCACCACCGGATCACCCGCGAAGAGCTGTCGGTGCGCGAGTACATGACCGTCGTGCTGCGCAAGCTGCAGAACCGGCGCTTCGCCGAGTTCGAAGAGCTGTTCGACATCGAGCGCGGCGTGCCGGTCGTCGTCGTGACCTTCGTCGCGCTGCTCGAACTGGCGCGCGAATCGCTGATCGAGATCACGCAGGCCGAGGCCTTCGCGCCGATCTACGTGCGGCTCAGCTACCTGCCGAGTTGACGCTTCAAACCCAGGAACCGGCCTCGCTGAAAGCGCTTAACAGCTTCGGCGTCGAGGCCCGCGCCCGGCGCCTGCTGGCGCTGGACGACGCGGCCGACGTCGACGAGGCGCTCGCGGCAATCGCCGACGACCCGCGGGTGCTGGTGCTGGGCGGCGGCAGCAACCTGCTGCTCGCGAACGACTTCGACGGCACGGTGCTGCGCGTCGGGCTGCACGGGCGGAGGATCGTCGAGCGCGAAGCTGCCGGCAGGCCGGCGCTGGTCGAGGCGGCTGCCGGCGAGAACTGGCACGACTTCGTCTGCTGGACGCTGGACCAGGGGCTGGCCGGGCTCGAGAATTTGTCGCTGATTCCAGGCACCGTCGGCGCCAGCCCGATCCAGAACATCGGCGCCTACGGCATCGAGATGCGCAGCCGCTTCGACTCCTTGCTCGCCGTGCACAGGCGCAGCGGCGAGCGCCGCCGCTTCGAGGCGGCCGCCTGCCGGTTCGGCTATCGCGACAGCGTGTTCAAGCACGCCGACGGCCGCGACTGGCTGATCCTGTCGGTGCGTTTCCGGCTCGCACGGGCGAGCGACCATGCGCCGGTGCTCGACTACGGCGAACTGCGCGAGGAACTGGCCGCATTCGCGTCGCCGACCCCGCTGAACGTCGCCCGAGCGGTCATCGCGATCCGGCGCCGCAAGCTGCCCGACCCGGCGCAGCTCGGCAACGCCGGCAGCTTCTTCCGCAACCCGGTCGTCGGCCATGCACAGGCCGAGGCCCTGGCCGAACGCCACCCCGGCCTCCCCCGTTATGCCGTCGACACTCCGCACAACACCAACGATGCCGGAGCCGAGGTCAAGCTGTCGGCGGCCTGGCTGATCGACCAGTGCGGCTGGAAGGGCTACCGCGACGGCGACGCCGGCGTGCATGCGCGGCACGCGCTGGTGCTGGTCAACCACGGCAGCGCGACCGGAGCGCAGTTGCTCGCGCTGGCCGAACGGATCGCCGGTTCGGTTCGCGAACGCTTCGGCGTGCTGCTGGAGCCCGAACCGACGATCGTGCGATGAGTCGCATGCAGCCCGCCCGGCAGCAGCCGGCCCACGCGATGTCAGCCGGCTTCGCGGCGAAAGTACCAACGCGCGGTGTCGGAAGCCTCGGCGTCGAAGCGGTAAGCATCGACGTCGAAGCCCTTCAGCCCTTCGGGATCGTCGATCCCGTGGTCGATCGCATAGCGCGTCATCAGCCCGCGCGCCTTCTTCGCCGAGAAACTGACGATCTTCCAGGCGTTCGCGCGCCGTTCCTGAAACACCGGCTGCACGACCGGGTGTCGCAGTGCGCGCAGGTCGACGGCCTTGAAGTATTCGTCGGACGCCAGATTGACCAGGACCTTGTGCCGGCGGCCGTCGAGTTCATTGTTCAAGGCCGTCGCCAATCGTGCGCCCCAGAATGCGTACAGGTCGCGTCCGCGCGGATTGCGCAGCCGCGTGCCCATCTCGAGCCGGTACGGCAGCATCAGGTCGAGCGGCCGCAGCAGGCCGTAGAGGCCCGACAGGATACGCACCGTGTCCTGCGCGCGGTTCAGTTGCTCGCGGGTCAGCGTCTTCGCATCGAGGCCGTCGTAGACGTCGCCGTCGAAGGCCAGCATCGCCTGCTTCGCCGGCCCCGGCCGCAATGGCAGCGACCATTCGGCGAAACGCGCGACGTTCAGTGCCGCCAGCTTGTCGCTGATCGACATCAGCTCGGCCAGTGCCGGCGGGTCGAACTCGCGAACGCAGTCGACGAGCTGTCGGGATTCATCGAGCCAGGCCGGCATCGTGTGTGTGCGCGTCTGCGGCGGGGTCTCGTAGTCGAGAGTCTTGGCGGGCGAAAGTACGATCAGCATCGGTCAATGCTCGCATGAAAGCGGTGCTCGACACGAATGTCTGGCTCGACTGGCTCGTCTTCGACGACCCGTCGGCGCAGGCGCTCGGGCGCGCAGCCGAAGCCGGCGGCCTCGTCCTTCCTGCCACGGCCGAGACTCGCGCCGAATGGCTCGACGTGATCGCCCGCCCGCGCTTCCGGCTCGACGACACGGCGCTCGAGGCCGCCGTCAGGCGCTTCGACCTCCACGCATCGCTCGTCGACGTCGAAACGATCGACAGCCGACCGGCAGCGGACAGGAACGGACGTGCCGCCGCGCCGGCCGTACCGCTCGCATGCCGCGACCCGGACGATCAGAAGTTCATCGAACTAGCACTGGCGACCTCGGCGCCCTTCCTCGTGACCCGCGACCGCGATCTGCTGCGACTGGCCCGCAGCGCGCGCAACCGGCATGGCTTGCGGATTCTCGACCCGGAAGCGGCCGATTGGCGCGAAGCGCTGCTCCGAACAGCCGCGTGAAGCCCGGGTCGAACCGGACGCGCTGCGCCGACGGCGCCCACCGGCGCCGGGGTGCCCACCTATAATCGCGGCTCCGGATTCCGCACGAGAAACATCGATGAACGCAGCACGGCCGTTCGCGCCGCAGCCGATCGAAACGAAGATGCCCAAGGTGGGCACGACGATCTTCACCGTGATGTCGGCGCTTGCCACCGAGCGCAACGCCGTCAACCTCGGCCAGGGCTTTCCAGACTTCGAATGCGACCCGATGCTGGTCGACGCGGTCGCCGACGCGATGCGCCGCGGCCTGAACCAGTATCCGCCGATGGCCGGCGTACCCGAACTGCGCCGCATCGTCGCCGACAAGATCGCCGCGATCTACGGTGCACGCTACGACTGGGACAGCGAGATCACGATCACCGCCGGCGCCACGCAGGCGATCTTCACGGCGCTGCTGGCGGTCGTGCACCCGGGCGACGAGGTCATCGTCATCGAGCCGGTCTACGACAGCTACATCCCGAACATCGAGCTGATCGGCGGCACCGTCGTGGCGGTGCCGATGTCGACCGACTACCGCGTGCCCTGGGACAAGGTCGCTGCCGCCGTGACGCCGCGCACGCGCGCGATCATGGTCAACTCGCCGCACAACCCGAGCGGCACGATCCTGCGCGACGCCGACATGCGCGCGCTCGAGGCGATCGCCGTCGAGCACGAACTGTTCGTGATCTCCGACGAGGTCTACGAGCACATGGTCTACGACGGCGAGCCGCACCAGTCGGCCTGCCGTTACCCGGCGCTGGCCGCACGCAGCTTCGTGATCTCGTCGTTCGGCAAGACCTTCCACGTGACCGGCTGGAAAGTCGCCTACTGCGCGGCGCCTGCGGCGCTGTCGGCCGAGTTCCGCAAGGTCCACCAGTTCAACGTGTTCACCGTGAACACGCCGGTCCAGCATGGGCTGGCCGACTACATGAAGGAGCCGGCCCGCTACCTGCAGCTGCCGCCCTTCTACCAGCGCAAGCGCGACCTGTTCCGCGAGGGCCTGGCCGGCACCCGGTTCCGGCTGCTGCCGTCGGAGGGCACGTTCTTTCAGCTCGTCGACTACAGTGCGATCTCGAACCTGTCCGAGGCCGAGTTCTCGAAATGGCTGACGACCGAGATCGGCGTCGCGGCGATTCCGCTGTCGGCCTTCTACGAAAAGCCGGTCGAGAACGGTGTCGTGCGATTCTGCTTCGCGAAGAAGGACGAGACGCTGCGGCACGCGCTGGAGCGGCTGTCGAAGCTTTGACTTCCACGAGAAACCCGATGACACCGATTCAGCGTCGCCGCCTGCTGCAGGCCATCGCAGCGACTCCAGCACTTGCCGCGCTGCCCTGGCGCACTTCGCACGCGCAGCAGCGGATCGACACGCTTCGCATCGTGACCGGCTTCACGCCTGGCGGCACCTCCGACACGCTGTGCCGCCGCGTGGCCGACCGGATGCGCGGCGGCCATGTACGCACAGCCGTAGTGGACAACAAGGCGGGCGCGGGCGGCCAGCTCGCGATCGACCTGATGCGCAGCGCGCCGACCGACGGCTCGACAATCCTGCAGACGCCGGCGTCGATGCTGATGATCTATCCGCACATCTACCGCAAGCTTGCCTACGATCCGTTCGTCGACGTGGCGCCGATCACCGTCGCGTGCACCTTCGAGTTCGGCTTCGCGGTCGGCCCGATGGTGCCCGACTCGGTCGCGTCGATGTCCGACTTCTTCGCCTGGTGCAAGGAGAACCCGATGCAGGCGAACTTCGGATCGCCGGCGGCC
>ENA-UOUJ01001457-UOUJ01001457.1-activated-sludge-metagenome-genome-assembly--contig:-NODE-1457-length-12427-cov-3.026592_pt1 | contig 12427 bp, 11 predicted proteins | sample MGYA00249839_ERZ747224 | MGnify/ENA primary metagenome ERZ747224 (study PRJEB28782, sample SAMN03220277) | activated sludge metagenome | biome: wastewater; feature: sewage sludge; material... | reverse complement strand
CCTGCAGCGCCTGGACCGCTTCTGGAACGACACCATCGCCTATCGCATGTAGCGATAGGCTGGGCGGCAGGCAGAAGAGCCGCATCATTCTTCAGGATCTCCAGTCCGGGCCGGTGCCGCAAAGCACCGGCCTTTTTTCCTTGGAGCCGTTCCGTTGCAAATGGGATCGATGAATCGCTTCACATTTTTGCCGAAGGGCTCTGGCGGCTGTTGTGGCTTCCATGCCACGTATCCGGCCTGCCGGCCGCCGATCGAGGCGGTATGCCGGCCAAGAGCGGGCAGGTGCCATCTAAACGCCATATTCGAATGAAAACCGGGAATTCTGGAATGGACCGTCAAGCCGGGCTTGATCGTTTGCCGGATGCCGCCTGCTGGGTTTTGCGAACAGGCACCGGATGGGTGCGGGGACATGGTTGGCGAATTATTAAGGCTGGCCGACCTAAAATCCCGACAAAGTTGTCCGATCGTTGCAACGCAGGATAGATGTCTGGAATGTCGATGAATAGAACCCGCCGCTCCTTTCTCTCCGCTGCAGGAGCTCTCGCCGCCACCAGCCTTTCGGGTGCTGCGCTGGCACAGAATGTGATCGGCGACATCCTGAATTCGTCGCGCCGCGGCAATTGGGACGACACTTTCGATGCGCGTGCCACCGGTGGCGACAAGGTCGCCTCCAACCTGCCGATCTTCAGTCCGCAGACGGTGAGCTACATCGAGCAGGCGATCGGCACTTACCAGAATATCGTGGCACAGGGCGGCTGGCCCGTCGTGCCGGACACGAAGAAGCTGCAGCTCGGCGTCGAGGATGCCGATGTCATCGCGCTGCGCAAGCGGCTGATGGTTTCGGGCGACCTGCCGGCGCAGGCGGGCATCTCGCCGGTGTTCGATACCTATGTCGATGCCGCGGTCAAGCGCTTCCAGGCCAGGCACGGCCTTCCTACGGACGGCGTTCTCGGCAAATATTCCTATGCGGCGATGAATGTTTCGGCCCCCGTTCGTCTCGGCCAGCTCGAGACCAATCTGGCCCGCCTGCGTTCGATGACGGAGCCTCTCGGCTATCGCTATGTGATGGTCAACATTCCGGCGGCCCAGATCGAGGCTGTCGAGAACGGGCGTGTCGTGCTGCGCCACACGGCCATCGTCGGCAAGATCGACCGCCAGACGCCCATCCTTAATTCCAAGATCAACGAGATCATCATCAACCCTTACTGGAACGCACCGGAATCGATCGTCCGCAAGGACATCATCCCGCTGATGCGCAAGGATCCGACCTACCTGACCAAGAACAGCATCCGCATTCTCGGGCCCAATGGCGAGGTCGATCCGTCCACGGTCGACTGGTCGACGGAAGATGCGGCCAAGTTCCGCTTCCGCCAGGATCCGGGTGCCATCAACGCCATGGCCTCGGTGAAGATCAATTTCCCCAACAGCCATGCGGTCTATATGCACGACACGCCGCAGCAGAGCCTGTTCTCCAAGCTGATGCGCTTCGATTCCTCGGGCTGCGTGCGCGTCCAGAACGTGCGCGATCTGGTGACCTGGTTGCTGAAGGGCACCGATGGCTGGACCCGCCAGCGCTTCGAGCAGACCATCAAGACCGGCGAGAGCACGCCGGTCCAGCTCACCGATCCGGTTCCGGTCCATTTCACCTATGTCTCGGCCTGGTCTACAGGCGACCGCGTGGTGCATTTCCGCGACGATATCTATGCGCTTGACGGGGTGGACGAGCTCCGCATCTCCTCGGTGCTCTGACAGGGCCCGGCTTTCTGGCCAGAATATAAAAAGCCCGGCGATTCGGCATCGCCGGGCTTTTCTGCATGGCCAGCGGGCTTCATTAGAGGTCGCTACATATCGCTCCTGCCTTGTGACGATTCGGCAACACATTCCTGGCATGCTGTGGGCTACAAGGGGTCGGGGGTAATCTGCCAAGTTCCCGCCATAAACCCGGAGCACCTCAGAAGGGCTTCGGACGGCGTTAAGGTTTTGCGCCCGCTGGAGGGGTCGCCGACGATGCGGCAGGGGTAGATGATGAACGCGAAGGTGATTTCAAAGGCGAAACTGCCGAGCCGCTACGTGACCGAGGGTCCGGCGCGCGCGCCGCATCGTTCCTATCTCTACGCCATGGGCCTGTCGGCTGCCGAGATCGCGCAACCTCTGGTCGGCGTCGCCAGTTGCTGGAACGAGGCAGCCCCTTGCAACATCTCGCTGATGCGCCAGGCCCAGGTGGTCAAGAAGGGCGTGGCTGCCGCCAACGGCACGCCGCGCGAATTCTGCACCATCACCGTTACCGATGGCATCGCCATGGGACACCAGGGCATGAAGTCATCGCTGGTTTCGCGCGATGTCATTGCCGATTCCGTCGAACTGACGATGCGCGGCCATTGCTATGATGCGCTGGTGGGGCTCGCCGGCTGCGACAAGTCGCTGCCGGGCCTGATGATGGCGATGGTGCGGCTCAACGTGCCGTCGATCTTCATCTATGGCGGCTCGATCCTGCCCGGCACCTATCGCGGCCGCCAGATTACCGTGCAGGATGTGTTCGAGGCGGTGGGCCAGCATTCGGTCGGCACGATTTCGGACGAGGATCTGCTCGAGATAGAGCAGGCGGCCTGTCCGTCGGCCGGTTCCTGCGGCGCCCAGTTTACCGCCAACACCATGGCGACGGTTGCCGAGGCGATCGGCCTGGCGCTGCCCTATTCCTGCGGCGCACCGGCGCCCTATGAGATGCGCGACCGTTTCAACTTCGCCTCCGGCGAAAAGGTCATGGAACTGGTCGCCAAAAACATCCGGCCGCGCGACATCGTCACCTTGAAGGCGCTGGAAAATGCCGCGGCGGTCGTATCCGCCACCGGCGGCTCGACCAATGCGGCGCTGCACCTGCCGGCGATCGCGCATGAGGCCGGCATCAAGTTCGACCTGTTCGACGTCGCCGAGATATTCAAGCGCACCCCCTACATGGCCGACCTGAAGCCCGGCGGCAGATATGTCGCCAAGGACATGTTCGAGGCCGGCGGCATTCCGCTGCTGATGAAGACCATGCTCGATCACGGCTACCTGCATGGCGATTGCCTGACCGTGACCGGCCGCACTTTGGCCGAAAACATGGAGCATGTTGCCTGGAATGACAGCCAGGACGTTGTGCGGCCGGCCGACAGGCCGATCACCGCGACTGGCGGTGTTGTCGGCCTCAGGGGCAACCTTGCTCCCGAGGGCGCGATTGTGAAGGTTGCGGGCATGTCCGAGCTGAAATTCTCTGGCCCGGCGCGTTGCTTCGATAGCGAGGAAGAGTGCTTCGAAGCGGTGAGCAAGCGCAACTACAAGGAAGGCGAGGTTCTCGTCATCCGCTATGAGGGCCCCAAGGGGGGGCCCGGCATGCGCGAGATGCTGTCGACGACGGCGGCGCTTTATGGCCAGGGCATGGGCAGCAAGGTGGCGCTGATCACCGATGGGCGCTTTTCGGGCGCAACGCGCGGCTTCTGTATCGGCCATGTCGGGCCGGAGGCGGCGGTCGGCGGACCGATCGGCCTGTTGCAGGATGGCGACATCATCACCATCGATGCTGAGAAGGGCGATCTTTCGGTCGCGCTCTCGGACAAGGAACTGGCGGACAGGGCGAAACGATGGAAGGCGCGAGCGACCGACTACCAATCCGGCGCGATCTGGAAATACGCGCAGACTGTCGGCCCGGCACGCGACGGGGCGGTCACCCATCCCGGCGGCGCGAAAGAAACACACTGCTATGCGGATATTTGACGTCGTGAAGAGAACTGTTCTTTCGGCCTTCGTCGCGGCCTCGACCCTGGGCTCGGTGAGTTCGGCGCTGGCTTTCGACGAGAAGATCTTTGACGACAAGGGCGAGGTAAAGGCTGAGTCCAACCCCTGGGCGGTGTTCCAGTTTGGCTATACCGCCTATAAGAGCGGCCATAAGGACCAGGCGGTCGAAGCTTATCGCTATGCGGCGGAGAACGGCCAGCTCGGCGCCACCTGGAAGCTCGCCCGCATGTATGCGGAGGGCGACGGCGTCGATCGCAACGATTACGAGGCCTTCAAGTTCTTCACCGAGATTGCCGAGCAGGAAGTGGAGCCCGGCAGCCCCGAGGAAAGCTATCTGTCCGACGCGCTGGTAGCGCTCGGCAATTACTGGCAGAAGGGCATTCCTGGCAGTCCGATCAAGGCCAACACTGCCGCGGCGCAGGAATATTACATGCGCGCCGCCGCAAATTACCGCAATCCCAACGCCCAATATGAGATGGGCAAGATCTTCCTCAAGGGCGAGGGGGTGAAGGCCAGCGTGCGACAGGCCGGCCGCTGGCTGCAGCTTGCCGCCGAAAAGGGCCATGCCGGCGCACAGGCCACCCTTGGCGACCTCCTGTTCCAAAGCGGCAAGGTGGTTCGCGGGCTGGCGATGATGACGGTCGCGCTCGAGCGCGCGGCACCCAACGACCGCTCGTGGATACGCGGCATGCAGGAAGAGGCCTTCGCGCTTGCGGCCGAATCGGACCGCCGCACCGCGATCGCGCTTGCCGAAGACATCCTGACCAAGGGCACGCAGTAGGACCCTTTGAGCCTTTCTGCCTCTCTTCGATCGCGGCAAAGCTCCAACGCTTTGTTTTAACGCAATTCCGAATGCAAACCGCTTCACACTTTTGCTGGAATTGCTCTCGGCGCCATTCGCCTACGTCCGGCCTACCTGCCAGTTTTCAGGATTTGCGCGGCCTTGCCGATCATGGCGCTTTCCAGGGCCGGCCAGTTACCGAGCAGTTCTCGCGGAAAGCGGTACGTCAGGCTCAGATGCGCGCCGATATGGATATCGCGTTCACAGGGCGCAAGTGAGTCCGCAGCGTTCTTGCCCGTCAGGCAGCGAGCCACGAAAGGGTCCATGCCCGGCCGAGCTGCGACCGCCAGGACTTCGTTCAGATAGCCGGATTTTTCGATGAAATCGTATATCATCGTTCCTGCCGGTCCGGGCTTGCCCGGTTGCCTGATGAGCGAGCTGTAGATCGGCAGATATCTCCCGCTCATGTCGCGCGACATCGTCTGCTCCTCGATCGAAGCAAACAGGATCCGTCGAGCGCCGCCGACATTGTTGAAATCGTCCCGGGCTGCGTTGGAATAGCCTTTCATGTCGGGCCAGCGCATATAGAGGTCGACCCTGGCGGCGACGCCGTCGCGACGCCCGCTTTCGAACCGGATCATATTGGCGGGGATGGCGAGCACATTGTTGCCGACGACGATCTCATGCATGTCGGTCGAATCGGAATGGCCGGCCATGGCGATGGATTTACCGAGCCATTTTCCGCCGATGCTGATGCCGGCCGACAGCAGGACGAGGATGGCGAAGGCGTAGAATACCTTCAGCATCAGGCCCGTATCGATCGAGCGGATCGCATCTTGCGGCACTGCCTGCCCAGCCATGGATTGTCCCCACCCGATCCCGATGCATGGTCCGCACGACCCATGCATGTCGGGGCCGACTCTGCAATTTCATGGTAAATGACGGGTAAATTCCGGGCGACTCGCCCCGGATAACAAATTCGAGAGGTAAGACATGCCGCTCTACATGCTTGATGACATCGCACCTGAATTCGAGGCGCTCGACAGCAACTGGATCGCCCCGGATGCGAGCATCATCGGCAAGGTAAGAATCGGCCGCAATGTCGGCATCTGGTTCGGCTCCGTGATCCGCGGCGACAATGAACCTATCATCATCGGTGCCGATACGAATGTGCAGGAACACAGCGTCATGCACACCGACCCCGGCTTGCCGCTCACCATCGGCGCCGTCTGCACGATTGCCCACCGTGCAATCCTGCATGGCTGCACGATCGGCGACAACAGCCTGATCGGCATGGGCGCGATCGTGCTGAACGGCGCCGTCATCGGCAGGAATTGCCTGGTCGGCGCCGGAGCGCTGGTGACGGAAGGCAAGGTGTTCCCCGACAATTCCCTGATCGTCGGCTCTCCGGCCAAGGTCGTCAGAGTGCTTGACGAGGAGGCCGTGGAAGGGTTGCGCCGGTCGGCCCGCCACTATGTGGAGAATGCCCGTCGCTTCAAGCCCGGGTTGAGCCGGGCATGAAAGCAGAGCCGACCCCGGGACTGAGGGCCGGCTCTGCTGCGATTTTCAGCGCACGCTGGCGACGGCGTCGGCCCGACCGTCATTGATCTGGACCCACACGCCTGAATTCCGCTCGGATTGGCGCTTCAGATAGGTGTAATCAGTATCGGCCCAGGCCAGAACGCGCGGCTCGAGATTGTCGAGCACGAATTCACCATGGCCGGTGCGCACCGTCAGCACGGCGTGGCCGTCGCCATTGGGCTGGCGCACCACCGTGATGAGCAGGTCGCCGGCCGGCACGCCGAGCGCCATCAGCCGACGGCGCTTCTCCAGTACATAGTCTTCGCAATCGCCTTGTCCGTCGGGATAGGACCAGAGTTCTTCCTTGCCCCAGATCTCCATGTCGGTCAGGGGCGTTACTTCCATGTTGACGGCATTGTTGATCTTGACCATCGCGGACCACAACTCGCGGGTCAATTGAACCGGTGCCCGCCTGGCGGTTTTCTGGCTGCATTCTTCCGGCAGCCTCTGGCAGAACTCATAATGGCCCACTGGCTGCGTTGTGCGGCCGGAGGTGGTCATGAAAGGTTCTGCGGCGTTTACGCTGCTTACAAGCCCGCCCAAGGCCATTGCCGCTGCAGCCAGCAGCGATATTGTTTTTGTCATTGTGATGCGTCCCCGTTTGAGGACACAATGACAGAGGGGAATTTATTCGACGCAAAAACGGGAAGAAGATATTGAGTAAAAATGTAAGGAGAATTCAGGACATTTCGAAATGAACAAGTAAACGATAAGAATAGAATTTATGTAAAATCCTATCCATTCCTGCAAGACTCCGCTCCGCGCGGCCGCGCCTGCGGAACTCGGCGCGAGGGAATTCGGGCGAGGAGCCAGGTTTCAGCAACCCGATTCTCGAAAAAAGGGGCGGGTCGCCAATATGCGTCCGTTGGGACGTATGGTCAGCGGTCGAACGGACGGGAAGGGCGCGCGGCATGCCGCTTGCGGGTCGGTGACAGGAGAGGGGTCATGACATCGCCATCCGTGCTGCGGCGATGATGCAGACCTGCTCAGGAACTGGCGTGGTTGAATTCCGAGTCGAGCGTTTCGGGCCGCTGGACGACGGCAAATTCGATCGCCACGCCGTCTTCGAAATGGCGCACCACCTGCGCGCGCATGGCGCCCAGCATCACCTGGACGCCGAGAGCGGGCTTGACGTCGATTTCAAGCGCGGCACCCGATAGCGACAGGTCGATGATGCGGCACTGATATTGGCGGCCATCCATGAGGTGAAGCACGCTCATCGGATTGCGAGGCGCAACGCGTTCGTGGCGGCGGTCCTCGGGCAGGTCGAGCTCATGCTTGTTGGCGAGCCATGTGAGCTGCGCCGCCAGCTTGTCGCGCTTGCGCTCCGAGGCGATGATGGTCATGGCAAAGCCATCCTGCATCGTGCGCGTGACGACGCCTTCTATCCGCCCGATATGATCGAGATAGGCGATGATCTTTTCGCCGGGGTTGCCGATCCGATCAGTGCGCAGCGCGACATTGCCGGGCGACATGTCGACGACCTGGCATGCGTGCTCGCTGCGGTCTTCCAGCATGAAGCGGCCATAGATCTTGACGCGGACACGCTAAAAGTTCCGCTTTTCCGCTACGGACGGCGCATAATTGATCGCCGCTGCCCTCATGGCTGCCTCTGTTTCCATCGCCTGTCGTGCTGAAGACGCACGATTTCAGGTCCAAATTACCGCCACAGAGGTTAACAAGCTGTAATCTGCGAAGTTTTCAGGCAAGCGGATCGGTGGATCACGACGCTAATTCTCGCGGCCGCCCGGCAATACCACGAGGTGGCGGATGCGTCTTGCCCCTTCAAGTGCGCCAACCGGCTGGGAAAGGGCGCTCGTGCTGGGCGCAAGGGAAGGCACGGTGACTGCCGGCCTGTGACTCAGGAACATCGGCTCCCGGTCGGGATCGACCACCCGCACCGAATCGATCAGGGCATCGGTGATCGGGTCTGCGCCGAGCCAGAAGGGCTTTTCGGCCGGCGATATGACGCCCATGGCGCGCGGGTTCTCGACGCCTCCGTCAAGCGGCAGCAAGAGCAGTTCGAAGCGCAGCGACCGGCGGTTGGCTGATCTTCCATCGAAGTTTATGACAACGACCGATTTGGACTGGAAGACGCCATAGACCAGCCGGGCGATCAGGCGGCGGTCCTTTTCACGCCACAGAGAGGGAAATGAAAACCCCTTCAATTCCCGCCCGAAAGTCGCGCATAGGCGGGTACCGGCGAGCCGGAACACAGCTTCGCCACGTGTATCGCGCTCGAGGATGAATGTGTCGGCAAGCAATGCCTTGATGTCGACCGGCTCGATTTCAGTTCGCCGCGGCGCACGGCGTCCCTTCCGCAATCGGTTCCAATAGTGGAACAGGTCGATCGATCCGTTGTGTTTCATGCTGCTCCGCTCCGCGCCGTCGGTCGTCTTATGCGTGTTCCATTGGCGAACAGATGGGCGTTATCCGAGGAACTACATGCGGGGCGGAGCAGGTTGCATGCCAGTCCGTAGAACGGCTTGTTAACCGGTCGGGATCGTTAAGGTTAACGATCGGTTTAGATTGCGCCGCAGCCATGCCTGTGACAGGCTGGAAATACATCGCGGGCGTTGTTTCGCCCGATACGTTCTGGGTTCAGTCAAGAATTTTGGGAGAGCAGGGGGCTCGACCAGCCGTCCAAAGGGCAACCCGCGGACGGCTTTTTTTGATTCGCAAGCGGCAATTCCGCGAGATGCCGGGAATGGCGATCGCAAAAGGCGGAACTCCTCGCGCCATATCTATTGATCTTGCAGTCGTACGGTGGCGACGCTGTCCTCGTAGTCCTTCTTGGGATCGCCCATGCCGAGCCAGAGCTTGACGCCGACAACGAGGCTGGAGGCATCTTTCCAGATCTGCGCCTCAGCCGGGTCGAAACGCAAAAGGCACAATTTGGGGTCGTCCTTGCCTTCCTCGAACCACGCGGCCACAAAGCGGTTCCAAAGCCGGTCGATGACGTCGCGATCGTTATCGATGCTGAGCGTGCCATCCACGGCTGCGAAGAGATCATGGCCCTTGCTGGCATAGATCAGGCTTGCCTGCTTTGATTGCGTCAGATGCGCGGCAAGCTCGGTGTCCGTGGCCGTGAAGAAATAGATCACCTTGCGGTCGCCGTCGAACTGCGCAGTCATGGGCCTTGGGGTGACGCCTGGCAGACCTACCATCGCGGTCATGTCCGACCGCAGCGCCTTCCAGAATGCGGTTTCGAACTCCGTTGTATCGGTCATCGAATAATCTCCTGCCGGTTTGAGGATTGGCGTGGAAGCCGGAATGAGGGCTCACTCGCATTGCTGGCGTCGGCCATGGACCAATTGGTCTTTCGTGCTGCACGACGCGTAACGCGACCCAGCCAGAATGCGCAGAGCGGCATTCCGATAGACGCATGATTGAACTCGCTATGGAAACGCGATGACCATGCACGTCCAGGTGGCGAAGCGCGCTTGACGTAAGGGCTGCTGGACGGACTTTTTCCTGCGCGGAATGTCGGATTCATCCGAAAGCCCGATTCCACCTGTCGCCCCGATGCTCTAAAGGTGGCGGACGCAGTTCTGGACCCGCCCATGCAGCAAGAACAAGTCGATGAAGCACAGACGCCGCCTTCGCGAGAGCCGGTTTTCAACCTGCCTGCAATCGTCGTGGCGGCAATGGCCCTTTGTGTGGTCCTTCACCTGATCCGGTACTATCTGCTTTCGCCCGAACAGGATTTCGGCCTGCTGCTGCGGACCGCTTTCATACCGATCCGCTATTCGGGCGAGTTCGAGATCGATATCTATGCGCTGACCAGCCCGATAAGCTATTCTTTCCTTCACGGCAGCGTCGCGCATCTGCTGATCAACATGATCTGGCTTGCAGCATTCGGCTCGCCGCTGGCCAACCGCATCGGCACGTTTCGCTTTTCCATGTTCTGGGTGGTTTCGGCCCTGGCAGCGGCGGCGCTGCATTATGTGGTGCATCCGCTTGACGTAGCCCCCCTGGTGGGGGCGTCGGGAGCGATTTCCGGCATGATGGGGGCCGCGGCCCGCTTCGGCTTCCGGATCGACCATTCGGCTGGCCGTGCGGCTTTCGCCGGTCATATCGTCCCGATCTCCAAGGTCTTTCGTTCGCGCACGGTCGTGACCTTCCTGCTGGTGTGGTTCGCCATCAATCTGGCGAGCGGCCTGTTCAATTTCGTGCCTGGCGAGGAGGGGCAGATCGCCTGGGAAGCGCATATTGGCGGGTTCCTCGTCGGCTTCTTCGCCATCCAGTATTTCGAACCTCGGCGCCTGTGAGCGGTTCCTCGCTAAGGGCTTGAAATGGCGTGTTTTCCGGCGCACCATGCCCCATGAGGCGAAGCAAGGTTCGGCGGGCAAGTCTTTCGGCAAGCGCATAGGAGGAGCGCCATGACGGTTAAGTCAATTCTCGAGCAGAAGGGTCATGATGTTTTCACGCTCGGACCCACCGAGAAACTGACGGAGGCCATCAAGATCCTGGCCGAACAGCGCATCGGCGCGCTGGTGATTACCAATGGCGACCGCAAGATCGTCGGCATCCTGTCGGAGCGCGATATCGTGCGTGTCATCGCCAGGGAAGGGGCTTCGGCCCTGGAGCAGACGGTGCGGGCGGCAATGACGCCGAAGGTCAACATCTGCAACGAGAATCACACCGTCAACGAATTGATGGAGATCATGACCAAGGGCCGCTTCCGGCACCTTCCGGTCGAAAAGGACGGTATGCTCGATGGCATCGTATCGATCGGCGACGTGGTCAAGCGCCGTATCGAGGACGTGGAGCGCGAAGCGGCCGAGATACGCGCCTATATCGCCACCGTATGACAGGCAGGGAATTTCATCGGTTCTGGCCGGTTCCGATTGGCCAAAACCGGCTTGCACTGCTTACGCCGCTTGCCTCGCCCGCGTGTTTGGACTAGCGAGAACCGACACTAGAACACGCGACACCCGCAGGCCCCATGTCCATTATCGATACGCGCACTCCAGATCCCAAACGCCTGATCCCCGGCGCCACCGGCGATTGGGAAATCGTCATCGGCATGGAAGTGCATGCCCAGGTCACATCCAATGCCAAGCTGTTTTCGGGTGCCTCCACCTCATTCGGAGCAGCACCCAATGCCAATGTCAGCCTGGTCGACGCGGCCATGCCCGGCATGTTGCCGGTCATCAACGAGGAATGCGTCAAGCAGGCGATCCGCACTGGCCTCGGGCTGAAGGCCAAGATCAATCACAAGTCGGTTTTCGACCGGAAGAACTATTTTTACCCCGACCTGCCGCAGGGCTACCAGATCTCGCAGTTCAAGCAGCCGATCGTCGGCGAGGGCACGGTGATCGTGTCGGTCGGGCCCGACAAGAAGGGCGAGTTCGAGGAGATCGAAGTCGGTATCGAGCGCCTGCATCTGGAGCAGGACGCCGGCAAGTCGATACATGACCAGCATCCGACCATGTCCTATGTCGATCTCAACCGCTCCGGCGTTGCCCTGATGGAGATCGTTTCCAAGCCGGACATGCGCTCTGCCGACGAGGCCAAAGCCTATCTGACCAAGCTTCGCACCATCGTGCGCTATCTCGGCACCTGCGACGGCAATATGGACGAAGGCTCGATGCGTGCCGACGTCAACGTGTCGGTGCGCCGGCCGGGCGGTGAGTTCGGCACGCGCTGCGAGATCAAGAACGTCAACTCCATCCGCTTTGTCGGCCAGGCCATCGAATATGAGGCGCGTCGCCAGATCGCCATTCTGGAGGATGGCGGCAAGATCGATCAGGAGACCCGCCTGTTCGACGCCAACAAGGGCGAGACGCGCTCCATGCGCTCCAAGGAAGAGGCGCATGACTATCGCTACTTCCCCGACCCGGACCTTTTGCCGCTTGAGTTCGACCAGGCCTATGTCGATGCGCTGGCCGCCGACCTGACCGAGCTGCCGGACGACAAGAAGACGCGGTTCGTGGAAAAGCTCGGCCTGTCGGCCTACGACGCCTCCATCCTGGTTTCGGAAAAGGCGATTGCCGACTATTTCGAGCAGGTGACGGCGGGCCGCGACGGCAAGCTGGCCGCCAACTGGGTTATCAACGACTTGCTGGGAGCCTTGAACAAAGCCGGCAAGGACATTGAAGAGACTCCGGTTTCGCCCGATCAGCTCGGCGCCATCCTCGACCTCATCAAGGAAGGCACCATCTCCGGCAAGATCGCCAAGGACCTGTTCGAGATCGTCTGGAACGAGGGCGGCGATCCGCGCGAGATCGTGGAAAAGCGCGGCATGAAGCAGGTCACCGACACCGGCGCCATCGAAAAAGCGATCGATGA
>ENA-UOUJ01001456-UOUJ01001456.1-activated-sludge-metagenome-genome-assembly--contig:-NODE-1456-length-12427-cov-3.970094_pt1 | contig 12427 bp, 9 predicted proteins | sample MGYA00249839_ERZ747224 | MGnify/ENA primary metagenome ERZ747224 (study PRJEB28782, sample SAMN03220277) | activated sludge metagenome | biome: wastewater; feature: sewage sludge; material... | reverse complement strand
CAGCTGGAGCCCAACGCATGTGCCTTGTCCCCCAGCCCTGCGGCTTTCCCGTTTGTTCGCTCCGTAGTCGCCGATGAGCGCTGGCGCGCGGTTTCGGTGCTGGCCTCGCGTACAGGGGCCGCTCGTACAGGCGTCTGGCCCGCAGCTTTCGTTGCCGCTTTCCCCGCCGCGCTAGCCGTCTTGCCTCCGGCCGCCTTGTAGCGGGCAAGCACCGCATGATCGGCGCGAAGATGCCTGACGAAGAGCTGCGCCACGTCCGCCCAGACGGCAAACAGATAATTGACATGCGCGCGGGTCACGCCCCCTGCAACCACGACATCCATGTCCAGAAACAGTTGATCGTGCGTCCGATAAACCCGTGCGAAGCGGTTCCTGCGGTTCCAGAACGCGCCGATAACCGGCGAGACTTCCTGGTCCACCGTGAAAGGCGCCGAGATCGTGAAATCCGTCCAGCCGCTCCCGTCTTTCGCCGGCGTGCCGAAACGGATATTGAAATTGACACCGGCAACGGCGCTGACGACCTGCGGCTGCTCCTTTGTCCCGGCGAGCCTGGCCTCCAGGCCAGCTTCACGCAACAATTCCTGCACGGTGCCCGCGGTGACTGCGCTGATAATGTCCTTCGACATGGTTTTTTGTTTTCTTTCTCTTGAAGCCGGCAGCCGTCAGTTCTTGCCGCTGCCCTGGGCCTTGTCGCCCATGGCGAAAAGGTGGATGAGTGTTTGAGGGTCGGGAATACCCGTCATCGTGATGCCCCTTGCTTCCTGGTACTTCGACAAGGCGGCCCGGCTGGCCGGACCATAATCGCCATCGGCGCTTCCCGCGGGCAGGAACCCTTCCTTGATCAGCTCGTGCTGGACCAGGCGAAAGACGGCGCGGCGCACAAAAGCGCTGCTACTCTTGTCGGATTTGATTTCAACGATGGCGCTGTCTTCTGAAAGCGCGCCTCGCGAGAACGAAGTGATCAGGCTTGACGCTACCGCCTCGAACAGAGTGTCGGGATTCGCGCGACAGATATTGATGGCCAACTTGCCAAGAACGACATTGTCGACGATAGGCATGGCTTCATAGACATTCGGATTGATCCGATTGAATTGACTGACATAGCCCGCAATCCAGGCACCACTCAACTGAACCAGATCGTCTGCCTTGCCGCTTGCGGCGACCGCGGTGATGTCCTTACAGGCTTGCGCTCCGAGCCCGCGCACGGCGAATGCACCAGAAGCGGTAGCTGCCTGTGCTGAGGCGTGTACAGCGACAAAGGAGGCGATCAGGCTTGCTGCAAGCGCTCCCTTCCGGAGGGCGAACGATCTTTCGGGTTTGCGAACGGGCATTTTTATTCCAGTACGAAGAAAAGAGTAGAAGGGGACAGCGGGGGTTTGGGGTTTGGGGGTGCTGTCCCCTTCCAGTTCCGGCCCGCCCGGGCGGGGGCTGGGCCGGAGTGGCAACGCGCTTAATTGCGGCGGATGGCGTTGCTCACGCTGTTGCCCACCGCGTTGGCGCTGATCGTATTGCCGCCGACGCCCATGGACGAACCGCCTGCCAGGCCAGTGGAGGCCAGGCCAATCTGCGCCCCCGTCACGGAGGCGGTAATGGCGCCGGAATTCGTCTGCGCGCTGCCAAGGGCTGCGGTGGACGTACCCGTGTTCAGGCCGGTCAATGAGATCTTGTTGACCGCATTGTTGCCGAAGGCCTGCGCAGCAACGCTGTTGCCATTGACCGCAATCGTGCCGTTGGCGACGGCTGGATTGCCGCTATCCGCGTTCAGCGCGACCCGATAGGTGGCATTGTTGCTGCTGGCGCCGACGGCCCCACTGTTGTCCTGGACATTATAAACGGCAGCCGTAGCCTGCACGACACCACCGCCTATCCCGGCTGCCTCCACCGGCGTGCCATAATTGGCACCCGCGACTGAATTCAGCACGTTTGTGGCCGAGTTGCCCTGAGCAAGCGCCGTCGTCCTGTTGGCATCCAGTGAAACCGTGCTGTTGGAGAGCGCGGCCGCTGGCAACGGTGTGGCTCCGCTGTCACCCGCAAGCGTGAGACTTGCATTGGTGGTCGCGCTGGCGGTCGCGGAGGCATCATTCGATTGCGAATTGAATATGCCGCCGCTTGCGGCCTGCGAAGCATTGCCATCAAGCGTCATTGCGTTGGCTGCCCGATTGGCCGATGCCTCGGCATAGGTCGCATTGCCACTCATGGTGAAGGTGCTGTCGGCAAGGCCCGATGTGCTCAGTGCCACTCTGTCCACATTATACAGGGACGTGATCGCGGTGCTTTCAACACTGGTAGTTGCCGTCTGCATGTTCTGCAGCACGTGGTCGGCATCTGCAGACATGTCGTTCAGATCCAACGCAGCATCACCAAAGGTGTCGATGTTGGCGGCCGACACCGTCGAAGTGTTGACCACATCGTTGATCACGCCCAGTGCGGTGTTGGTGTTGTTGGAGATGTCGACGCTGGACGACGACACCGCAGCCGGCGCGAATACTTCCACATTGGAACCGGCTTCTACGGCGGCGTCGCTGCTTTGTACCGAAACCAAGGCCGAGACGACGGAGACGGCATTGCCATCGAGGCTCACGGTGTTGACGGCGGTGTTTGCCACTGACGACGCCCGCTGGGCGTTGCCGGCCACACTCAGCGTGGTATCGGAGATCGCCACGTCTTCATCCGTCGTGGCGATGCCAAAGGACCCGGCCACACTGCTCTCCAGCGTCCCCAGCCCAACAGACTGAGTATTGACCAGCGAATGGTCAGCCGAGGTTACGATACCGCTGCCAGCAATCTGCGAAGTAGGAATTGACAGATCGCCGCTGTTCGCAATCGTACCTGTATCTACCGACAGCGCGTTTGTGGCGTTGTTGCCTGTGACTGCGCCAGTGACCTTGTTGAGGTTCACCGACAACGTAGAGCCTATCACTGAGGCTCCCTCCGCCACAATTCTAACGCCGCCGGCGTTGGGACTGCCATCTTGTCCTCCCGTAACGCCGTTGACGGTGCCCGTATTAGCCGGCGCCCCTGTTGAAGAGCCCGCGCCAAGCTCCTTCGTCAAATAGCCGGCAGAATTTGCCCAACCATCATTCTCAAGCGCAGCAATCACTTCAGGAGTGAGTGTGTTTTCGACAAGGCGATAGCGGCTCGCAGTCCATGTAACGTCACCATCGGTGTCTTGGTAGCCGTCATAAATGATCTGCGCGGTTAAAGCGAACGGTGTCGGAGCGACATACTCCTGGCCCTCCAATCCAATCCGCGCGGAGACATCCGCATCCGTGACCTGGAAGTTCATCACGCCGCTGCTGGTCGCGACCGCATTCGCGTCGATATTGAGCCTGTTGTTGGCATCATTGCTCGTGGCCTGAGCAGAAAGGCTGTTCTTGTCCGAAATGACGGTCGAACCATCGATGGTGGTGCCATCGCCACCAATCCGCGTCAACACGCTCGCAGAGGACGTTGGGTCCACCGGATCGTCCAGCAGCGAAGCAGAAACCGACCCCGCACCGGCCTGGGCGTTGGTCACGCCGAAGGACGTCGTTCCGCTAAGCTCGCCACCTGCAAGAGAGAGTCCAACCGGGACCGTGTCGTCAAGGGTGTCGATCGTGTTGCCTGATACAGCAAGGTTGCTTGACGCCCGGCTGCCGATGGCAAGTGCCTGCACCTGGTTCATCGAGGTCGAAATAGTCGAGCCGAGAACGTCGTCTTCGATGTCCGTGAGCACAACATTGCCGCCAGAGGCCGTCGCGGAGACGTCTGCCTCGTCGCCGAAGACCGCCTGCACGTTGCCGATCTGCGCTACCGAGGCGAAATCGGTGCTTGCAAGGGTACCAGCTTCGAGAGCGATGCCATTCGCGGCGTCATTACCGTAGGCAGCCGCAACCAGAGCATTTCGATCATTGGTTGCCGTGCTTGCATCGACAAGGCCGTCGACATGGAGCTCGATTCCCCCATCCGCTGACGCGGTCACGGCATTCTGGATAGACTGATCGTTCAGAACGGCAAAAGAGGCCTGAACTAGAGGCTGAACCGCATCTACGCCATCAAAGGAATGGAACGGGTCGCCGGTCAGGTTGTACGTGCCGCTGGCACCTGAACCGCCGTCAGCGACATTCACGCTATTGGCATCAACAGCCAGCGTGTTCACCGCCGCCGTGCCGTAGCCGATGGCGCGCTGGAGGTTGCCGGCGACGGACAAGGTGCTGTCTTCCACATCGGTGCCCGCATACAGACCGACAGAAGCGCCGGATAAAATGGAGGTCACCGCCGAATCGTCGTCACCGATCTGGACGTTGGCGATCCCTGCGCCACCGCCGACCGTATTGCCTTTGAGCGAGACACCGTTAACGGCATTGCTTGCAAGCGCCACTGCCTCTTGTGTGTTGGCGTCAGTCGAAAGCGTGCTGGAGTCGATCTCGCCATCGGCCGTGCCGAGCCCGGAATAGGCTTCAAGGCCGATCGTCGTGTCCTCATTCAGAGCGCTGACATTGCCATTGTAGCTGGACTGAAGGCTGGTGATTGTCACTCCCCCAGATGCAGATGCATTACCGTCATTCGTTGCGCCGGTCGTACCGCCAGTCAGGCTGGCCATACCGGCAGTGGCGTTCAGCGTATTGGCTTCCAGCGCGATCGTCTGCCCCACGTCATTACCATAGGCAGTCGCGGCACTGCGGTTGCCCGACACGGCGACCGTGCTTTCATTTGTAACGCCGCCAATAGCGACTCCGATCACCGCTGTCACAGCAGTATCGGTCGTCTCTGCTTCGATGTTGGCATTGTAGTTGGTCTGCTGGCTAAGCAGGGCGACGCTTGCGTCGAATGCCGGGGCGCCGTTACCGCTCTCTACCGCGCTCGAGGCGCTGTTTCCGGACGCCCGCGATGTGACCGTGTTGTCGGCCAGCGTCAAGGAACCGCCATCAAGCGAGTCGACAAGAGCAAAGACAAACCCCTCCTCTGTCGTACTGGAGATGAGGAGCCTGTTTGAGGGGGCCGCGCCTGCGTTGCCCTGGCTGTTCAGAATGATCAGATCGGCGATAGAATCGCCGTCTGTTTGGCCACCGGTATTATATGCCACCATGGACCCGGGCTGCGTCGTTGTTCCGACGCCCTGTACCGCCAACTGATCGCCGATCAGGATGCGGTTGCCCTTGGTGCCATTCGTTCCAATAGACTGGTTACCGGCTGCTGCGCTGGAAATGGCGTTGCCCTGAACCGAAAGACCGCCGTCGAGTTCGTTAAGAGCGTCGACATCGGTTCCCTCGACGGATGCAATGATCGACGAACCGACGTTCGACGCGCTCGCCGAGCCTTCGACATTGACCTGGAGGTTGGTGACGGCGACCGAGCCTTCGAAGGTTGGCGCACCGCCCTGCTGCAGATCAACTGTGCTGGTGGCGCTGTTCACTGCCAACGTTGCGTCGATGGTGTTGCGATCGAGCGCCGGGGAGGAATCGACGGTATTGTCGAGATCCGACATCAACGACAGGCCAATTGCATTATCGGTGGTCGCCGCCTCGTGGCCGGTAGCGAGGTTTTGCTGAACCGTGCTTGCCACGATGCTGCCTTCCGCAGCATGCAGGTCCGTCGGAAATGCCATCGACGAGCTTCCCTCGGTGCTCGACTGATATCCGTTCGGAACCGTCCCTGCGATTGCGGTCGTGCCGGAATTTACCGTGGATTGGGCGCGGATGGTATTGTCGCTATTGACCGCCGTACCATTCTCAAAACCGGTCAGGTCGATCGAAAGCGAACTGTTGTCGACCGAAGAGGTGACGACGCCGGTGTTTGTCGCCATGCCCAGCGACGCCAGGCCCAGATTGCTGACGCCACCAACGTCCTCATCTTCGATCAATGACAGGTCGATCGTGTTGGAGAACGACGTCGCAATCGCGCCAGCGCTGATCGTGTTATCGGTTACGGTGTTGGATGTGCCGGTTTGCGCACCGATAATGCCCAGTTTTCCATCTGCAGCCGAGACCGAAGCATCGATAACGTTCATGTTATCGACTGACGAATTGATCGACTTGTGTCCGGACACGGTCGCGTTGTTGAAATCGGGGACTGCAACTTCTGCCGCATAGGCACCGCCTGCAATCATAGTAGCGAGCACCGTTGTCCCGACGCCGGCAAGCAGCTTCTGCTTGGTTGCTTTCTTGATAGACATAGTCTGTGTTCCTCACATTGCTTGGTTGAAGACCGCCTCAACGAAGGCTCGGTCGCTTGGTTAATGTCGGGATAGGCCCCGACCGAGCCCACGACAAAGACCCAAAGCGGCTCGATCGAGGGAGTTCAGATGCGGATGCACAACTTTCATCCGACGCGGATCCTTGCAATCTCACGCAGCCCTGCGGCACTTCCACCGAAGGACGCTTGGTTGAGCTCTGCGGTGTCAGGCAAGGATTGCCACAAGAGACTTGCCCGCGCTTTCGAGATGCCGTTGCGAAGCAGTTCCGCCACCACAATACGAATGCGAACTTCCTCGATCGCCTTACGCTCCTGCGGCGTTAGCTCGACGTCCGAACCTCCGCTTACGGTCAGGTTCACGCGCCGTCCATTGCGAACCAGATCCGCAATCTGCCTGATCGTCGCTTCCGACATCCGGTCGAGATCCTGGTTCGATTTGGAAAACAGGACAGCGAATTCGCCGCCGTCGGCCGGCTTTGCGCGCTCCGTCGCCTCCGTCTCGACAAGATCGAGGATCGCGCCAGCATCGATTGTCTCTTCGGATGGCGAGCCACTGAAGCGTGCGGCCATAAAGGCACCCACCTTCTCCGCCCCACCTTCCGGCGCGTAAGAAGCCTTAATGGAAGAGGATATGAAAGAAGTAGGGTCGGCCAGCCCTGACTTTGCTGGGGGCGGCAAGGTGGTGCTGGCAGTTTGTGCCGCCATATCTGCGTGGATGGCGACCGCTTTTGCGCCATCCCATTTTATCGGGCCAAGTTCCGACGGAAGACAAGACGTCGGATCGACACCTGCCACGGACGCAACCAATTGAAGTACACCAGCCTCGATTGCGGTACGCACGCCAAGCTGCAGGGGCTCCGAGTTCTTGGCGCCGACATTGATATCGAACAGCTTGCTGCCAAAAAAGCGGAAGACCCCAAAACCGACTTCATAGCCCGTCAGCTGTTTCTCGATGCTGACCGTGTCGTAGACCATGAGGCTCTGGGTGCCGACGATCCTGAGATCCACGGCAATGTTCATGGTATAGACACGCGCCTTGGGGCCGACGTTGCTCACCGCCACCTCGGCGCCGCCCGACTGGATGTTGTAGTTCAGTTCGGTGATGCCGCCCACGATGAAATAATCAGACTGCCGGATGGAGCCTCCAAAATACGGCTTCCACGGTACGCTGGTTTTCTCACCGGCATTACTGGGATCATCGATTGAATGGTGATTTCCGTCACCGAGTTGACGCTGGTTCATATAAACCAGTTCAGCCTCCGCAATACGCGTGTCGAAGCGCTCATGGACACGCACAGCCGAGCCGAGCTTGCCGAGCGCCGAATAGGCCATCAGCGCGCCACCCTGCGTGATCGCGAAGCCCTCGTCCTGGCCTTGCTTGCCGGTATAGTCCTTAACGTCCCCGATCGCGATCCCAAGCGGCTTTTTGCCAGAGGATTGGAGCTGCGCGCTATAACAGGACAGGGCCTCGCTCATCGGAGTGACGTTGCTGCGCACCGGAGAGGAATAGATGATCGGCGCTTCGTGCTTGCTGTTCTGCACCGTGCCGATGTCCGCCATCGACGTTATGCAGCCGCTTAGCATCAGCGGCGCCATTATAATTGTCGCGAGAAGTTGGATGCGGATGCCTAGGGAGGGCATTTTATCGAACGGGCCGTACTTGAATGAAATGCTCATCAGGGACCTCAATTCAGCGGGCCAGCGATGTTGGACTTAACGTTGCCCTTTACCGTACTGCCGGTCATGTCGCAGGCCGTACTATCTGTGATGCTGGCAAACTGATCCCCGCTGTTGTCCTGATGATTGCCCAGACCCTGATTGCTCTTTCCGGCATTGATTGCACCGCTGGCCGAGGCGCTGCTTGAATCGCTCACCCCCGAAGTGATTTCCCCGGAATTGTCCTGATCGTTTCCGACGCCGGACCTTCCACGTCCCCTCCCCTGTCCTTCGATTGAACTGTCGGACTGGTTTCCAGTGGCCGACGAATCGACGCCGGAGGAATTCTCAACATTGGGCGAGTTGGCAACCTGGCTGTTCGCCGCCTCATTGCCAGTGGCATCGGCTACATTGTTGCAGTTGATCTGGGTCCCTATATTGGTGTTGCTATAGTTATTTATCGTGGCCTTGAATCCGTCGTAATAGCCGCCCTTCTTGCGCTCGATCATATCGACAACAGCAGCTTTGTTGGCCTTGTCAGCGGAAGTATCGAATTGCCAAGGCCGACTTTCATACCAGCCATTGGCGACCGCCGGCGTATGGGCAATTACGGATAGCGAACAGGCCAGCCCTGCCGCCGCCGCAAGGTATGGGTGTTTCATCCTTGTCTCTCCTGAGAAATAGGCGAACGGAAGGGCAGGACGTTCGCGCCACGCATTTCGCGCCGATGGGGATTACGGCGCGCACCGCCGTCGCAATTGAGTATAAAAATTGTCCGGAACTTGTGCTGGGCGCTCACCGCTCGAGTGTGCGGCGGAATGATCCCAGCGCGCCCAAACGGGCGCCGGACTCCCAGGCCCTCGGACCCACCAAATAGCTTGCCACTGTCATTCCATACGCCGTTCGGCATCGCTGACGAACGGGTCAGCATGCCTTTAGGCGGCGCCTGATCCTTCCAGCGATGGCGCCCGGCGACAATCATAAGAATGATCCTTGCGAATTTGATCACAGATACGACGCCAGTTCTGGATCGTCTTCATGCCGCCGGATCAGGTAACCGGCGATGAAGTGGGCCATGACCGGAAGCTTGTCGGTAATGAGGAGGACTTTGCGGCCTGCCTTCATATTCAGCACGAAATGCATGTCCTTTACGCTCTCGCCCGTGAACACGCAGGCATAGTCGTCAACGACCATTGCATTGGACGAGATGCCGATCTCCTCGACCCGAGACCGCAGGCCACTCACACGGCAAATGCAATTGCCGATGAGGCGCACTAGCAGGCGGAACTTGGCATCGGTGCCGACTGGAAATCCGATGACATACGCCCCCGTATCGGCGCCTTTCGCGTCGCATTTGTCTCGCGCCACCAGCGCTGCCCCCATCTCGCCCATAGCGATTATTCCACCCATTGCCAGCAATCTGACCGGCCCGGATCACGACAGATCGTAAAGGGTGACGAAGATGGAGAAGATATTGCAAGGAGGCAGTCAAGCCGCCGCAATATACTTGCACTCACAGGAAGACGGACGGCTCGCTCAGGAAATCGCAAAGTTAAAGGAAGACTGTTGCGCCTCCTATACTCCACCCTGAAGTGCGCAAAAGGGTTCCTTTTTGCGATAGCCGTATTCAGCAACACTGATGCGGCACTAGTCGCGGGAATTATGGCAAGTTTTTGAGGGGTTTAGAAGGGGCAAGGCGGATCCGAAAAGTGCGCGTTAGGCGGGTGGCCAAAAAGGAACCTTTCTGTCAACACCCGAACTCACGCCTTTTTCAGCACAGTGAACGAACCCTAAAGGGGCGATAGAAAGAAGGAGGGTCGAATAAAAATGAGGAGGATAGGTTATGCGCGCGTCTCAACAGTCGAGCAAAGCCTTGCGCTGCAGATCAACGCGCTGAGATCCGCAGGTTGCGAGCGCATTTTCCGAGATGAAGGGATTTCCGGGGCGTTATCCGACAGGAATGGGTTGAGGGCAGCCATGAAGGCTGTGAAGCCGGGGGACATGTTGGTGGTGTGGCGGCTTGATCGGCTGGGGCGATCCTTGCTCCACCTTGTTGAGCTACTGGAGGTGCTTTCGCGAAAGGAAATAGAATTTCAATCGGTTACCGAAAGGATCGATACGAGTTCAGCCGGCGGCCGCCTGGTTTTCCACATGATGGCGGCGCTCGCCGAGTTCGAGCGCCATTTGATCAGCGAACGCACCGTCGCCGGCATAGAGGCCGCCCGGCAGCGTGGCGCCCATATCGGACGCCCACATCGGTTAACGGATGCGCAGAAGCGCGAGGTTGCCCACGCCGTAATCAACGAAGGAAAGAAATACGCCGAAATGGCCGCGCTCTTTAATGTCCATCATTGTACCATCCGACGGATCGTCGCCGATGCCCGCGCGCGAGTGACAGCGTCGCCAGCGCGCGGGCATTCTGCTGCTTGATCAAAGCGGGAGAACAGCCCACACGTTCCGGCCTTCACGGTTGATTTCATGCTGGCACGCGTGTCGCTCGCAATGGGCGAATGCTCGAATGCTGCCATGACCCATGATTGAAAAGCCAACCGCGCCGGCGATCTGCACGCAACAATGCTTTCATGAGAGAGAGCGGAAATGAACCTTTCGCACTTATGACTCCTGATTGTCTTACCTGCCAGGACGCGAGGGAAAATTGAGCAGCTTTCGCCCGAGTATCTTCAAGGTGGCGGTACGGAAAAAGCGCAACACCGGATAGGAAAGCCGCACGAACCTTTTCCATGAAAACAGTAGCGCTGTCATGCGATTGCAGAAGCCGGCGCGCGACGACAAGGTCGAGAGCAGCCAAACGGCATCGGCCCCGTGGTGGATGCGGCCATCGAGGTCGGCAATCATGCCTGCATTGAGGTCGAGCCCGTAGCTGTTCGCTCGCTCCGGCTGCCGGCGCGCATCGATCAGCTCAACCGCGAAATTCTTCCGCAGCCGCATCAGCCGAACATACGCGCCGCAGAAGGGGCACTCGCCATCATATACGATTCGAAGCGGTGTCATGACCCTGAAGCTTGTCGAGGAAACGGTGAACGATGTCCGGATCGAGGACGACCAGATAGAGCGCGATCATGGTGATCGAATAGGTCTCTACCGGCAACAGGATGTAGAATGTGGCGTGCATCGCAAGGGCTACGCGAATTGCCGTCCATTGCAACCGTTTGAGATGAATTGCGATGGCGAGGAGATATTCCACCACGACCACGGCGATCGACGCCGCCACCAGGAACGCCGGACAGAGCATCAGCGTCGCCAAAGGTCGGCCCGAATGATGCCAGACCATGATCTGCTCCAACCGCTGGCTGGAGACGAACGCCCAGTCGCTCTTGTCCACCGCGGTCCAGAAGTAGAGCGCAGACATTTGCAATCCGATGAGGCGTGTTCCCCACAGTTGACCGTATTCGGGTTTCGTCGCCTGCCGGCCGTGCTCTGCTTCCCTGACACTGCGATAGCGGTCGAGAGAATAGGAGCGCCCGCACGGCGTGAAAGACAGGAACACCACCGAGATCATAAGGAGATAGGAGTGGTGGTGGTTCCAGCCGACCTTGTCCGGCTGGAAGCCGAAGAGGAAGTACATGCAGAAGAGCAGCCCGGCGACCAGCGGCACGGTCAACCTGGTGTAGGCGCCGATCAGCATCAGCGGGACCAGGAGGAAGAAATAGGCGGCTAGAACGGCATGACGGATGTCGTCGACCGCGAAGAAGGCAATCTCATTGCCATAGCGGATCAAAATGATCGCTGCGAGCGCGATCCTTAGCAAGCCGATCGCACGCGTCGATCCCTCGAACTCCGTGCACCATGAGAGAGCCTGGTCAATTCGTGACATCGATCCCCTGCCCTGACGACGCAACCGGCCTTTTACAGATATCTTTTGCTTCGATCTGCCGCCATCCCTGGCGCGTTCCCACCCATCCCTCGAAGGACAGCTGCGACCCCGTTGTGTCGCAGATCCGCCTGCCTGCCGCGGTTAGCATGAGAAGGCTGCTCCTTCGGTCGTCTGGATCGACAACCTTCGTAACTAGGCCAGTTGCCTCAAGATATTTCAGTTGTCTTTTGGCGGTCGTTCGCGAAAGACCGCTCTCATGAAATACAGTAGAGATCGAAACGGCACCTATTTCGGCGCGACTTAAGATAGACAAGAACATTCTCCAGGCACCGTCCGGAACCTGGTCTCCAATCGTCTTCTGGCGTACCTGTTCGAATCTCAATATTTCCTGGAAGAGAGCGCTTCTCTTTCGCATTCTCTCTTCATTCAGATGTTCTTGCGCCCTTTTGACGGCTTCATACAGCTCCTGCTCGTCGACAGGCTTGCTCAAGAAATCAAATGCATTGTGCCGGAGCGCCAGAATTGCCGAATCGAGGGTCTTCCGTTCCGACATGACGATCCCGATCAATCTTTGTCCATTCTTTCGATATTTCAACTGCCGCAGCAATTCGAAGGCGCCCGTATAGGGAATATCGAGATCGGTGATGACGATTTCGGGTGCACGATCATTGACAAAGCTTTCGACAGCTTCGTCGGCTGTCATTGCAATTCCCAGCGAGGCACTGCTGGCGCAGATTGCGGTCGCCAAATACGCCGACGGCT
>ENA-UOUJ01001455-UOUJ01001455.1-activated-sludge-metagenome-genome-assembly--contig:-NODE-1455-length-12435-cov-4.319225_pt1 | contig 12435 bp, 12 predicted proteins | sample MGYA00249839_ERZ747224 | MGnify/ENA primary metagenome ERZ747224 (study PRJEB28782, sample SAMN03220277) | activated sludge metagenome | biome: wastewater; feature: sewage sludge; material... | reverse complement strand
ATGCCACAATATACTGACTGTCAATAATTTATCATTTATAGACAAACTCTAATTAGTCCTACCCAATTGGATATTGACAATATCGAGCTTTTAAGTGGCGCTTCTTCTGCGCTTTATGGCTCTCGTGGATTGAACGGAACCATGGTGATGACAAGCAAAAATCCTTTTAAAGACCAGGGGTTGAGTTTCTTGATCACTCAGGGAGTCAATCATATTAATGGTAAAAAATATGGCGACCCTGTAAGTCCTTCACCCTATTATGACTGGAACCTCCGTTGGGCGCAAAAATTAAGCGAACGTTTTGCTTATAAGATAAACGCCGAATATACACAAGGAAACGACTGGGTAGCTACCGATTCTTCCAATAAATATGGAGTGGGCAACCGATTTACCGACCCCAATTATAATGGTGTCAATTTTTATGGAGGCGCTACCACGGTTGATCTTATTCCCTTTATGTATGGCGCAATGCAAGGAGACCCATCTTTGGCACCTTTAATTCAACCCTTTATTGATGCACATCCCTCTTACTATGTTGCCCGCACTGGCTTTCCGGAGTATGGTTATCTGGACAACAAAGCATACATGTTTAAAGGCAATGCAGAAATCAGATATAAAATAAAGCCAAACCTTGAGTTGATAGGCTCTGGTACAATGGGAACCGGAAATATTGTTTATACCAATGACACCCGTTACCAAATAAATGGGTTCAAGGTAGGACAATACAGAATAGAGCTGAATGGAGGCAAATGGTTTGTGAGAGCCTATTCTACTACCGAAAACTCCGGACGCACACTTTTAGCCGGCCCCACTGCCCAATATCTGAACGAAGCATGGAAACCCAGCTATGATGAAAGTACAGGTGATGGCTGGTATCCGCAATATACAATGGCATTGCTAACTGCACTTGCAGAAGGCAACAGTCTGCAAAATGCAAATCTTCTGGCCCGGCAGTTTGCTGACCAGAGAGTTCCTCAGTTAGGCGGAAAGCTATTTAATCATTTGAAGGATAGCATTGCCAACAGACCTATTTCAGACGGAGGTACATTATTTCTGGATCGCTCAAAGCTTTATAATGCAGAGGCACAATACAATTTTACTGACATGATCAAGTTTATGAATCTGATTGCAGGAGTCAATTATCGCTTGTATCGCCTCAACAGTAAAAATACTCTTTTCCCTGATAATGATAAACCTATTAATGTAAACGAATACAGCGCCTATCTTCAGGCATCAAAAAAAATTATTCAGGAAAAACTGAATTTGAGCGCTTCTTTCCGTTGGGATAAAAACTCGCTCTTTCCCGACCCGAAAGTTACTTCAAGACTTTCATCCGTTTTTGAAGTGGACAGAAACAACTATTTGCGCTTCTCTTATCAAAATGCATATAGTTACCCCAGCAATATTCAGGCGTTGCAAAACACACTCAACGGATATAACAGTATCACCGCAGGCGGATCAAGTTATTTGCTGGATCATGTTTATCAATTTGATAAATATCCTCCTTATACGCTTGGGAGTGTTCAAAAATATCAACAAACCAATGACCCTTCGGTATTAAAAAGATTTTATTATGATGGCATTAAACCTCAGTCTGTAAATGCTTTTGAACTGGGATATGCAACAGTTATAAGCAAAATCATAATGATTGATGTGCTGGGATATTATGCAACCTGGAAAAATTTTATCGGGTATGCCTGGGTGGCCAACTCACCGGGCACCAGCGATGTAACGGCATTTAAAGACCAGAGTAAACACATCGTGTATAATATTGCTTTCAACGGCGCCAAGGGGGTGGAAACCTATGGTTATGCTGCCAGTGTCAGCGTAGATTTTTACAAAAATTTCAGATTTAAGGCCAACTACTATTCGGATCACATCAATAATAAAAATAATACGCAGGTAAATAATTTTAATGCGCCTAATTATCACATCAATTTCGATTTGGGCAACTCAGGCTTTGGGCCAAAACAGGTTTGGTCATTCAATACGACACTCCGTTACAAACCCGGATATTATTATGTAGTAACCGGTAGTGGTGGTGAAGGTATTGTTCCTTCCTCTGCAGTTATTGATGCACACATCAGCTATTAATTATTGAAAGCCCGCTCCGGCATCCGTCTTGGCGGTACAAATATTACTAATAAATATTATTCTACAGGTATTGCCAATCCTAAGATTGGGGCCACTTATTATTTATCCTTTGCATATAATATTTTCTAAATAATGGTATAATTCATAAAATATCATACATTCAATCATTATTTTTATAAAAATGGCAGTAAATAAGCTGCCATTTTTATTTTTATTGAGAATAAATAACTCAATATATTTGCGGCCATGCCTTTACTAAGTGCTGAACATATTGTTTTTTATCTTTTTTGCCTGATAACACTGGTACTTCTTACGTATTACCTTTGTTTTTTTGCCAGATTAGCCTTTTATAAGCCCAAACAAAAAAGAGAAAGCCAGCAACATGCTGTTTCTGTTATTATATGCGCAAGAAACGAGGAAGCAAATCTTGTCAGAAACATACCCGGAATTATTTTTCAAAAATATGACAGCACCAAACAGATTGTAGTAGTGAATGACAACTCCACCGATGAGTCATTTTATGTATTGCATGAACTTAACAATACCTTCAAGTGTCTTACAATTGTTGACCTGGGGCAAGAGCCTAAACTGATTTCGGGCAAAAAATTCCCTTTATCTGTTGGTATTCGCGAAGCACAACATGAAGTACTTTTGCTTACAGATGCGGATTGTGTGCCGGCCTCCGAGTTTTGGCTTGAGAAAATGCAGGCCGGTTATGACGATGGAATAGATATCGTTTTGGGATATGGCGCTTACCAGAAATTGCCCGGTTTCTTGAATAAAGTAATTCGTTTTGAAACCTTTCATTCGGCCCTGCAATACCTTAGTTATGCTCTGGCAGGCAAAACCTACATGGGTGTAGGAAGAAATCTGAGCTATAAAAAAAGTATTTTCCTGAAAAACAAAGGATTTGCTTCAATCAACCATATACCCGGTGGTGATGATGACTTATTTATCAATAAAGTAGCCACAAAAAAGAATACAGCCATCGTAATCGACCACGAAGCACACACCATCAGTAAGCCCAAAACTACCTGGAAAACATGGAGAGCGCAAAAAAGAAGGCATTTTTCTACCAGTAAATATTACAAACCCGTTCACAAATTTTTGTTAGGCGCTTACAGTTTTTCTCACTTTTCATTTTATTTTCTGGCTATTGCCGCAGCCATTATGTACAACTGGGAGATAGTGGCAGGAATTTTTCTGGTGAAATCAATAGTTCAGCAAATTATTTTTTCAAAAGTGATGAAAAAACTGAATGAAGCCGACCTCATTAAATGGTTATTCTTTATGGATGTGTGGATGGTTTTTTATTACATTTTTTATGCCCCCATGCTTTGGAAAAAAGCAGCCAGAACCTGGTAGTAATCTATATTTCAGCTTATATTTATATTGATGGATATTATTTCAAAATATTTCTCTGATTTTACCAAAAAGCAAACTTCCCAGTTAAGCGCTCTGGAAGGTCTGTATAAAGATTGGAACGAAAAAATAAATGTAATCAGCCGTAAAGACATTGACAGCCTTTACGAAAAACATGTCCTTCACTCATTGAGCATTGCAGCAGTATTTCCTTTTCAGGATGGTACTCAAATAGTCGATTTGGGTTGTGGCGGTGGCTTCCCCGGCATACCACTGGCGATCTTTTTTCCGGAGGTGCATTTTCATTTAGTGGACAGCATTGCCAAAAAACTAAAGGTAGTAGAAGCAGTATCTCAAGCTGTTGAACTAAAGAATATTACAGTACAGCACTCCAGAATTGAGGATATCAGGGATAAAAAATTTGACTTTGTAATTTCGCGCGCAGTAGCGCCCCTTAAAGACTTATGGAAATGGAGCAAACCCTTAATCAGAAAGAATACTCAGAATAAGGAAGAACCCGCTCCCGGACTGATATGCCTAAAGGGTGGTGACCTTGCACAGGAAATTCACGAAAGTCATACAAGACCTTTTATAACACCAATTAAAGAAATTTTTGAAGAATCTTTTTTTGAAGAAAAATATATTCTTTATTTGCCAAAATGACTACCTAAATTATGCCTGTGCGGGAGGCCCGCCAAAGTTTACAGGAAACTGAATTTCCTCAAGGTCTTTGATGTTTCCATGCATGGCTTCAAATTTTTCTACATTTTCAATCATCGCTTTCATAAAGCGCTTGGCATGTTGGGGTGTAAAAATAATTCTGGACTTCACCTTGCTTTTGGGCGTTCCGGGCATCACATTTACAAAGTCAATTACAAACTCGGCATGAGAATGTGTAATGATGGCAAGGTTAGCATAAGAACCTTCAGCAATTTCCTCTGATATTTCTATATTCAACTGGTTGTTGGGTATTTGTTCTTCAGACATAAATATTTAATTTTCAACGAAGATAAATCAAATTCATTGCTCCTCTGATTTTTTTACCTCCCCTGCATATTTTTTATTTACTCTCCTTGCTTTATTAATAAAAAACACACTGCACAAGATAATAACCAAGCCGATAAGCTGCCAAAAAGTTAAATGCTCCTTATTGATAAAAACCCCCAATATGACCGCTACCACAGGATTTACATAGGCATAGCTGCTTACCTGAGTGGCATTGCGCACACTGAGCAAAAAGACATAGGCGCTGTAGCCAATAATAGAACCAAAAATGATTAGATATCCGACAGCAAGCCACGATTCTAACGGAACTTGTTGCCATTGCATGGTAAATATGGTTTTATCAATCAAACTAACTACCAGAAAAATCAGTCCTGCAGAAATCATTTGCCAGGCCGAAATGACTGAAGCGGCTACTTTATTGCTGGTGTATTTGGAATATAAAGAGCCCATTGTCCAGCCTATATTACCAATAATCAAAATAAATAACGCCCACAAAGTACCTGATGGTGTCTTGCCCGAACCGCCCAATTTTTCATAGAACAAAAACAACACGCCTACAATACCCATGATAACACCTGAAATGATGAATTTATTTTTGAAATTTTCATTCCAGTTAGGCCTGTCAAACACCAGGAACCATATTGGCGAAGATGCTACAAAAATGGCTACAAATGAACTTACCAGATGTTGTTCTGCAAGAATTACAGAACCATTGCCCAGAAATAACATTAAAAATCCACTTACAACCGAAGCAAAAATGGCTTTCAGATTCCATATTTTCTCTTTTTGAGAAACAACCCAAAGCAACATTAGCGTACCGGCAATAAAAAAGCGCACTCCACCCAAAATCATAGGCGCTATATGCTTTACAGCCATTTCAATAAAAAAATATGTAGAGCCCCAAATGATATAAACAGCAGCATAAGCCAGCCAGACCATTAAAACGGAAGGTTCTTTTTTTGGAGACATTCAGATTATAAATTTCTTTAGAAGGAAAATTGTAAAGCGGCAAATTTACAAATTATACAGCCAAATGAAACTGTTAATATTTGTAAATAGAAGACATACAATCTGCCTTTATTATATTTTTGCAACTCATAAAAAAAGAGATATGAAATTTTCTTTGCATAGTTTGTTTATACTGACGGGTATTATCGCCTTGTTTTCGTGCGCAAATAATGATAATGACAGTGATAATACGCCTGCTGAAAACATTACAAAAGCAAAAACCATCAGTTATTCCATAATAAAAGCCTATCCGCACGATACTTCTTCCTTTACTCAGGGATTGGTGGTGTATAAGGGAAAATTATATGAAGGTACCGGTGGTTCGGAATATGACGTAGCGGGTCCCAAGCAATCCAGGTTGATGCAGGTAAACTTAGAAACCGGTAAGGCGGAAAAATCAATCAATATTCCTGTCAAATATTTTGGAGAAGGAATTACTATTTTAAATGATACGGTTTACCAACTTACATGGCAGGAGAAAACCGTTTTTGTTTACACGCTGCCCGACTTCAAAAAAGCGAAAGAATTCACCATCAACTCAGACGGTTGGGGCATCACCCACAATGGAAAGGAGTTGATAGTGAGTGACGGAACCAGCAACCTGAAATTTTATGATCCGGCTACTTTCCGCCTTCTTCACACCCAGTCGGTAACGCTTAACGGCGAATTAGTGAACAACATTAATGAGCTGGAATATATTGACGGCTACATCTTTGCCAATCAGTGGCTGAAACCCTATATTTTTAAAATTGACCCTGCAAGCGGACAGGTGGTTGGGCAAATAGATTTGAGTCAGATATGGAGTCGTATTAATTCGGGCGACCCATCCAACACCGAAAAAGTGCCCAACGGTATTGCATACGATGAGGCTACAAAGAAAATCTACATCACCGGCAAAAACTGGCCGGAGCTATACGAGATTCAGCTTTCGCAATAATTCTGGTTTAAAACGGAGAAAGTTTCCTGACTTTTTTCACCACAAAAATTACAGAACTGTTAGCGGAAGTAGCACTTTTATCGAGCAATTTGGATTCTGTTATTCATTAGTTCAACACTAAAGCTTATTTTCGCTTTTAGTGCACCAAAAACTCTCAAAATTGTTTCCATTGTTACATTAGTTGTATGGTTTTCCAGTTTTGAAATTTGGGCACGTTGTACGCCCACGAGCTTCCCAAGTTCTTCTTGTGTTAAATTTCGTTCGAGCCTAACTTTTCGTATCATTTCTCCCAAAATCTCTAATTGAAGTTCTTGCTCATATTGAGTTCTTTTCTCTGTTCCGATTTCACCAATGAATTCGTCCTTTATTTGGTCAAAGGTGAACATTTCCAATTCTTTATCTTTTGTTTTCATGTTTTTTTTTGTTTTTTAGTTCAAAATATTTCAACCGTATCTGTTCTGCCTTGTTTATTTCTTTTTCAGGTATTTTATCTGTCTTTTTAATAATTCCATGCGTCGCCAAAACCATGGTTTCTTGTTTATCTTCTTTGTCCCAAAAAGCAAAGATCCTGTAATGAGTTTTATTAAATAAAGTTCTGAACTCCCAAATTTCGTCTTCAAGCTTTTTAAATAACTCCTTATCAGTTTTGATTTTGGCTTTGTCAATATTGAAGATGATTTTTTCTCGACTTTTTTCGTCTAACTCTATAAAGAATTCCCTTGCCTCTGTCAAGAATATCACTTCAAACTTCTTCATTCATTGAGCGCCTTTTGTTTCCATACAAAGATACAAAAATTGTATAGTTTGATAAAATATTTTGAAATTTTTGAGTATAGTCACAGGCTTACTATTTCCGCTAACAAGGCAAAAACTGCATTATACCGATTTTAATTTCCAAATTGAAATCTGGTTGTTATTTTTGATCTTGCATCACGAATTAGTTTATGACAAATTTTTCAATGGCAGTATTAACAGTACAAAATATTACAAAGAAGTTTCCGCGCGTAAAAGCGCTGGATAATGTGAGTTTTGAGGTGCCTCAAGGTTCCGTATTTGGTATTTTGGGGCCAAACGGAAGCGGTAAAACCACATTATTGGGTATTATTATGGATGTTCTCAAGGCTTCGGAAGGACAATACCTTTGGAACGGGGAGGCAGGTAATGCACAACAAAGAAGAAAAGTGGGCACACTCCTCGAAACACCAAATTTCTATCATTATCTGAGCGCTGAAAAAAACCTCGAAATAGCCGCAGCCATAAAGGGATATCCGAAAGATGATATTGAAAGAGTACTCAAAATTGTAAATCTGTATGAAAGAAAAGATTCTTCTTTTAGTACCTTTTCATTAGGAATGAAACAAAGATTAGCAATAGCCTCCACGCTGCTGGGGAACCCCTCTACGCTGGTATTTGACGAACCTACTAACGGGCTTGATCCTGCCGGTATTGCCGAAATTAGAAGGCTAATAAAAAACTTAAGCGAACAAGGCAAAACCATCATCATGGCAAGCCATATTCTGGACGAAGTGGAAAAAGTGTGCTCGCACGTTGCCATTCTTCAAAAAGGAGTGTTGAAAACAAGTGGCACCGTTAGCGAAGTTTTGGCTAATAATGAAGAAGATGAACAAATTATTGAAATTTCGGCTGCCAACCTGGACCAGTTACGGGAACTGGTTACAACATTCCCCGGTGTAAACAAGATATCGGGTAACAATGGTGTTTTACAAATTTATTGCAAAAATGAAATTACACCCGAATCCATTAACCGGCAATGCTATTCTCAAAATATTATTCTATCACATTTATCAGTTAGGCGAAAAAACCTGGAAACCCGTTTCCTCGAAATCACTGATGAAAATAAACCTGTACTTTAAATTTAAGCATAATGTGGCGACTTTTTAAAATAGAATGGATGAAAATTAAAAGTTATGTTGCTTTTAAATTTCTGTTTGGTGGTTTTTTGGTTTTATTTATTTTGGCTTTCTGGACAACCGCCCAGCAGTTTATGAAACAGTTTTCAGGCAAGTCTATTGAGGAAGTGGTATTAAAAAACCTGGTAGGGTCTCCATTTGTATTTCCAAAGGTGTGGCAAAGCGCTGCCTGGATGGGAGGTTTGTTTTTTATAATTATCGGTATGCTTTTTATTATTTTAATAGCTAATGAGTTTCAGTACAAGACCCATCGCCAAAACATCATTGACGGGTGGGACAGAATGGATTTTATTAAAGCAAAACTCTCCGTACTCCTATTCTTTTTGCTCACAAGCACGGCTTTGGTTTTTGTATCAGGCTTACTTATAGGTCTTATTTACACTCCATCGGGTGAGTTAGGTAATATTTTTGAAGGCAGCATTTATATTTTATACTTTATGCTGATGGCTTTAGTGTATTTACTCGTTGCATTTTTTACAGCCATTATCATCAAACGTACCGGTTTGTCAATTGTTGTTTATTTCGGACTCGTTTTTGTGATTGATAATCTTTTATGGGCATCTCTCACATTAAAAGGTTCGCAGATTGGTTATTTTTTACCGCTTGAATCAGTTGACTCTTTAATCCCCAATCCCTTCACACCCAAAATGTTGATGAAAAGGGAAGTGCCGGATTGGTCATTGATAGCAGCAGCTGTTGTATATTCCATCTTATTTCTTTACACATTAAGAAAACATTTTAAAAAGATAGATTTATAGAGTACTAATAATTTCCAATAAAAAAGAGAGCTTAAATCCGGCTCTCTTTTTCTTTATTTAAAAACAACCAAAACGATTATTTTGCCATTGCGTGCTGATAACCATTAATTCGGTTCCATCCACCACGCGTAAAATCAGGAATTTCAACCGGAGCGCTACCGTTGTTTAACGAAATAGCAGTAAGCTCGGCCAGGCAACACCATTCGGCCAGGTCATACACATCCATATCCAAAGGCAATCCGTTTTTAAGGCAGTAAACTAATCTGGAGTCCATGATGTAGTCCATACCGCCATGAGCAATAGCGCCCAGTTTCTTCGCTGTTTCTTCCATTTCTTTGTAGAAAGGATGTTTGTATTTGTTCATCAATGCTTTTCTAACATCATCTTTAACAAAACTGTGTCCGTCTAATTTTTGATAGTCACTGCCTGCCACTTCGCTATCCAATTGGGATCCCTGAATAGCAAAACCCTGAATCGGATATTTATTGGCAAAGCCTTTTGTGCCGGTCAACTGATACATACGGCTGTATGGTCTTGGTGTCATTACATTATGTTGAATTTGAATGGTTTTACCTTTTTCGGTTTTAATCATTGTAATGGTCTGATCTCCGTTTTTGAAATCTTTTGGATACTCGCCTTTCATTTTTTTCCAATGCTCCGGCCCGTTTATAGGTTTTGTATCCACAGCCACTAAATAATTCATCTTGTCGCCACGATGGATATTGAGCGCCTGAGCTGCCGGACCTAAGCCGTGTGTAGGATATACATCGCCTCGGTGATCTTTGTTATAGTCAAGCCTCCAGTTGTTCCAGTATTGATCCCAATAAGGAGACAAATCGTGGATATAGGCGCCTTCTGCATGAATAAGTTCTCCAAAAACACCTTGCTGCGCCATGTTTAAACTTGTCATTTCAAATTCATCATACACACAGTTTTCAAGCATCATACAATGTTTACGGGTTCTTTCGGAAGTATTAATCAGGCTCCATATATCTTTCATATTCATTGCTGATGGCACTTCTATAGCAACGTGTTTTCCATGCTCCATTGCATAGAGCGCCATAGGAACATGGTGCTTCCAGTCGGTTACGATATAGACGAGGTCAATATCCTTTCTTTCGCATAGTTTTTTCCAGGCATCCTCGCTTCCTGAATATCCTTCTGCCCTGTCTATTTTATTTCTATCAAGTATTTTTTGTGTAGCTTCTACTCTTTCAGGCCTGATGTCTGCCAGAGCCACAATTTTTGTACCCGGTATAAATATCCATCTCTCAACTGCTGATGGACCTCTCATTCCTAATCCGATAAAACCAACGCGCACAGTTTCCATCTTTGGAGCGGTTAATTGCAAAACATCTTTTTGCCCGGCAGGACGCTTGGGCACAACCGTCTTTATTGCTCCTGCTGATGACTTAATTATTTGAACTGTAGGTTTTTGGGCATTAATAAAACCTGCTGAAATAATAACCATACAACAAGCTAAAAATAATCCGGCAAATTTTTTCATACTATATTATTTTAAGGGTTTAAATATAAAGAGCTTAAAGTTCCTGATAAATCTCGATATAACAAACATTCAACCGTTTGCACAATTTTCATTGACAATACAGGGAAAACCTTGGAACCGCACTATTTATTAGAATTTTAAACTTATTTCTTAGCTTTTACCGAAACCTTTTTCTCAGTTTTTTTTACGGTTTTCCTGGCAGGCGTTTTCTTGCTGTTTTTGAGAGCTTCGTCAATGGCTGCCGCAAGCAATGCATAAGTAGCTTTTCCTTTAAGCATTTTATTGTTTACAAAAAAAGTAGGAACCTCCTTAACACCCAAATCTATTCCTTCTTTTAGATCATCCTGAACCTGCCAGCCATAAATACCATTAACAAGATTATCTAAAAAGTTTTTGTTTATAACACCCGCTTCCTTTGAGTGTAGTTTCAGACTGGTGGTTCCAAGGTTTCTTCTGTTCTTGAACAACACATTGTGCATTTCCCAAAATTTTCCTTCCTGTGCAGCAGCAATCGCTGATTCAGCAGCTTTTAAACTACGCTGGTGAATTCTTGTTTGAGGGAAATGACGAAAATTAAATTTCACCTTGCCTTCATAATCAATGAGAATTTGCTTTACAATTTCATTTGCCTTTGCACATTCTTCACTTTCGTATTCTCCAAATTCCATGAGAATTACGGGAGCATCTTGTTCACCAACAAAAATATCTCTTGGCTCTAATATTTCTTCATCTTCCTTTTTTAAACTCATAGTATTTAAGATTATTTTGGTTTATACCGATCAAAATTCTTTCGTTATTAGCTAAAAATTAATTGAAGATAATTTTTTTTTTGAACTGTCAAAATTTTTTTTGAAATCTTTTATTTTATTTTCAAAATTTCAAAGAAAAATAAAATATTTTATCAATAACCGCTGATAACCAATATATTATAAGAAAGCCTCCAATCGGGAGGCTTTCTGATGAATTATACTTTCTTTTTTTCTTTCGACTCGTTCATAAACACCACAGTATTGTCAAAAACATCCACTTTCACCGGGTGGCCTTTATCAATATCGCCGGCAAGTATTTTTTTACTCAGTTGATTCACTATTTCTTTTTGAATCAACCTTTTCAGCGGTCTCGCTCCAAACTGAGGGTCAAAGCCCTGATCTGCAAGGAATTCAATAGCATAATTGCTAAACTGTAGCTGAATGCCGCTTGGCTCTAACATTTTTTTGAGTATATTCAATTGAATTTTCACAATTCCCAGAATATCTTTCTTCATGAGCGGGTGAAACATGATAATTTCATCTACGCGATTCAAAAACTCAGGCCGAACAGTTTCTTTAAGCAAAGCCATCACTTCTACCTTTGCCTTTTCTGTTACTTCCTCCACATTTTTTTCATTTACATCTTCAAAAGCATCCTGAATCAGATGGCTGCCGATATTGCTGGTCATGATGATAATGGTATTTTTAAAATTGACTACCCTGCCTTTATTGTCTGTAAGCCTGCCATCATCCAAAACCTGTAGCAACACATTCCAAACATCGGGATGCGCCTTTTCAATTTCATCGAGCAATATCACGCTGTATGGCTTGCGGCGAACAGCTTCTGTCAACTGGCCTCCTTCATCGTAACCCACGTATCCGGGAGGGGCGCCCACTAAGCGACTTACTGTATGCTTCTCCTGATATTCACTCATATCTATCCGAGTCATCATACCCTCGTCATCAAAAAGGTATTCTGCCAATGCTTTGGCTAATTCTGTTTTACCTACTCCGGTGGTACCTAAAAAAATAAATGAACCGATTGGCTTTTTAGGGTCATTCAAGCCGGCACGGCTTCTGCGCA
>ENA-UOUJ01001454-UOUJ01001454.1-activated-sludge-metagenome-genome-assembly--contig:-NODE-1454-length-12446-cov-4.135179_pt1 | contig 12446 bp, 10 predicted proteins | sample MGYA00249839_ERZ747224 | MGnify/ENA primary metagenome ERZ747224 (study PRJEB28782, sample SAMN03220277) | activated sludge metagenome | biome: wastewater; feature: sewage sludge; material... | reverse complement strand
GTGGCCGAGGCCACCGAATTCACGTTCGAGGAGGCCCCGGTCGAACCGTTGGCGACGCGCGCGGCGAAATCCTTTGCATGGTCGGCGTTCGAGGCCAGCGTCGTTGCCGAAGCCTCCAGTTCGCTCGCCGATGTCGCGACAGCCTGAACGATCTCGCCGATGGCCGCCTCGAAGGAATTGGCGATCTTGGTCATGTCGATCTTGCGCTGGGCGTCGGCCCGGCGTTGCGTGGAGTTGACCTCCTCCCGGCTGAACCGAATAAGCGTCTGCACGGTCTGGAGGTTGCGGAGGGCTTCGCCGATCTCGTCGTCGCGCCTGATTTCGATCCGATTGTCGAATTTGTCGTGAACGAGGTTCAGCATCGTTTCGTTCAGGTGACGCATCGGTCCTTCGAACGCATGCAGGGTCTGGCGCCCCGTCATTCCCCCGACAGCGATCCCGGTGGCGGCGAGAAGGATGAGGGCGAGGCCCCATATGCCGCCGATGACGGCAGCGCCCAGCAAGCCGCAGGCCAGCAGAAAAGCGGACTGCACTGTGATCAGCGTTGTCATTCGCGCCCGCATGGTGCGGGTAAACACGCCGAAACGATCAAAGACCGATCGCTTCCTGATAATGCCCGCGTCGATCCGATACGGGTGGGGGCGTTTTTCGCGGATGGCCGCGTACACTTCTTCCGCGAGGGTGCGCTGGTCGGCGGCAAGCCTGGTACGGATCGAGGTATAGCCGGTAACCTGTCCATCCGTCCGGATCGGCGAGGCCGTTGCCAGCACCCAGTAAAAGCCGCCGTTCTTGCGCCGGTTCTTGATGGCGCCGACCCATGGTTTCTCGGCCTTCAAGGTATCCCAGAGATTTTCGAACGCCTCCGACGGCATGTCCGGATGGCGGACGATGTTATGCGCCTTGCCTATCAATTCCTCGGAGGTGAATTCGGCGGCGTCGATGAAGTCTTCGTTGACATAGGTGAGACGCCCCTTGAGATCGGTCCGGGAAACGATCAGCGTGTCATCGGAAACGGGATACTCTTCGTCGGTAACCGGAAAGTTCTTGCGCACGGGAAAACTCGCCAATCTGTTATGGTGAAAGCAAGCGTCACGACCGATGTGCCGTCATGACGCGATTCGCGAGGAATCGCGTCAGCGAAAATGGGTACGGATACCCTTAAAAGTTTACCTGGGATGAGATCGCGCCGAGATCGATGAAAGCGGGGGCAAGTGAACCATCGGGAGGCACCTTCTGTGGCTTACCGGAACTCGGCTCTGACGCGATGGCGAGAGGATGGAACAATTCAGTTAAAAAACGGTGGCCAGAGCGTTTTCAAGCGAAGCATGTCCTCGGGCTTGACCCGAGGATGGACACCGATTCGCATAAAGAAAACGCGCCAAGTCAAAGTCCGAGAACCCGCTTCTGATTCTATCAGAAGCGGAAAGGCTCTAAGCAGCAGGGCCCGCATACCCCACCCGACGATGCCTGATCCGGCTGGTGGGCCCGGAGGGACTCGAACCCCCAACCAGACCGTTATGAGCGGCCGGCTCTAACCATTGAGCTACAGGCCCCGGCCGGACGTCGCGTGCGCAACCGCCGTCGGCGCAAGGCATCCCTTACAATGTCATGTGCCGCGCGGCAATCGGCGGTGGAACTGTTGAGGGCCGGAGTTTGCGGCCGAAAGACGGAGATGGCCCCCTCCCTTCGAGCCTCGATCAGGACGCAATGCCGCGCTCCGCCGGGACATTAACCCTTTGCTAACCATACACCGGGCAAATTTTGCCCAGGAAGCCGCGCGTCATCACCCCAGCCTTAACCTTTTGATCAAGCGTGATCCTGTCCGGAAACCGGTTTCCACTTTTCGGGATCATGCGCGAGAGCATTCGCTTCTGATTGAATCAGAAACGAAGCTCCAGGTTGTTGTTTTGACGCGTTTTCTTCACGCGAAGCGGATTCCATCCTCGGGTCAAGCCCGAGGACATGCTTCGCTCGAAAACGCTATAGCGCGTGCGAGCGGTCCTGCGCGAGGGAGACGACGAGGATGAAGGGCATCACGGCGGAACAAGGCGCAGCCGTACCAGCCTCGGGCTTCCCAACCTTCAGCCAGATCGGGATCATGCTGAAGCGCGGTGATCTCGCGCTCGCCTTCGGTATCCTGACGATCCTCGTCGTCCTCATCATGCCGCTTCCGGCGATGGTTCTCGATCTCCTTCTGGCGATCTCGATCACGCTGTCGATCCTGATCCTGATGACCGCACTGTTCATCCAGTCGCCGCTGGAATTCTCTTCCTTCCCGACCGTGCTGCTGATCTCGACCATGCTGAGGCTGTCGCTGAACCTCGCCTCCACAAGACTGATCCTGTCGGACGGGCATGAAGGCCCGGCCGCCGCCGGCCATGTCATCGAAGCCTTCGGGAACTTCGTGATGGGCGGCAATTTCGTGATCGGCATCATCGTCTTCGGGATCCTGGTGATCGTGAATTTCGTGGTCATCACCAAGGGCTCCGGACGCATCGCGGAGGTGGCGGCGCGCTTTCAACTCGACTCCATGCCCGGCAAGCAGATGGCGATCGACGCCGACCTCTCCGCGGGTCTGATCGACGAGAAAACCGCCAAGGAACGGCGCAAGGCACTCGAGGACGAAAGCGGCTTCTTCGGCGCCATGGACGGCGCGTCGAAGTTCGTGCGCGGAGACGCCGTCGCCGGCCTGCTCGTCGTCTTCATCAACATCATCGGCGGCATGATCATCGGCATCGCGCAGCAGGATCTGAGCTTTGCCGACGCGGCGCACAGCTACACCATTCTCACCGTCGGCGACGGGCTGGTGACGCAGATTCCCGCCCTGATCGTCTCGACCGCGGCCGGCCTTCTGGTTTCGAAGGCCGCCGTTACAGGCGCCGCCGACAAGGCCCTCATGAAGCAGCTGTCCAGCTATCCGCAGGCGCTCGGCATGTCGGCCGGGGTGATGCTGGTGCTGGGACTGCTGCCCGGCATTCCGATGCTGCCGTTCGTCGCGCTCGGCGGCGGCGCGGCGACGCTCGCCTGGAGTTCGCGAAAACGCCAAAGCGCCGCGGCCGCCGAAGCCGTGGCCGCCGCGGCGTCCGAAACCGCGGGCACCGCGGCCGCGAATGTGGAGGAGCCGATATCGACGGCGCTCAGAATCGACGATCTGAAGATCGAACTCGGCTACGCGCTGCTGCCGCTGGTCAATGGACCGGACGGCCAGGATCGCCTCACCGAGCAGATCAAGGCGCTCCGCCGATCGCTGGCGATCGAGATGGGATTCGTGATGCCATCAGTGCGTATCCTCGACAACGTGCAACTGGAGGCCAACACCTACATCATCAAGATCAAGGAGGTCGACGCCGGCTCGGGGCGCATCTGGCCGAACCAGTACATGGTGATGGATCCGGCCGGGGGTCAGGTGGGGGTCCCCGGCATTCACACAACGGAACCGACCTTCGGATTGCCGGCGACGTGGGTCGACGCCTCGCTCAAGGAAGAAGCCTCGCTGAAGGGCTATACCGTGGTCGATTCCGCGACCGTGGTTTCGACTCACCTCACCGAACTGCTCAAGACCAACATGTCGGACCTGCTCTCCTATGGCGAAGTGCAGAAGCTCCTGAAGGATCTACCGAAGGAGCAAGGCGAACTGATCAAGGACATCGTGCCGGGCCAGATCTCGATCTCCGGGATCCAGCGCGTGCTGCAGCTACTCCTCGCCGAACGCATTTCCATCCGCGATCTGTCCACGATTCTGGAAGGCATTGCCGAAGCCCTCGCCTTCTCGCGCAACCCGGCAACGCTGGTCGAGCACGTGCGCAGCCGCCTTGCGCGTCAAATCTGCGCCCAGAACACATCGGTCAACGGCTACCTGCCACTGGTCGCGCTATCCGCCAAATGGGAGCAGGCCTTCGCCGAATCCATCATCGGCCAGGGCGAGGAACGCAGCCTTGCGATGCAGCCGTCAAAGCTGTCGGAATTCATGGCCGCGGTGCGCGATCGCTTCGAACAGGCCGCCCGCGAAGGCGAGGCCCCGGTGCTGGTAACCTCGGCGGCGATCCGGCCGTTCGTGCGCTCCCTGGTCGAGCGCTTCCGCGCCCAGACCCCGGTTCTATCGCAGGCCGAAATCCATCCCCGCGCCCGGCTCAAGACGGTCGGCAGCATCTGATCGCCCACGAATCACGCCGGCCTTTATGCGGCATTTCTGCATCAGACAAATGGTTTGTGTCTAACCTCGCCTTTACGCACGGGGGCTCGACCGACCCTAGAATCTCATTAAATAATTGATATAATTATAAAATATTCCAGTTCCGGCACGGCGGCGCAACTCGTTGATCGCGGCCGTTCACACCTTTTCACCACCTTGTGATCGCATCTTCGGAACATCGGCGCCAATTCCTACGTTGTAGGGGCGCGAGACGATGAACCTGTGCGCGAGCAGCGGAGACTAATCTTCAACAAGGAAGTGGATGGGCAGGAGGCTTCCATGAATCATTCGATTTACAGCGCGGATCGGACGACCCACCTGAAAATCGTGGTTGTAGCTCTTGTTGCAGGTATCGCAGTGGCAGGTTTCGCCATTTCAGCGCGCATGAACGCTGATGATGGCTATACGCAGACGGCACGCATCATCAAGGCAGGCAAGCCGATGGCGGTGACGAGTTCGGATGCGATGGTCATTCGTTGAAGGAGTTTGAAGAATTCACGAGGCTTCTTTAGATTTGCCCCCCGAAGTCGCCACGTGAGTACGTAGAGGACCCACTAACCCCAAGTGGACTACGATGGAAAACGCCCGCCCCCCACGGGCGTTTTCTTTTTTGCGATAGGCAAACAATTTAGTTTGCGGGCCGGCCGTGGTGCGAACTTCTTTCATCGGGGAATCGCCTCTTGCCTCTCGGATTCGAGCGGATGAAAATTCGAGGGCTCAGGCGATGGAGGCGGCCCCCATGCGCGAGCGCATCAAACCGATACTGTCCAGATCGGCCTGCTCGCGAGCATTCTCTTCCGCACGTTCGCGAGCCTGGTCGCGCTCATCGAGCAATTCGACCTTCTTGAGATCCTCAAACGCTTCCGCCAGGCCCATCTTGGCATCTTCGAGCTGGACGCGTAGCTCGTCCGCTGAGCGGGTAAGATTTTCCCGGCGCTGAATCGCTGCCTTGGCATAGGTCGGGTATGCGAAATGCGTGGGATCATCGATCCCGGCACGCTCCTGCTCGATTTCGATTTCACGCTCCAGATCGACCGACATGCGCTGGAAGTCAGCAATCATGCTTTCGATCTGAGCCACCCTCCGACGCTTCTCCTCGACCTGGAATTTCTTCAGGCGGATCAGCGTTTCACGCGACTTCATCGACTCATACTCCCCAGAAGTCCCAATCTACGCGGGACGACAGCGGCATCCCTTCGGATCCCCCGTACAACTCTTGTGACGAGCCGATGATGGCCCGACAAAGTTAGCTTTCCGTTGCTAAAGTGTTGACGATTTGCTGCAATCTTCGATAGCCGTCCGCGATGCCGGTGACTTCATCCTTCCCCTGGCGCAGGAAATCCTCCAGGACCGGATTCAACCTGATGGCCTCGTCGACCTCCGCGTTGGAGCCCGCCCGATAGGCACCGAGCCGGATCAATTCCTCCATGTCGGAATAAGTGGCCATCATCTGCCGCGCGCGGGTGATGTCCGGCAGGAACGCCGGATCGGCCGATTTCGGCATCGTGCGCGACACTGACTTCAAAATATTGATCGCGGGATAGCGGCCGCGCTCAGCAATGGCCCGCTCCATCACGATATGCCCGTCGAGAATGCCGCGCACCGCGTCGGCCACCGGCTCGTTGTGATCGTCACCATCGACCAGCACGGTGAAGATGCCGGTTATTGTTCCCTTGTCGGCTCCGGGACCGGCGCGCTCCAGCAACCTCGGCAGCTCGGTGAAAACGGTCGGTGTATAGCCCTTCGTGGTCGGCGGCTCACCGGTCGATAGTCCTATTTCACGCTGCGCCATGGCAAAGCGCGTCACCGAGTCCATCATGCACATCACGTCCCTGCCATCGTCGCGAAAGAATTCCGCAATCGCCAGGGTCAGATAGGCCGCCTGCCGCCGCATCAAGGCGGGTTCATCGGAGGTCGCGACCACGACAACCGATCGTGCGAGCCCCTCCGCGCCGAGATCGTCCTGCAGGAACTCCTGCACTTCGCGACCGCGTTCGCCGATCAGACCTATCACCGAAATGTCGGCATCGGCGTTGCGCGCCAGCATCGACAGCAGCACCGATTTGCCGACGCCCGAGCCCGCGAAAATACCGAGCCGCTGGCCGCGGCAGCAGGTCAGGAATGTGTTGAGGGCGCGGACCCCGAGATCGAGCGGCTGGCCGACCCGTTGGCGCGAATGCGCCGGCGGCGGCGAGTTGCGGTACGGCATCGGCGCCGGACCCTGCGGGAGCGGCCCCTTGCCGTCGATCGGCTCTCCCAGGGCGTTGAGAACCCGCCCGAGCCATGCGTCTGCCGGCCGCACCTGGCCGGAGGCATTGGCGACCAGGGCGCGGCAGCCGCGACGTACCCCGTCCAGTCTGGCGAACGGCATGACGACGGCATTGTCGCCATTGAAGCCGACCACCTCGGCCGGGATGGTCCGGCCGACCCCGGTCTCGATCACGATACGCGCTCCCACCGACATCGCATGGATGGGACCCGCTATCTCGACCATCAGTCCGCGTACGCCAACCACGCGGCCATAAATATTGACGCGCTCGATCTCACCGATTCGTTCGGCCAGGCCCTTCATCGTGAAATCCTTAGGTTTCCGCACATTAGCCGGACTCCTTTAACTTCGTGTTTACCCGCATCGTTAATCATTGCGTCACTGTCTTGGTGACTGAGAGCGTGTGTCTTCAGGAGGAAGGCGAGTCGCGAAAGTCAGTTAGGCCTGACTTTTAATGTGGATCATGAGCGTAACCGGATAAGAAAAGCTGCTTTAATGCAACACCTTAGGGCGATTCGATGAAAATTGCACCGAAGAGACTTGCGGAACAGAAACAGTTTTTGTTAACCATAAGCGGTCAGGGTTCGAATCAGTTGCTTAAAGGCGTTTCCAGTGCCGCAAGTATTGCGGCCGGCCTGACGCCCGGCGCGGCGACGATTAGGGGACTGGCATGCGCGTTTTGCTGATTGAGGATGACAGCGCCGTCGCGCAGTCGATCGAGCTGATGCTCAAGTCCGAGAGTTTCAACGTCTATACGACGGACCTCGGCGAAGAAGGCGTCGATCTCGGCAAACTCTACGACTACGACATTATCCTTCTCGATCTCAACCTGCCCGACATGTCCGGTTACGACGTGCTCAAGCAGCTTCGTGTCTCCAAGATCAAAACACCCATTCTGATCCTTTCCGGCCTCGCCGGCATCGAGGACAAGGTCAAGGGTCTCGGCGTCGGCGCCGACGACTACATGACGAAGCCCTTTCACAAGGATGAACTGGTGGCCCGCATCCATGCGATCGTGCGCCGCTCCAAGGGCCATGCCCAGTCGGTGATCCAGACCGGCGATCTCGTGGTCAATCTCGACACCAAGACCGTGGAAGTGGGCGGCCAGCGCGTCCATCTCACCGGCAAGGAATATCAGATGCTGGAACTGCTCAGCTTGCGCAAGGGCACAACGCTGACCAAGGAAATGTTCCTCAACCACCTCTATGGCGGCATGGATGAGCCCGAGTTGAAGATCATCGACGTCTTCATCTGCAAGCTGCGCAAGAAACTTGCCAACGCCTCCGAAGGCCGCAACTTCATCGAGACCGTCTGGGGCCGCGGCTACGTTCTCCGTGAGCCGCACGAAGACGAAGTCCGCATTCCGGCCTGACACCCGATCCTCCGTTCCTCCCGGACTGACCCCGCCGCAAACGGCGGGGGTTTTGTTGGTCTGGTTTTTGGGCCGCAACGAGAGCGGATCGGACCACCGATGAAACGACGCAAATCTTTTATGTTTTGACTATGTTTTGTCGCGTTTTCTTCACGCGAACCGGTATCCACTTCGCTCGAAAACGCTCTATGATTCTGATTTAACGCGTTTTCTTCATGCGAACCGGTATCCACTTCGCTTGAAAACGCTCTACCCGCCGGCCGCCGCTCTGGGTGGCGGCATTCCCGCCGCCCGCGAAGGCGGGGAAACGCGATTGGGCCGATAAAGCCCGCGCCTGTCGGGGTGAGGTTTGAACGCGTCGGTCAGCCCGACCACGGTTTCGGCGGCGCCGAGCGCAAGAAAACCATCAGCCTCCACCTGCCTTGCGAGCCGCGTGAAGACGCCGGTTTTGGTTTGCTGATCGAAATAGATCAGCACGTTGCGGCAGAAGATCACATCGAAGACCCCAAGATGGGAAAAATCCTGCAACAGGTTGAGTTGGCGGTGCTGAACCATCGCGCGGATGTCGGGGTTGATCTGCCAGAGTTCGCCGACCTGCTTGAAATACTTGATCAGCAGTTGAATGGGCAATCCGCGCTGCACTTCGAACTGACTGTAGAGACCGGCGCGCGATTTTTCGAGCACCTCGTTCGAAAGATCAGTGGCGATGATCTCGGTGCGCCAGCCCGTGAGCGTCGGACCGTATTCCTTCAGGCACATCGCGATCGAATACGGCTCCTGCCCGGTCGAACCCGCGGCGCACCAGATCCGCAAGTGCCGGCGAGCAGCGCGGGCCTGAAGCAGCGCCGGGATCACGGTCTCGCGCAGATGCTCGAACGGCGTCTTGTCGCGAAAGAAGAAGGTTTCGTTGGTGGTCATCGCCTCGACGACGTCGATCGTCAGGGCCGCGGCGCCGGTCTTCATTTTCTGCACGAGGTCGCCGATACCCGAGAGGCCGGCCTTGCGTGCGAGCGGAGTCAGCCGGCTCTCGACCAGATATTGCTTCTCGGCGGCAAGGTCGAGGCCGGAGCGTTCCTTCAGCAACTTGCGCAGGTACTCGAAATCAAGCGGTGTCACAAACGGTCTCCCGCGAATAGTCGAACCAGCCTTGGAGCGATCTGTTGAAGCGGCAGAACGGCCGCGCAAATTCCGGCCTGAACGGCGGCGCCCGGCATTCCCCACACCACGCTGCTTGCTTCGTCCTGGGCGATAACGTTCCCGCCCGCGGCGACAATCTGCGTGCCGCCGCGCATTCCATCGGACCCCATTCCGGTCAGGATCACGGCCATCGCGCCGCCCTGCCAGACATCGATCGCCGACATGAACAAAGGATCGACGGCCGGCTTGCAGAAATTCACCGCCGGGCCGTCATCCAGAACGATGACCGCGTCCGCTCCTTTTCTCGCCACCCGCATGTGACGGCCGCCGGGTGCGAGATAGATATGGCCCTGCTTCACGATCTCCTGATCCACGCCCTCATGCGCGGGGCGCCCTGCGGCCCGCGCCAGATGCTCGGCGAGAATGGTGGTGAACGTCGGAGGCATGTGCTGGGTGATCAGCACCGGACAGCGGTCGATCACCGGTCCTATAGCGGCCACCAGAGTCATCAGCGCCTGCGGCCCGCCCGTGGACGAGCCGATCAGCAGCGCGCGCGGGATGTGCGCGCTGAAGGGACGCAGCGCGGGCGGAGGGCGGCTCATCGCGCGAGCGGCTTGAGCAAAACGCGGTTGCTGTTCGCGCTGGACTAGCGGCGGCGAAGCGACCGCCGCCGGACGACGGCGTTTCGCGGCGAGATGCCGGATCTTCTGCATCAGCTCGTGCCTGAAGATATCGGCTGCCGCGACCTCGCGCGTGCTCTCGGGCTTCGGAATGTAATCGGATGCGCCGAGCGACAGCGCCTTGAAACTGATCTCCGCGTTGCGGCGGGAGGCCATGATGACGATGAGGCTGCGCTTCCTGGCCAGCAGTTGCGGCAGCGCGGAAATGCCGTCGAGTTCGGGCATTTCGATATCGAGGACCACGACGTCCGGATCAGCGCGCTCGACCTGGTTGACGGCGTCGCGGCCGGTGCGAAGCGAGGCCGCGACCATCATGTCGGGCTCGGCCTCGATCCATCTGGAAATCAGCCCGCGGATAACGACGGAGTCATCGACCACCATGACACGTAGCGGCTCCAGCTTTCCCGAATCCAGAGCCACCGGACTTGTCACAGCAGTACTCATGCCCATTACGCGCAAGATGGAAATATCCGGCCGGATCGCGACGAGATTCAGATCAGGCCGATTTCCTGAAATTTCGCCGTCACGATATCCTTGTCGAACGGCTTCATGATGTATTCGTTGGCGCCGGCGTGGAGCGCGCGGGCGATGTGCGCCACATCGTTCTCCGTGGTGCAGAACACCACCTTCGGCTGATCGCCGCCGGGCATCCGGCGCAGATTGCGAAGAAATTCGTAGCCGTCCATGACCGGCATGTTCCAGTCCAGAAGCACGGCGTCAGGGAGTTGAAGCCTGCAAGCCTCCAGCGCCTTCTCGCCATTCTCCGCCTCGACGATGCGGAAGTTGAAGCCTTCCAGGATGCGTCGCGCGACCTTGCGAATGACACTCGAATCATCGACGACCAGACAGGTTTTCATTTTGGTCTCCATGTTCTCTCAGCGCCTCCTTGGCCGGCGCGCCCGCGCCGCCGTGGTCAAGCTGCAAGCTTGTCCGGTGCAATTTCCAGAACGCGATCGACATCGAGAACGACCATCAACTGCCCGTCCAGCCGATACACGCCCGCCGACAGTTCCGCCGTCCGCCGGTCGAGATTGGCCGGATTGACCTCGCGGCCTTCATCCGGGAGTTTCATGACCTCGCCGATCGAGTCGATCAGAAGTCCGTAGGACTCGCCGCGCAGTTCGACACCGACGGCCATGGGCCGGCGATCGGCCTCCCCCTTGGGAAGCCTGAGCCGGGCGCGCATATCGATCGCGGTGACGATACGGCCGCGCAGATTCAGAACGCCCGCGATATCGTTCGAGGCCAGCGGCACGCGTGTCAGACGTTCCGGCTTGAACACGTCCTGCACCCGTGAAATCGGCAGTCCGAACAACTGCCCGCCGATCGTCGCGGTGACGTATTCGGTAAGCGCGCTTTCATTGGCTTGATTGACGGTGGTCATGTTCCGGTCCCTCATGCCGCCCGGCCAATTTCGGCGGTCTGCTCTTTCAATGCGGCAATCAGGCCAGGCCGGTCGAACTTGGCGACGTAGTCGTGGAAGCCGGCCTGACGGCCCCGCTCGATCGCGGCCGGAGAAATCATCGACGACAGCGCGATGATCGGGGTGTCGCTCAATCGATCATCGGAGCGCACCGTCTCCGCGAACTCGAATCCGTTCATGTCCGGCATCTCGATATCCGTGAGAATCGCGTCGAATTCCTGACCCGAGCGCAGCGCGAGAAGCCCCTCCTGCGCGTTGGTCGCGAGCCGGACCTGATAGCCCGCGGCCTTGAGAACCGGCGCGAGCATGTTGCGGAAGAAGGCGCTGTCATCCACCAGCAGCACCGATCGCGCGGTGGCGGCCGCGCGCATCTCCTTGCGCCTGAACCAGTCGGCGAAGGCCATCGGCAGGAAATGACCGATGTCGATCACATCCGTCGCCCGTCCCTTGATGATGGCGGAACCGAGGACGCCTGGCCTGCTGCTCGCCACCTCGATGTTCAGACGTTCCTCGACGATGTCGATGATTTCATTGACCACGAGTCCGGCTGCCCGGCCGTCATCAGCGAACACCAGGACCGGCTGCGTCCCGTCCGTTCCGATCGAAACGCCATCCATCCGCACCAGCGGCATGAGCTGGTCGCGGTACTGCACCATATGGCGGCCGTCGGAGATCTCGATCTTGGCGACGGCGATCTCCTCAAGCCGGGTGACGAGCGCGAGCGGCACGGCCCTCGGCTGATCCGATCCGGCGCGGAATACCAGAAGCGATGTCCGCTCGGCGGCGCCGGCGCGCGCGGCGTTGTCATCGGCGATCTCCTGCTGAGTCACGACCGATGCGCCCAGCGCGTGGGCTATCCCGTTCGGGTCGATGATCATGATCACGGCGCCGTCGCCCAGGATGGTGTTGCCCGAGAACATGCCGATATGCCGCAGCATGGTCGACATCGGCTTGACCACGATCTCCTCGGTATGGAACACGCCGTCCACGACGATGCCGAAGGTCTGGTTGCCGACCTGCGTCACCACGATGAAGCCGTTCTCGGGATCGCTGTCCGCGCCGTCGTCGATCTTCAGAAGCCTCTTCAAGTGCATCAACGGCAAAAGCTTGTTGCGCAGCCGCAGCACCGGCGTGTCCCTGATCCGCTCGATACGATGCTCAGAATTGGCGCGCGCGCGCACCAGTTCGACCACCGAAAGCTGCGGTATCGCGAAGCGCTCGCCCGCGGCCTCCACGATCAGCGCCGACACGATCGCCAGCGTCAGCGGAATCTTGATGATGACGCTGGACCCTTCGCCGGCCACCGACTTGATGTCGATGGCGCCGCCGATCTGATCGATATTGGTCCGCACCACGTCCATGCCGACGCCGCG
>ENA-UOUJ01001453-UOUJ01001453.1-activated-sludge-metagenome-genome-assembly--contig:-NODE-1453-length-12446-cov-4.142684_pt1 | contig 12446 bp, 1 predicted proteins | sample MGYA00249839_ERZ747224 | MGnify/ENA primary metagenome ERZ747224 (study PRJEB28782, sample SAMN03220277) | activated sludge metagenome | biome: wastewater; feature: sewage sludge; material... | reverse complement strand
GTTCAGCACGCCATAACCGCGCGCCGTTGACCCGAGGTTCGACGAACCACTGCCGCCGCGCAGATCGAGCACGAAGCCCTGCGGCCCCTGGATCGTCGCCAGCTGACCCTGCAGCTGGGTGTTGAAAGCGTCCCAGCCGGCGTCGTCGGCCAGGGAATGGACGTTGATCCACGGCCGTCCGTTCACCGTCTCGATCGACAGCGGCACGGGTCCGGGGGTGTACAGGGTGGACCATACGTTACCGTAATTTGGATATTATCCAGAACAATTTCATCCCTGTTTCCCGAACCGGTCGTATCATCATCTATCGCCCATTGAATATATCCAAAGTATGTAGCTGGTACATCAAAATCGGTCATATTTTGGGAGAATGTTCCGGCACTTACCACTGTAGAACCTGAAATGGCCTCGGGCGTATTATAGTCAAAAGCGGGTTCATTGGTGTAATTCACATCATCAATGGAGCGGTTTATCCGAATCGTTTGGGATCTTCCCGCATCGTTGCGCACCCATACATCATAGGTTAGTTGTACAGCCGTAATAGGCAGCACAGGATCATCATTTCTAAATCTTAAAACCAGTGAACCGGGTGTAAAATCATCCGCAGCCGGTTGAATCATCATCATCGGGTTTGTTGTAGTAGCCGGAGTTCCTACATAAGCGTAAACCCCACCTACTGATTGGGAAGTTGCAAAGGAACCTCTGGCAGCGTCACCTGAAGTTGACGTGCCACCAAAATTCAATGTGCCATCACTAATCCCTCTCACCGACCAGGCATTCGAGTTTAAGCGGCCTGCCTGAGCATTGGTTGGATTGGGAGAAAAGCCGGCTGCCGTGAAAGCGGTACCGGTGTTGGTTCCCACACTGGCGGGGGTAGTATTTGAAAAATCTATACTGATGGTATTGGATCCGGGAGTAAAACTAATTTGTCCTTTAGTAACGCTGGAGGCCAAGAACAAGAGAGATACCATTGCAGTAGCCCTAATGCGCTTAGCATTCAGTTTGAAACCCGGCCAAAGTGTACAGTGCATCATATAAAAAGTGCTTTTGGGGGTGTTCATGAGGTAGCAAATCCAAGGGGCAAAAATACCGATTCTTATTGGATGTTGAGGATGTTATTTGGGTTAAATAATCATCAATTTATCCCGATGTTGGGGAAAAGCCGGGGTATTGGAGGCTAATGAGGCGGCTGATGTATGCATTCTGTGCTGTTTCATGTGTTATTGGCCGAAAAAAGTAGCACGCCTCAGCGGGATTAAAAATTAGTGATTGCGGCAAGTACGCAGTTTGTTCATGCGCAATTTATACTTGTATAATAATCTTTTAAATCGTTCATATGTAGATTGTAAATAAAAAGTATAAAGCGCTCCAATTATCTGGTATGATTCAATAAAGCACTGAACCTTCAAGAGGCAATTTGAACAATGAAAAAAGGCACCCCTTTCGAGGTGCCTCTGTGCATGTGTAAGTAAGGCGTTTACCGGATGATCAGGTGTTGCACCGTTTTTTGGTGTTGGGCATCAGTAATCACCAGGATGTATTTCCCTGCGGCAATGTGTTTTGCCGGATACAGGGTGTGGGTGGCATTAGATGTTTGAACGGAAAGGCGGTTGTTGTACACTTCCTGACCGTTGCTGCTCAATAAGCGCACCATATAAGTACCGGGTTCAACCGCTGTAAAGCGTAAATGGATGGTTTTGTTTTCTACCGGGTTCGGGTAAACCGCAATTTGCCCGTTACTTTCAAGCGCATCCACCTTTACAATAGGACTATATTGAATAAGTCCGTTTTGACTGATGGCTTTGATACGATAGAAGTTGTCCTGCTTCAGCGGACTCAAATCATGTTGAATATAGCGGGCACTACCGCCATTATTCGCGGTGGGATGTGTAGTGATAATACCCGTGAAGTTCACCCCATTTTCACTGCGTTCTACTTCGTAGGTACGCATATCTGTTTCGTTTTCGGTGGTCCAGCGTACGGCTACTGTATTATCACGGTTACGGGTAGCCGAAACAGATGTAATGGTTACCGGTAATGGACCCATGGCTTTCTGGAATACCAACATGAAGCGATCGGCTGCATAGGAGCCCGGCTCAGCAGCAGTAGCGGTAAAGGAATAAGTACTCATGTCTGACAAACTCACCGGTGTAGTGGTTTGCAGGTGATTGTCAATCAGCCATGCGGTTAATCCTTCTCCTTCCAGCATAGAAGGATTGAATTCAAGTTGATAGGTTTGAGCACGCAGTTGTCCCATATTATAAAATATCGTATCGGTCAATACCACAGGCTTACGTCTTTCTACGGCGAGATATGCTCCTTCCCGCATCAAACCAAAGTTCTCTCCGGTGTTCCCTATCTTTTTGGCATCCCGCACATCCACTTCATTTGTCCAACTATCATGGAACTGAACCGCATTACCATCCAATAACACATTTTCATTTTGCTGTGCTACATACAATTGCGTACGGATGCTGCGGATATTTTCATGTGTAGCGCGACTTACCAGGTTGCTACCGGCAATTTTTGCTTCTTCAGTAAATGTCACCGAACCGGTGTTGCCACCTAAAGGTTCTGAAGAGAATACCATAAAGGCCTGTCCACTTTCAATGGTGTTCTTCACACTGCCCGGAGCACCGTAACTTCCTCCACCCGGAGTAACACGATAGTTACCATCAAAATCTTTTACAAAGGTCTGGTATCCACCCAATCCATAGGAAGAACCTGAGCCCTGGGTGGTCAATTGCGGATCCCATACATAATACACATCAGCCAAGTTGTCAAATGATACCCCCGCAGAAGTAAGATCTACCGCTGATGCAAATGGGTTTCCAACTGACTGGAACTTGCCCCCGGGAACTGTAACTACCGGTGGTGCATACATGCCATTAGAGAATAATAATCCTTTGGTACGTAAGGTGGTTGGAGTAGCCGCAGCATTGGAAGTGATTACGCTGCGGTCGCCACGTACTAAAATCATATACCCGTTCGGATGTTGTATAGCGCGGTTGGTTGTACTGGTAACCCCATCCCACACACCCGTGGTAGCGTTAAAGGTTTTCAAGGTAGCTCCTGCAGGGGTACGCACATCAAATCCTTCCGCTACGGCATTGGCTAACTGACCTGTTATCATGGTTCCATATCCTGGAACCGGATTGTGGTTGATGTTGGAAGCACCTTCCTGCCAGGATTGTTTGATGGTTTGACTGCCCTGTGTAGGAATCGCCAGCAATTGCCATCCTTTTCCATGTTGGCCGGGCCCTGTACCTGTATGGATGTATCGCTCTACGGTAACTTCACCCAACAGCGTTTTACCGGTAGTATTCCCCACCCAGGCAGTTTCATCGGCTGTTGAACGCAGGGTTAAATGCCCATTGGTATTGAACACTTGCCCCTGAGTGGTAAAATGAAGCGACGTAGTAACAGCCAATGGCCCGTTCAGTTCTACTCCTGTTGCACTACTGTTACCAATCAACAAGTGTTGCACCGTATTATTATAAAAAGTATTGGCATCCAGATGCTGAGGTTGGGTACCGTTTAATTCTAATGTAGCATTTGTTACATCAAAAGTACCCTGGTTTTGAATGATGCCGGATACAGAAATGCTGGTATTCGTTACCGTAAGTGATGCCCCGCTATGGATATTAATATGATTAACCTGAACCGGTAAATTTTCGATAACAGGATAATATGCCATCGCGCTCACTTGTGGTATAGTGATGTATGGACAATCACTGGAAGGCATCTGATTCCCTGCCCAGTTTTGTGCATCAAACCAATCATCGCTCACAATACCCGTCCATACATTTCCAACCGAAACGCTACCTATGGTAGAATATACGATGGCACAAGATCCGTTTCTTACCCGGGCTCTGTATAGCGTTGTTTGTGTGATATTGGTATAGTTCAGCTGGAACGCAGTATTCGCGATGTTGATCCAAGTGGTACCGCCATCTACTGAACGCTCCCATCCTAATATATTGCCCTGGTATCCGGTCAGTTGAAGAATACCACTGCCACCGGAACAAATTACATGCTGACTTACAGTTCCGCCAATGCTTTCAGGTGAAACCGTCAGTGTTCCACCAGCTGTGGCAGGTGTACATCCACCGGTAGTGGATACCGTGTACGCATACACGCCGGAAGTGGTTGGTGTACCACTGATGGTGAATTGACCGCCACTATACGTACCCGTTACTCCATCCGGTAATCCGGAAACCGTAGCACCGGTGGCTACTCCTCCTATGTTATATACAATGTTGGTGAAGGCTACACCCGGACAACGCGTTTGTATCGTAGCACCTGATGCAAGTGATATGGTAGCCGCCTGCACTACAATGGTTCCTGTTGCATTGGTTTGGGCACAGCTTCCGGTGGTGGTTACGGTGTAATTGAAAGTGCCTACTACAGTGGGTGTACCGCTTATAGTGAAGACACCTCCACTGAAACTACCGGTAACGCCTGAGGGAAGTCCGGATACATTAGCGTTAGTACCTCCCCCTCCAACACTGTACGTAATAGGCACAATGGCTGAATGGCGACAAACGGTTTGCAGATTGCTGCCCGCACCCGAAGTCAACGCAATAGTTGCCGCAGGGTTTATAGTGAGCGTTCCATTCAAGGTGGCAGGATTACAATTACCGGAAGTAGTTATGGTATATGGATACACACCCGCAGTAGTTGCACTGCCGCTGATGATGAATAATCCTCCCGCATAGCTGCCTGTTACACCCGGAGGTAAACCCGTTACGCTGGCACCGGTAGCCGTACCACCTACATTCAGTACTACGTTAGTGATGGCTGTATTTACACAACGCGTTTGCGTAGCACTGCCCGATTGTACCGAAATGGTTTGCTGCTGTACTACAATGGAACCCGTGAGGGTTTTAGGTGCACAACTTCCAGTGGTTTGGATAGTGAAATTATATGTACCGGCATTTACGGGTGTTCCGCTGATGGTTAATGTATTTCCCACCAACTGTGCCGTAACACCTGAGGGCAATCCACTCACATTAGCACCGGTGGCTGATCCTCCAATAGTGTATACCAATGGAGTTATCGGCAGATTGCGGCATGCCTGTAAAGGATTGCTGCCACTGGTGAGTGAAATGGTTTGTTCTCTTACCTGAATGGTACCGGTAACAGATACCGGATTACATGATCCAGATGTAGTGAGCGTATAAGTGTAATTTCCGGCTGTGGTAGGTGTACCACTGATGGTATAATTTTCTCCGTTAAATGTACCGGTAATGCCGGGAGGTAAACCGGTTACAATTGGGCCGGAAGCACTACTACCTACAGAGTATACAATATTGTTGATAGGTGTATTGATACAAGGCGTTTGCGCATCTGTACCCACCGGTGATTCCAATCGAATGAATGTGGATAGGGTTCCAAAAGAAATATCATCTAATCCAAAGTCGTTTCCACCCAAAGCCGTTTGCAGGTCAACAATAGAAACTACAGCAGTAGTGGTGGCAGGACCTGACGTCCAGGTGCCATAAAATCTCACCCAATCAAATGGAGGATTATTATTAGGCGCTCTAGGGCCTAGTACTGCAGTAGTACCCACGTTCGTACCATTTACATTAAACTGTAATTGTGCATACGGCGGCACACTATTCAGGCTCATCGCCCAGGCAGAAAAATAATACGTAGTATTGGGTAAAACTGTTACGGTTTGTTCCCAGATATTTACCGGCGATCCGGCTCCGTTAATAATCATGAATCTTCCACTGCCTGAAGTATGATCACGTCCCCAGAAGTTGTTGTGATTGAAGTTAGGATTGTCGTTTACCGTATAAGTAGCCTCAGGGTACATTCCATTGGCTATAGTTGGGTTTACATAAGAATAGGCAGAAGTGAATCCTACATTTCCCGCTTCAAAATCTCCGTTCACAATCAGTTCCTGCGCAATGCTCATGAATGCTGTTCGCACACATCCACTCGCCGTGGTTACTGTTACTGAATATGATCCTGCTTCATCCACTAAAATACTGGAAGTGGTTTCCCCGGTACTCCAATTGAAAGAACCTCCCGGTGTGGAGTTTGCAGTTAACCTTACATATCCGGGATCAGAACAATAATCAGCTACAATTTGCACCACAGGCAATGGATTTACATTCACCTGGGTTTGTGCCGAAGTGCTACAACCTGAAACATTAGTGAAAGTGGCCGTATATGTTTTTAATCCAGGTGTAGATGGTTTTACATACACTGTAGTGAGTGGTGTGGTTCCGTTATAGGGTATCGTTGCAGCAGCATTGGTAAACAAATCCGTTGCAGGAGACCAAACAGAAGGCACGCTGGATGGAATAGTATAATGGATGGTTACAGACCAGCTCACCAAAGTACCTTGTGTATTGGCCTGAGCATCACGATATCTTAAAATCCAGTTACCGTTGGGTACACTGTACAAATCAGGGAATGTGGTTACATTGCTGCTGTTGCCTCCTGCGGCTAACCCGTTCACAGCATCTGGTGCATAGATTCCGGTAAACGGTGCCGAAGCACTGCCTAATGAAGTAACTCCCGCGCTGCTGATGGTGGTGTTCGTAAAATTATCCCCGTTACCGCCTCTGCGGTTGATTAAATTTAAGCGGTTTCCATTGGGTGCCTGAATATTAAAAATCATATCCCCCGTTCTTCCATGCGTGGCGTTGATGTTTACATCTACTCCGGTAATGATGGCTCCTGCAGGTATCCCCGAAACGTTCAAGGTGCGGTTTCCATCGCCGGGGATTGTAAAGTATAAGAAAGTGAAAGCATCCGGCATACTTTGATTAATCACTCCCGAACTGAACGTACTGGATTGTGCGGAGTAGGCACCTGATGTTGTCAGGGACTGAATCGTTCCTTCACACAAGGTTACAGTTGCAGGAGTTACGCTGATAGAGGCCGGTAATGTATTTACGTTCACTGTTGATGAACCAATCATTTGCGCAGGCAAAGCACTGCACAATCCGTCTTGTAAGGTTTGGATAGAATACATTGTAGTGGTTGTTGGAGAAACCACCACGGTTATGGTCGGTGCCGTACCACTGAAGGGTATGCCTCCACTCAATGTACCGGAAATCAATCCGGATCCGGTTACCTGAATGGTGAGCGTTGCACTTCTGCCCTCACAAATAGTGTGGGTGCCCGACAATAAAGCCGTTGGACGGGCATTTACTGTAATAGTTGCCGGTGCTGCATATACACTGGCACAGGCAGTATTGTTGATTTCAGCCCGGAATTGAGTGGTTTGTGTTAAGTTGTTGAAAGTAAATGTGCTTCCGGTATGTGCAATGTTCGTCCAGGTTGAACCACCATTCACCGACGACTGCCAGCGTACAATGTTGCCTGTGTGTCCGTTTAACTGCACATTGCCGGTATTAACACCTGCACACACAGTAGTGGATGCACTAACGGTACCGCCTACAGGAAGTTCCAGAACGGTGATGGTGGCGGTAGAGGAATAGGTGGTTGCACAAGTTCCGTTTCCAACCACCACCCTGAATATGGTTGTAGTGGTGAGGTTGTTATAGGTATAAGACGATGCGGTATGTGATATGGGTGTAAAGTTGCTGCCTCCATCGGTAGAATATTCCCAGCGAACAATATTGCCGGTATGTCCGTTTAAGGTTATACTGCCTGAATTTCCACTGACACATACAGTAGCATTGCCGCTCAATGTACCTCCAACTGACGCAGCATGAATGGTAACTGTAGCGGTCTGGCTCAGTGCGGTACTACAAGCTGTAGCCGAAGCATCAGAAACTGCAACCAGATTATAATGAAGAACACCTGAAAGTACAGTAGGTACATTCAATGTTGCCGTGTTGCCTGTTGAAACTATAGTTTGATTTGATCCGTTGTTGATATTATATGTAAAAGTATAAGGGGCTGTACCGTTGCTTCCCGTAAAGGTAATTACCGGAGTAGCATCGTTGATACATACGGCCGTGGTGCCGGAAATAGTTGCCTGAGGCAACGGATTCACGGTAATCACCGCCGTTCCTGTTTGCGTTTGTGCGCAACTGTTAGCATCAGAAACACTCAGCAGTTGGTACGTAAAGGTACCCGCTGTACTAACCGGAGCATTCAGTGTTGCAGTGTTTCCAACCGATACTATGGTTTGTGTTGCTCCTCCATTCAGTGAATATGAAAAGGTATAAGGTGCTGTTCCGCCGGCACCGGTAAATGTTACAGCAGGACTGCTGCCATTCACACAAGTAGTAGCCGTACCGGACATGCTTGCAGTAGGCAGTGGATGCACGGTAATGCTCGCTGTACCTGAAGCGCTTTGTCCGCAGTTGTACACATCCGCTACTGACAGTAAGGTGTATACGAAAGTGCCGGTAGTACCGGTGGGTACGGCTAATGTTACAGTATTTCCAACTGTAGTAGAAATGGTTTGCGTGGCACCTCCATTCATTTGATAGGTGAATGTGTATGGAGCTGTTCCACCATTGCCGGTAAAAGTAACGGAAGGCTGAGCTGCCTGATGACATACGGCTGTTGAACCGCTGATGGCAGCAGTAGGTATAGGACGAACCACTACCGGATACACGGTTTCTTCCGGAGAAGTACATCCATTTGCATCGGTAAAGTTCACGCGAACTTCCTGCATGCCCGGTGTGTTCCAGGTTACCGTAACGGTGTTGTCTGTAGCGCCTCCACCTGAAGTGATGGTGGCGTTGGTTGCAGACCAGGTATAATCTGTCTGCCCGCTCTGTGTACTGTATACTACACTATTGGTGCCGGTACATACAGCAGCAAGGCCAGAGATAACCGGTGTGATTCCGGTTGTTCCCGTAACCGTTGATGAGGTAGCTCCGGAACAACCGTTGGCATCGGTATAGTTTACGAAAATAGATTTCACACCCGGTAAACTCCAGTCGATCGTAATCTGATGATCTGTATTCGTTCCACCGCTCATCACTACTCCTCCGTTTACAGTCCATGTATAGTTGAACTGTCCCGCTTCTGTAGTATATACAGAAATAGATTCCGGACAGAATGGGTTCGGACCGCTCAAAGTGGGTGTAGGCAGACCGTTCACAGTAATTTGAACAGACTCCTGAGTAGTACAACCATTCGGGTTTGTATAGGAGTAACGGATGGTGACTGTGCCGGTATTATTGGCTGTTATGACACCGGTAACGGGGTTGATAGAAGCTATTGAGTGGTCATCACTGCTCCAAGTACCTCCGGCCAGCGTGTTTTGTACAGTAATGGAACTATGTAAACACACGTTTGAAGGACCTGTAATTGCAGGCACTACCGGATACGGATGTACTGAAATTACCACCGGAGATAATGTGTTACTGCACGTATGCACATCGGTGATTTCTACCTGAACCACATCCCCATCGTTTAACGCATTGGTTGTGTAGTTCGATAAGGCACCACTTTGTACGGCTATACTGTTAACGGTGAATGTATACGTACTGTAGCCGGAGGGTGCTGAAAAAGTAACTAAAGCTCCGGTACAAATCGCGCCATCGTTGGCTGTGCTGCCCGAATTTTCAATCACCAGTAAAGAACCTGCCGGTAATGGCAATACCTGTATTTGAACAGTGTTTGAAGTTTGACTACACTGATGGTTGTTAAATGCTACCACATGTACCGGTACATCACTTGTGAAAGCAGATGTATATGTATTGGATGCACTACTTTGAACCATCACACCATCCACATAAAAATCATATTGAGTTAAACCTGCTGTTGCAGTGAAGGTAACAACTGAATTGAAACAGATAATACCGTCATTGGCTGTGCCCGAAGTTTCTGTAACACTCAAACTAACTACCGGTAAAGGTTGTACGCTTATAATAACTCCGGTTATTTCTTGTGTACAACCATGTATCGAGGTTACTACCACATCTACTAAATCACCGTTGTTTAACGATTGTGTAGCAAATACAGGGCTGGCAGATTGTTGAAGAATAGTTCCGTTTACACGAAATGCATAAGAGGCATATCCGGCAGTAGCTTCAAATGTTACCGTGGCACCTGTACAGATGATATTGTCATTAGCCGCAATACCTGAATGTTCGCTCACACCCATCGCAGCTGTAGGGAGAGCATGTACGGTCATGGTAATAATACCCGAATTTGTTGAACAACCGTTGGTATGGGTTGCCACCACCTGCGCTTCGTCACCATCTGACAGTGTGTTGCTGTTAAATACATTCGATGAGCCATTCTGAACAGCAGTGCCATTCAGCAGAAATTCATAATTGTCGTAACCGGCTGTAGCTGTGAATATAACCTGTCCACCTGTGCAAATCACCGCATCGTCAGGCGTGTTTCCGGAGGTTTCGGTTGCAGTTAACGCAACTACCGGTACGGAATTTACCACCATGGTAAAGGAGTTGAATTCTATGGTACAACCCGCATCTGAAGAAACTTCTACAGACACAATGTCGCCATGGTTTAGCGTAGAGGTTGTAAATGTGTTTGCGGCACCATTTTGAGCATTAGCCCCGTTGATTTTAAATTGATAATTGTGATATCCGGCTGTAGCTTCAAATTGCACAGGGCTACCACTACAAATGATTCCGTCATTATCTATTCCGGATTGCTCGAATATGTTCAATGTGCCAACTGGTAAATCGTTAACCGATATGATTTGATTAGAAGACGATACACTACAACCCTGAGCATCCATAGCTGTTACGCTTACAATGGAAGGATTTACAAAGTTGTTGTTTGAATATACATTGGATGCACTGTTCTGCACATCGGTTCCATTCACCCAAAACTGATAATTGGTGAAACCGGCAGTAGCAGTAATGGTTGCAACATCACCGGCGCAAATGGTATTGTCATCAGCGGCCCATCCTGAATTTTCTGTGATTACATTGTCTACAGCAGGAGTCTGTACCACGGTTATCAGCACAGGTGGTGTGGTGAACTTACAATTACCTGCATTGGTAATTTCAACGGTTACACTTGCATCCGCTACAATAGCAGTAGTATTTAAAATATTTGACGCTCCACTCTGCACAGTGCTTCCGTTGATTTTAAACGCATAATTACTGAATCCTGCAGTAGCGGTGAATGTAACCATACTGCCTGAGCAAATCACTCCGTCGTTAGGCGTTAACCCGGAATTTTCAGCGAAGTTTAATGTTCCCGAAGGTGTTGGGGTAACCGTTACCGTTATTGGGTTCAAAGTAACCAGGCAATTGTTTGCAGTGGCAACATCTACTGTAACTATATCACCATTATTCAATGAAGTGGTACTGTAAAACCGAGAAACCCCACTTTGAACGGTAGCGCCATTCACCTTAAAGATGTATGCATTGAATCCTGCAGTAGCTGTAAAGGTGATGTTCTCTCCGGCACAAATGATTTGATCATTGGGGGCTATACCTGAATTGTCTGTAGCAGTGAGGGATCCTCCCGGTGCTGCATGCACAGTTACGTTGTAAGGTGCAGAGGTTGCAGTACATCCTCCCGCATCTGTTACGGTATATGTAACGGACGCGCTGCCAGATTGTATGCCAGTAATAACCCCCGCATTGGTAACGGTAAGTATTCCATTATCAGATGAATTCCAAGTATAGTTAAACGGACCGGTACCTGTGGGATTAGGTGTGAGTGTATTTTGTGAACCCACACACACACCGTCATCTCCTGTAATATTACCCGCGGTTACACCACTGATGCTAATATTGGGAGAGGTGAATACTGTATTACCCGGGCCACAACTCCCATTGTTGTTTCCAAACCAGCAGTTCAATTCATTCACTACATCAAATGTGAGGTTGTTATTCCCCGGTGTGGTTGGAGCTGTAATAGTTAAATAATACGTTTCCGTAGCACCCGGCGCCAGTCCGTTGGCATTGGTTCGTACAAAATAATCTGCGTCTCCATTCCATTTCACGCCAATACGAATTTGAGGCGATGCGTTGGTCCATGTAGCTTGTCCTGCATTGGTTACCGTTACTGATACTGTTCTGGTTTCACCGGGACACCAAACCGAAGAGCCATAGCTCATCGTGTTAAACTGTGCCACGAACGCAGGAACCCAGGATACCACTACGCGTCCGTTTCCACCTGCACCTCCGTTTCTGTTGGTTGTTGTGCTTCTATATGCACCGCCGCCGCCGCCTCCGGGAGCGTCTCCACCAGAGCCTACTCCGCTGGAACCGGATCTGCCATTGCCTCCATCGCCCCCACCTGCGGGAGCATTTGCTCCGAGGTTATTGGTTGCGTTTGTGCCGTTGGTGCTATTCCCTGCGGAAGATCCACCCCCACCACCGGCAGAACCCGATGCGTTGGCACCATTGCCCCCATTGAAACGAACATCTCCGTAGCCCTCACTGGCCAAACCGCCTGTAGCTGCGGTTGTAGTATTATTAGATACACTGTTTCCGCCTTTAGCCATCACCGTGGTGGCACTGCCAAACCAACTATCTGTTCCGTTGGGAGGCGTTGTTGAAGTGGAAGCCGGA
>ENA-UOUJ01001452-UOUJ01001452.1-activated-sludge-metagenome-genome-assembly--contig:-NODE-1452-length-12446-cov-5.837947_pt1 | contig 12446 bp, 16 predicted proteins | sample MGYA00249839_ERZ747224 | MGnify/ENA primary metagenome ERZ747224 (study PRJEB28782, sample SAMN03220277) | activated sludge metagenome | biome: wastewater; feature: sewage sludge; material... | reverse complement strand
ATAAAAGGCCTGCAATGACATAACAGTGCCCAGTTTCATCCTGAACGGGGCGCCAACGTTTTCCCGACGATATTGAACGGATCGAATGTTCCTTCGCTCTCGGTCCCCGAGGGAAACGAAGCAATCGAGACGTTCGCCTGTGAGATGCCGAAAGGGCTAGCACGCTGCTCGATGTGCGCAAACGGCCACAGGTGGGCCGGATCCTCCCGCTTTGTGTACTAATTTCATCAAGAATTTGACTTTGCTCAAGTGGCCGCCCCGCGGGCCACGCCTATTCCTTATGTCTCAAGGGCTTGCCGCACCCATGCTCGAAGAGCCGAGCGCGGGCGCAGTGCGCCCATGAGCCTCACTTTAAGGAAATCGCGTGTTCCGAGCCGTCCGATGACAGAAGCCGATCTAGCGCCACACTTTGCGCGGCTCGTCGACGAGCCCATCTGCGATGCGTTTGCCGATCGCCGGGCTGTGCTGCCATGGCGAAGCAAGAAGCCGCTTCCTGCAGGCGAAGTCTCCGCCACGTGGGCAAGCCTCATGAGTGGCCATCGCTCGTCCGAAGATCGGCTGGCCTACATTCACGTTCCCTTCTGCGCCAACCACTGCCTCTTCTGCGGCTTCTACCGCAATGCCTACACGCAGCATGCAACGTCGTCCTACGCCGATCTCCTGATCGAGGAAATCGAACATGAAGCGGCGGCAGAAACGATCCGCAATCGGCCCGTCGCGGCGGTTTATCTGGGCGGAGGAACCCCAAGCGCGCTGTCTGCCACCGAGCTGTCTCGCATTCTCCGCACGATCAGGCGGTGCCTGCCGCTCGCGCCGGATTGCGAGATCACAATCGAAGGCCGCATCATCCACTTCGACACTGAGAAGATCGATGCCGCACTCGAAGCGGGGGTCAATCGCATCTCGATCGGCGTGCAGAGCTTCGATACCGACGTCCGACGGCGACAGGGACGCCGCGCATCGCGAGAGGAAGCAATCCGTTTCCTGGAGGCGATCCGAGACCGCGACCGCGCAGCCCTCGTCATAGATCTCCTCTACGGCCTGCCTGGCCAGGCTGACCACGTCTGGCGCGAGGACTTGCGCATTGCCACCGACATCGCACCGGATGGCATCGATCTCTATGGCCTCAATCTCATTCCGGGAACGCCGCTTCACAAGGCGGTCGGCAGCGGCAAATTCCAGAACATCGCAGCGCTCCGCGAGATCGGGCGCATGTATCGCACCGGCGTCGAAACGCTCGCTGCAGAGGGATGGATCCAGATCAGCAACAGCCACTGGGCGCGCACCCCGCGCGAGCGCAACGTCTACAATCTCCGCATCAAGGAAGGCGCCGATTGCCTCGCATACGGCTCCGGTGCGGGCGGTCTTCTCGGGAAATACAGCTACAGCGTCGCGCCGGATCTGGACGCGTATCGCGACGCCGTTCTCTCCGGTCGAAAACCACTCTTCGGAATGCTCGCGTCCGATTCGCTCCAGCCGGCGCGCAACGCAATCACGGCCGGCCTTGAGGTCGGACGTCTCGATCTTGAGCGCATCGCGGTCCATCTCGGCGGCAAGCTGAACCCTGCCATTGCGCCGCTTCTCGATCAGTGGCGTTCGGCCGGACTTGTGTCGATCGACGGACCCATCGTCTCGCTGACCACGGCAGGACGCTTTTGGTACAGCAACCTCGTCTCTGCATTCGACGCGATCCTGGCAGGTGCAGCGCCTGCAAGATCCGCAAACGGCACCCCCGGACCCATCCGGAATCCAGAACATCAGCAGAGGACATTACGCCCATCATGACCCAAGCAAGCACCGCGACGGCCCGCGATCTCGTCCGCATCGCACTCGCTGACGATCCCGGCGGCATCCTGGAGGCAACAGCGACGCGCCACGGGCTCTCGTTGCAAGACACGGTCGAATGCCTTCCCGCGGACATGTGGACGCACATTTCCGGCACGCACTTTGTCGACGTCATGAGCGACGTGTCCGAATGGGGAAACCTCACCGTCATTTCGCACACCAAGGACGCCATCCTGGAGTTCGAAGGGCCGGTGCCGGCAGGCACGCTCGGCCATGGCTTCTACAATCTCGCTGGCGGCGGCGGGCTGAGCGGCCACCTGCGGGCGGACAATTGCAAGGCAATCGTCTTTCTCCGCCGGCCCTTCATGGGGAAGGAGACGCTCTCGGTCCAATTCTTCAACGGAGACGGCGAGGCCATGTTCAAGATCTTTGTCGGCCGGGACGAACACAGAAAGCTGAAGGCGGATCAGGTCGAACGCTTCACCCAGCTGGAAACTCGGTTTCCGGAAACCAGGAGCGCCCATTGATATGAGGCCGGTGCTGATCTTCGGAGCAAGCCGAGGCGTCGGCTTGCTGCTGGCAAAGCAGCTGCGACTGCACGGCGTGCCCGTTCTCGCGATGCTTCGCTCCGGCCTCGGTCGCGCAGAGCTCGAAGCGGACGGCGTACGCCTCGCCCAGGGTGACGCATTTTCGAGAGTCGATCTCGAACGCGTATTCGCCCTCGTCCAAAGCGAGTTCGACGTGGTCTCCACCCTGGGCGGTCTCGGGCCCAATGGCGAATACGTCGACGATGTCGGCAACATCAATGTGATCGACGAAGCTGCAAGGCGCGGCGTTACCCGTTTCGTGCTCGTGACGTCCATCGGATGCGGAGACATGGCGCCCTTCCGATCCGAGCGGGCCATTGCCGCATTCGGCGCGGCCGTGGACGCGAAAACACGCGCTGAAGATCATATGAAGCGCAGCATTCCGCAAGGCACCGCCATCCGGCCGGGAGGCTTACGCTCCGAACCGGCGACCGGCCGCGGCATCTTGACGACGGACGCCGAAATGCACGGCTTCATTCATCGTGCCGATGTCGCCGATCTTGTCGCACGCGCACTTCGGGACGATGGCACTGCGAGCCGCGCCTTCGCCGCTGTCGACGCCGATCAGGCAAAGTCCGTCAATCCAATCGCCCCGTTCCCCCTCGCGGCATGAGAGGCGAACCGTATTGAACGAACCACGAGGCCCGGCATGAAGCACGAGTTTCTGATGATCATCCTGACGCTGCTCGAAAGCGGACAGATGTCGGCGGCATTCGTCAACACGGCATCCCTCGAAGAATGTGAGCGCCGCGCGGCAGCAGTTCGCACAATTCTCTCGAATGGAGATGTGCCGCTTAAGGAGCTGATCTGCCGCCGCTCCGATAGCGTGTTCGAACCGTTCTCGCACGGCACACAGAGCAGCAACGCTCATCGCTATCGCATTTCGTTTGACGCCAGCAGCGCATGGATCGAGCAACTCGCCGCCGATGCGCCGCCGTGCCGGGACGAGACCACGACCGAACGAGATCCGGCCAAGCCAAACCAATACTGCGCGGTCTCCGCCCAGAACCTGCTTTCGGAAGGGAACTGACGTCAAAAGACGGCAACGAGGATCAACCGTGGCGCGGCAACGCGTTTTTCACGGCGGGTCTTGCTGTGCCGTCACTCAAGGAAAGGTACAGAAGTATGACGAAGATAAAGCACAGCCAGAGGGCAGGCGGAGCCCTTCCGCATACGCTGCGTTCTCGAGGATCAAGCGGGCGGTCCACAGCGAAGGCAACGGTCTTCGGCCTCATGCTGTCCACGGCTATTCTCGCATCGTCTCCAGCTCTCGCCCAGGATAGGGCGGTCTGGCTCGACGGGATCACCGTGATCGGCACGCGTACCGAGGTTTCGGTGCAGGACAACCCCGCCTCGGTCACCGTGATCGACCAGCAGCAGCTCGAGCGCAGGGCACCCGAAAGCATCGCCGAGATGCTACGCGACGTGCCCGGCGTCGAGGTCGTCGATTCGTCTGCGGCCGGCATGAAGCGCCTGCGCATCCGCGGCGAATCTTCGGCCCGCGTGACCATCCTCGTCGACGGCCAAGAGATCACCGATCATAGCACGTTCGGCACGCCGATCCTGATCGATCCGAGCAACGTGGAGCGCATCGACGTCGTACGCGGCCCCGCCTCCGTGCTCTATGGTGCCAAGGCCATCGGCGGCGTGATCAACATCATCACGAAGCGCGGATCCGACAAACCAATCGAGCTTGAACTCGGTGGCGCCTACTATTCGGGCACGAAGGGCCGGCAGGGCTGGGCTGCACTATCGGGAACCATCAACACCCTGGACTATCGCATCTCGGGGACGCTTGCCGACCATGAGGATCGCAAGGTTCCCAACGGGAAATACACGTCCACCGGCAGGCTCGACGGTACATCGTTCGATAGTGACGATCTCTACCTGCATCTCGGTCACACCTTCGGCGCCGCCAACAACCACTATCTCGCGCTTAAAGTCGAGCAGAACCGGCTCACGACAGAGAACTGGACCGATCCCGAAAGCCTCGTTTTTCCCATAACGGACTTTCGCATCGACTTGCCCCAACGTGACCGTCAGAAGATCGGCGCCTATTACGACGGCAAAAATCTCAGTCCGGTTCTGCGCAACGTGCACGTCGACGCGTTCTACCAGACGATCGATCGCCTGTTCCTGAACGAGGTGGTGATGAGGCCGACACCAGCGGCACCCAATCGCACCGTGACCGTGACTTCGACATCGGATGACGAGATCGTGAACTTCGGCGGCACGATCCAGGCAGACTTCCAGTTCCATCCCGACCACGAGACCATTGTCGGTGCCCACTATCTGTCAGACGGACTAGATACTGCAAAAACTTCTTCGACAATATCGAGAGGTTTTCCGTTTCCGGTACCGCCAACCATTCAGGACAGCATCGACAAGGCATTCATAAGAACAGCGTCTGCCTTCGCGCAAAACACCTGGTCGTTCGCGCAGGATTTCAAGCTCGCAACCGGCGTTCGCTACCACCACATCGAAACGGAGCTCGATTACACAACCAGCACAACGCGAACGCCCCAGAGCAACAGCGAAGGGCAAGTCGTCACATCTGCGAGCCTCGTCTACACCGGTATCCAGGACACGACCCTGCGTGCACACTACGCGGAAGGCTACATCACGCCCACGCTGCTTCAGCTCTTCACCGACACCGCCGCAGGTCGCGGCACGAACACCTACGGCAACGCCAACCTGGATACCGAAACGTCGCGAAGCTACGAACTCGGCGCCCGTTACAATGCAGGCGGCCTCGCTGTAGACGTTGCCAGCTTCTATACGACCGCAAAAGATTACATCACGACGGTTCGCTGCGGAACGGGGCCTGCGTGTCCGGCAGGGGCGTTGGCCGCAGAATACATCTACGACAACGTCGACGAAGCGACGACCTACGGCATTGAGCTCATGGCCGAATACGCCATTCCCGGCACCGCATTCACACCTTACGTGAGCGGCGCATGGACACGGCGCAAACTGGAGTTCCAGCGCTTCGAGACCTACAACAGCAACACGCCCGAGCTGTCGAGCAGGATCGGCGTGCGCTACGACGCCGTCATTTCGGGGTTCAATCTCTGGACCGATCTGTTCGTGCGCACGGCAAGTGGCGTGAAGCTTTCATCCTGGAACGAGACCGCATCCGCCGTTGAAACGGACACCCTATCGGGATGGACCACGTTGAACTTCGCGTTCGGCGGTCCGCTCACCGCAGATGAATCCGCCACGTTCGCGGTTCACCTCAACAATCTCACCGACGAGGAATACCGCTCTTCGTTCGACGAGCTTCCGGGAATCGGAAGAAGCGTGGAGGTGAGCGCCCGCGTGAAGTTCTAGATCCAACGCTTCACGAAAATCCGCAGACACCGGGCCGCTCTTACAGGGCGGCCCGACTCATGCCCATTTTCATTCATCGCGTTGCGCTTCCCCTCGACGCCACATCTCGTATCTAAGCCGCGCGATCCTATAGGCATCCGGGATGGACAGAGCCCACACGAACAGGCCTCCGGCGGAACGCCCAACGAACGAATGATCGGGTGTCGTCGTGTGCCAGGAGGCTAGCGCAAGCAGCAGAGAAAAGAACGCAAACCCAAACCCTCGTTGCGGAAGCCCCAACGCGACATGCCCTCCGCCCGGCAGCAGAATGGCAAGCGCGAGGACGACGTAGGGATGCACGGGCGGGCGATTGGAGGTCATGCCGCCTCCGGCTCTCGGCACGCCAGAGCAGCCGCAACGCGCAGGGTATCGAGTTCTCGAAGCACATGCGCAAGCACTTCGGCGGACACCCCCGCTCTGTCGAAAGTCGCCTGACGAAGCAAAAGGTATTCCCCGCGCCGGCCTTCGTCCGCTTGGCGGATAATGCGCAAGCCGCGCCGCGTCACCGCAATCTCCTTTACGTAAGCGTCCGCCAGAATGGATGCGAGAAGTGGGCTGAGCACTTCGAAACCTGCGACGGAGCGCTCATCCTCGCCGCGGACAATCACTTCACGCGGAAACGACGGTGGCACATCGATCACGTGATGGAATTGAGGCGTAAGGCTGAAGAACTCATAGCCCGACGGCCGAACGAGAACGGAGAACCCGCTGAACATTTCGAGCGCCGCCAACTCCGTCACTTGGAGCCAAAGCTGCGGCAAGCGGCGGATCGTCATGCCGTCGCTGATCAGCCGAACGTCGATAGCCCGTCCCGCCTGCATACCCTCGATGCGCGGAAACCCATCTCCCCCGCATGTCACGGTTTGCGCATCGAAGAGTCGCGAACAATCGTCGAGAAGAGATCGGCGTTTAACGAGTTGCCGCCGATGCTCCCGCCAAGCCAGCCACGCGAGCATGGCCGTCACGGCGATGATGATGAAGACGCCTGAAAGCGACAGCTCCACAGCCTCCAACTCCAGCTCTCACGCTCCCGCAACACCCAGTCGTCAATACCCCACGGGCTTGGGCCAGGGCATCGTAAACTGCTCCCCGCGCCGCACAAACTTGTACCGATGCAGCGCGAACCACAGCGAGGCAACGATATAGAACACCATCATCGCGATCAGCTGCGTTCCGTATCCGAGGAACACCGCAAAGTACGTTGCGGCACACAGGATCAAGAGCACGATAGCGGGCAGCGGGTGGAACGGATAGACATAGCCACGCTTGATCGATCCGAGCGGCCACTTCTTCCGGAACATGATCACGTTGATCGCCATGAACGTGTAGTCAAGCAGGCCCGAAAGGATCGAGAACGTGATCACCTGATCGAGCGGGGCGAAGTAAGCGAACACCAGCGCCACGGGCACCAGAAACACAATCGATCGGTACGGCGTGCGATACTTGGGATGCACGGCGCCGAACACTTGGGGAAGATAGTGATCGCGCCCCATGGAAAACCAAGCCCGCGATGCATCGTTGATACAGCAGTTGGCGGAAGCCAGCGCGGAGAAGATCGTGCCGATAAAGAGCAGCACCATCAGCACCGTCGAATTTGTGAGACGTGCCGCATCGAACAGCGGCGTCACCGATTGCCCAAGATACTCCCACGGCATCAGGCCAGAGCAGACATACCACGTCATGGTCGCCGCAATCAGAAGCGTGATAATCCCCGTCATGGTGCCCAGCGGCAGCGCGCGGGCGGGCGAGCGCACCTCCTCCGCCGCCTGCGTGGTCCCTTCGATGCCGAGATAGAACCACATTCCGAAATGCAGCGCCGCCAGCACGCCGAGCCAGCCATAAGGAAGCTCGGTCAACAGCTGATCGTGATGCACATAGGCATCGCTCCAGGGCTGCACCGCGAAGAACAGCACGCAAATGGCGATGAAGGCGATTGCCGTGATGACCAGGCTGAACGTCAGCGTCGTATAAACGCCGCGATAGTTGAGCCAAGCAAGCGTCATGATGGTGAGCACGACGAACGGTTTGTCGCTCGAATTCTCGAAACCTGCCATGATGCCGACGGTCTGCACGAGATGACCGAGCGTGATGGCGTTCGCCGCCTCCAGCATCGTGTAGGCGAAAACCAGAAAAAGACCGACGTTAAAGGCCATCAACGGCCCTATGATGTGCTTGGCCTGCGCGTACTGCCCGCCTGCCGCCGCAACCGTCGAGGTTACCTCAGAATCAATAATGGCGACGCACGTATAAAGAAGACCGGCAAACCAGCAGGCAATGAGCGCGGCAATGGCGCCGCCCTTGCCGACCGCAAAGCTCCAGCCCATGTATTCGCCGACAAGAACGATCCCAACACCCAACGCCCACACATGACCAGGACCGAGCACGCGAAGCAGCGAGATGCGCTTTTGTCGGCGACGAGCGGATGCCTGAGCCACTAACGGTCTCTTTCCCGCTGCGGATCGATGACGGCCGACTGTTCGATTTCACCTTCTTTGGACGACGTCAGAAGATCCTCTTCGTAGGATCTATCCGTTCGGATCATATCGACCAGCATCCACAAACCGAGAAATGCCGAAAGGCTCCACGCAGCATATTCCAAGAGCTCGAACGTGTTCATCCGCGTGCTCCCTATTCGCTATTGTCGAAATGTTCGTCGATGACCTCGCGATACTCTTTCCTCGACCAGTGAAGGACGATGATGAAGTACGCAATGACGACGAGGGTGCTGATCCCAAGCTCTATGAAACTGAAGTTGTAATTGAAGCGGGTCGCGATGAGCGGTGCGGCAGGTTGCCTGCCGTCTTTCACCTCCGTCCCGTCGGTGTAGCCCAGCTTCTCCCACTGAGCCTGCATCGTCGCATTCTGCTTCATGCCGGCCCACGACGTATCGCTGAGCTCAACGGTGTACTTGCCGCTGCCAACCAGACCCAGGTACACCGGTGCAAACAGAGACGCGAGCACGAGCGCGAGCAGGAACAACGTATCGAAGACCTGGCCGATCCAGGATTGAACAGGTGGCTGATAGCGCTTCCTCGCCATGACTGCCGCCTTCACCCCTTCGCGCGCTTCATCTCATCGAGATAATAAATATCTAGCTTGTAGATGTGCTCCTTGTCGCGCGTGTAGTGAATGATCATCGCGGCGATGGAAGCGGTGTTGAACAACAGAACCAGCCCGCCGCCGATGGCAAGCGCGAACAGAACGCCCGCCTCCGCTTTGCTGACCAGAAGCACCCAGTATGTGAAGGCATAGAGACACCACAGCACGACGACGGCACCGATGGCCCATCTTCGGTCGGCAGCGAACATCCGTTCCACTCGCGCGTCCGCCGGCTTCTGCTGCTGCATGAAGCTCCCCTTTACAACGTCCTGAAGCCCCGCATTTTCTTCCGGGGCACGAAGGTCTTACAGGGGAATTTTTTGTCATGCGCCGACGTTTGGCAAGGCAAATCCGCGCCGGCGCGAAACCCTACGCGACGCCCGACCGGCCGGACGCAGCGGGCTTCACACTCTCCGTGGCCACATCGACCTTCGCCGTCTCATCATTCTCTTCGAGCCCCTTTTTGAAGCTCCGGATCCCCTTCCCAACGTCGCCCATAAGCTCGGAAATTTTTCCGCGGCCGAACAGGAGAAACGCAACAGCGAGCAACAGAAGAAGGTGCGTTACGCTCAGACCCATGAGTTGCCTCCACTCCCTATGATTGATGCCTGAAGCCGATCAGTTGTCGCCAGCCTCAGCGCGATCGAGCACCGTAAGATCGGACTTGATGATGGGATGGATCCAGCAGCGAATGACGGCCGGACCGGCCACCCGAAGCGTCACCGTCCGCGTCATCCCCGGAACCTGAGTGTCGAGATTGTCGACGGTTCCATCCGCATACGTGATGTAGAGGTTGTGGGTCATGTCCGATCGGTTGTCGAACGTCACGACATCGCCAAGGCGCATTTCTCCTTCGATGCGATCGAGCTCCATATGGTGCAGCACCACCGTATGCTCGGCGGCCAGCGCCCCGCTAGAAAAGGGTAGCGCCACCGTCACGGCCATAACCATTGCAAGGGCTGCAGTCGAAAGTCTCATGAACGTGTCACCTTTTGTCGCCTTCAGGGTAGCCGCGGCATCTTCACGTCAAGCGGCGGACCTTGCAACGTCTTCAGATAGGCGATGAGATCCGCCCGCTCTTGTGCACTCAGTGTGACGGCCTGCATTTCCGGCGACAGGCTCGGCCGTTTCTTTCCGCCATCCTCGTAATGGTCGATCACCTCGTCGAGCGAGGCCATGGACCCGTCGTGCATATAGGGTCCGGAAAGGCGGAAATCTCGCAGCGTCGGCGTCTTAAAGGCGTGTTGCATGATCACGACGCTGGGCGGCGCAAATTGCCCGCGGCCAATGTCGTCGCTTTCGAGGCCGATGTCATGGAAACTATCATCCGTGAGGCGCCAGCTCGAATGACATTTGGCACAGCGCCCCGCCTCGTTGAACACGAGGAACCCCCGCTTGGCAGCTTCCGAAATTGCGGCCTCGTCCCCGTCGATCCATTTGTCGAACGGCGCCTCGCCGGATACGAGTGTGCGCTGGAAGCTTGCAAGCGCACCGAGAACGGTCTCCGCGCGAACGCCCTCGCCGGGATAGGCGGCTTCGAACAGCGGCGCATATCCTTCGATCGCCTTGACACGCGCCACGGCCTCTTCGAGTTCGAGCCCCATCTCGTGCTCCGCCGTGATCGGCAGCACCGCCTGCTGTTCGAGGGTCCCGGCTCGCCCATCCCACATCAGCGCCGAGAGCCACGCCGCATTGAGAACGGTCGACGTTTTGCGCGGCAGCGGCACGCCTGTGACGCCCACCCCGCGCTTCAGCCCATCGCCCCAGTCGAAGCCCGGCTGATGACAGCTTGCGCACGATACGCTCCCCGTCCGCGAAAGCCGCGGATCGAAGAAGAGCGTCTTGCCGAGCTCGGCCTTCTCCGGCGTCAACGGATTGGATGGCGGCGCAGGAATAGTCTCCGGGCGGCGATACTTCGCTTTCAGCTCTTCGGACACATGGACGCCGGCCGCAGCCGAGACCGGCCCAACGAGAGACGACGTCACCGTCGTGCCATCCGGCGAACGCGGCACAACACCTGCCGCCGTACCCACGGTCAGCACGATCGCAAAAGCGAGAAGGATAAAGAAGCGGGATTCCGTCATTTCAATCCGCTAAGCGCTCACCGTTTCCATGTCTTTTGCTCGCTCGGCATCATGGAAGTAGCCGGCGTTGCGAAGGCTCAGAAGCACGAGATCGCGCGCAACGAGATCGGTCAGATTGGCCAAGGCCGTGAGGCGAACGGTCCCGTGATAATCGCCGGTCTCCCGACGAGACCTCGTTGCACCAAGCTGGGCCAGCTCGGCCAACAACGACGTGCGGAGCGGCTCGACGACATCGTGCAGCGCCTGCACCGTCGCACCTTTGAATTCGGGATGCGTGGTGAGCGTCCCGCTCCGCGCAAGCATATCGAACGTAAGGCCATGCCCCACGGCATCGAGGCCGGCCGCGTCGAACGGTGCGCGCGCCGAGACCGCCGCGTCGAGAATGGCGCCCGCTGCGATCAGGCGCCAGGTCGGGCTCGTCGCGCTCCTGGCCTCCCGATAAAGCCGGAGAATCCCGTTCCATTCAGAAGACAATGCGCCGAGCGCAGGCTCGGTCTTGAGCGCGCTCGGCCGAAACGGCACGAACCTCCAGCGCGCGCCGTGTTCCACGTCCGCGACGCGCCAGCCCGCAATTTCGAAGCTGCGCCCATATTGAAGCGCCATTCGGCTAAGCTCTGCCTCGGCATGGCGAAACGCCATCGCGAGCGCAGCCATCGCCCCGGTAGAAGGCACGGCATAGACGATCTCGTGAAGCTTCCCGGCCTCGTTCGCCGACGCATGAAGAATGCAGGGAGCACCGTCGATCTCAATGTCGCGTTCGCTGTCCGCAGCCGAAACGACCAGGTCCGTCTCCCACGCGCGCGTCAAGGTGTTGCACAGCATGAAGCCCACCACGAAGGTCCGCTCACCCTTGGCCGCCTCGGAGGCTTCGATGACCTCCTTCGGTGTTTCGGCCTTCAGTGGCGATAGAGAGTTATGAGGAATCCACATAGCCTCACCTCTTCGAGAGGACGGAAGCGTTCACGCCTTAGGTTTCACCTTCACCCCACCCTTCATGAAGGGATGCGGTGTGCACAGGTAGCTGTAATCGCCCGCTTCGTTGAAGCGGATGGCCATCGTCTGGCCAGTGCGCAGCATCGCGCCCATGATCTTGGCCGGCGTACCGATTTGTACGTTGTGGGGAACAGCGTCGTTGTTGGTCCATTCCACCGTCGTGCCCGCCTCGACCTCCAGCGTCGCCGGGGCATATTTCATCTTCGCTATATCGACTTTGACGACGTCCGCGGGCAGCGCGTCCTTTGCGACGACCTCAAGCGGGTCGGCGGCACGGGCAACATCGACCCCCGCGGAAAAGACAACTAAAGCAGCAGCAACAGCACCAAATTTTTTCATACGGATCTCACATGTCTCAATCCAAAAAGGGGCAGCGATGATTGCGTCATCGCTGCCCAATTTGGACTTGGGAGAGGTTATGCCTTGCCGACGATCGGCGAGATGGTGCAGTGGTACGTCATGGCATCATCTTCAGCGCCGAAGCACCAGATGATGTCGTTCGCGAACTCCGGACGGTAGACCGGAAGCT
>ENA-UOUJ01001451-UOUJ01001451.1-activated-sludge-metagenome-genome-assembly--contig:-NODE-1451-length-12453-cov-3.714067_pt1 | contig 12453 bp, 13 predicted proteins | sample MGYA00249839_ERZ747224 | MGnify/ENA primary metagenome ERZ747224 (study PRJEB28782, sample SAMN03220277) | activated sludge metagenome | biome: wastewater; feature: sewage sludge; material... | reverse complement strand
ACCGACCAATGGCGCGACGCCTCGCGCACGGACATGCTGCTGGCGTTGTTCGACAGCGGGCTGCTCTTCGCCCTGTACGTCTGCTCGTGGATGTTGGTGCTGCCCGCGTTGGTGCTGGGGGTTGCACATGCCGCGGGCGGAACACGGCCCCGCGCCTGGGCCCTGGCGCGCTGGGCCTTCACCGTGCCCTTCCTGGTGTGGCTCTTCCTGGCGTGTGCCGATGTGCCCTACTTCGACTACACCAACATGCGGATCACGGATGCCGCGTTGATCACGCTGCATGATCCGGTGCAGGCGGCGAAGGAAATGGCGACCACCCCCGCCTACCTCGGCATGCTGCTGCTCTTCACCGGGCTGGGCTGGCTGCTGGTGCGTGGGCTCGGCCGCCTGTTCCGGGCGCCTGTCCACGTGGATGCTGCGCGCACCCCACTGCGCTGGGCGCTGCTGCCGGTGCCGCTGGCGCTGCTGTTCCTGGGCATGCGGGGTTCGGTGGACCCCGACGACCATCCCTTGGTAGCGCAGGACGCCTTCTTCAGCGATACGCCCTTCCTGAACCAACTGGGCACCAATGCCGCCTTCAGCTTCATCGAAAGCCTCACACAGGACCATGTGGAACTGGTGCCGGCCGATGAAGCGATCGCCCGCGCACGGCAGGCACTGCAGATCGCTGACCAGCGCTATGCATCGCCCATCGCGCGGTCGGTGACCTACCCGGGCACCGCACTTCGCCGCCATGTGGTGCTGATCCTGGTGGAGAGCCTGAGCGCGCAACGGCTGCATCGGTACGGGCATCCCCAGTGGCTGATGCCCGAGCTGGAGCGCCTCATGGATTCCTCGCTGGTGATGGACCGCTTCTACTCCAGCGGCATGCATACGGCGAACGGCATCTTCAGCAGCCTGTACGGACTGCCACCCATCGGCGCACAGCATCCCATGATGCACCCCGCCATGACCGCGCAGCGCTTCCACGGGCTGCCGGGCACCCTGCGCGACAATGGCTATCACACCAGTTTCATCTGCCCGGGCGATCCCCGCTTCGACAACCTGAACGGGATGCTTCCCGTGAACGGTTTCGACGAGCTGCTGTCCGAGGCGGACTTCCCCGCCACCGATGCGCGGAACAGCTGGGGGGTGACCGACCATGCGCTGTATGGCATGGCGCTCCGCAAGGCCGACAAGCACCACCAGGAGCAGAAGGAGCCGCTCTTCCTTACGCTGCTCACCGTGAGCAGCCACAAATGGACGAAGGCACCGGAGGACATCCCCGGCTTCAGTCCGACCAGCACGGTGGATGAGGAGGCTGTGTACGAATATGCCGATCGTGCGCTGGCGGACTTCCTTGCCGAGACCCGCACGCGACCGTGGTTCGACAGCACGCTGTTCGTGATCGTGGGGGACCATGGGCAGGCCTTCGACCCGGTCCACGAGGTGCCCCTGGCCTATCACCATGTGCCGCTGGTGATCCATGCGCCGGCCTTTATCGCACCCGGCAAGCTGCCCGGCTATGGCACCCAAGTGGACCTGCCCGCGACCATCCTTGGCCTGTTGCGCATCCCCCATGTGGACAATACGCTGGGGAGGGACCTGACCACCGGCGGTCATGCGGCCGCCTTCTTCTGTTCGGACCACCGGATCTGCGCGATCAACGATGACGGCTACCGCATCCGCGACCGTGGCACCGTGCGGCTCTATGATCCGGGGAGCAGGAGCGCGGCGGACATCAGCCGCGACCACCCCCTGCTGAACGACAGCTTGGGCCGCTATGCCGAGGGCATGGTGCAAGCGGCCCAAGCACTGATCGAGCGGAGGCTCGCCGGCCGGGATGGTCTGCGTCCGTTGAACGCCGAACAGCCCTAACTTGGACGTGATCCCAACTGCGCATGATGGACCGTCGCCGATTCCTCCGCACCGCCTGCCAAGCCTGCGCTGCGCTGGCCGTGGTGCCCGCCGTGGCCTCCTTGGAAAGCTGCTCCAGCGGCAAACCCCTCGCCGTGGACAACGGCACGTTGAACATCCCCCTGAGCGACCTGAGCAAGAGCGGCACCACGGTGGTGCGGGCCCAGGGGCTGGGCGCCAAGCTGATGGTGGTGCGCCGCGATGATGGCTCGTACACCGCGCTGCTGCTGAACTGTCCGCACAAGAACGGTCCGGTGAAGGAGAAGGGCGGCGTGCTCACCTGCGACTGGCACGGCAGCACCTTCGACAGCGAAGGCAAGGTGACCAAGGGGCCCAGCAAGCAGGACCTGAAGCGTTATCCGGTGACCGTGGAGGGCGACCAGTTGCGCGTGGCGGTGGGGTGATCACCCCAGCCTCGTCGTTCCAGGAACGACCATTACGCGTAACCTCGCTCCCGATGCGACAGGCTATTTCAGCGGAAGCCTTCGAACGCGGGCCACGCCATTGGTCATTGCGATCAATGCGCCAGCGTTCAACTCCTGGCTGAACTGGGTTAGCACGCGGATGACAGGGTCCAGAAGATGCTCAGCTGCCGTATCCCTCTCCCGTACGATGATCACACTGGGTGCGTGCTCGTTCGAAGCGAACAGCAGGTCACCAAAGTCAAGGTCGTGCGTGAGGATGACGCAGCCGTTCTGCCTTGCCCACTGGGCGATCGAGGCATCAAGTGCCCTCGGGTCCCCGACCTGCGACCAGTGAACGGCATCGTGACCCGCTTCCATGAGGCCAGCGACCAAGTCTGGCGGCAGGCACATGTCCACTACGACCCTCATGCCCGTTCAATGGGCAGGTCCTGATCGTTCGTCAGCATCATGGCGTAGTTCAACGCCGCGGTGATGTCCTCGTCCTCGAGATACGGATACATCGCCAACACCTCCTCCCTGCTCTTCTTGGATGCCAATAGGCCGATCACGGTGCCGACCGTTATCCGCAAGCCGCGGATGCACGGACGACCACCCATCTTCCCCGGTTCGATTGTGATGCGGTTTGCGACCTCCATGAACCAAAGTTAACCCGCCGGTCGGTAGTCCATCAACCCCTCCACATACCGCCGGTCGTTGGCCAGCCGCGGCACCTTGCTCTGCGCATCGTTCATGCCCCGGGCCTTCATCCACGCGGCGAAACCGCCACGCGCCACGCTCGTGATCACCAGCGGCTGCAGCACCTTGCCGGTGATGAGGTCCTTGTAATAGGGATTGCGCTTCTGCAGGGCCTCGTCCATCGCGGCGGCGAACCGGGGCATGTCCACCGGTGGTGCAGCGAACTCGATGTGCCACTCGTGGTACGGGAGCCCGCCGTTCGGGGGGGCCAGCTGCGGCGCCACGGTGAACTCGGCCACCTCGCACGGGACGGCGGCGATGGCGTCCTTCAGCGCGCCCTCCACCTCTTCGGCGATCACGTGCTCGCCGAAGGCACTGGTGAAGTGCTTGGTGCGGCCGGTGACCTTGATGCGCGGCGGGGTGAGCGAGGTGAACTTCACCGTATCGCCGATCTCGTAGCCCCAGAGACCGGCATTGGTGTAGAGCACCAGCGCGTACTGCGTGTCCAGCTCCACCTCGGCGATGGAGCGCGGGCGACGGTCGTTGCCCTGCATGGGCACGAAGCCGAAGTAGATGCCGTTGTCCAGCACCAGCAGCAGACCATCGTCATTGTCCTTGTCCTGGTAGGCGATGAAGCCCTCGCTGGCGGGGAAGAGCTCCACGCTGGGCACACTGCCGCCGATGAGCGCCTCCATGCGGCTGCGGTAGGGCGCGTAGTTCACGCCACCGTACACGAAGAGCGAGAAGTGCGGGAACACTTCCTGGACCGTGGCCTTGCCGGTGCGGGCCAGCAGCCGCTCGAAGTACATCTGCACCCAGGCGGGGATGCCGCTGATGAGGCGCATGTCCGCGGACATCGTTTCGCCCACGATGGCCTCCACCTTCGTCTCCCAGTCGGGGATGCTGTTGGTGGCGAAACTGGGCATGCGGTTCTTGAGCAGGTAGGCGGGCACGTGGTTGGCCACGATGCCGCTTAGGCGCCCGATGGGGATGCGGCGCGAGCGGTCGAGCACCGGGCTGCCCTGGAGGAAGATCATCTTGCCATCCACGAAGTCGGCACGGCCACTGTGGGCGATGTAGGCCAGCAGGGCACGGCGGGCGCTGCCGATGTGGTTGGGCAGGCTCTCGGTGGTAATGGGGATGTACTTCGCACCGCTGGTGGTGCCGCTGGTCTTGCAGAAGTAGAGTGGCTTGCCAGGCCAGAGCACATCATCCTCCCCGAACAGGATGCGGTCCATGTACGGCCTGAAGCCTTCGTAATCGCGCAGCGGCACGGCCTGCACCAGGCCTTGATGGTCGCGCACCTCATGGATGCGGTGCTCGCGCCCGAAGGTGGTGTCCCCGCCGAAACGCACGAGCTGCTGCAGCACCGCCTGCTGCGTGGCCACGGGGTCCATAGCGCGGCGCATCACCGCGTTGGTCACGAAGCGGGCATAGGGCTTGGCGATGGCGGACTTGAGGCTCATGGCAAGTGTCAGGGTTCAAGTGACAAGGGGCAAGGGTTCAAGAGCGTGTGGCCTTTGTTGTTCCGTGTCACTTGCCGATCGAGCCCTGTCACTTGAACACCATGTAGGCCTGCGGGTCCACGGGCTCGCCCTTGTGCCAGAGCTCCAGGTGCAGGTGCGGCCCGGTGGTGAGCTCACCGCTGTTCCCTACGATGGCGATGGCCTCCCCGGCCTTCACGCGGTCGCCGATCTGCTTGAGGAGCACACTGTTGTGCTTGTACACGCTCACCAGGTCGTTGGTATGCTGCACCTGCAGCACATGGCCATCGTTGGAGGTCCAGCCGGCGAAGACGACCGTCCCGGCCTGGCAGGCCTTCACGGCGGCATCGGCCTGGGAAACGATGTCGATGCCAAAATGGCCCTGGGTGCGGTCGAAGGTGCTGGTGACCACGCCGCGGAGCGGTGGGAAGAAGATCATGCCGGCGAGGTCGCGCACCGCCCCGGCCGGCCGGCCCTCCTGCAGGTCGTAGGCCTCCTCCTGGGCCAGACGCGAGCGCAGCAGGCTGTCCCGAAGGCCCGGCGCCAGGTCCGATGCACCGGGCACCGTGGTGAGCGGAACGCTGAGCTGGGCACTGTCGGCAGGCAGTTCACCGCGCAGCACCGCCCGCAGGTTGTTCAAGTACAGGTCGCGCACCCGCAGTTGGAGCTCGAGCGAATCGGCCTTGAGCGTGCTGCGGTAAGCGTTCAATTTGGTCTCCTGGTCGGCATAGCCGGGGATGTACCGCTTCAACGGGGTGAGCACGATGACCGCCGTGACCAGCAGGCCATGGAGCGTGAAGGCGCCGATGGCCACCAGCAGCACGTTCAGCCGGTTGAGGCGCACGCTGAAGCGCTCCTCGAAGGTGGTGTCGTCGATCATGACCACCCGGTATCTGCTGCGCAACTTCCGCAGCCATGCCGGGCGTCCACCACCCTTCGCCTTCGACCCAACCACCTTGGCCATGCCACAAAGGTGGCGATCCGTGGTGGGCGGATGAAATATCTTCGCCCGTTCGCAGTTATCCACACCGTACCCGGTGGCACACCTCCGTTCATACCGCTCCCTGCTGCCGGGCCTGCTCGTGCTGCTGTTCATCTCCTGCTCCCAGGAGAAGGACGCCTTCCTGAACCGCACCTTCCACCGGCTCACCGCACGGGACAACGGCTGGTTCAATGCCAACGAAAAGCTGAAGGAGGTGGTGACGGGCATCGAGGATGCGCATGTGGACAATTACGACGAGGTGCTGCCGCTCTTCGTTTACGGCACGGACGAACAGGCCAAGGCGGCGATCCCCGACCTGGAGAAGTGCATTGACAAGTGCTCCACGGTCATCGACCGCCACAGCATGGACATCAAGGGCAAGGAGCGGAACACCTGGATCGATGATGCGTGGTTCGTGATCGCCAAGAGCCACTTCTACAAGCGCAACTATTACGAGGCGGAGCGCGGCTTCGCCTACATCGCCAAGCGCTACAAGGAGGAGAACCGGCAGTGGGAAAGCCTGGTGTGGACCGCCCGCACGGCGATCGTGCTGGAGCAGTACGCCAAGGCGCAGAGCGCGCTGGACCAGTTGCAGGACATGAAGAAGCCGCCCAAGGACCTGGACGTGGCGGAGCTGAGCGCAGTGTATGCCGAACTGAACCTGAAGCGGGGGAAGATCGATGACGCCATCATGCACCTGGAGCGGGCCGCGCCCAACGCCGAGCGCAAGCGCGACCGGGTGCGGTGGTCCTTCATCCTGGCCCAGCTCTACGAAGGGAAGGGCTATGAGGAGAAGGCCATCGCGCAGTACGGCCGGGTGATGAAGATGTCGCCCCCGTACGAGATGGCCTTCCATGCGCAGATCTTCCAGGCGCTGGCCTTCAACAAGGGCGACAGCAAAGCCCTGCGCCAGAAGCTGAACCGCATGTTGAAGGACCAGAAGCACGTGGACCACTTCGACATGATCCACTACGCGCTGGCCGAGCTGGACCTGAAGGAACGCAAGAAGGAGGAGGCCATCGCCCACCTGAAGACGAGCACCCGGGTGAGCACCACGGACCAGCGCCAGAAGGCCAAGAGCTTCCTGCGCCTGGCGGACATCCGCTTCGAGGACCGCGACTACCGCGATGCACAACAGTATTACGACAGCACCAGCGCGCTGCTGGCCGAGGAGCATGTGCGCTACGACGAGGTGGAGACCCGGGCCAAGGTGCTGGGCAAACTGGTGGAGCAGCTGGAGATCATTGAGCGGGAGGACAGCCTGCAGGCCTTGTCATCCCTGAGCGAGGAGGACCTGGAGCGGAAGATCCGGGACATCATCAAGGACCGGGAAAAGGCCGAGGAGGAACGTGCCCGCGCCGAGGAGCTGGCCCGTTCCACCGAGGTGCCCGCCACAGCCCCGCGCCCTGCAGGCGTCGGTGGGCGTGGGGCCTGGTACTTCTACGACCCCCAGCAGATCGGGCGGGGCCTGACCAACTTCCGCAAGAAATGGGGCAACCGTCCGCTGGAGGACAACTGGCGGCGCAAGGACAAGACCGTGGTGCTGGCCGACAAGCCGGAGGGCGAAGAGGGCGAGGAGGAAAAAGAGGGCGGCAAGGATACCGGGGAACCCTCGTGGAAGGACCCCTCCACCTACGGCAAGGACATTCCGCGCGACATCGAGGCCATGAACGCCTCCAACGCGCTGATCTGCGAAGCGCTCTACGTGAGCGGGATGATCTACAAGGAGCAGCTGAAGGACATCGACAACGCCATTGAGAGCTTCGAGGTGCTCAACGGCCGGTTCGAGGATTGCCGGTACACCCCGGAAAGCCACTACCAGCTGTACCGCATCTACCTGGAGAAGGAGGCCAACGGCTGGGTGGACCTGATGGGCGGCAGCGGCTCGCAGACCTATGCTACCATCATCCTGGAGCGCTGGCCCGACTCGGAGTTCGCGCGGCTGGTGCGCGACCCCAACCTGATGATGGGCGATGAGGTGCGCCGCCGCGAGGAGGAGACCGCCTACCGGGAGGCCTACCGCCTCTACCGGCAATATGCCTACAGCTCCGTGGTGGGGATGTGCGAACGCGTGATCCGCGAGGAACCGCGGAACCACTTCCGCGCCAAGTACCTGATGCTGAGGGCCCTGGCCATGGGCGGCCTGCGCGACATGAACGGCTTCCGCACCGCCCTGCAGGATGTGAAGACCCAGTTCGCCGGCACCGAGGAGGCCAAGGCGGCGGACGACCTGCTGGCCGCGCTGGATGGGGCCGGCGGGGGCAAGTCGGCCCCCACCCCACCCGCTGGTCCGGCCTACACGATGGACAATGGCCAGCACTACTACATGGTGGTGTTCCCCAACGCCGGCACCAACATGGCCACGATCAAGGCCCGGCTGTCCGACTTCAACCGCACCTACATGCCCGGCACCACGCTGGACGTGACCAACAGCTTCCTGGACACCGACCGGCAGGTGGTGCTGATGCAGCCGCTGCCCAGCAAGGCCCTGGCCATGGAGATGCACAACCTCTTCACCACGGACCGCACGAACCTGGCAGGCATCAACGACAAAGGGTACCCCGCCTTCCCCATCACCCCGGCCAATTACACCCTGTTGTACAAGACGAAGGACGTGGACGGCTACCTGCAGTTCTTCCAGCAGAATTACCTTGGCCGTCAGTAGGATAAGTGCCTCATCCGGCTATCTTTGTCCGGAACCCAGTTGAACCCATAGCCCAGGGACCATGTTCCGAAGCGAAAAACCCGCCGCCCCCATGAACAAGCCTGCAGAGCCCGTCAGCCCCGGCAAGATCAACAGCATCATGGAGGGCACCTCCATCGTGGGCGAGGTCAATTCGGATAGCAACATCCGCATCGACGGCCGCATCAAGGGCACGGTGACGGCCAAGGGCCGCGTGATCGTGGGCCAGAGCGGGGTGATCGAGGGTGAAGTGGTGTGCCAGAGCGCGGATGTGGAAGGCACCGTGCTGGGCCGCGTGAACTGCCAGGACCTGTTGAGCCTGAAGGCCACGGCCAAGTTGCAGGGCGACATCAACACCAAGAAGCTGGCCATCGAGCCGGGAGCTGTCTTCACCGGCAACTGCAGCATGGCCGGCGGTGTGGTGAAGGAGATGGACCCCGCCCGCCTGCGCAGCGAGAACGCCCAGCGCCCGGAGCCCGCACAGGCCGCCCGCTGATCCATGTCCGCCACGGCCCGGGGCCAAAGGACCTTCCTGCTGCCCGTGATCCTCTTCGCTGCGGTCTGCGCCGCGGTGATGTTCCTGACCCTTCGGTTCGCGGAACTTCCCGCATCCGGCCTGTTCTGGGGCATGCTGGCGTGGTTCACTGTGCTGACCCTGGTGCTGCATGCCTGGCAGGAAGGCGGCCAGGGCGTTGACCCCAAGATCTTCGTACGTCGCTTCATGGCCGGACTGGTCATCAAGATGATGCTCTCGCTGCTGGCGCTGGTGGTGCTGCTGGTGGTGCTCCCGAAGGAGCGCCTCGTACCGGCCGCCATCACCTTCGTGCTCCTGTACCTCGCCTTCCTGGGCTTCAGCACCGCGCGCTCCGTGGGGTTGATGCGCCGCAACGCCCGGCCATGAGCCCCGCCCCGGACCCCCGGAAGGCCCGCGACCAGTACGCCGGCTATCTCCGGTACACGGGGCTGGGACTTACCATGGTGGGCATCATCCTGGCCTTCACCTACGCGGGCTGGTGGCTGGACCAGTGGCTGGCCTGGCGCTTCCCCCTGTTCACCATCCTGCTGGCCCTGCTGGGGGTGACGGGTGCCATGATCCACCTGTTCAGGGAAACGGGGAAGCGGTAGTCAACCGCGGAATTTTCCTATTCGATCGTGAGTTCTACCTTTGCGCCCGCATTGCGGGGGGTATCACCCTGCTTGAACGTGATGAAAGCCTTGATCCGCGCCACCTTCCTTGTGTTCAGCGTGTTGTTCGCGGGGGTGGCGATGGCGCAGCACGAAGGCCACGACCACGCCACCGACAGTGCCCATGCCACCACGTCGAGCGATGCGCAGCTCGCCGCCGAGGACGTGAACGAGGTGCACGCCACCACGCACGGTGACGAGGGCCACGCCAAGTTCAATCCGGGGGAGATGATCATGGGCCACGTGACGGACGAGCACGGCTGGCACCTGTGGGGCCACACCTCCCTCCCGCTCCCCATCATCATCTACAACACCGAGCGCGGCCTGAGCGTGTTCAGCAGCGCGCACTTCGACCACGGGCACAAGACCTACGGCGGCTACATGCTGCACGAGGGCAAGGTGGTGGCCACCACGGCCGCCGATGGCACCGATGTGCACGCCGCCACCATCGACGAGGCGCTGACCGCGGCCACCTGGGACGTGAGCATCACCAAGAACGTGCTGGGCATGCTGGTGAGCATCGTGCTGATGCTGGTGATCTTCATGAGCGCCTCCACCCACTACCGCACGAACGGTGTGGGCGCCCCGAAGGGTGTGGCCCGCTTCGTGGAGCCGATCATCCTCTTCGTGCGCGATGATGTGGCCAAGGCCAACATCGGTCCGCACTACGCGCGCTTCATGCCCTTCCTGCTCACGGTCTTCTTCTTCATCCTCATCAACAACCTGATGGGGCTGATCCCGATCTTCCCCTTCGGCGCCAACGTGAGCGGCAGCATCTCGGTGACCTTCGCCCTGGCGGCCATCACCTTCATCCTGACCCTGATCCACGGCAACCGCCACTACTGGGGCCACATCCTGGCGATGCCGGGCGTGCCCAAGCCGGTGCTGCTGATCCTCACCCCGGTGGAGATCCTCGGGGTGTTCCTGCGGCCCTCCATCCTGATGATCCGTCTCTTCGCGAACATCACGGCGGGCCACATCATCGTGCTGAGCTTCTTCGCCCTCATCTTCATCTTCGGCGAGATCAACGCCGGGCTCGGCTGGGGCGTGAGCATCTTCAGCCTGCTCTTCACCGTGTTCATGACCATGCTGGAACTGCTCGTGGCCTTCATCCAGGCCTTCGTGTTCACCTTCCTGAGCGCGATGTACCTGGGTTCCGCCATCGAGGAGCCCCACCACCACTGAGAACCATCCGCAAACCCAAACAACCGTCAGACATGTTCCTCTCGATCCTCCTGGAAGCCGCAGCCAACGCCCACTTCGGTTTCGCCGCCATCGGTGCTGGCATCGCTGCTCTCGCCGCCGGCATCGGCATCGGTCGCATCGGTGGTGACGCCATGCAGGCCATCGCCCGCCAGCCCGAGGCCACCAACGACATCCGCGCCAACATGATCCTGGCCGCCGCTCTGGTGGAAGGTGCCGCCATGTTCGGCATCGTCGTGGGCCTGCTCGCCATGGTGCTCTGAGCCACGGCCGGTCGAAACCTGATCATTCCCCATGCTGATCCAATTCTCCTTCGGCCTCATCTTCTGGATGACGGTATCGTTCCTGGCGGTGCTGTTCATCCTGAAGAAGTTCGCGTGGAAACCCATCCTGGACACGCTCACCGAGCGTGAGAAGGGCATCGAGGACGCCCTGAGCGAGGCCCGCAAGGCCCGCGAGGAGATGGCCGCGCTGAACGCGAAGAACGAGGAACTGATGCGTTCGGCGCGCGAAGAGCGCGAGGTGCTCCTGAAGGAGGCCCGCGACATCCGCGACCGCGAGATCGCGCAGGCCAAGGAGAAGGCCAAGGCCGAGGCTGACGCTCTGCTTGCCCGTGCCCGCACGGACATCCAGAACGAGAAGAACGCCGCCCTCACCGAGATGAAGAACCAGGTGGCCGAACTGAGCATCCTGGTGGCTGAGCACATCCTGCGGGAGAAGCTCGGTGATGCCGCCGCTCAGCGGGCCCTGGTGGACAAGGTGCTGACCGAGGCCGATCTGCGCAAGTCATGAACATCGCCCCGGTCGCATACCGCTATGCCCGGTCCCTGATGGACCTCGCTTCGGAGCGCTCCGTAGTGGAGGCCGTGAACGAGGACATGGCACTGGTGGCCAACACTTGTGCGGGCAGCCAGGACCTGCGCGTGCTGTTGAACAGCCCGGTGGTGAAGGCCGACAAGAAGGAGAAGGTCCTCTCCCAGCTCTTCGCGGGCCGGGTGGGAGCAATCACCAACAGCTTCATGGGGATCCTGGTGCGCAAGGGACGTGAATCGCTGCTGCCCCACGTGGCCGCCGCGTTCACCGAGCTCTACCGGCAGCACAAAGGCATCGTGATCGCCGAGGTGACCAGCGCCGTTGCGCTGAGCGACGAGATGCGCCAGAAGGTGCGCAGCCTCGCCTCCGCCCAGCACCCCGGCAAGACCATTGAACTTTCGGAGAAGGTGGACCCCGCCCTGATCGGCGGTGTGAAGATCCGCATCGGCGACGAGCAGTATGACGGCACGGTTAGCCGCCGCCTGAGCGATCTGCGCCGCGAATTCTCCAAGAACCCGTACATCCCCGAGATCTAAAGCCCACAGGCCATGGCCCAAGTGCAACCCGCCGAAGTATCGGCGATCCTGAAACAAGAACTCGCCGGTCTCCGCAGCGAGGCCGAGCTCGAAGAGGTCGGTACCGTGCTGCAAGTGGGTGACGGCATCGCCCGCATCTACGGCCTGAAGGGCGTGCAGAGCGGTGAGCTGATCGAGTTCACCAGCGGTCTGCGCGGCATCGTGCTGAACCTGGAGGAGGACAACGTGGGCGCGGTGCTCCTGGGCCCCAGCGTGGGCATCAAGGAGGGCGACACCGTGAAGCGCACCCGCCGCATCGCCAGCGTGAAGGTGGGCGAAGGCCTGGTGGGCCGCGTGGTGAACACCTTGGGCGAGCCCATCGACGGCAAGGGCCCCCTCAGCGGTGAGCTCTTCGAAATGCCCATCGAGCGCAAGGCGCCGGGCGTGATCTTCCGCGAGCCCGTGAAGGAGCCCCTGCAGACCGGCATCAAGGCGGTGGACGCCATGATCCCCATCGGCCGTGGCCAGCGCGAGCTCATCATCGGCGACCGCCAGACCGGCAAGAGCACCGTGGCGATCGACACCATCATCA
>ENA-UOUJ01001450-UOUJ01001450.1-activated-sludge-metagenome-genome-assembly--contig:-NODE-1450-length-12469-cov-3.846866_pt1 | contig 12469 bp, 10 predicted proteins | sample MGYA00249839_ERZ747224 | MGnify/ENA primary metagenome ERZ747224 (study PRJEB28782, sample SAMN03220277) | activated sludge metagenome | biome: wastewater; feature: sewage sludge; material... | reverse complement strand
GAGCGGACGCGTCGGCCGATGCCGCCCTGCCCTACGAGCTGCGCCAGGCCGCGCAACGCCACCCGGTCACGCTGTACACGACCCCCGACTGTCCGCCCTGCGCGCTGGCCCGCAGCCACCTGACGAAGCGCGGCATTCCGTTCGCCACGCGCGAAGTACGCACGCAGGACGATGCGACCGCTTTCCACGCACTCGGTTTCGCCGATCTGTCGTTTCCCGCGCTCAGCGTCGGCCGCGAACGCGTCAGCGGCTTCGAACCCGGCGGATGGGACCGGCTGCTCGACTCGGCTGCCTACCCGAAGACTTCCCGTCTCCCGCCACGCTGGCAGGCAGCGCGCGCCGAGCCGCTGGCACCGCCCGCGGCACCTCCGGCGGCGGCTGCGCAGCAACGAGGATCAGAGGCGATTGAGGAGCCGCAGGAAGCCACCACCGGATCGCTGATCGACGACACGGCCGACGGCGATAGGCGGCGCACGCGGGCGACGGCGTCCGAACAGCCCACGATCCGTTTCTGAACTGCCGCAGCCTCCCGGGGGCGATGGACCATGCTGGCCGAAAGGCGGATGGCCGAAAGGCGGATGGCCGAAAGGCGGATTGCGGGCAAGACTCCATGCGCATATCCTGCGCATAGGAGGACGATCGATGTCAACCATTCGCGAATGCAACTCGCGCAAACGGCCGGTCAATCTCAGCCTGCCAGAGGATCTCGTCGTGCGTGCCAAGGCAACAACCGACAATCTTTCGGAAGTCGTCGAAACACTGCTGATCGGATACTTGGCCGGAAAAGATGAGCTACGGCAGACACAGGCACGTCAGGCCGACGCGCTCGTCGAAATGTGGAACGCATTCCATGAACGGGAAGGCTCATTTGCCGATGAGCATTCGACCCTTTAATGGGCCAGTTCGACGTTCATCGAAACATCGGCAAACAGAGCGTCGCCATTCCGTTCGTGGTGGTGGTGCAATCGTCGTTGTTCGACCGCTATCGTCGCCGAGTCGTGGTTCCTCTGGTGCGCAAGAGCGCCCTTGAGGCGACTGCCGAGTCTTGCGGGTCTCGTATGAACCCGCGTTTCTTGGTCGAAGGGATCGAGGTGATGCTGCACCCCCTCGAAATCGTGTCTATCTCCGTCGACAGGCTCGGAGAAAGGGTCGCTTCACTCAGCGAGCAAGGTGCCGCCATCGCCGACGCGCTGGACGAACTGTTCACCCGATCCTGGTCGTAGCAAGCGAATCGAACCGCTTCAGCCCGCCGGTCCTGCGTTCCCCACGCTGTCTTGCGCAACCGCCGAATCGTCCTGCGCGCTGGCTTGCGCGATGCGGCTGCCGGGCGGCACGCTGCGCGTCAGCCAGACGTTGCCGCCGATGATCGATCCACGGCCGATCGTCACGCGCCCGAGGATCGTGGCGCCGGCATAGATGATTACGTCGTCCTCGACGACCGGATGGCGCGGTCCGCCGCGCAGCCGCCCTTCGTCGTCGGTATCGAAACGCTTGGCGCCGAGCGTGACCGCCTGGTAGAGCCGCACGTTGCTGCCGATCACCGCGGTTTCGCCGATCACGACGCCGGTGCCGTGGTCGATGAAGAAGCCGGGGCCGATCGTGGCGCCCGGATGAATGTCGATCCCCGTCTGCGAATGCGCCTGCTCGGCGATGATCCGGGCGACCAGCGGCGCGCCGGCCCGGTAGAGCCGGTGCGCGATGCGGTGATGGATCATCGCGAGGATGCCCGGATAGCAGAGCAGCACCTCGTCGACGCCGCTGGCGGCCGGATCGCCGCGGAACGCAGCCACCACGTCGCTGTCCAGCAATAGCCGGATCTCGGGCAACGCCAGCGCCAGCTCGCGAACGCAGGCGGTCGCCTGGGCATCGAGATCGGCCTCGCTGCAGCCGCAGTTGCGTACCGCGTAGCGCAGTTCCAGGCGCACCTGCGCGAGCAACGCATGCAGCACGCGGTCCAGCGTGTGGCCGACGTAGTAGTCCTCGTTTTCCTGGTGCAGGTCGGCCGGCCCGAGCCGCATCGGAAACAGCGCACCGCGCAGGCCGGAGATCACCTCGCACAGCGCCTCGCGTGTCGGAAATTCGCGCCCGCCCGGTTCGCGCGAGCGCTGCTGCGCGTCGCGCCATTGCCCGCGCGCTGCACGCAGACCCGAGACCACGCGCTCGATGTCCAGCCCGTCGCCGTTCGTGCGCGGCGCCTGCTCTACTTGCCTGACCTTCGCTTTGTTCACTACTGCCACGATCCGCCCGCTCCTTGTCCTGTCCGGCGCCGAGCCTGCGTATCGCCGGACTCGGCCCTCCGGGCAGCCCGATTATCGTCGATCGAAGGAGCGACGGTCCTCCAGGCGCTCCGTCGGCAAGGTCACCGGGCACGCCATCTGCTCGTCTCAGTACTCCGCGCGCGCATCGACAGCGCGCGAGACAGTGGTAGTCCCGGCCCGCCGGCACCTCCGGCACTTCGCTATCCGGGGCTCTCGCAATTCGAGGAGAGCAGTGTGCGCCGGCGCGAATTCGTTCTTGGAAGCTTCAGCCTGGCGACGCTGGCCGGTGTGGCCACAGACGCCACGTTGAACACCGATCGCGCGTTGGCCGCCGATCGCGCAAAACCGCCGGCCGCCGGCGGCGATAGCGTTCCTTTCGACGGCTCGACGGTGCGCCGGATCGCACGAGAACTGGCGCAGTCACCGTACAAGCAACCGAACGATCCGCTGCCGGCGGACCTGGCAGATCTGAGCTACGACGTCTACCGCGCGATCCGCTTCCGCCCCGAAGTCGCGCTGTGGCGCGAGCAGGGTCTTCCGTTCCAGGTGCAGTTCTTCCACCGCGGTTTCCTGTTCAACGACCGCGTCCGGATTCACGAGGTCGCCGAAGGCCGGGCACGGCTGCTCCGCTACTCGAGCAATCAGTTCACCTTCGGGGACACGCCCGCTCCGGAGCCCGACGCCGACCTCGGTTACGCAGGGTTCCGCTTGCACAGCCGGATCAATCGCGACGACTACTTCGACGAAGTCGCCGTCTTCCTCGGTGCCAGCTACTTTCGCTCGGTAGCCAAAGGCCAGGTCTTCGGCCTGTCGGCGCGCGGGCTGTCGCTGAATACGGCCGATCCGAAAGGCGAGGAATTCCCTGCCTTCCGTTCGTTCTGGCTCGAGCGGCCCACGCCGGGAACCGATTCGATCGTCGTCCATGCACTGCTCGACAGCCAGAGCACGACGGCGGCATTCCGCTTCACGATCCGGCCCGGGGAGACGACGGTCACCGACATCGAGCTCGCGCTGTACCCGCGTACCAGGATCGAGCGGCCGGGCTTGGGCACGCTGACCAGCATGTTCTATTTCGATGCGCACGATCGCAACGGCATCGACGACTTCCGCCCGGCGGTTCACGATTCAGGCGGGCTGGCGATCCATACCGGGCACGGCGAACGTCTGTGGCGCCCGCTTACCAACCCTCGCGACCTGCAGGTCAGCGGATTCGCCGATCCGAACGTGCGCGGCTTCGGTCTCGTGCAGCGCGACCGCGACTTCGCCTCGTACGAGGATCTCGAGGCGATCTACGAACGGCGCCCGAGCGCCTGGGTCGAACCGATCGGCGACTGGGGAGAAGGCCAGGTTCTGCTGTACGAGATCCCCACGCACAATGAGTACAACGACAACATCGTCGCGTTCTGGCGGCCGAAGGAGCCGCTCGAAGCCAAGCGCGAGTACATCTACGTTTACCGGCTCCACTGGACCGGCCGCGATCCGAACTCGCCGGGCCTGGCCAGCTTCGTCCACAGCCGCCAGGGTGCCGACGACAAGCGCCGGCTGTTCGTGCTCGATGCAACCGGCGAGCCCCTTGCGAAGTTGCCGCCTGGCACCGAAGTACGCGGCGAAGTGCTTGCCGACAAGGGCAAGGTCGTCGATGTCGTGACGCAACCGAACCCTCACACCGGGGGCTGGCGCCTGAGCTTCTATCTCGATCCCGAGAAAGCGAACGCCGTCGACCTGCGTGCGCGCTTGCTGCACGAGGAACAGGTGCTTTCCGAAACCTGGATCTACCGGTGGACGCCCTAGAACGACAGGCCGGCACGGTGCGGGCGGTGACCACCGACGAAAGACTCGAACCGGAAGAACCGACACCGCCCGAACCGACCGTCGAGCATCGCTTCCCCAGCCTCCCGCCGGAGGCTCCGCTGTCGATGCCGGTGCAATCGCTGCGCGCCACGACCGAACGCGCGCGCCGGATCGAATCGGACGACGCACCGCGATCGATGGCGCTGCGCCGGCTCACGCTACTAGCCGCCACGGCGCTGCTGACCGCGTTTGCGGCGCGCGAAATGTACCTGGTGCTCCAGGTCGCCGGCCTGACCTTCCCCGAGCAGTTCGTGTTGCTGCTGTTCGTCGCGCTGTTCGCGTGGATCGCATTCTCGTTCGTGACGAACCTCGTCGGCTTCGTGTCGACGCTGGCCGCGCGGTCGGCGCCACCGCCGTCACCGGTGATCGACGACGAAGCGCCCAGCGAACCACCGACCAGAACCGCGCTGCTCTTTCCCGTCTACAACGAGGAGATCGCGCAGGTGATGGCGCGACTGTTGGCGATGCACGAATCGCTGGCGGAAACGGGCGCGCTGCGGCATTTCGACTTCTTCGTATTGAGCGACACGACGCGGCCCGGGATCCGGCTCGCCGAAGAAGCCGCGTTCCTCGAGGCGCGCGAGCGCACCGGCGGACACCGGCGCATCTTCTACCGGCACCGGCGGTACAACGAGGGCCGCAAGGCCGGCAATATCGGCGACTGGGTCAGGCGCTTCGGCGCCGCTTACGAGCACATGGTCGTGCTCGACGCAGACAGCCTGATGAGCGGCGACACGCTGCTGCGGCTGGCTGCCGAGATGGATCGGCGCCCACGGGCGGGCCTGATCCAGACACTGCCGGTCATCGTCAATGCTTCGACGACTTTTGCCCGGCTGCAGCAATTCGCCAACCGCCTCTACGGCCCGATACTCGTCCGCGGCCTGGCCTGGTGGCACGGCACCGAAAGCAACTACTGGGGCCACAACGCGATCATCCGCACGCGCGCGTTCGCCGAGCAGGCCGGGCTGCCGGTGCTCGCCGGCCGCAAGCCGATCGGCGGCGAGATCATGAGCCACGACTTCGTCGAGGCCGCGCTGATGCGCCGCGGCGGCTGGTCGGTCGAAATCGCTCCGGGACTCGGTGGCAGCTACGAGGAGTCGCCGCCGGCGCTGAGCGATCACGCCGTGCGCGACCGCCGCTGGTGCCAGGGCAACCTGCAGCACGCCGGCGTGCTGCCCGCGCGTGGGCTGCACCCGATCAGCCGCCTGCATCTGCTGACCGGCATCGGCGCCTACCTGACGGCCCCGCTGTGGCTGCTGTTCCTGATCGTCGGCATCCTGATCGCGCTGCAGGCGCAATACATCCGGCCCGAATACTTTCCGCGCGACTTCGCGCTGTTTCCGCGCTGGCCTGCGCAGGATCCGGTGCGTGCGGCCTGGGTCTTCGTCGGCACGATGAGTCTGCTGTTCGTTCCCAAGCTGCTGGCGCTGTTCGCGATGCTGGTCGATGCCGGACGCAGGCGCGGGTTTGGCGGCACGCTGCGCAGCTTTGCCGGCACCCTGCTGGAAACGCTGGTCTCGGGTCTGATGGCGCCGGTCACGATGCTCGACCAGTCGGTCACGGTCCTTGCCACGCTGTCGGGGCGCGATGTCGGCTGGAACGTCCAGCGCCGCGACGACGGCGCGCTGCCGTGGACGCAGGTCGCGCGCCACTACGCCGGCCACACGCTGTTCGGCGTCCTGCTCGGGATCGCCGCCTACGCGGTGTCCTGGTCGCTGTTCCTGTGGATGAGCCCGGTCATTCTCGGCCTGCTGCTCGCGATTCCGCTTGCAGCCCTGACCGCCGACGCGCGCCTGGGCCGCGGTCTGCGGCGCCTCGGCCTGCTGCTGGTCCCGGAAGAATCGGCGCCGCCGCCGATCCTCGTGCGCGCCAACGCGCTGGCCGCGGAACTCGAATCGGCGCTGCCCGCAGGCGATGCGATCGCGCTGCTGGCAACGTGTCCCGAACTGGTCGCCGCCCATGCCGAGATGATCGAAGCCCGGCCGCGACGGCGCGGCGAGATCGACACGGAGCTGGTGATCGGCCTGGCCAGGCTGGACGAAATCGAGACGCCGCAGGAGCTTCGCGAGATGTTGAGCGTGCGCGAGCTGAGCGCCTTGCTGGCGGATCGTCGCGGTTTCGAGCGGCTCGTGTCGGTCGTCCGGCAAGCTGATGCAGGACCGAACGAAGCGGATGCTCGTCACCACTGATAGTGCAGCCCCGCGTATACCGACCGGCCGGTGCCGGGGTTGAAGAGCGCCGAGTCCGCGGTGGCGGTGCCCGCAACGATGGTGCTGGAGATGTAGCGCTTGTCGAGCAGATTGCGGCCTTCGAGGTAGGCCGACCATCCCGCAAGCCGATTGCCGAGACCGATCCTGAAGTTCAGGAGACTGTACGAGTCGACCTTCAGTCGATTGGCGTTGTCGGCAAAGAAGCCCTTCGGCATCCATTCGACGTTCGGCCCGGCGTAAAAGCCACTGGGATGCCTGTACAGAATCTCGGCGCGAACCTGATGGCGAGGAACGCCGGGCAGGCGGTTATTGCCGTAGTTCGCGTCGCCGTCGAAGAAGAAGTCGTTATAGGTATAGGTGGCGCTCAGCCAGAAGCGGTCACCCTGATCGAAGGCAGAATCGAGGAACGCGAATCCGAATGCTGCCTCGATCCCCTGGTGCACGGTGCGATCGGCGTTCACCACCGTACACGGGCTCCACGGCGCGGTGGTAAGACACTGCAGTTCGTTCCTGATCTGGGCACGGTAGAGCGAGAGCTCCCAAGCCAGGCCGCCGCGACGGCTTCGCGTACCGACTTCGTACGTGGTCGCCGTCTGCGCGCTGAGATCGGAGCTGGCAGGCGACGCGAAAGTGTTCGCATCGAAGGTCGGCACCTCGGCGCTGCGCGAGACGTTGGCGAACAGCTGCCAATCGGGGCCGACGTCCCAGACAATGCCTAGCTTGGGACTGAAATCGTCGTAGCTTCGGCGCCCCGACTGGTCGCCATCGGCGAGGAATCTGTCCCTGCGGTCCCGAACCGCGTGCTGGAACTGCGCGCCTGCGACAAGGGCGACGTCCGGCCGGACGAAGAACGAGTTCTCCACGTAGACGGAGATATTCTCGGACTTGTCGACGTTCGACGAAACCAGATCGCCCTTCACCCCACCCGGCAAATTGATGAATTGCGCGTTGTCGATCGTGCCGTTGTGAATGTTCAGGCCTGCGACAACGCGGTTTCGGTAGGCACCGAGCATCCGGTCATCGACGGCGCGCACGAAACCGCCATGGTCGCGCACACGGTAGTCGAGCCACTGGTAGATCGGGTGCATCACATGGCGGCGGACGGCAAAGAGACCGAACTCGAGCGTCGTGGGGCCGAAGAGCAGCGTGGTCTTGTTGGCCAGGCGCAGCGAGTCGATATTTCGCTGCTGGTCGAGTCGCACGAACTCCGGATCGGCGACGCGAGGCAACCGCAATGCCGCCTCCTTGGTGACCTCGCCCGGCAGGCGCGATCGCCATGAATTCGCATTCAGATAGAAGCGCGTCTCGGCGGTCGGCGAGAACGCGTAGCCGACATTGCCGCTGAGGCGTTGCTGACGGCCATCGCTGTGCTCGCGGTAGCCGTCGAAGCGCTCCGCCGATCCGGTAACGAAGTAGTCCCAAGGCCCATGGGCCGCCCCGGTGCTCGCCTGGCCCTTGCGATGGCCGAAGCTGCCCACGTCGACCCGGCCTTCGAATCGAAAGGCATCGCGCCCGGTTGGCGTAACGAAATTGATTGCGCCGCCCAGCGCATTGGCGCCGTAGCGAAGCGCGTTGGCCCCCTTGAACACTTCGACGTAACGGTATGCGGTCGGATCGATTTCGAACAGGTCGAACAGGCCGTCGGCGGTGTTGATGGGGATTCCGTCCATCAACATGTTGATGCCGCGGTTGCCGTAATTGCGAGACAAGCCGGAACCACGGATCGACAGGCGCGCGTCCGGGCCCCAGCGGGACTGCGTCACGACTCCCGGGACCCAACCGAGGATGTCCCTGACGGTTCGAGCCGAGCCTTCCTTGAAGCTTGTCTCGGGAATGAGCGTGACCGCACCGGGAGTTCGCTGGATGTCGTAGGTGGCCTGTTCGGTATCGGGCACGGTCAGTGAGCGCGCCGGACGCTCGGCCGAAACCGTCACTGTCGGCAAAGTGGTCTCGGCCTCGACTGTCTGCGCAGCAGGCGAGGCAATGGCCATCGCGGCAGCCGAAGCGGCGAGCAGTTGCTTCATCAGGTCTCCTCCAGCGGTTTCGATCGTTTTCGAGTCAAAGGCCGACACCTTCGCGCCAACGCCGCGGTATGGCTGCATCGACGACCAGCGCGACGAACATCGATGCGCCCAGCAGCGGGTAGACCAGGCCGAGCAGCACCGCCGCCGCGATCGCACCGAAGGCGGCGCGGTCGCCGGGTCGGCGCGGCGGTGCGGCCAGCCGGCCGCGTGGACGGCGCTTCCACCACATCACCACGGCGGAAACCGCCAGCACCAGGATGGAGAGGCAGCCAGCCAGCATCACGAGCTGATTGGCCCAGCCGAACTGGCGCCCGGTGTGCAACTGCACGCCCCACTCGGTGAGGCGCCCGGCCACCCCGTAGTCGTCATAGCCGACGTCGGCAAGCACGGCACCCGAGTACCGGTCGAGATGAACGACGCGCTGGCCTCTCGCATCGTCTGGAAACAGCCTGGCGGTGTAGACGCCGTGCGGGCCGACGGGCAGGTGCACCGGCGTCATCGACGGAAGGCGCAGCCGCGCGAAGATGCGCAATGCTTCGTTCAGCCCGATCGACGGCACGCTCGCTTCGGCAGAGGCAGCCGGAGGGCCGGCTGCGTCGTGACCCGCATGGCCGCCGGACTCCGCTGCCGGCAGCGTCGTCGGCAATGCTTGCGATGGGGGCGATGCCTGCGACGGAAGCGCTGACCGCGGCACCGGCGCCTGGGTCAGTGTCCACGGCACATCGCCGAGGCTCGCCATCGGCGGAGAAGACGGCGGCGCCGGCCCGAACAGGTGCTTCGGCAGGCCGACGCCCCATTCGTTGGTCAGGCGACCGAACTGCTGGCCCCAGAACGCCGACCAGGGCATGCCGGTAACGGCCAGGAACAGGAGTGCCGCGGCAGCGAACACGCCGATGACGGCATGCAGGTCGCGCCACCAGATCCGCTGCCCGGGGCGTCCGCGCAGGCTGTAGACACCGCCGGAGCCGCCTGCTGCGCGCGGCCACCACAGGAAGACGCCCGAGACGACCAGCACGATCGCCCAGCCGGCCACGACTTCGATCCAGTGGTTCGCCACGGCGCCGGCGATCTCGAGCGAGTGAATCCGCCTGGCGATCTCCATCAGCTTGCGGTCGTCGCGAAGGCGGCCAAGCACCTGCCCGTTGGCCGGATCGAGATAGACCGACACCGTGCCTTCGGGCGTGCGGATGCCGACCTCGGCGCTGCGGCCCGGTTGCGCGGGCGCGACGAAGCGCACGGCTGCGCCGGCTTCGGCCGCCTGCGCGCGCGCCACCAGCGATTCGGCGTCCAGCGGCGGCCCCGGCGCCGCCTCGACGAATCGCAACCGCGCATGGAACAGCGACTCGATCGGCTCCTGGTAGAGGTACAGCGCGCCGGTCAGCGCCATCATCGCGAGAAACGGCAGGCAGACGAGTCCGGCGTAGAAGTGCCAGCGCCAGATGCGGCGGTACAGCGCGGATTCGAAGGCTCTCGGAGTCGCCCGCGCATGCATGACAGCCTCCTAGGGGCTCAGTGCTTGTGGTCTCCATGCGCGGCAGGACGCGCACCGGTATTGATCGGACGAACGGTCGCATCGACGGTCACGGTCTCACGCCTGCCGTCCCTGTCCTCGAAGACCAAGGTCAGGGGAACCGTTTCTCCTTCGGTCACCGGCTGCTTCAAGTCCATCAGCATCACGTGATAGCCGCCGGGCTTCAGCTCCACGGTCTTGCCCGCAGGCAATTCGACGGCCGGCACTTCACGCATCTTCATCACGCCGTCCTCCATCGCCATCTCGTGCACTTCGACGCCTGGCGTCAGAGGTGAACTGGCCGAGACCAGGCGAGTGTCACGGGCGGCCCGGAGTTGCATGAAGGCGCCGGTCGCCTGCTGCTGCGGCACGGTGGCTCGGACCCAGGCGTCGCTGACGGTGACTTGCGCGTTGGCGGATGCGGCGATCAGGAGGGCGCCGGCGACGAGGAAACGAAAGACGGGTTTCATGTCGATCTCCTTGCGGATCGGGATTGAATCGCGGATCGGGATTGAATTCGGAAGAGCCCTAGGAAGTCTGGATCGAAGGCTGCTGCTCGCAAATCGCGGGCACGCGAGCGCCTTGCGACGGTGCGCGTTGCCAACGGATCAACGGTAGCGATCCGCTCCGCGTGCCTGGAGGCCGTGATCAGGCCTGCGACCGACGGGCCACAGGGCGAGGCGACACGGCCGGAAACGAATCAGGCGAACTGCGGAGCGGATCAGGCGCGGTACGGAGGCCCGCGCGCGGGCAATGGGGCGCCGACGAGTGCCGCGATGTCGGCAGCGATGCTCGACCAGGCTGCATGCGCCAGCGGCTGAGGCGTCGGCAGGACAAGGCTCGCCGCAGGCAAGGGCGCGAACGCAGGAAGGCACAGAGGGCAGTCGAGCGTGTGCGGGCCGGTTTCCACCGGCAGGCCGTCGCCGTCGACGATGATGAACCTGGCACTGTCTGCTGCCGAGCACACCACCACTTCCATGGCCCGGGAGTGGCCAAGCTGCGGCGATCCGGCTGCAACGCCCAGCATCAACACGAACCACGCCAGCGCAAGACGAGGCAGGACCGATGAGGTACGCAGCGCGTGCATCAGGCCATTATGCATGCTGTCGGCGAGACGCAGACCAGGCGGTCGTGGCCTGCGCCGACGATCAGCGCGTCACGGCTTCACGGCATGCTCACGCCGTCCCCGCATTTCCGTCGAGTGCACGACCGGTCGAAGGTGTCGGCGGCCGGCGCGCCAGCTCGACGAAGGCCCTCAGGTAGTCGATGTCGACATCCGCCTCGCGCGCCCCCAGGAAGATCTGCTTGGCGAGACCCTGGCGGCCCAGGCGGACCGGAACGACGTCGACCCTGTCGGCGTATTCCTGCACGAGCCAACGCGGCAGTGCAGCCACGCCGCGGCCGCCCGCGACCATCTGCAGCATGATGTCGGTCGTCTCGATGGTCTTGTGCCGCCTCGGCGCGATGCCCGCCGGCGTCAGGAACTGCGTGTAGATGTCGAGCCGCTCGGTCTCCACCGGATAGCTGATCAGCGTCTCGCCGGCCAGTTGCACCGGCTTGACCCAGGCGACCTGCGCCAGCGGATGGCGGCGGGCAACCACCAACACCTGCTCGTAGTCGAACACGGGCTCGAAGCGCAGGCCCGGCTTGAACAGCGGATCGGGCGTGACCAGAAGATCGATCTCGTAGCCGAACAACGCGCCGATCCCGCCGAACTGGAACTTCTGCCTGACGTCGACATCCACGTCGGGCCAGCCTGCCAGGTACGGCGACACCACCTTCAGTAGCCATTGGTAGCACGGATGGCATTCCATGCCGATGCGCAGCGTGCCGCGCTCGCCCTGCGCGAACTGGCGCATGCGCTCCTCGGCGAGCACGAACTGCGGCAGTACCCGGTTGGCTACGGCGAGCAGGTGCTGGCCCGCCTGGGTCAGCCTCAGGCTACGCCCTTCGCGCAGCCAGATGTCGGTGCCCAGTTGCTTCTCCAGCTTCCTCATCGCATGGCTGAGCGCGGATTGCGTCAGGCACAGCACGCCGGCGGCCGCAGTCAACGAGCCCTGCCGGTCCACTTCCTGAATGATCGCCAGGTGGATCTTTTCGATCATGAACTGGATTGATCGACAGTTGAATAACGGCCATTTTACTTCATGGATCGCCTTGCTTAGCATCGGTGCCATCCACGCAAACGAAGGCAATACGATGGGCATCACGACACACAACCTCGGCTTTCCACGGATCGGCGCCGCGCGCGAGCTGAAATTCGCGCTGGAGTCGTACTGGAACGGAAAATCGTCGCGCGGCGAGCTGAAGGCGCAGGGCACCGAACTGCGCCGGCGCCATTGGGAAAACCAGGCCGGGCTCGACCTCGTCCCGGTCGGCGACTTCTCGTTCTACGACCAGGTGCTCGACATGAGCTTCACGCTCGGCAACCTGCCCGAGCGGGTGCAGGGCTTCCATGGCGATGCGCTGGACAACTACTTCCGCGTCGCGCGCGGCCGCTCGACCCGATCGGCCGAAGAGCATGCCGGCTGCTGCGGCGGCGTGGCCGCCGGCGAGATGACGAAGTGGTTCGACACCAACTACCACTACATCGTCCCCGAGCTCGACGCCGGGCAA
>ENA-UOUJ01001449-UOUJ01001449.1-activated-sludge-metagenome-genome-assembly--contig:-NODE-1449-length-12469-cov-5.761962_pt1 | contig 12469 bp, 10 predicted proteins | sample MGYA00249839_ERZ747224 | MGnify/ENA primary metagenome ERZ747224 (study PRJEB28782, sample SAMN03220277) | activated sludge metagenome | biome: wastewater; feature: sewage sludge; material... | reverse complement strand
GGAAGCTGCCGGTGAAGTATTCATTCCGGTTTTGGCCGGAACCGCCACAACACTCGCCCCATTTGTTCCGCTGCTGATGTGGAAGGGCATTATCGGAAAATTTATGATTTATCTGCCGGTCATCCTCATCCTAACACTGGCCGCTTCACTCATCGTTGCATTTATCTTTAACCCGGTGTTTGCCGTAAGCTTCATGAAGCCTGAAGGCAAGGAGTTCGAAGAACCGAAGAAAACTATTTTCAAAAAATGGTGGTTCTGGGCCGCATTATTTTTTAGCGTACTCTTCCATGTATCGGGTGTTACTGCTGTAGGGAATTTCTTATTGATTATGGCAGCACTGGCAATACTGAATCGTTATGTATTCAGGGAAATTATCCATGTGTTCCAGAATAGGGTTTTACCCGGACTGATGCGCCGCTACGAAATGCTGTTGAAATGGGTTCTGAAAGGAAAAAGACCGGTATGGGCATTGGTGTCGCTCTTCGTATTGTTTCCGGTAGTTGTGTTGATGCTTATCGCACGTGGTAACAAGGCAACCTTCTTCCCCAGCGGAGATCCGAACATGATATATGTGTATCTGAAAATGCCACCCGGTACCGATGTAAAAGCCACCGACAGCGTGATGCATATCCTCGATCAACGGGTGTATGATGTGTTGAAAGATGAAATGCCGGAAAATGGCGGTATTGTGGAAAGTGTGATTACCAACGTGGCCAACAGTGCCAATAATCCGCGCGACCAAAACCGAAGTGTACGTCCAAACCTCGGCCGTATCCAGATTTCATTCGTGGAGTTTGAAAAGAGAAACGGTAAAGGCACAAAACATTATCTGGATTCCATCCGTGCCAGAATGGTGGGAATCCCCGGAGCCAGTATTGAAGTATCGCAGGAAGATGCTGGTCCGCCCACTGACCCTCCGGTGAATATTGAAATATCAGGAGATGAGTTCGATGAAGTGGCTTACGTAGCTACACAACTGTCAAACTACCTTGATACGAATCAGGTGTATGGCGTTGAAAACCTTCGCATGGATGTAGACCTGCAAAGTCCTGAAATTACGATTCAAATTGACCGTGAACGTGCCATGATGGAAGGGTTATCTACTGCACAAATCGGAATGGAATTGCGAACGGCAATCTTTGGAAAAGAAGTGGGCAAGTTGAAGATTGGTGAAGATGAATATGAAATTCAATTACGTTCTTCTGAAAATATCCGCAATAATATTTACGAGCTGCTGAACACCCGAATTACATTCATGGATATGAACACCATGCGGGTGAAATCTGTTCCGCTGAGCGATGTGGCAAGAATTGATTATACCAACTCCAGTGGTGCCATTGCCCGTAAAAATGTAAAACGCACCATTCAGCTGCAATCGAATGTGCTGGACCCATCCATGACAGCCAAAGTAAACAAGGAGTTGGCTGAAAAAATTACAGCATTCCGGGCTCAGCAACAATTACCCGATGGCGTCCAAATTAAACAAACTGGACAGGGCGAACAGGAAGCTGAAACATCCAGCTTTTTATTTTCTGCATTGTTGATTGCACTCGGACTAATCTTCCTGATTCTTGTACTTCAGTTTAATTCTTTGAGTAAACCGTTTATCGTACTGACCGAAATTTTCTTCTCCATCATTGGAGTGTTGATAGGATACGCCATCACCGGCATGACCATCTCTACCATTATGTTGGGTGTGGGTATCATCGGCCTCGCAGGTATCGTTATCAAGAATGGAATTCTACTCATTGAGTTTACGGATGAACTGCGTATGCGTGGAATGAAAACACGCGAAGCAACCATTCAGGCAGGTAAAATCCGGATTATTCCCGTATTGCTAACTGCAGTGGCCACCATGCTCGGATTACTACCCCTGGCCGTAGGGTTTAATATCGATTTTGTAAAACTCCTCAATGAATGGAATCCCAATATTTTCTTCGGTGGAGATAGCGTGGTGTTCTGGGGACCATTAAGTTGGACCATCATCTTCGGTTTAATCTTTGCATTCTTCCTTACGCTGATAATGGTGCCAAGTATGTACCTCATATCAGAAAGATTACGCCGCCCCATGGAGAAATTCTATGGCACCAAATACGTGGCTATCCTCGGTTTTACCGGTCCGCTTTTCTTCATCATGGTAGGTATCATGTACCTCGGCCGCAGGCTTCAGGGTAAGAAAGTATGGAATGGGTTAATGAAAGATTCTAAATAAATTACATCATTCACTGACTAAAAGCACTCAACATGAAAACGAATCACGAAATTGAATACAGGCTGTATGGAGAAGAAATGCAGTTTGTAGAAATATTGCTCGACCATAATGAAACAGCCATCGCTGAAAGCGGAAGTTTTATGATGATGGATAACGGTGTGGAGATGGAAACTATTTTCGGAGATGGCAGCAACCGCCAAACCGGAATCCTGGGTAAACTGATGAGTGCCGGGAAACGATTGATTACCGGTGAAAGTTTATTCATGACGGCTTTCACCAACACGTCGCATGATAAACGCAGCGTGAGTTTTGCCGCTCCGTACTCTGGAAAAATTATTCCGATTGATTTGCACCTGTACAACGGTAAAGTGATTGCGCAGAAAGATGCCTTTCTTGCCGCAGCCAAAGGGGTTACCGTGGGTATCGAACTGCAACGCAGGCTGGGTACCGGAATTTTCGGTGGTGAAGGATTCATCATGCAAAAGCTGGAAGGAGATGGATTATGTTTTGTACATGCCGGTGGTTATGTGGTTGAAAAGGAACTGAAACCGGGTGAATCTTTAAAAGTAGATACCGGATGCGTAGTGGCTTACACTTCCACCGTCGATTTTGATATTGAAATGATACGCGGGGTGAAAAGCTGGATTTTTGGAGGAGAGGGACTTTTTTTCGCGCACCTGAAAGGTCCGGGTAAAGTTTGGATCCAATCGCTTCCCATCAGCCGACTCGCAGGCAGGATATTACAGTACGGTACTTTTAAACGCAAAGAAGAAGGTTCAGTACTGGGTGGTCTCGGCAATTTGATCGATGGCCGCGAATAAAACGAAACCCACAATGAAAAGCAATAGCGTAACAGGATACTGTTGCGCTTTTTTGTGAAAAGAATATTCTATTCAACTGCATAACACTATCTCTTTTTTATGTTCTAAAAACGCAAGAATGAAACAGAAGCATTGAGCATTAAGTGTGTTGGTGTCTTTGAAATGGTTTATTCCCGAGGAATATCGCAAAAAACGCACGCAGAAAGGCGCGGAAGAGTATTCAAAACCATTCAGCATGTTTCAGTGAAAACATTTGCGCCCGTCTGCGGTATAAAAAGAATAATAACTGGCGTAAGTATGCAGCATAGCTATGTGTTGGGTGTACTTGTGCCTTTAAAATAATAATAACTGGCGCAAGTATGCAGCATAGCTATGTGTTGGGTGTACTTGTGCCTTTAAGGGCCTGTTTATACAACAATGTTTAATCAATCTCTACTATACACCTTCGACAATAAACGTAAAATTTCAATGTATAACCAAACGATGGTTACCAGTAATCCAAAGGCACCAAACCATTCCATATACTTCGGGGCGCCCATGGCAGCACCTTTCTCAATCATATCGAAATCAAGCAATAAATTGAGTGCAGCAATGGTAACTACTACCAACGAAAAGATAATGCCCATCGTACTTCCTTCATGCAGAAATGGCATTGATTCCATACCAAACATACGCATCACCCACACCAACAGGTAAAACAACATTACACCTACTGTTGCAGCAATAATTACAGAACGGAACTTCTCCGTTACCTTGATAATTCGGAAAGTGTATAGAAAGTACATACCCACAGAAACCCCCAGTGTTAAACCCACTGCATTCATGATGATGTTGGGTGCAGTTTCAGCAAAGGCAAAATCAAAAATTGAAGATATGGAACCAATGAACAATCCCTGAGCCAATGCATACAACGGAGCCAGAAAGGGCGCCCATTCTTTTTTAAATGCAATCACTAAAGCAATTACCAGCCCGCCAATAATTCCACCCCACATCAATGGCATTACATCTCCTCCATAGGAATGCACCCGCCAGGAATGGATTGAGGTGCCCAGCACCATCAAAAATAAAAAGCCAAACTTCTGAATGGTTCCTTTTACCGTCATTCCATCAGCCGGTATAACACCGTCTAATACGGTACTTTGAAATTTCTTTTCACTCAATGCCGGATTGCTTGATTTAAATAATGCCATAATGCGTCTGTTAAGGTTTTAAAAATACTGAAGTTTCGTGTATTGCACAAATGATGTGATATATCAAGGCCCTGTTACATTCACATCCCTCTCAGGGCCGCTCTTACAATTTGCAGCCTTCCCATTATCTTTGCGCCATGAATCAACTGGTCAGTCAACTTAATCAATATAAGGACGATATCTTAAAAGAATCCGTTACCAATGCAGCAGAACTGGAAGCTTTTCGTATAAAATACCTCGGCACCAAAGGCATTGTGAAAGCTTCTATGGCTTTTATGAAAGATGTACCGGTTGAGAGTAAAAAAGAGGCCGGTCAGTTGCTAAATGATTTTAAAATTTTCACTGAATCGCACTACGCCGGTTTGAAAGATAAGATAGAATCCTCCGGCCACAGTGGGCAAACCTATTCCGATAATACCTTGCCCGGATATGCGTTCCCGGTAGGTTCGCGTCATCCAATCAGCATCATCCAGAATCAAATCATATCCATTTTTCGGCGTTTAGGCTTTGCCGTTGCTGAAGGACCCGAGATTGAAGACGACTGGCATAATTTTACTGCACTTAATCTCCCGCTGAATCACCCCGCACGGGATATGCAGGATACTTTTTATATCCATACCCAGCCCGACTGGCTGTTGCGTACCCACACCAGCAGCGTGCAAATCCGGGAGATGGAAAAACAACAACTGCCGTTAAGAATTATTTGTCCGGGACGTGTGTACAGAAATGAAACCATCAGCGCACGGGCCCATTGCTTCTTTCATCAGGTAGAAGGTTTGTACATCGCCGAAAAAGTTTCCTTTGCCGATCTCAAACAAACACTCTACTTTTTTGTGCAGGAAATGTTCGGAAAAGATTTTAATGTTCGGTTCCGCCCGTCGTATTTTCCTTTCACTGAACCCAGTGCCGAAATGGACATTAGTTGTGTAATCTGCAAAGGCAAGGGATGCAGCGTGTGTAAACGTACTGGTTGGGTAGAAATACTAGGTTGTGGTATGGTGCATCCCAATGTGCTTGAAAACTGTGGCATTGATTCCTCCAAGTACACCGGCTATGCATTTGGTATGGGCATAGAACGCATCACCATGTTGAAATATCAGGTGAAAGATCTGCGGCTCTTTTCTGAAAACGACCTTCGCTTCCTTAAACAGTTTACGGCGCAGTAATACTACGTTGTTACTGATGATTCTTTTAGCGTTGTATTGCATCGAATTCAACCTGCAAGGTCTATTTTTGCCGGTATGATACAAACAGTTGCCATAGCAGGTGCAGGAACCATGGGCAGCGGCATTGCATTGTCTGCCGCATTGGCCGGATATAATGTAGTATTGCTGGATACGTTTGAAGGTGCATTGGATAAAGCCATCATTTCTATTCAGAAAAACCTCCACACCCTGGTGCAAAAAGGGAAGTTGCCTGAAAGTGAACTTCAACAGGTGCTGCTTCGAATCCAAACATCGGGTAACCCGGAAACCTGCGTGGCCGATCTCATCATTGAAGCTATCGTGGAAAAAATGGAAGCAAAAACGTCACTGCTTTTGCGTCTGGCATCTGTCAACGCCCCTCATTGTATCATTGCCAGCAATACCTCGAGTCTTTCTATTACCGGTATTCAGGAGAAGTTACCACATCCGCATCGGGTGGCAGGACTTCATTTCTTTAATCCTGCACACATCATGAAACTGGTGGAAGTGATAAAAGGAAAACAAACGGATGTTGCAACGATTCATGAACTCGTTCAATTCAGTAAACAATTGGGGAAAACACCGGTAGTTTGTACCGATGCTCCGGGCTTTATCGTTAACCGGGTAGCACGCCACTTTTACCTCGAATCTATGAAGGCGGTAGAAAACGGAATGGCTACGGTGGAACAGGTAGATGATATTATGGAAGCCACCGGATTTAAAATGGGTCCGTTTAAACTGATGGATATGATAGGTATGGACATCAACCTGGCTGTTTCACAGTCACTGTTTGAAGCATTCAACCACGAAGAGCGATTCAGGCCCTCCAACCTGCAGATTCAAAAAGTTGAAAAGGGCGAACTGGGTAAGAAAACAGGAAAAGGATTTTATCAATACGATTAACATAACATGGTATTTGTAACCGGCGGATCCGGCCTGCTCGGACAAGCACTCATACATCAGCTGATTCAGCAACACAAAAGGGTGCGCGCCCTTGTACATTCTACGCCCATTCAAATAGATGGAGTGGAATCAGTGCAAGGAAGCATACTCGATGTCATCGGATTGGAAGACTCACTACAAGGCGTAAACGAAGTGTACCATTGTGCCGGTTGGGTATCTTATGCTCCCGGTGCTGCAAAGCAACTGTACAAAATAAATGTAGAGGGAACGGCTAATGTAGTGAATGTGGCCCTCGAGGCAGGCGTGCGAAAACTGGTGCATGTAGGTTCTGTTGCTGCACTGGAAGCGACAGAGGCGGGTAGTATCATCAACGAAGAAAGTAAATGGAAAAACGGATCCGGTAAATCAGCATACGCAAAAAGCAAATACTTCGGTGAGATGGAGGTATGGCGCGCTATGGCCGAAGGTTTACATGCTGTGGTGGTGAACCCTTCTGTTATACTGGGCAACGGAAACTGGCACACAGGCTCTACCGCCATGTTCAAATCAGCATACAATGGTTTTCCCTGGTATACCAATGGAGTTACCGGTTATGTTGATGTGGAAGATGTTGCAAAAGCCATGATTTTACTTATGAACAGCCACATCCACGAAGAACGATTTGTACTCTCCGGTCATAACGCAACTTACCGCGAAGTGTTCACACTGATGGCTCAGGCTTTTCAATCGGCACCACCTAAATGGAAAGTGTCACCCGCACTGGCTGCGTTGGTTTGGAGATTTGAAAAACTGAAAAGCCTCTTCTCCGGTAAAGAACCGTTACTTACTAAAGAAACAGCAACCATGTCATTCGCTGAACAATATTATTCAGGATTATCTATAACAGAACGTTTTCCAGAATTCAGCTATACGCCACTCGAAACCACGATTGCCCGTGTATGCAAAGCGTTGCAACAAAAGCTTAACATTCACTGATGTACTTTCGAAACAGATTCAAAATGTATATATCCATGAAGTCCATTTTCCTCACGTTGTTTTTATTGACCGGTTCAATCATCTCTAAGGCACAACAGGGTTTTTATATTTTAACCGGACAAGTATTGCACGGTGAAACCGGCACACCCATGCAAGGCGCATCCGTGTTTGCAGAGAATACTACCATTGGTACCGCTACCGATGCAGAAGGGAATTTCAAATTGTGGCTCCCCAATGGCGGGCACACCATATCGGTTACGTACTCCGGTTTCTCTACGGTTAGTCAACGTTCCGCTTCTTCCGATGCCGATAAGCACATTGTGTTTGCCATCAGGCCCCGCGAAGTGGAAATATCCGATGTGGTAGTGGTATCCTCCAACGAAGTACGCAACGGTTGGGAAAAATACGGCAGCTTTTTCTACGACCAGTTTATCGGTACTTCTCAAATAGCGCGTTCCTGTGTGATCATCAATCCCGAAGTGCTGAAATTTTATTTTTCTAAAAAAAGAAACCGGTTGAAAATTGTGGCGGCAGACCCGTTGCAGATTCAAAACAAAGCCCTCGGATACAACATCCGTTACAGCCTCGATTCTTTTACGCATGAATATGCAACCGGCATTAGTTTCTATTCAGGCAACCCCTTGTTTGAAGATGTAACAAAGGAAACCGGAACACCGGTAAACATCACTGCATCTCGTGAAGCAGCCTATAAGGGTTCTGTGTTGCACTTCATGCGCGGCATCTTCCATCAAACCCTGCAAAAAGACAGTTTCGAAATTCAATTTGTAGTTCGCATTAACGACGAGGAAAAAGCACTACCTCTGAAAGATTTTTATAAAGCACTCAATTATAAAAAAGACATCACCCATCAAACCGTCACCATTCGACCTAATCAAACCGAGGTGGGCGTCATCTATCTGGGTGAACAACCCGATGATGGTTATGTGCAAATGCGAAACGATTCTACAACCCAGACCACTTTTCAATTTTCTATTCTATCCTTTCAGCCGCAACAATCCATCACCATAGAACAAAATGGATATTTCTTTGATCAGTCAGATCTTGTATTCAAAGAATACTGGACATGGGAGAAGGTAGGGGATATGGTGCCGTACGATTACGGAATTGTGATAGATTACCAACCCGCTATTCAAAAAATGATTGAAGCCATGATGAATGTAAAACCTGATGAGGCACCTAAAGAATAATTAATCTTTCATCACTTTCTCCCATAACAAGGGGATGCGTTTAATCCAAACAAGCTCACGTTTTTTTACCGAAGCTTCTTCAGCTGGTGCACCCCAGTACACTTTATTTCCTTCAAGGCTGCTACCTACACCAGTCATGGCCAGTAACGTAGCGTTGTCTCCAATCTCCAGTGTTTTGTTGATACCACATTGGCCCCATACTGTAACGCCCTGTCCAATCGTTGCGGCTCCTGCAATGGCTGATTGTGCTGCAAATAATCCGTTCGCACCTATCACGGTGTCATGTCCTACATGTATCATGTTGTCCATTTTTGTGCCACGGCCAATCACCGTATCATGACTAACACCACGGTCAATGGTACAATGGGCACCAATCTCCACATCATCTTCAATAATTACCCTGCCGCAATCCGGCATCTTCTTATACCAAACCGGACGATTCTTTTTAGTGTTGTAATAAAAGGCACTGCTGCCCACCACTGTTCCCGGTTGTATCACCACATGGTCTCCAATTATGCAATGATCGAGTATGGTAACGTTTGGATACAGGATGCAGTTTTTTCCGATGCGCACATGATGCCCTACAAATACAGAAGGATACAGATAGGTGCCTTCACCAATCAACGCAGTATCACTGATCATTTTTTCTGCCGGTATAAATGGCCTGAAGTGTTCCACAATTTTACAATACGCCTGAAAAGGATCATCAACCAACAACAATGCTTTGCCTTCCGGTACCGGTTGTTCCTGATTGATGATGATATATGTGGCAGCACTGTGTATGCATTTGTCGTAATACTTCGGATGATCTACAAACACCAGGTCACCTGTTTCCACTTTGTGTATTTCATTGATGCCCGTTGCCATTCCACCGTCATCGCCGATGATGCGCGCCTGAGTGAGTGATGCAATCCATTTTACTGATACCGGTGCAGGAAATTTCATACAATTATTTTCGTAAAGGTATAATGTGCACGACAAACTTCTTCAATTTTTCAATACAGCACACCACCTCCCTTTCTCATCATGATGGAGTTGTTTCAATTGTATTTTTATTTTCTGTGTTTCATTTTTTCATCTGCCATTGCTTTTAAATGGGTCAATGCACGCTTCCATTTTCCACAGACAATTTTAAAATGTTGATAAAATAGTTGAGAATTTTTTTTTCGTTAGCAAAATTTATTTTTAATATTGTGAAGGGATTGTATATCCCTGTACTTACTAACCCATCCATTATAACAAAGTCCGGTACACAATACCGGGCTTTTTTATTTCAGCTACACACGTTTTTATTTCATATCCATCAATCGAAATGCGCTGTATTCACAACGCTTGAATGAATTAATATATCTTGCAGGAATAATAAAGTGGTATGCTTAAATCAATGACAGGCTTCGGAAGAGCCGAACACACGGCGGGGGATAAAACATTCTTTGTTGAAATTAAAGCGCTCAACGGAAAACAATTTGAATTGCAATTGAAGTTGCCGCCAATGTTGAAACCTTTCGAGTTTGAAATCAGGAATCTTTTACAAGAAGGACTGGTACGCGGAAGTATTGATTGTTACATTGTCATCAAACAAAACGGCGCCAGCCGCCCGGTAGTGGTGAATACAGATTTGGTGCGTGCATATTACATGCAGTTGGATGTACTGGCAAAAGAAATGCAGGCCGATACCCAATCATTATTGGGAGCCATACTGCGTCTTCCCGAAGTGGTATCTCCTTCAACCGAAGTGCTGAGCGATGAAGATTTTGCATTGTTTAAAAACACATTGAATGCAGCCATCCAGGAATTGAATCAACATCGTATGGAGGAAGGGGCTTCCTTAACGAAAGATTTGAATCAACGTATCCACCATATCAGAGAACAGGAAACAGCCATCCTACAACTTGAACCTAAAAGAATGGAACGCATCCGCGCAGAAATCAATCAACTCCTCACTGAACATGTCGGGATGGAAAACATCGATAAAAATCGTTTGGAACAGGAATTGATTTATTATATGGAGAAGATTGATATCCATGAAGAACAAATCCGCCTGAAACAACATTGCGATTATTTTTTGGAGGTGATGCAATCTACTGACCCCGGGAAAGGAAAAAAACTTTCTTTCATCCTACAGGAAATTGGTCGTGAAATCAATACCACCGGAAGTAAAGCATACGATGCAGACATTCAAAAGTGTGTGGTGCAAATGAAAGATGAACTTGAAAAAGCAAAAGAACAGGTATTAAATGTGTTGTAATGAAAAAGTATCTCTATATATTTTTTGCAGGGATGATGTGCACCGCCTTCCTGTTTTCCTGTAAACAGGTAGAGGTGTTCGAACAAAATCGGATAATCCCTTCCGGCAAATGGATGCGAAACGTTCCCGTGCAGGGTACTTTCGAAATTACCGACACCCTAAGTGCGTATAATATTTATATAGTGCTGAGGCATACCGATGCCTATGAGTATAATAATATATGGCTGAACATCGGACTGCAATCTCCGGGGGGTGAAATGAACTTTCAAAAAGTGGACCTCACCCTCGGCAATGATATACATGGATGGGAAGGTACCGGAATGAACGACATACGGGAAGTGCGCAAACTCATCAGCGGACGACCCCGGCAATTTATCAAACCCGGTGTATACCACTTTCAGATTGGCCATATCATGCGTAACGATCCACTGCTGAACGTGCTGAATGCCGGCTTGCGGGTAGAAAAAGTTTATCAGCCCTGATAACAAAGTGTTATTCCTTATCGTTATATAGCCAACTTACAGTATTTTGCGGGGTAACCCCATTGATTATTATAATCCATAAGTGTGAAAAAACTATTTTTTATTGCCGTTGCAATATGGTGCACCGCATCTGCCAACGCACAATCTCAGGGTGATTACCAGGTGGGAGAATTTGGAATTACCGCCGGTGCTGCCCATTATTTTGGCGACCTGAACTCCCGCGCAGGCATCAATCGCCCTAAGCCCGCCTTCGGTATCTTTTTCCGTAAACAATTTGGCAACTATATAGGAATGCGCATTGCCGCACGCTACGCACAAGTGGGGTATGCTGATAAATACAGCAAAAACGAATTCCAGCAATTGCGCAACCTCAGCTTCAACTCCAATATCTGGGAACTGGCCGTTCAGGGTGATTTTAATTTCTTCAAGTTTGTACCCAACGACCCGAATTATCTTTTTACACCATATGTAACGTTAGGCCTGGGCGTGTTTTCTTACGACCCCTACGCCTACCTCTACGGTAAAAAAGAGTTTTTGCGACCACTGGGTACAGAAGGGCAAAACGCTAATTATGAAGGCCGCTCTCAATATGGTACCATGGCCCTCGCCATCCCATTTGGAGTAGGTATCAAATACAACCTCACCGAAAAAGTGAATATTTCATTTGAAATCTCCAATAGGTTAACTACAACCGATTATCTCGATGATGTTAGTACTACCTATGCCGGCATCGGAAGCTTCCCCGGTGGCCCCAGCGGACAACCCAGCACCGCGCAGTTGCTGCAAGACCGTTCTTATGAAATTGACAAGAATTTCCAGTTTCAACAAGGCCAACAACGAGGAAATTCCAAACAAAAAGACCAATATATCATCGCTGAAATAGGAATTTCCTTTAATATCAGTAGCTACCGCTGTCCCACTTCTTATTAATTTCCTCCTGTTGGGTATCTTATAGGGATGATATAAATGATTTTTGTACTTTTGCGCCCTTGTACAGGGTACACCGGTACAGGTCATGGAATGGAACCATCTTCACAAATCGATAAAAGCAAACTGCCTCAGCATATAGCCATTATTATGGACGGTAATGGACGATGGGCTGAGGAAAGAGGGCAAGACAGACTCTTCGGCCACCTGAATGGGGTGGAAAGCGTGCGCAATGTGGTGGAAGGTGCCGCAGAACTGGGTGTGAAATACCTCACCCTCTATGCTTTCAGTACCGAAAACTGGGAACGCCCGCCCTACG
>ENA-UOUJ01001448-UOUJ01001448.1-activated-sludge-metagenome-genome-assembly--contig:-NODE-1448-length-12473-cov-3.607103_pt1 | contig 12473 bp, 8 predicted proteins | sample MGYA00249839_ERZ747224 | MGnify/ENA primary metagenome ERZ747224 (study PRJEB28782, sample SAMN03220277) | activated sludge metagenome | biome: wastewater; feature: sewage sludge; material... | reverse complement strand
GCAGAGGTCGAGGACCTGGCCAAGACGCTGCTGAAGGAGCCGATCAAGGTCGAGTGGCCGCGCATGCGCAAGGGCCAGACGATCTTCACGTACTTCCACTTCGCCGCGGACGAGGAGCTGACGAAGGCGCACCTCGACTCCGGCGCGACCTGCATCGCGTACGAGACGGTGACGTCGGCCAGCGGCGGCCTGCCGCTGCTGCCGGGCACGTCCGCTCCGCGCCGTCTGCGCCCGCGCCGGCTCCACCGCCGGTGCGGGCGCAGGCGCGCAAGCACGGAATCGCCGGGATCGACGATGGATGCCATTCTTCTTCAACTGCTCAACGGGCTGGACAAGGGCGGCGCCTACGCGCTGATCGCGCTCGGGCTCACGCTGATCTTCGGCACGCTCGGTGTCGTGAACTTCGCGCATGGCGCGCTGTTCATGCTCGGCGCCTTCTGCGCGGTCTCGCTGCACAAGCTGATGACGATCTCGCAGAAGGTCAAGGACGAGAGCATCACGTTCTTCGATGCTTACAAGGAAGTTCCGTACCTGAAGATCTGGTTCGGCGACTTCGGCGAGCGCCTGATCGATTTCGCGGTGCCCTTGTCGATCCTGATGGCGATCCCGATCATGCTGCTGCTCGGAATCGTGCTCGAGCGCGGCCTGATCCGGCATTTCTACCGTCGTTCGCATGCCGACCAGATCCTCGTGACCTTCGGGCTGGCGATCGTGCTGCAGGAGATCGTCAAGGCCTGGTTCGGCGCGAACCCGATCCCGATCTCGGCGCCCTCGATGTTCGCCGGCAGCGCCGCAGTCGGCAGCTGGTTCGGGCTCGGCGACGCGATCAGCTATCCGTGGTGGCGGCTCGTCTACTTCCTGTTCTCGCTGGTCGTGATCGCGATCGTCTTCGGCTTCCTGCGCTTCACGAGCTTCGGGATGGTCGTGCGCGCGGGCATGCGCGACAGGGAAACGGTCGGCTTGCTCGGCATCGACATCGAGCGCCGCTTCACGATCGTGTTCGGCATCGCGGTGATCGTCGCCGGGCTGGCCGGCGTCATGTACACGCCGATCCTGTCGCCCGACTATCACATGGGCATGGACTTCCTCGTGCTGTCCTTCGTCGTGGTCGTCGTCGGCGGCATGGGCTCGCTGCCCGGCGCCGTCGTGGCCGGGTTCCTGCTCGGGATCATGCAGTCGTTCGCTTCGATGAACGAGATCAAGGCCCTGGTTCCCGGCATCGACCAGATCATCGTCTACCTGGTCGCCGTCGCGATCCTGCTGGTCCGCCCGCGCGGCCTGATGGGACGCACCGGCGTCATGGAATCCTGAGGAGGGCTCGACCAATGACCACCGCCCGCAGGGACCTGCTGCTGGTCGTCGGCTTCTCGGTCGCGGTCCTCGCGATGCCGATCTGGCTGGCACCGCTGGGCGCCTCGTATCCCGATCTGCTGCAGCGCTTCGCGATCTACGGGATCTTCGCGATCGGCTTCAACATCCTGTTCGGCCTGACCGGCTACCTGTCCTTCGGCCACGCCGCCTTTCTCGGCGTCGGCTCGTACACGGCGGTCTGGAGCTTCAAGCTGCTGACGATGAACGTGATCCCGGCGCTGGTGTTCGGCGTGCTGGTGTCTGGCCTGTTCGCACTGCTGATCGGCTGGCTGAGCCTGCGCCGCTCGGGGATCTACTTCTCGATCCTGACGCTGGCCTTCGCGCAGATGTGCTACAACCTCGCGTACTCGGTGCTCACGCCGATCACCAACGGCGAGACCGGCCTGCAGATCACGCGCACCGACCCGCGCATCATCGACACCTGGCTGTCGGGTCCGAGCAGCATGATCCCGTCGACCGAGCTGTTCGGCATCCAGGTCAGCGGCTACCCGGGCTTCTACGTCTGCGCGGTGCTGCTGATCGTTTCCTTCTACATCTCGCTGCGGATCTTCCGCTCGCCGTTCGGCACAATGCTGCGCGCGATCAAGTCGAACCAGAACCGGCTCAAATACACCGGAGCGAACACGCGACCCTATGCGCTGGCCGCCTTCGTGATCTCGGGGCTGTTCGCCGGCCTTGCCGGTGCGCTACTGGCGGCGACCGATCCGCTGGCCGGGGCCGAGCGCATGCAGTGGACCGCCTCGGGCGAGGTCGTGCTGATGACGATCCTCGGCGGCGTCGGCACGCTGCTCGGGCCGGTACTCGGGGCGATGATCATCAAGTATTTCGAGAACATCTTCTCCTCGTTCAACACGCAGACGCTACACGACTTCTTCGGATTCCTGCCCGATCCGGTGGAAAACCTCGTCGTGCCAGTCGCCGGCCTGTTCGTCGGCGACGGATGGCACCTGACGCTGGGACTGCTGTTCATGCTGCTGGTGATCTTCCTGCCCGGCGGCGTGATGGAAGGGGTTCGGCGCATCGGCGTGAAGCTCTCGCGCCGCGGCCAGACCGTCCACCACCGAGGCGGCGGCGCGGCTGCATCCCGGCCTGCAGCCGCGCACGGCAGCGCACCGACTGGCGGCTCCGCCGCTGCACACGGCTCGCGCGATGCTGCCCGCGCGCGCGGCAGCATCGGGCCGGCTCACGGCAAGCCCGCGGGCGGCAGCACGACGATTTCGATGATGCAGGGCGGTGCACCGGCATCGGCGAGCGACTAGACAGCCAGGGAACGCGAGATGGGAATCCTGCAGGTCAATACCGTCAACAAGAGCTTTCGCGGGCTGCGCGCGCTCAACGACGTCAACCTCGAAGTCGACGAAGGCAGCGTCCACGCGATCATCGGTCCGAACGGCGCCGGCAAGTCGACGCTGCTGAACTGCTTCGTCGGGCGGCTCGTGCCCGACACCGGCTCGGTGATCTTCGACGGCTATTCGCTGGTCGGGCTGGCGCCGCACCAGATCAACCAGACCGGCGTCGTGCGCGTGTTCCAGACGCCCGAGATCTTCGGCGACCTGAGCCTGCTCGAGAACATGATGATCCCGGCGCTGACCCGTCGCGACGGTGCCTTCGCGCTGCGTGCCTGGCAGCGTGCCGATGCGCAGTCGTCGGTCATCGCCAAGGCCGGGCACATGCTCGAGGACGTCGGCCTGGCCGACAAGCGGCACGTGATCGCCGGCACGCTGTCGCGCGGCGACAAGCGCCGGCTCGAGCTGGCGATGTGCCTGGTGCAGGAGCCCCGGCTGCTGCTGCTCGACGAACCCACGGCCGGCATGTCGCGCGCCGACACGAACGACACGATCGAACTGCTGAAGCGGATCGCCGGGCGCGGGCTCACGATGGTCATCATCGAGCACGACATGCATGTCGTGTTCTCGCTGGCCGACCGGATCAGCGTGCTCGCGCAGGGCACGGTGATCGCCGAAGGCGAGCCGGCACAGATCAAGGGTGATCCGCGCGTGCGCGAAGCCTATCTCGGAGGGGCGCAACTGTGAGCGATGCATCGGTGGCCGAGCGGGCGGCCGGCCAGGCGACGGCCGACGCGCCGGCCTTCTTCTCGTGCCGCGACCTGCACGCCTACTACGGCGAAAGCTACATCGTCCAGGGCGTGAGCTTCGAACTGCACGAAGGCGAGATCCTGGCGCTGCTCGGGCGCAACGGCGCAGGCAAGACCTCGACGCTGCGCACGATCGCGCGGCTCGCCTCGCCCGAACTGCGCCACGGCGAGATCCGGCTCGCCGGCGAGGCGCTGCACAAGATGCCGGCCTGGCGCGCGGCCCGCGCCGGCGTCGGGCTGGTTCCCGAGGACCGGCGGATCATCGGCGGGCTCAGCGTCGAGGAGAACCTGCAACTGGCGCGGATCGAGGAGCCGCACGGCTGGAGCCTCGAACGGATCTACGAACACTTTCCGCGGCTTGCCGAGCGACGCAAGCAGGAAGGGGTCACGCTGTCGGGCGGCGAGCAGCAGATGCTGGCGATCGCGCGCGCGCTGGCACGCGACATCCGGCTGTTGCTGCTCGACGAGCCCTATGAGGGGCTGGCGCCGGTGATCGTCGAGGAGATCGAACGCATCCTGCAGGAGGTGAGGCGAGCCGGCTTCACGACGATCATCGTCGAGCAGAACGCGGTCGCCGCGCTGAACCTGTCCGATCGCGCGATCATTCTCGACATGGGCGAGGTCGTCTTCGACGGTACCGCGCGCGAGGTCATCGAGAACGAAGCGCTGAGGCACGAGTATCTGGCGATCTGAGGCGATCGCCGCCGCGCGACGCCGCGGCTGCCGGCGTGTTCGCCGCGCGACCCCTGGTCATAGTCCGACAGCCTGCTAGCATGGCGCGATGGGGCCGGGGGCCCGTCCGCAGGAGGTCGGGGTGCACTCGAAGGTATCCGGGCGCGAGGCGCGTGCAGCAGGCTCTGCCGTAGACGACACGGTCGCCGCGGTCGTCGCGATGATCAAGGCCAGGCTGCCCGCCGGGCAGGCCGCCGAAGTCGCGGCCTTCGTGCGCCGCTACTACGCGCTGACCGCGCCCGAAGATCTCGCCGAGCGCGCCGTCGAGGATCTGTACGGCGCCGCGCTTTCGCACTGGCAGTTCGCCGGCGAGTTCGCCGGCGGCGAACCGAAGCTGCGTGTTTTCAATCCGCGGCGCGACGATCACGGCTGGCAGTCGCCGCATACGGTCGTCGAGATCGTCAACGACGACATGCCGTTCCTCGTCGATTCGATCACGATGGAGATCAATCGACAGGGGCTGATCGTGCACCTGGTGGTGCACCCGGTGATGAAGGTCCGTCGCGATGCCGCGCATCGTCTCGTCGGGCTTGCGGACACTGACGACGCCGGCGATGCGGGCAACGCCGAGGGCGCTGCCGACGGCCGCCTCGAATCGCTGATTCACGTGGAGGTCGACCGGCGCACCGATCCGGCGCAACTCGATGCGCTGCGCGACGGATTGCGGCGGATCCTGACCGACGTGCGCAAGGCCGTCGACGACTGGCCGGCAATGAAGCAGCGGATCGCCGACATCCTGGCCGGAGTCGAACAGCGTCCGCCGCCGATGCCGGCCGACGAACTGGCCGAGGAACGCGCTTTTCTGCGCTGGCTCGCCGACGGCAACTTCACGTTGCTCGGCTGCCGGGACTACGAGCTCGTGAGCGGGGCGGACGACGAACTGCGTGCGATACCGGGCAGCGGGCTCGGTGTGCTGCGCGAATCGGGCGATGCGGCGCCGTCGATCGCCTTCGCGCAGATGCCGGCCGAGATGCGCGCCTACGCGCGCCGGCCGAACCTGCTCACGTTGACGAAGGCGAACGCGCGCGCCACCGTGCACCGGCCCGGCCATCTCGACTACGTCGGCGTCAAGCGCTTCGGCGCCGGCGGCCAGGTGATCGGCGAGCGGCGCGTGCTCGGCCTGTATACGTCGACGGCCTACAACGCGAGCCCCGATGCGATTCCGCTGCTGCGCAGCAAGGTGGCCGCGGTCAGGCAGCGTGCCGGGTTCCTGCCGCACGGCCACGACGCGAAGGCACTGGACGCGATCCTCGAGGAGTATCCGCGCGACGAGCTGATCCAGATCGGCGCCGACGAGCTCCATGACATCGCCATCGGAATCCTGCGGCTCGGTGAACGGCAGCGTACGCGATTGTTCGTGCGTCGTGACGCGTTCGGGCGCTTCCATGCCTGCCTGCTGTACGTGCCTCGCGAGAACTACGACACCCGGCTGCGTCGGCGCATGCAGGCGATGCTGATCGAGGCCTTGCAGGGCGTGTCGTCGGACTTCACGGTGCACCTGTCCGATTCGCCGCTGGCGCGGATCCTGATCGTCGTGCGCACGCAGCCCGGCGCCGCCCCCAACGTGGATCTGCGTCAGCTCGAACAGCGGCTGGCCCGGCTTGCGCGCCGCTGGGAGGACGAGCTCGGGCAGGCGCTCGCCGAACGCTTCGGCGAGGAGCGCGGCAAGGCGCTGCAGGAGCGCTACGCCAACGGTTTCGGCGCCGGATATCGCGACGAGTATTCGTCGCAGATCGCCGTCGAAGACATCGATCGGCTCGACAAGCTTGATGCAGACGACGATCTGGCGATGAGCCTGTACCAGCCGCCCGGGGCGCCGGCCGGGCAGCTTCGTTTCCGGCTCTACGGTGCCGGCGCACCGGCGCCGCTGTCGCGCAGCCTGCCGATTCTCGAACGCATGGGCGTGCAGGTGCTCGAGGAGCGGCCGTTCGAGATCCGCCGGGCCGATGGGCAATCGCTGTGGATCGGCGACTTCGGTCTGATCGCGGCGCTGGTCGACCGGATCGACGTAGCCAGCCTGCGCGAGCGCTTCGAGCAGACCTTTCTGCGTTGCTGGCGCGGCGACTGCGAGAGCGACGATTCCAACCGGCTCGTGATGCTCGCCGGGCTCGACTGGCGCGACGTGACGATGCTGCGTGCCTACGCTCGCTACATGAAGCAGGCGGCGTTCACTTTCAGCCAGGCCTACATCGAGCGCACGCTGGCCGCGCATCCGGCGACCGCGGCGGCGCTGGCCGCGCTGTTCCGGGCGCGCTTCGATCCGTCGGGCGACGAAGGGCGCGCCGAGCGCGAGGCTGCCGTCGGAGCGCAGATCGATTCGGCGCTCGAAACGGTGTCCAGCCTCGACGAGGACCGCATCCTGCGCCAGTACCTGGCGCTGATCCGGGCAACGCTGCGCACGAATTTCCATCGCGCTGGCGAGAACGGGCCGCGCGCCGGCTGCCTGTCGTTCAAGCTCGATCCGTCGGGCATTCCGCTGCTGCCCGAACCCCGGCCGATGTTCGAGATCTTCGTCTATTCGCCGCGCGTCGAAGGCGTGCACCTGCGCGGCGGCAAGGTCGCGCGCGGCGGCCTGCGCTGGTCCGACCGGATCGAGGATTACCGCACCGAGGTGCTCGGGCTGGTCAAGGCGCAGCAGGTCAAGAACGCGGTCATCGTGCCGGTCGGCTCGAAGGGCGGCTTCGTGCTCACGCGCCCGCCGGCATCGGGCGGACGCGACGCGCTGCTCACCGAGGCCGTCGCCTGCTACCAGACCTATCTGCGCGGATTGCTCGACCTGACCGACAACCTCGTCGACGGGAAGCTCGTGCCGCCGGAGCAGGTCGTGCGCCACGACGACGACGATCCCTATCTGGTCGTGGCCGCCGACAAGGGCACGGCAGCTTTCTCCGACATCGCCAACGGCGTGGCGGCCGAATACGGTTTCTGGCTCGGCGACGCCTTCGCTTCGGGCGGATCGGCGGGCTATGACCACAAGGCGATGGGGATCACCGCGCGCGGCGCCTGGGAGTCCGCCAAGCGGCATTTCCGCAGCCTGGGCCACGACATCCAGGCGCAGGATTTCACCGTGGTCGGCATCGGCGACATGTCGGGCGACGTGTTCGGCAACGGCATGCTGCTGTCGCGGCACATCCGGCTGCTGGCGGCCTTCGATCATCGCCACGTCTTCATCGACCCGGATCCCGACGCCAAGACCCGTTTCGCCGAGCGCGAGCGCCTGTTTCGGCTGCCGCGCTCGTCCTGGGCCGATTACGATCCGGCGCTGATCTCCGAGGGCGGCGGTATCTATCCGCGCTCGGCCAAGTCGATCGCGCTGTCGCCGCGGGCGCGTGCCGCGCTGGGCATCGAGCGCGAGTCGCTGAGCCCCACGGAGCTGATCGCCGCGGTGCTCAGGGCGCCGGTCGACCTGCTCTACAACGGCGGGATCGGGACTTGCGTGAAGGCCTCGACCGAGACGCAGGCCGAGGTCGGCGATCGCGCCAACGACGCAATCCGCGTCGACGCGACCGAGCTGCGCTGCAGGGTCGTCGTCGAAGGCGGCAACCTCGGTTTCACGCAGCGCGGCCGCATCGAGTACGCACTGGCCGGCGGGCTGATCAATACCGACGCGATCGACAACTCGGCCGGCGTCGATTGCTCGGACCACGAGGTCAACATCAAGATCCTGCTCGGGCAACTGGTCGCCGACGGCGAGCTGAACGGCGAGCAGCGCGACCGCCTGCTGGCCGAGATGACCGACGAGGTGGCCCGGCTCGTGCTGATCGACAACTACGCCCAGAACCAGGCGCCGGCTCGATCGGGAGATCGAGTATCTGCCCTCGGACAAGACACTGGAGGCGCGTCGCGAGGCGGGCATCGGTTTGTGCACGCCCGAGCTCGCGGTGCTGCTCGCCTACAACAAGATGGCACTCCACGACCAGGTGCTGGCCTCGGACCTGCCCGAGGATCCGTACGTCTCGAAGGCACTGGCGCGCTATTTTCCGTCGCAGCTCGTCGAGCGGTATCCGCGGCAGATGCAGAGCCATCGGCTGCGGCGCGAGATCGTCGCGACGCAGGTCGTCAACGGCATGGTGAACCGGGCCGGGCCGAGCTCGAGCTATCGGCTGCAGGAGGAAACCGGCGCTGCACCGGCCGACATCGTGCGCGCCTGGCTGGGGGCCTGCGCGATCTTCGGGCTCGACTCGCTGTGGGAAGCCAGCGAGGCGCTCGATCAGCAGGTCGAAGTCGAGGTCCAGAATGCGATCGCGCTGGCCGGCGCCCAGCTTGCCGGCCGCGGCGCGGTCTGGCTATTGCAGCATCGCGATACGCTGAGCGACCTCGACGCAACGATCGAGCGCTTTGCCTGCGGCGCGTCCGCGCTCGGCGAGGGTCTCGAACGCTGGCTTGCCGCGCACGAACGCCGAGCAGGCAGCAAGCCTGCAGGCGCGCGGCGTGCCGGAGGCGCTGGCACGTCGTGTCGCGCGGCTCGACGCGCAATTCTCGGCGCTCGACATCGTCGAGGTTGCCGAACAGAGCGGGCAGCGCATCGAGCCCGTCGCCGCCGTCTACTTCGGCGTCGGCGGCCGCCTCGATCTGGGGCGCCTGTCGGCGCAGATTGCCGCTCTCGTGGCCGACGGCCGATGGGCCACCCTGGCGCGCGTCGCGCTGCGCGACGACCTGACGCTGCTGGCTCGCGGGCTGGCGCAGTCGGTGCTGAGCGGCGCGGGGGCGACCGGCGAGGGCGGCGGCTGCGGAGGAGAGACCGAAGCGCTCATCGAAGCCTGGGAGGCGCGGCGCGAGTTCCAGCTCGCGCGCTACCGCCAGGTTCTCGCCGACCAGCGGCGCGCGGGCAGTCCGGACCTGGCGATGTTGTCGGTGACCTTGCGCGAGTTGCGGGCGCTCGTATGAACCGCAGGGATTGCGCGATGCGCTCCTGCACCAGCCGGGATTCGGCACGCTCTCGGCGAGACGGAGGCTCGCAACGGTTCAGCGCCCGTTCTTGCGGCTGAGCAGTGCCAGGAACTCGCGGCGCAGGTCGGGGTTGGTCAGGAACGCCCCGCGCATCACGCTGTTCGTCATGCTCGACTCGGCGTCCTTGACGCCGCGCCAGCGCATGCAGAAATGATCGGCTTCGATCACGATCGCCAGCCCTTCGGGCCGCACCTTCTCCTCGAGCGTGTCGGCGAGCTGGATGACGGCTTCTTCCTGGATCTGCGGCCGGTTCATGATCCACTCGGTCAGGCGAGCGTATTTCGACAGGCCGATCAGGTGCGAATCGGCGCGCGGCAAGATGCCGATCCAGGTCTTGCCGATGATCGGGCAGAGATGGTGCGAGCAGGCGCTGCGCAGCGTGATCGGCCCGACGATCAGCAGCTCGCTGAGCCGCTCGGCGTTCGGGAACTCGGTGATTGCCGGCATCTTCGCGTAGCGCCCGGCGAAGACTTCGCGCACGAACATCTTCGCCACGCGGTCGGCGGTCGCCGCGGTGTTGTGGTCGCCTTCGACGTCGATGACCAGGCTGCGCAGCACCTTCTGCATGTGCACGGCGATCTCGGCCTGCAGCTCGTCGAGTTCGCCGTCTTCGATGTAGTCGGCGATGTTGTCGTTGGCGTGATAGCGCTGTCCGGCCGCGAGCAGCCGCTGCCGGATGCGTTCGGAGGTCGGCGGCTCTGCCGGACGGGTGGCTGGCGGGGCGCTCTCGGGCGCTGTGTTGGCGGAACTCATGGGCAGGCTCTCGTGAGAGGGCGCCGCCGCGAAATCCGGGATTTCGCGGCGGCGCCCGGTCGATCCAGCCGGATTGTCGCCGATGACGCGTCCCTTCGCCTCGGAAAGGAATCGCCGCCTTGCGCCGACGGTGGTCCGGTCCGGCGAGAACCCGCGTCCGACCCGCGCTATCCTTGGCTGCAGACCAGATTGAAAACCTTCATCTACCGGAGACCTCGATGAGAGAAGCCGTCATCGTTTCGACCGCTCGTACGCCGATCGGCAAGGCCTACAAGGGTGCGTTCAACGCGACGCACGGCGCCACGCTCGGCGGCCACGTCGTGCGCGAAGCCATCGCCCGCGCCGGGGTTGCGCCCGATGAAGTCGAAGACGTGCTGATGGGCTGCGCGCGGCCCGAGGGCGCGACCGGCGGCAACATCGCCCGCCAGATCGCGCTGCGCGCCGGGCTGCCGGTGAGCGCGAGCGGCGTCACCGTCAACCGCTTCTGCAGCTCGGGCCTGCAGACGATTGCGATGGCTGCGCATCGCGTCATCGTCGACGGTTCGCCGGTGCTCGTGGCCGGCGGCCTCGACTCGGTCAGCCTGACGCTGAACGACCGGTCGAACCGCTTCATGACGCAGGACCCCTGGCTCGTCGAGAACATCCCGGCCGTCTACGACACGATGATCCAGACCGCCGAGACCGTCGCGAAGCGCTACGGGATCTCGCGCGAGCGCCAGGACGAATACGGGCTGCAGAGCCAGCAGCGCGTTGCCGCTGCCCAGCAGGCCGGCCGCTTCGAGAAGGAGCTGGCACCGCTGACGACGACGAAGCAGGTCACGCTCGAAGGCGGTGAGAAGGTCGACGAGGAAGTGCTGCTGACCGAAGACGAAGGGATCCGCGCGACGACGCTCGAGGGCCTGGCCAAGCTGAAGACCGTCGTCGAAGGCGGGTGCGTCACCGCCGGCAACGCGAGCCAGTTGTCCGACGGCGCATCGGCCTGCGTGGTCATGGACGCGAAGCTTGCCGAGAAGCGCAACATCGAACCGCTGGGCATCTTCCGCGGCTTCGCGGTCGCCGGCTGCGAGCCCGATGAGATGGGGATCGGTCCGGTGTTCGCGGTGCCGCGGCTGCTCGAGCGCACCGGCGTGAAGATGGACGACATCGGTCTGTGGGAGCTGAACGAAGCCTTCGCGGTTCAGGTGCTGTACTGCCGCGACAAGCTCGGCATTCCGAACGAGATCCTGAACGTCGACGGCGGCGCGATCGCCGTCGGCCATCCGTTCGGCATGTCCGGTTCGCGGCTCGCCGGACACGCGCTGATCGAAGGCAAGCGGCGGGGCGTCAAGTACGTCGTCGTGACGATGTGCGTGGGCGGGGGGATGGGGGCTGCGGGTTTGTTCGAGGTTTGCTGAGCCGCGATCGCCGCATCCGATCAAAGACCGGACCTGGCCAACCTGGCCAGGTCCGGTTAAAATAATCGATTCTTCCAGGTTATGGCACAGGGAGGGTCAGGCGATGCAGGTCAATATTCTCGAAGCGAAGAATCGATTGTCCGAACTCGTCCGCTCGGCACAGTGCGGGGAAGAAGTGATCATTGCCAATCGAGGTGTGCCGGTGGCGCGTCTCGTCGCCGTCGGCAGCTTGACTGCCGCCGGCGAATCCACTCCTCTGGAGGGCAGCATCGTGGAATGGCTCGAGCGCAATCCGCTGCCAGTCCATGTGCGGCGGAGTCACGAGGCGATCGAAGCAGACCTGCGCGAGGAGCGCGGCGCGTGGGATTGATCTATCTCGATACCTGCCTGTTGATCTACGCGTTCGAAGCCGACCCGGTATTCGGTTCTCGTGCGAGACAGGCGCTCGCACGCAAGCCAGCGAAGTGCTTCGCAATCTCCCCGCTGGTGAAATTCGAATGCCTGGTCGGGCCTATGCGCAGTGGCAATCTGGTACTGCAGCGCTATTACGAGGAAGGGCTTGCCGGATTCGTTCAGTTGCCGCTACCGGAGCCCGTGTTCCTCCTCGGCGCCCGCTTGCGCGCTCGCTTCGGCCTGCGCACTCCGGATGCGCTGCATCTTGCCGCAGCCCAGCACCATGGTTGCGACGCGCTGTGGACGAACGACGATCGCCTTTCGTCAGCGGCCCACGGGCTCGCGTCGAACGTGTTCGATTGATTTTGGAGCTTCCCTGAATGTCGCTCATCCTGGTGCGTCATGGCGAAACGGCGCTGAATGCCAGCCGGGTGATCCAGCCGATCGACACGCCGCTGAGCGAGCGCGGGCTTGCGCAGGCGGCTGCGGTGGGACGGCGGCTGTCCCGCGGCGAGCAGGGCGCCCGGCCGCGGGGCATCCTGAGCAGCGACCTGCCGAGAGCCCTGCAAACCGCGATGGCGATCGCATCGGCAACCGGCCTCGAGGTACGGACCACCGAATTGCTGCATGAGCGCAACTTCGGCGACTGGCGCGGGCGCGCCTACGACACGCTCGGCTTCGATCCGCTGGCGACCGACGACGCGCCGCCGGGCGGCGAATCGGCCGCGCAGTTCCGCGCGCGCGTCGCGCTCGCCTTCGACGCGATCCTGGCTGCGCATCGGGCG
>ENA-UOUJ01001446-UOUJ01001446.1-activated-sludge-metagenome-genome-assembly--contig:-NODE-1446-length-12486-cov-5.705736_pt1 | contig 12486 bp, 15 predicted proteins | sample MGYA00249839_ERZ747224 | MGnify/ENA primary metagenome ERZ747224 (study PRJEB28782, sample SAMN03220277) | activated sludge metagenome | biome: wastewater; feature: sewage sludge; material... | reverse complement strand
AGTCAGCGCAAGTTTTCCTGAGTTTCCGAAGAACTTTTTTTGGAGGTCGGCCATGGCACGTGGACCGAAGCCGGCCCCAGAGGCCGTGCGCGCGCAGAAGGCTGCGGTGCGGAGCAAGCGGGAGAAGCCCGCCGCCGCCGCTGCGTCCCAGGCGCCGGCGCAGGCCGCGAAGGGCAAGGCCCCGTCCTGGCTGAAAGACGACGGCCTGAAAATCTGGAACGACCTGGGCCCGAAGCTGCGCGCGGCGCGGCTGCTGTCTGTGACGGATGAGGCGGCCTTCGGCCGGTACTGCCGGAACTTCGGCGACTGGCTGAAGCTGCGCCGCGCGCTGGACAAGCGCGGGTTCAGCTATGACGCGGACACGACCCACGGCGGGAAGCTGCGGCGCGCGGACCCGGACTTCCTGATCGCCGACCGGCTGGAGCGCCAGCTGCTGGCGATGGAGGATCGGTTCGGACTGAACCCGGCCGAGCGTCAGCGGATCATCGCCGCCCGCGCCCAGGTGCCGGCCGGTGACCTGTTCGACGGCGAACCCGGTTCGCGTCCGGCTGACCCGGCGACAACGCCCGCCGAGGCCGCCGCGCCCATCGATTCGCCCACGGGCTTTCTGAACTGATCGCATGGTCGTCAGACAGGCGACACGCCCGCCGGTGCGACCGGCGGCGCTGGAGCGGTATCCGAACGCGGCCTGGGACGCCGAGGCCGGCGTCTGGCGCGACGGGGCGTTCTGGTATGACGTCAAGGCCGCCGACGCGGCCGTGCGGTTCTTCGCGACGAAGCTGCGGCTGACCGAGGGCGAATGGGCGGGCAAGCCCTTCATCCTGGAAGACTGGCAGGAGCACGATATCGTCCGGCCGCTGTTCGGCTGGAAGCGGGCGGACGGGACGCGGCGTTATCGCCGGGCCTACATCTGGGTGGCGCGCAAGAACGGCAAGACGGAACTGGCCGCCGGCCTGGCCCTGCTGATGCTGCTGGGCGATGGGGAGATGGGCGGCCAGGTCTTTTCGATCGCCGCCGAGAAGGATCAGGCGTCGATCGTCTTCAACAAGGCGACGTCGATGGTCGGCTATTCGCCCGACCTGTCGGATCTGATCGATCCGCTGAAGTCGGCGATCTACTGTCAGCGGCTGAACGCGTCGTTCCGGCCGCTGTCCGGCAAGCCCAAGGGCAAGCACGGATTGAACATGAGCGGGCTAGTGGGCGACGAGGTCCACGAGTGGCCGAACGGCGACCTCTACACCTTCGTGCATGACAGCGCGGGGGCGCGCCGCCAGCCGCTGGAGGTGATGATCTCGACGGCGGGGACCAAGGGGTCCCACGGCGAAGAAGTCTGGGAGGAATGCCAGGCGATCCTGTCGGGTGACATCGACGACCCGTCGACCCTGGTGGTCGTCTATGCGCCGGACCCGGACGACGACTGGACGACCGAAGAGACCTGGCGAAAGGCCAATCCGAACTTTGGCCGATCGGTGAAGGTCGAGACCTTCATGGAGGACTTCCGCCGGGCCCAGCAGGTCCCGCGTCTGGAGAACGACTTCAAGCGCTACCGGCTGAACATGTGGGCCGACCAGGCGGTGCGCTGGCTGCCCATCGACGCGGTGGATGACGAGGGCCGCCGGTTCGGCTGGGACCACTGCGCCGGGCCGATCGACTGGAAGGCGCTGGAGGAAAGGCTTCGGTTCAAGCGCTGCTTCGGCGGGCTGGACCTGTCGTCCATCAATGACCTGACCGCGCTGATCTGGTGGTTCCCGGTCCAGGAGGGGCTGGAGACGCCCGCCGTCCTGGCGCGGTTCTGGAAGCCCCGGGCCTTCCTGAAAGAACACGGGAAGCGGGACAAGCTGAACTACGCCCGCTGGGCCGAGCAGGGCGCCCTGTTCGTGACCGAAGGCAATGTCGTCGATTACGAGGCGGTGCGCCGCCAGATCTATGCGGACGCCGAGCGGTTCAAGATCGCGTTCCAGGGCGCGGTCAAGCGCGACTCGGACGAAGGCGGCCTGGCCATCGACCGGTGGAACGCCACCGAGACGGCGACCACGCTGAATCAGGAAGGCATCCCCGTGGTCCTGTTCGGCCAGGGGTTCGCCAGCCTGTCGGCGCCGTCGAAGGAACTGGAGCGGCTGGTCCTGGCCAACGGTTTTCATCACGGCGGCCATCCGGTGCTGCGCCAGCACGCCAAGGTCGTGGCCGTGGAGACGGACGCCGCCGGCAACATCAAGCCGTCGAAACAGCATTCGACGCAGCGCATCGACGGCGTCGCCGGCTTCGTGTCGGCGCTGGGGATCGCCGCGAAGGACGCGGGTCCGACCGTGTCGGTTTACGCGTCGCGCGGCGCGCTGGTTTTGTAGGAGGTGCGGATGGGGTTCTGGTCGCGCCTCTTGAATGGGGCAGGTGATGGCCGGCCGGCGCCGCGCGCCTCAGTCGGAGGAGATGGCGGGGTCGTCATCCAGACGCCTGAGGACTTGGAACAGGCCCTGCGGGGCGGGCTTTCCGGCGCGGGCGTGGCGGTGACCGCGACGACGGCGCTGCGGGTCGGGGCGGTCTATGCCTGCGTTCGCATCATCTGCGGCGGGGTGGCTAACCTGCCCCTGCACGTGAAGCGCCGTGTGGACGCCCGGATGCGCGAGGACGCTTCGGATCACGCCCTTTGGTCGGTGCTGCGGCGCAAGCCGAACGCCTGGCAGACGCCCAGCCTGTTCCGCCGGCAGATGCAGGCCTGCCTGCTGTTGCGCGGGAACGCCTATGCCCAGGTGGTCAGGTCCATGGGTCGGGTCGTCGCGCTGAACCCGTTGCACCCTGACCGGATGGAGGTGACGCAGAACGACGATCTGACCCTGCGTTACACCTACACCCGGAAAGACGGCGGCCGGGTGCAACTGGCGCAGGAGGATGTGTTCCACCTGGTCGGGATGACGCTGGACGGGATCAAAGGCGTCTCGGTCATCAGCTACGCCCGCGAGACCATCGGCCTGGCGCTGGCGCAGGAACATCACGGCGCCACCACGTTCAAGAACGGGGCCCGGCCATCGGGTTCGATAACCCATAAGGGCAAGCTGGGGCCCGAGGGTGTGACGAACCTTCGCGATAGCCTGGATGCGTTCAGGGCGGGCGGTGAGAACGAGGGCAAGTTCCTGATCCTCGAAGAGGACATGACGGTCAACGCGCTCTCGATGACGGCCGAGGACGCCCAGTGGATCGAGAGCCGGAAGTTCAGCCGCGCGGACATCGCCATGTTCTTCGGTGTTCCGCCGCACATGATCGGCGACACCGAGAAGTCGACCAGCTGGGGAACCGGCATTGAGCAGCAGTCCATCGGGTTCGTGACCTGGACGATGGAGGATCACCTGACCGCCTGGGAGGAGGGCATCAACCTTCGCCTGGTCGGCGACGATGAACCGGACATCTACGCCCGCTTCAACCGGGCCGCCCTGGTTCGCGGCGACCTGAAGGCGCGATGGCAGGCCTATCAGATTGGGCGGCAGATGGAGGTCCTGAGCGCGAACGACGTGCGCGCCCTGGAAGACATGAACCCGGTGGATGGCGGCGACACCTACCGGAACCCGGCCATCAATGTGACGGAGACGATTGGCGATGAGCCTGAGAAAGCTTCCTGAAGCCAAGGCGTTTCAGCGCCCGGCGAACTTCCAGTGGGACGCGCCGTCCGACGTTCTGGCCAAATGGGCGGACCAGCCCCTGGCGGCCGAGGCGGACGATGACGCCACCATCAGCATCTATGACGTGATCGGCGAAGACTGGTGGACCGGCGGCGGGTTCACGGCCTCGCGCTGCGCCGCCGCCCTGCGCCGGATCGGCGCGAAGGACGTGACGGTCAAGATCAATAGCCCCGGCGGCGACATGTTCGAGGGCATCGCGATCTACAACCTGCTGCGCGAGCATCCGGCGAAGGTGACCGTGGTGGTCATGGGCTGGGCCGCGTCGGCGGCGTCGATCCTGGCCATGGCTGCGGACGAGATCCGCATGGGGCTGGGCACCTTCATGATGGTGCACAACGCCTGGGGCGTGATCGTCGGCAACCGTCACGACATGACCGAGGGCGCCAAGCTGTTTGAAGGTTTCGACAGCGCCATCGTGGACATCTATGCGGCCCGCACCGGCATGAAGCGCGCGGACATCGAAACGCTGATGGACGCCGAGACCTTCATGGGGCCGAGCGAGGCCGTGAAGAACGGCTTCGCCGACGCCGTGGACGACGGCGCGAAATCGGAGCCCGCGTCGAATGCGGCGCCCGACCGGGCCGTCATGGCGCGCCGGCGCACCGAAGCCGCCCTGGCCCGAGCGGGCGTGACCCGCGCGGAGCGCCAGTCGCTGTTGACCGAGATTTCCGCGACCCCGCGTGATGCAAGTCGCACCCACCAGGCCGAGCGCGATGCAGGCCGTTTCGCCGCTGAGGTTCAGCGGCTCGTTTCTGCCCATCAGGCCTAGGAGGGCCTCATCCCATGAATACGACCACCCAAACCCGCCTGCGCGGGCTCGTTTCCGTGCGCGCCGAGGCGCCCACCGATCCGGCCGCCGCTGTCGCCGCCCTGAACACGGCCTGGGCCACGTTCAAGGCCGAGAACGACAAGGAGATGGCCGACCTGAAGAAGGGTCTGGCGGATGTCGTCCAGGCCGAGAAGGTCGACCGCATCAACGCCGACATCACCCAGCTGACCAAGGCCATCGACGACCTGAACAAACAGGCCGCCGCCGGCAAGATCGGCGCGGGCGGCGTGGATGACCCGGACAAGGCCGAACACGCCAAGGCGTTCGAGCAGCTGTTCCGGAAGGGCGTGGACAACGGCATCCGCGACCTGGAGGTCAAGGCCAAGCTGCGGACCACGTCGGACGAGGACGGGGGCTATCTGGTCCCCGAAGAAACCGAAGCCGGCATCGACCGCGTGCTGGGTTCGGTGTCGGCGATCCGTTCGCTGGCCACCGTGCGTTCGATCGGCACCAGCACCTACAAGAAGCTGGTCGGGTTCGGCGGCGCCACGTCGGGCTGGGTCGGCGAAGAGGAAGGCCGTCCCGAAACCGCCACGCCGAAGCTGCGCGAGATCGCGGTGAACACCAAGGAGCTTTACGCCAATCCCGCCATCACCCAGACGTCGCTGGACGACTCGCGCATCGACATTTCGGCCTGGCTGGCGGACGAGGTCAGCATCGAGTTCGCCGAGCAGGAAGGCGAGGCTTTCGCCACCGGCGACGGCGTCAAGCGTCCCAAGGGCATCTTCGCCTATGACACGGTCGCGGCCACCGGATATGACGCCGGTCGCGACTGGGGCAAGCTGGGCTTCCTGGTCTCGGGCAAGGCCGCCGGTTTCGCGGACACCGCCCCGGCGGACGCCCTGATCGACCTGTACTACAGCCTGAAGGGCGGATACCGGAACGGTGCGGCCTGGCTGATGAACGACGCCACCATGGGCGCCGTTCGGAAGATGAAGGATGGCCAGGGCAACTATCTGTGGGCCGCGCCCTCGGCGGCCGCCGAGGTGCCGACCATCCTTCAGAAGCCGGTCCACACCGATGACAATGTGGCCGGCATCGGCGCGGGCGCGTTCCCCATCGCCTTCGGCAACTTCGGGCGGGGCTACCTGATCGCCGACCGGACCGGGGTGCGCATCCTGCGCGACCCCTACACCAACAAGCCGAACGTGCATTTCTACACCACCAAGCGCGTCGGCGGCGCCGTGGTGAATTTCGAAGCGATCAAGCTGCTGAAGATCGCGGCGTCCTGAGCCTGACGGCGGCGGCGAACCCGGTTCGCCCCGCCACCCCCTTTCCGACATCTGAACAGGAGCACGGTCCATGAAAGACCTGCATCATCACCTGAGCCCGGCCGTGGCCATCGCCCCGGCCGTGGCCGCCGCCACCGCCACCTCGGCGGCCATCGACCTTGCTGGTTTCAACTCGGCCGAACTGATCGTCCAGACCGGCGCGATCGCCGGCGACGGCGCCTTTTCGGTGAAGCTGCAACACAGCGACACGACCACGGGCGGCGACTTTGTCGATGTGCCCGCCAGCGGCGTGCTGGGGTCCACCCCGGCGACTCTGGCGGCCGACAGTGTCTATCGCCTGGGCTATGTCGGCGGCACGGCTGGGCCGAAGCGCTATGTGCGCGTCGTGGCCACCAAGGCCAGCGGCACGAGCATCGGCCTGTCGGCTGTCATCGTGCGGGGCGATCCGCACCTGACCCCGGCCGACTGAGGCCCATCATGACGGATGTGATCGATCCGCCGGCGGACGAGCCGACGCCGGAAACGCCCCTGGTGTCCCTGGCCCAGGCGAAGGCCCATCTGCGGGTCGATCACAACGATGATGACGTGCTGATCCAGGCCTATGTGGACGCCGCGTTCGGCGCCGCCCTGGATTACTGCAATCGGGCCGAACTTCCCGAGGGGCCGCGTGTGTCGGCCGTGTGGTTCGCGGCCGTGCTGTTGATGGTGGGCGACCTCTACGCCTTTCGCGAGACGGCCCAGGTAGGGTCGGTGTCGAGCGAGATCGCGATGCATCCCAGCGCCCGCGCCCTGCTGGACCCCTATCGGATGTTGAGGGTGTGAGGAGATGACGATGCGCGTGCGCTTCACCGAAGATTACGACTACACCCCGACCGAGGAACCGCGCGTCCAGATCGCGTTCAGGGCGCACGGCGGGCCGGAAGGCGACGGGGTCTATACCGTCCGCCGGGAGTGCGGCGTAGCGGCCGTGGCGGCCGGCAAGGCCGTCGAGGTGGCGCCGGACCCGCTCGACCACGATGGCGACGGTCGCAAGGGCGGCTCCCGGCCGAAGGCTAAGAAGACCGATGCCGAAGCCTAAGGGCGCGGGTGATCTGCGCCAGCGGGTTCGGTTCGAGCGGCGCGGCGCCGGGACCGATGCGGACGGCAACGCCGTCGCGGCCTGGACCGACTTGGGGATCAGCCGGGCGTGCGCGCTGGCGCCCACGCGCGGCGGCGAAGAGGTTCAGGCCGGCCGGATCGCCGGCCGGGCGTCGTGGGACTGCTGGGTCCGATCGGACAGCGGGACGCGGACGATCCAGCCCGGCGACCGGGCGGTGAACACGCGCACGGGCGAGACCTTCAACATCGCCTTTGTCGGCGACATGGACGGCGGCCGGACCTGGTTGCTGATCCAGATGACCTCGGGAGGCGTGGATGGCTAGCCGGGGTCTGGAAGGCGTCGAGCGCCTGATGCGCAAGATCGAGCGGATGCCGGCGTCGGTCCGCAAGGCGGCCGGGCAGGAGGCGTTCCTTCAGGCCGAGGCCATGGCCGCCGAGATGCGCGCCATCGCCCCGCGCGACGATGACCCGGCCAACGGCGAACAGGTCCGCGACCACATCTATGTGGAAGAGGGCCGCCTGGGCGACATGAGCTATGTGGTCATCTCGGACGCCAAGGACGCCAAGGGCCGGCCGAAGGCGGTCCCGGTCGAACTGGGCCACCGGGCGGCGGACGGGAAGCACGTTCCGCCCCAGCCGTCATTCTGGCCCGTGGTGCGGGCCCGGCGGAAGAAGGCCGCCAGCCGCATCAAGTCGGCGATGACGCGGGCGATCCGGCGCGAGGCGCAGTCGTGAAGGACCCGCAGGTCGATCTTCAGCCCGCGCTGGTCGCGGCGGCGCGCGCGTCAGCCGCTGTGGGCGCGGTGATCGGCACGGGCGAGGCCTGCCGGTTCTATGACCGGGCACCGGCGAACCCGACCTATCCCATGGCCACCTTGGGGCCGATGCAGACCGTGCCGGACTACACCGGGTGCGGGGCCCTGCCCGAGGTGTTCGTGCAGATCGACTGCTGGTCCACGGCCGTGGGGTTCCGGGAGGCGCGGACGCTGGCCCGCGCCCTGGCCCAGGCCCTGGACGCGGCGTTGACGGTCACCGGCTGGACCGTGGCGATCCACGCTGTCCAGTCGATCGACACGCGCCGAGAGGCCGACAACCTGACCAGCCGGGCGATCCTGCGCCTGCGCTACGTGCTGCGCCCCGCAGCCTGACCGATCCCGCCTTGAGCGGTTTCCCCGCCCGGTGACGGGCTTCCTACCTGAAGGAGCATCCGCCATGACGGATACCTATGTTGACGTCGTCTCGGGTGAGGAAATCCTCATCCAGATCGGCAACGGCGCGGACCCCGAGGTCTGGGCCCACGACTGCTTGATCAACGGCGCGCGCAGCCTGAGCCTTACGGCCTCCACTCGTGACCAGACGCTGCCGAACTGCACCGACCCGTCCAAGCCGGACAAGACGGTGCGGGATGTGGATGCTCTTGACAGCCAGATCACCGGCGAAGGCAAAGTCCACGGCAGTTCCATGTTGGCGTGGATGCAGCGCGTCGGGAAGATCATTCCTATCCGCGTTCGCAAGGCGGGTGTCTGGCGTGTCGCCGGGCCCTACATCCTGACGCAGTTCGACTTGACTGGCACGCCCCGTGAATTCGCTACAGCGAGCGTCACCCTGGTGCAGGCGGACCAGCCCACGATCGACGCGGACGCCGGCTGATCATGAGCGCGAACGCCACGATCACCGCGCCGTTCGGGGACGGCCGCCACGAATTCCGCCTCGGCATCGCACAGCTGGAGGAGCATGACCGGCTGTGCGACGCCGGGCCCGAGTTCGTGATGCACGCCATCCTGAACGGGTCGTGGCGAACGCCCTATATCCGCGAGACGATCCGGCTGGGCCTGGTCGGCGGCGGGACCGACCCCATGACCGCGCTGGTCCTGACCGACGCCTATGCGGGGCCGGGGCAGTTGATGGGGCTGAAGTCCCTGGCGGTGAACATCCTGGGCGCCGCCCTGGTGGGCCCGGCCGGAGAAACCGAGGGCGACCCCTCGGGGGAGCCGAAGGGGGAGACCGACCCCTCCCCCGAGGACGACTGAGGTTCGGGCGCATCTATGAGGCCGGCGGCCAGATGGGCATGACGCCGGCCGAGGTCGGGGCCTGTTCGCTTTGGGCCTTCGGCCGGGCCTGCAAGGGCTTCGCCAAGTTCCACGGCGCCGAGGATAAGGGCGGCGCGCCTTCCGATGAGGCGTTCCACCGGGCGGTGGCGGCGGCGCGGCAGGCGGATTTGCAGGGACGCGGTTCAGCGGGTTAGCGTCGTCCTGGGCTGAGGGAGACGGGACGATGCGAACCGGGTTCGTGTTGGCGACGGCGCTGCTGGTGGCCGGGTGTCAGTGGATACCTGGGACGGAGGCGCACCAGATCCGCGAGGCGGAGGGCGTTGTGTCGCGAGAACTGCGCGATCCCACGTCAGCGCAGTTTCGGAATGTGCGTGTTGTCGATCAGGTCAATGGTTCGCGGGCCTTCTGTGGTGAGGTGAACGGCAAAAACGCCTACGGCGGCTACGTGGGCTTTGAGCCGTTCGTTTACGGCGCGGGGCGGGTCCATATCGGGCAGGATGATGTAGACGCCATCCGGGCTCACACCCATCATTGTGTAAGACAGGGCCGGACCGAAGCCGAGTTCGATGCACATATTGCGGAGATCGAAGCTCGCACGGCGCGGATTCGGGAAAGCCTGAAGGGCTGACCCCACCCAGCCGTGCGGGAGCCAAGCTCCCACTGCCGTCACGCCGATTCATTACATGGACGCAGCCCGCCTTGGCGGGCCTTTTGTTGTGAGGCTGCATGTCCGACTCGATTGAGCGTCTCCTGGTCCGCGTTGAGGCCAACGCCGAGCATTTCGAGCGTCAGATGAAACGCGTGAACCGTGCGCTCTACGGCTCACAGACACAGACACGCCGCACCATGGCCGCCATGCAGCGGGACACCGAGCGAGCGGCGTCGCGGATGTTCAAGCCGATAGGCGAGAATTTTCGCCGTGAGGTGGCCGGCCTGACCGGCGTTCTGGCCGGACTGTTCACGGCGCAGCAGATCGGCCGCATGGCGGACAGCTGGACCGACCTGTCTTCGCGGGTGCGGTTGGCGATCGACGACGGTGAGGACGTGGCCGCCGTCATGGATCGAATCGCGACCATGGCGCGGCGGACCTATTCCAGTCTTGAGCAGACGGCGGAAGGTTACCTGCTGAACGCCACTGCGTTGAGGGAACTGGGCTATTCGACCCAACAATCGCTGAACTTCGTGGAGTCCCTGAACAACGCGCTGGTCGTTTCCGGGGCCAAGGGGCAGCGGGCCGAGTCGGTGATGACGGCCCTGTCGAAGGCGATGGCCCTCGGCACCCTTCAGGGCGACAACCTGAACACCGTCATGGCGTCTGGCGGGCGCGTCGCGGAAGTGCTGGCGGCCCATCTCGGCGTGGCGCGCAACGACCTGTATCGACTGGGTAAGGAGGGCGCGATCACCACGGCGGCGATGATCGGCGCGTTGACCGGATCGATGATGAAGCTGCGCGCGGAGGCCGAGTCCATGCCCGCGACCCTGTCTGACGCCGTCCAGGTTCTGAACAACGAGTTGGGGCGGCTGATCGGTCAACAGGATCAGAGCCTGAGCGCGACCCAGCGACTGGCCAAAGCCATCGAACTGCTGGCGGACAACCTTGATGTGGTCGCAGTCGCCGGGGGCGTCGCGATCACGATCGTCGGAACCCGCCTGGTGGTGGCGCAGGGAGCAGCGGCGGTCTCTGCCCTGGCGCACGCCCATGCTCAAATCACCCTGCTGGCGGCGCTAGCGGGAACCACCCGTGGCGCGCTGGCCGCCAGCGTGGCCATGCACGGCCTGGGTCGTTCGGCGCTGTTCTTCGTCGCCCATCCCATTGGCATCGCACTTCTGGCCGTGGCGGCGGCGATGGCGTTGGTGGCGGCGAACGCGGAAAAGGCGACCCCGGCGACCCGGACGCTGGGGACTGCGACTGACGACCTGACCCAGGCGACCCAGGCGTATGAAATGGCGACCCTTGCGGCGGCGACCGCCAGCGGCGAAGGCAAGAAGGCGGCGCTGGAGGAGGCCAGAGCCCTGCGAGTGGCGCAGGTCGAAAAGCGCCGCGCGGCTGAGGACAGCCTGAAGCTGGCCCGTGCGTTGTTAGCCCAAGCCCAAGCTCAGCTGACCGCCAACACGGCGGCACTGAACGCGCCGGAGAACCAGGACGCCCGAACGCGTGGCGGTCTTTCGCAAGTTCAGTCCGGACTCCGAAACCGTGTAGACCCCCTGGTCGCTGCGATCGCGGCCACTGAGAAAGCGATCACCGACGCGGACGCCGCCATCGCGCGGATCGACCGGGGCCTTGCTGCGGGCGGTGGAGCGGGTGGTGTGGGCGGCGACGGAGAGGCGCCGCGTGCGGCGGCCGATCGACAAACCGATCTGCGCGCTGAGCTGGAGTTGGAGGAGGCGCTGGCGGCGGCGCGCGCGACGGGCAACGACGCCACGATCCGGGCCGAAGAGGAACGTCAGCGGCTGATTCAACTGACGCAGCGGTATCAGGCCGCCGGATATACCGACGCCGCGCAGCGAGCCTTGGCCCTGCTGGCCCTGGAAAACCAGGCTGTCCAGCTGACTGAAGACCGCGAGCGGATCGAGGAAGAGATCGATCTGATCCTTGAGGGTCGTCGCCGTCAGATGGAGCGCGAGGACCGGCTGCTCCAACTTCAGAACGATCAGTTGCTGGACCGCCTGGGGGTCGAGGGCGAGATCGCGCGGCTGACGGGTGATCCCCGCCGCATCGCGAGGGCGGAACGCGAACTGTGGATCGAGGAGCGGATCAACGAACTGCGCCGACTTCGCCCGGGGCTGAGTCGCGACGAGGCGCGGAATGTCGCATCGACCGAAGCGGACACGTTCGACGCAGCCGCCTTCGAGGGGTCGGCCCGAGACGTGTTCCGGCGTGCTGTCCGGGATGGGGTGCGCGGGGCCCTGGAGGGGGACCTGTCGGGTGCGGCGTCCGCATTCGCCGGCCAGTTGGCGGACCGGGCCATTGACCAGATTTCCGAACTGGCTTTCGACGCCCTGTTCGGCGGCGTTGACGCGGTGGCCGAAGGCGCGGCCCAGGGGTCGGCCATGGCGGCGACGGCGGGTCCGGCGATCGCGGCGGCGGGCGTGACGGCCGGGGCGTCCATGGCGGCGGCGATCACCACGGCCGGTGCGGCGGCGGGCGCGGCGATGGCGGCGGCGATCACGGCGGCCAATGCGACGTCCATGTTCCGCATCCCCGGTTTCGACGCCGGGGGATACACGGGGCCCGGCGGCGTGAAGCAGCCGGCCGGCGTGGTGCACAAGGGCGAGGTGGTCTGGTCCCAGGCGGACGTGCGACGCGTCGGCGGCCCGGCGGCGGCCGAGGCGATCCGCAGGGGCGGCCTGCCCGGATATGACCGGGGCGGATACGTCAGCGTGATCCCGGCCCTGAACCGTGCGGTGGCCAGCGTCGGTCGCGTCCAGGGCGGCGGCGGCGCGACGGGTTCGCCCATCGTGTTCGATCTGCGCCATGCGGTGATGACCGAAGACTTGCTGGCGCAGATGAACGCCCTGGCGGCCCAGGCCCAAGCCGGGGCGGTGGGTCGGGTGGCGGCGGCGTCGGCCCAACGTCAGCGCCGGGCGCAGTTCCAGACGAGGCG
>ENA-UOUJ01001445-UOUJ01001445.1-activated-sludge-metagenome-genome-assembly--contig:-NODE-1445-length-12497-cov-3.465359_pt1 | contig 12497 bp, 8 predicted proteins | sample MGYA00249839_ERZ747224 | MGnify/ENA primary metagenome ERZ747224 (study PRJEB28782, sample SAMN03220277) | activated sludge metagenome | biome: wastewater; feature: sewage sludge; material... | reverse complement strand
GGTATGGAATAGAGCAAAATCTTCAGATCAGAAAAGCATCCGGTGAGCTGTCGGAAAACGGAGAATTGAACGTAAAGATCAATACACATTATACCGCAGTACAGCAGGATTACCTGCATGGCATGATCCACCAGTTGTCGAAAGATAAGCAGTTGGAATATCTTAAAAAAAACATAGACCTGCCACACTATGACGTTGAAAAATTTGAGTACAAAGAAAGTAAAGCTGCAATCCCCGCAATAGACGAGCATCTCGAATTGAAAGCTTTGAACTATGCGTCTGTTACCGGCAAGCGGTTATTCATTACGCCCAATATTATAACCCGCTCGTCGGTGAAGCTCAAATCAGATGATAAAAGAAAATACCCTGTTTCACTGAATTTTGAATACCGGGATATTGACACCGCTGTTATCGAGATCCCGGCAGGTTATACAGTAGAGAACATGCCCGCTCCGGTAAAAATAGAAAGCAAATTTGGAAGGTACAGCGCTTCCGTGGATGTTACAACCGATAAGATCATTTATTACCGGAGCATTGAAAAGTTCAGCGGTCAGTTCCCTCCATCTGATTATAACGAGTTAGTGAAATTTTATGACCAATTGTACAAAGCCGACAGGAGCAGGGTAGTGCTGGTAAAGAAGGAAGGGTAGGAGCCGATAAGAGAAACACATACCATTGCCTACCTGAATGCGTCGGTTCCGGATCGCCGCCGGATCGCAGGTAAGCGATCAGGCTTCTCAATTCGTCGGCATTGAGTGCATTGACCAGCCCCGGCGGCATTTGTGAAACCGGTACGGGTTCGATAGATATTACCCGGCTACTCTTTTTCGCTTAATTTTTAAAGCGCTTTTTCGAAAAAAACACCTCCTAATGCAGCATTAGGTCCGCGAACATGGTTGATCCGTATCCGCACCGGACGTTCGACTTTAAAGCGGATCAGCTTACCGGTCTCTAAATGATCCACTATTTGAACCGGTGCAAGTATTTCAAATGTTTCTGCATCAAAAACTTCAAAGGCACACCTTCTGCCTTTTTGGTCGGGATCAATGAAATACAGGCTTATCTGGTAATCGACGCCTTTTTTGCTGTAAACGTCAATAGGAAAGGTTTGCAATGTAGGAATGGGGTCACGGGTTATAAAAGCCCGTTGTAATGCCCTGGGCGCTGATGAAACATCAGGCTGTATATCCCAAACCTCATAGCCAGCTCTTTTGATAACAACTGAGTCTATGTAATCCGGTTTTTTGAGATCATGTTTTGCTTTACTCAAACCCGGCTTCAGCCATCCGTCTCCGGCAGGTATATAATCACCGGCACCAAGTGTTTGTGTTTCGAAAGATTGAATAGCGTAGCATAGGGGAGATGGTTTATCTTTTACTTCCGGAAGAGATTCTCCATATTCTATTCTGATCGTATGTTTACCAGACTTCAGGTTTTTCAGAGAGATAAAATATTCATTTTCATCAACGAATTGCAAATTCCTGTTATTCAGCATGATCCTTTTAATTATTTTTCCGGCTTTTGGTATATATACCTCACTTGCTTCAGTACCGGACGGAACGATTATTTCAAAGCTTCCCTTCAGCGTATTCATAGAAAGGCTGATCTTGCCGTAGGGGGTAGGAACATCACCCGATATTTGTGTTAAATCCTCTGTTGCCCATGGTGCAACACGAAACTTTTTGAAGCCCGGTTCCAGGCTTTTTATACCAAGTATTTCTTCGGAAATCCATCGTACCACGCCGGCTCCCCATGGATGCGCTAAACTCGTATATCCACATTGATTATTAACAGGAGCGCTATTGGGCTTTAACACATCGTTCCAGGAAGGTCTGAAAACCTCAAAAAAGGTTGTGCCTCCATAATTGATTTGTCCTCCCCACTGGTCTTTCACTGTGGTTATGGCTTCCGCTAATTTTCCTGAGAGAGCCATCGCCTGTATGATGAAATATTGGTTAAAGGGGGAGTAAGACAATCGTTGATTGCGATCCCTGAAACGGTCATTTAGTATATCAAGAACATTGGGAGAGCGGTTTACCCCGGCATTAACAGCCTCTGCGAGAGCATGCAAACCCAGCTTTTTCAGTGTTATTGTATCTTCTTCAAGTTGTCGTTGCTTTTTCTGTGCATATGCTTCAAACTGCAATGCCATTTCATGATCTCCTGTTGAACGGACGGCAGATGCAAATTTTTTCCAGGCGTTGATACAGAGCCAGCGATATGCTTGCTGTGATTCCTCAATATCAGGATGTTCAAACCCGGCTCCGAGACGTTCATCCCAGCCCATAAATCTCAATCGGGGGAGATCGTTGAAATGCTCAAAAGCCTGCTGTAGTTTTCGTTGGGCATTGCCGATCTGAGATCTGAAAAAGATGCTATCTCCTGTATATTGATAGTAATCAACCAAGCCCAATACCCAGTATATCGGATAAGAAGCGATGCCATTATCCTGCAAAGAGGTAAACAAAATATTCTTACGTACAAAATCAAAATTTCCAAAGGCAGCCAGTGAGGCAGCCTGCGAAGGATATGCATCTCCTGTCCATGAGTGCCGGTCGCTTCGCTCCATAAGGATCGCGCCAAAATAGTCCTGCAGTAAGTTCAACTTTACAGTATACGCTCCGGTATACCAGATGCGATTAAGCATTGTGTCATTACAATAAAATCTACCCAAATAATTGGTAGGTTTTATCTGGCAAACCAGCCTGAAATTTTTTAGTTGCCAGGTTTTTTCAAAGCTGTTAACATGTAGCCAGGCAAAACGAACACCTTCATATAAAAGATTGTTAAGTTCAAGGCGGTAAGTGTTGCCGTATCGCGCAGGTTTAAGCGTTTTTACAGGGTGTTGGGAGCCTTCATTAAATACAGCCGGTTCGGTGTATTCACTGATACTTACGGCTACATCTCCGGATAAATTGTCCGATTCAAATTCTATCCAACCGGCACTTACCACACCAAAATCAAAAAAAACATCTCCTTTACCACGTACGGTTATAGTAGTTCCTTCTATAGTAAATGCTGCAGAAGGAGTAGCCTGTTGTTGCCCCGGAAACAGTTCGTATATCTGCAAGCTATCGTTCGCATGGGTTTGAGACCACCGGTAATCAACCAACGGATCGGGCGAATTTTGATGAGTTGGCTGCTGAAAGCTGCCACCATTTAGCTTTTGATAGGGTTCAACAACCTGCGCGCTAACGGCCGGCAGGTATAACGCGCCGATCAGCCATGCCACATTTGCCCGTACTGCTATAGAGAACCTACCTGGTAATTTCAGTCTCATCGCTTTTGTTTTTAACAGGACTGTTTTCATTAACGATCCTGATCACTGCATTTTTTTTGAATGGTTCGTTAAGGGTAAGCGCTCCCTCTTTTCCCGATACCATTCTCCTTTTGGAGTTTCCCGTGTATACGCTAAAATTGGAAAGTGGCGGCAGACCCTTTAATATGATGTGGTATTTATCAGCATCTTTTAGTGTAAAAACAATATTTGCCTTATCCCATTGTGTTACGTTAACTGAAAGAGCATTGTTATTGTTTCGTTGTATAAACAGGGAAGTGGTATCCTGGTCGCCAGGGAAAAAGGTCAGCCCATCGCTTATATCGCTTATGCCAAAGCTTTGCTTTGAGCTAATGTTGTAATAACCATCCGACAGAATATATTTGTCATGGTACAACTGAATATCGTAGTGTTTATTTCTCAATGAGTAGGTAAACTTTGTTCCATTGAGTTCCTGGGTGAGGTTGGGAACAACTACCAGCCTGTTCCAACGGGGTTGAATGCCGTAGATGTCGGTATATAAAGCTGTTATTCCCGTACAGATGCCCGACAGGATATCTGTACCAAGTCCTTTCCCGGTGCTTCTGCTGTATCTTTGTGAGGAAAGCCCGTCCATTTCATACTGGTGCAAAAGATTATTGATATACTTTAGGGCCAGCTGCTTATTATACTTTGCGTAAGGTCTAATACCCAGATATCCCCAGGTAGGAAAGATATCTCCATTTTCATATTTAGGGAAAGGCCAGTTGTTTTGATGTACCTCTTCTTCTTTGAAGGAATCGAAACAAAGCGGCCAATGGAAAAGATTTTCTGCAGATGTACGTTTTTCAATTTGGTCCAATATGCTTTTTATTCTTTGTGGGTCGTCGCATATTTCAAAAGCTATAGCCATAAAATTTACTGGCGTTACCAGGTTATCGCCGTGTATGCTTCCATCATCATCTCTCCAGTAGATATACTGTTTTTTTTCTTCCAGCCAAAAACCACCTTCTTCAACCGGTTTATTAAACGATCCTTTGAGCTTTGCTGCGATTAGCCTGTATCTTTCCGCCGCCTCAAAGTCTCCCAGTAGCCGCTCGCATGCGGCCCATTTTTGAAGCGCTGCATACATTTGCGCATTCACAAATGCATTTTCGTAACCTGCCCAAACAATATCAATCCAGTCGCTGGCTTTTTTTTCAGCAATATTCCTGTTAACCATCTCAAATATGCCATTGTCATTTTCATCTCTTTTAATAAGCCAGTTCAAAGCATTCTCGCAACTTGCTTTATGCCCTGCTAACCATTTCATATCTCCCGTATTATTGAACTGCTCACAAACATTAATTACATAGCCCGTTTGAGAATCTATAGTATAGCCCCACTGGGCTTCATAATATCCCGTAGCTGGATCATAAGTGCCCGGGATCTCATCTCCTGGTGCGTTATGCCAGCGCGAAAGTACTCTTCCATCCGGCAGCATAGCCATATCCCTTTCCTGATCAAGGGTCGACGACAGGTTTTTCGTATAGTTACTGTCTGCAAGTGCGGTTGCAATCTGTGCAAAAAATGGCTCATGAAGGCATTTCCAGTTGGTGATCCATCCATTACCCCCTACAATATTGTTATCAACAACACCATAACGGGCTGTTGTGTTAAACAATTCTCTTACCGCGGCGGCGTTGATCATTTTTAAATCCCCCCGATCATATAATTTGAAGTAGTTTATATACTTCATTGTGAGCCTGACCGATATCTCTCCTTTTTCTATTTGGAACGGCGCAAAAACATTTGATCTTTTTGATACAAACCGGTTGAGGTTATAACGTTGTGCAAGGGGTTGGGATGATACCAGTTGCATGCATGTAAATTCGCCCTGCGGGCTGTGCGAATACTGGCTGGCAATTTGAGCGCCTTCCATAGGTTTACCCTGAATGGATAATCCGTCACCGGAAGCTTCATTCCAATAGGTAGTTCCTCCGGTATGAACTCCGTAGGTGTCATTTATATTTTTCAGGTATTTGCACCATACCATTCCGCCATTGTCTATGATACCTCCTTTCCAAACAGACATACTGGCGAAATTCCATTGGGGAAAATAAGTTGCTTCCGCTTCAAAGTGGAAGGGATACAGCCTTTTGACCTCCCATGTCACGCTTTCTTCCTCCACGTCAAATATCCATGTTTCCTGTATGCTTAAAAGAGGATCTCCATAATTGATTTTGATATGTACAGTACTGTCATTTACGATAACATCAGGCAGCCCGGAAAGATTTTGTGAAGTATATGTTGCATTCTTTGTTGTTATGCCGGTAAATACTCCTGAAGGAGATAATACATTTGCATTTCTTATCAACAGCCTTTTTATGTAACAGCCTTTAGAATAGTCTATCAACAATTTCATGCTGCCGTTTTGTACCGTTATTGAAATTGTGCGCAGGGCTTTGTCGTGAATGATCTTCTTTGCGTTTGAAGTTGGACTACAGGATGCCGTTAGTTGAAAAAGCAAATGTATAACCGTTAGGATAGATAGTCGTAGAAACATAGTGCATAATCATTTTATTGGGAAACAGTAGACTTATTTTTTCATTATAATTAATTTTGGGTTTTAATACTTGCTCACTTCATTGGAATGACAGGTGCTGACAGAGGATTATAATGCAACATGTTAAATGCTGTTATAAAAATAGCTGATGTGTCGGGCATGGAAATGGGTATCCTGACAATTTATTTATACTTTTTGATTTAATAGCGGTGATTGCCGGGGCGGTATGGCAAAGTATTCAAAAAAATGCAGAAGAAAAATAGATACTTATCTTGCCTCTAACGAGAAAGAGCCGATGGCGCTGTAAATGGTGAATAGTAAATGGCGGGAGGTGAAAGTGAGGTACCGGCTGTTCGTTAAACGCTTTAACTTTATACATGGCGTAAACGTAAAGTAAATAATCCTTTTCAGGGCCGGTTTAAATTATTTGTAAATACTGTTACATGAATAACTTCATTAAATACCTTACTGTATCCGATGTAGAAGAGAACTGGGGCTTATATGTCAGAACGGTTGGTTATAGCTCTACCAAGCCGCATTGGCAATACCCGATTACAGAAGGACACCCCCGATCGCATCTGTTTACCTGGGACAAAGGCCGCAGGCTGAATGGATATTATTTGGTTTTTATTTCAAAGGGGGGAGGTATATTCGAAACAGAAACGACCGGTTCGGAAAAAATCAGCGAAGGAACCGTTTTTTTTCTTTTTCCGGACATATGGCACCGGTATAAACCGGATAAAGATACCGGATGGGACGAATATTGGGTAGGATTTGATGGATATTATGCAAGAAAGTTAATGGATTCCGGCTTCTTTTCCGCGGAGAGTTGTGTTGTTCAGATTGGCCTGAACCAGAGTGCACTCGTTATTTTTCACAAAATGATGGAAGCTGTTCAGAAAGCGCATGCGGGTTATCATCAGTTTATTTCAAGTCTTGTCCTGCAATTGTTATCGTTGACTTATTATGCGTCTGCATTTGGAAACAGAGCCGGTTCTGAAAACAGTTTCTATATTTCAAAGGCTAAGTTTATTATGCAGGAGTCAATCGAAGGTAACTTAAGTTTGCAGCAATTGGCGGAGCGTTTAATGGTGAGTTATTCAAAGTTCCGGCAGGATTTCAAAAAGGTGACAGGTCTTTCTCCTAACCAGTATTTGCTTGGGTTGCGTATCCGTAAGGCCAAAGAACTACTGCAGTCAACGTCATTAAGCATGAGTGAAGTGGCGGCGTTGGCAGGATTTGATTCGGTGTATTATTTTTCTAAGTTTTTTAAAAAAAGTACCGGCACTTCGCCATCTTTGTACAGAAAGAAATTAATTGAGGAATACCAGGTACCTCGTCAATAATCATTAACAAGGTAATTACGTAAACCATATTGTGTATTGGAATTACGCTGGTCCGGAGGTTAATCTCGCTTCATGTCAAAAAATGTAAAAAAAATATCAGATCGTTCATCAGAAACGCCTGTACTTTATAATAAATTTGGCAAGAAATGATTGATACACGTTTATATAAAAATCCCTGCTTTTGATGTTTACTTCTCCGTTAGGATTCATTTCAAACCTTCCTACTGTCAAAGAAAGTACGCAAAGGAAACGCCGTTCACAGCGATGGTCCGGGGCGGTTAAAATATCAGCCTGCGAAGAATGTATCCCGCATATTTCAGGAAACCTGTTTTACCATTTTCAAATATGGGAAAAAGAGCAGATAGTGCCGTAGCGGCGCAGAAGGAATGAGTTTAATTAAAGCGCAAAATGATCAAATAATGAGCTATGAAAATTACAGAAGTTAAATTGTATACGATCAGTAGTGGAGATACGGGCGCCCGTGGCGCTGCAATGGGTGAATCCCAATATTGGGGAGGGGGGTGGCAAGCCCAGACGCTGATAGCAAATCCCATGTCGGTTTACCCGCAGTATTCTAAAATCCGTTCTTCATGGATGGGGCCGGGACAAGACCCGTTCGCCATTGAGATCGAAACCGATGAGGGCATAACGGGACACTGCGTCAACTATGGCGGTGGCGAATTTGCCTGTGCGGTGATTAAAAATCATTTCAGCCGGTTTTTGATCAACCAGGATCCTTTCAATATTGAAATGATCTGGGACCAGATGAACCGCTCCACGCTCCCTTATGGACTGGGTGGTATTACCAATATGGCCATTTCGGGGGTTGACCTGGCCCTATATGATTTAATCGCCAAGTCCCTGAAGCTCCCTGTTTATAAATTGTTAGGCGGTAAAACAAAAGAGTCAATTCCCTGCTATGTAACTATCCATCCTGATTATGCAGCCCACTGGAAAGACCGGGGCTTTATGGGAGTAAAAATTGCGGCTCCCTGGGGAGTAGAAAGCGGCCGGGATGGTATAAAGAGGATGGAAAAACTTATTTCCAAATTAAGATCGGATTTAGGCGATGATACGGAGATCATGATTGACTGCTACCTGTCGTGGGATGTGGAATTTGCTTCGCGTTTGGCCGAAAGGGTAAGGGACTATGATGTGAAATGGTTTGAAGATCCGCTTCAGAACGGATGGGCCACCGGGCAGAATGCCTATTTGCGAAAGCGCATCGCGCCTATTCAACTGGCTACGGGAAATCTTGAATATCACTATAAGGCATTTCATAATATTATATACAACGGGGCTACTGATATTATCCAGCCTGAAATACAGTGGGCGGGAGGGCTTACGGCTGTAAAGAGAATTGCCGCTATGGCAAAGCCTTATGATATGCAGGTGATCCCACATGGAGCCTCCGTTTATAACTATCATTTTGTGATGTCCAATACCAATAGTGCATACGCTGAATTTTTATCTACCGGAGAAGGAAAAGCGCTTCACCCGATATTTGATACCATTATCAACGAGCCCCTGCCGGTAAACGGACATATTGTGCTGGATGAAACCAAACCCGGCTTTGGTGTGGAATTGAACCGGGACAAATTAATTCCTTACAATGGGTGACAAAAATACTCAGTTAAACGTTGGAGTGATAGGTGCAGGATGGTGGGCAACGAGTGCGCACATCCCGGGAATAATGCAGCATGAGAACGCTCATTTAAGAGCGGTGCAGAATAGAACGAAACATAAGGCCGCACAGGTTGCCCGTGATTTTGGCGCAGACCTTGCTTTTGACGATTACCGGGAGCTTGTGCTGAATGGCAGCGTAGAGGCGGTGATCGTAAGCTCCACTCCTAATATGCACTTTGAACATGCCAGGTTTGCATTGGAACATGGCAAACATGTGCTGATAGAAAAACCCATGACAATTACCGTGGCTGAATCACGGGCGCTTTGCGACCTTGCATTAAAAAAAAATCTGCAATTGCTGGTGAGCTGTCCCTGGCATTATACCCGTCATGGGATCGAAGCCCGCCGCCTTATCAGGACTGGCGTTCTGGGGGATATTAAGATGATCTCCATACTTATGACCAACCCCTTGTATGAACTGCTGAAAGGGATTAATACGGCTCCTACGCATGGAATGGATAATGTATATACCCAACCCAATGTGGGCAGTTACAGTGATCCGTTAATTGCGGGCGGCGGTCAGATATACTGCCAGGTTTCGCATGCGGGAGCTTATTTAAACTTTCTCACAGGAGCGCAGCCGGAGGAGGTTTATGCCAGATTCGATTATGCGGGTTCTAAAACTGATATTTACAATGCGCTCACAATTACAATGGACAACGGTGCATTGGTTACATTGGGAAGTACAGGAGCTACCCCGGCGGCTATTCGCAACTACGAGGTGAGGGTGTATGGTACAAAGGCTATCCTGCTTTTGGAATTATGGAAGGGTAATATGGCATATCATCCTTTCAAAGGAAAGCCTGAAGAATATTCTCCTTTGGCTGCCGATGAGATCTATCCCGATAGATCGCCCGTTTTAAATTTTATTGATGCATGTCTGGGCCTGGCTGCTAACGGGTCACCGGGGGAGCTTGGTGTTGCCGCCATGAAAATTGTTGAAGCGGCATGTATTTCAGATAAGTATGGAAAACCTGTAAAAACAAAAGATATATGAATCGTTTTAAAGATCAAACAGCGGTCATCACGGGAGGCGGAAATGGAATAGGGTTCGCCATTGCTGAAAAGTTAGCAGGGGAAGGGGCAAAAATATTGATACTGGACAGGGATGTTGCTTTATCGGAAAAAGCTGCCGGAACTTTAAGAGATAATGGCTACAAATGCGACTTTATTGCTGTTGACATATCCAATGAAGCAGAAGTGAAATTTGCATTTAACAAAATTCAGGATGCGGGAGGTTGCACGATCGTAGTAAATTCTGCAGGCATCGTTGGTCCGAATGGGATTAAAACGGAGGACGTGGAGTTACCCGATTTTGAAAAAACCTGCCAGGTGAACCTTACAGGATCATTCCTTATCATTAAATATGCGCTTAAGGCGATGCTGCCCAATAAATATGGCCGTATTCTCCTGATGGCCTCTATTGCCGGGAAAGAAGGCAATGCCGGCATGTTGGCCTATTCTGCTTCAAAAGCCGGAGTAATCGGACTGGTAAAAGCCGCTGGTAAGGAATACGCGGAATCGGGGGTAACGATTAATGCGATAGCGCCTGCAACCATTATGACGCCTATGGTTGAAAGGATGGAGCCTCTGCAGATAAAGTACATGACGGATAAGATCCCCATGAAGCGCTGCGGTCAACTACAGGAAATTGCAAACCTGGCTGCATGGATCGTTTCAGGTGAGGCCAGCTTTAATACCGGGTTTACTTTTGATATGACCGGTGGACGGGCTGTTTATTGAATGCTATAACCTTAAAATACAGGAGTTATTAAAATAATCAGGGGCATAACATGGAATCATAGCAGGGCATTCCCTCCTTTGGTCGCCGTTTCTCAACGGTACGAGGAATTGCACCCGGGTGTGCGGATCCATTGGGATAAGCGTACCCTTGATGAATTTGGTCATAAGCCGATAGATACGCTTATCCAGGATTTTGACCTGATCGTTATAGACCATCCCTGGGCAGGATTTTGCTTTCGGCGGAATCTTGTTTGTGATCAAAAAAAATTCTTTACCGGGGAGCAGTGGAATGAACTTGAAAAAAATTGTGTAGGCGCGTCCTTTGAGAGTTATGTTTTTAATGACCAGCTTCTTGCTATACCGATTGATGTTGCTGCTCCTGTTCCAAGCTGGAGACCTGATCTGATTGATAAAAATGATCTTTACGTACCCGGTACCTGGGATGAATTGATTACACTGGCAGACAGGAAGCACGTTGTTATGCCGGGCTTTGGTGCCGACCTGTTTTTAAACTGGCTGATGCTGCTGCATGCGCTGGATGCCCTGCCCTTTGAAAATACGGAAACAATTGCTGAAAAAGAAAAGGCGATAGAGGCAGCATCGCTGCTGAAACGCCTGGCCGAACCTATGCCGGGGGAAATAACAGCGTGGAACCCGATCATGATTGCAGAATTGATGACGCGGTATGATAGATTTGCGTATTGTCCGTTTGCTTATAGCTACAGCAATTCCCGGCCTTCTTTCGTGAGCAAACCGTTGCAATATGGGAATTTGATTCAGCTATACGGCAAACCGTTAAGGAGCATTTTAGGCGGCACCGGTATTTCCATTTCTTCAGGATGTAAGGAAACAGCGCTTGCATTAGACTTTTCTCTTTACTGTGCCAGCGCAGAAGTACAGTCTCAAATATATACTTATGCCGGCGGGCAACCTGCACGAAAAGAAGCCTGGCACGACTATGGGCTGATGTCTTTTACCGGTGGGTTTTTCTGTAACAGTCTTTTGTCCCACAAAAATGCATTGATACGGCCCCGCTATGACGGGTATGTACCATTACAGGAAAAAGCAGGTGCTTCCCTCCAGCAATTTATTTTGGGAGAAATATCCCAGAACAGGATGTGGGAAACGATTGGAACGTATTACAGAGAAAGCCGGGGTTATAAAACTGATCATTACAAAACCTGACCATGGATAGAAATAAAAGCAGATACTCCTGTGCCGATTTCACTTTTCCCCTGCTCCCGCATGATAAGGCGCTTCTCCTGATCAAACTGTTAGGCTTCGATGCGGTTGACCTGGGCATTTTTGAAGACCGGTCGCACCATTATCCTACTCATATTGCGAAGGATCCTGTTAAAGAAGGAACCCGGATCGCTAAAGATTTGCATGCAGCCGGGCTGCAGGCGGCGGATGTATTTTTACAAACAGGAGCGGAGCCGCCGGTTGCCGCGGCAAATAGCCCGGATGGATCCGTTCGTGCGGGCAACCGCGCATTATTCCTGAAAATGCTTGATTTTACCTGTGTACTTGGTTGCCGTCATATTACAGGACTACCGGGAGTAAAACATGAAGGAGTGGATTTTCAGGATGATTGGAAACGCTCGTGTGAAGAGGCATATTGGCGTGTTGAAGCAGCCAAAGAAAAAAATATTGTTTATTCCGTTGAGCCGCATGTCGGATCCATTTTACCGGATGCCGATAGTTCTTTGCGCTTTATCCAGAATTGCCCCGGGATCACCCTGACACTTGATTACGGACACTTCGTTTACCAGGGTCAAACAAATGAATCTGTTCATCCGCTGATCCCATACGCTTCTCATTTTCATGCCAGGGGAGGTGCAAAAGGGAAGCTCCAGACGATAGTGAAGGAGAATGAAATAGATTTTGAAACCATTATGCCCCGGCTTACAGCCACAGGATA
>ENA-UOUJ01001444-UOUJ01001444.1-activated-sludge-metagenome-genome-assembly--contig:-NODE-1444-length-12503-cov-8.619457_pt1 | contig 12503 bp, 9 predicted proteins | sample MGYA00249839_ERZ747224 | MGnify/ENA primary metagenome ERZ747224 (study PRJEB28782, sample SAMN03220277) | activated sludge metagenome | biome: wastewater; feature: sewage sludge; material... | reverse complement strand
TGGTGATGAAGTAGGGCGAGAGGTAGCCGCGGTCGAACTGCATGCCTTCGACGACGTCGAGCTCGGTTTCGAGGCTCTTGCTCTCTTCAACCGTGATCACGCCCTCGTTGCCGACCTTCTTCATCGCCTCGGCGATCTTGGAGCCGATCTCGGTGTCGCCGTTGGAGGAGATGGTGCCGACCTGGGCGATCTCGTCGTTGGAGGTGACCTTCTTCGACTTGGCCTTGAGCTGCTCGACGACAGCCTGAACGGCGAGGTCGATGCCGCGCTTCAGGTCCATCGGGTTGGCACCGGCCGCGACGGACTTCGCGCCTTCCTTGACGATCGCCTGGGCGAGGACGGTCGCGGTGGTGGTGCCGTCACCGGCGAGATCGGCCGTCTTGGAGGCCACCTCGCGCAGCATCTGCGCACCCATGTTTTCGAACTTGTCCTCGAGCTCGATCTCCTTGGCGACGGAAACGCCGTCCTTGGTGATGCGCGGGGCGCCGAAGCTCTTCTCGATCACGACGTTGCGGCCCTTGGGGCCGAGCGTCACCTTGACGGCGTTGGCGAGGATGTCGACGCCGCGCAGCATCCGCTCGCGGGCGTCCTGCGAAAACTTTACGTCCTTAGCTGCCATTGTTAGGCACTCCGTTCGATATCAGGGGGGTGTCTCAGGCGGCCTTCTTGGCCGACGACTTGCCTTCGAGGATGCCGAGGATGTCGCTCTCCTTCATGATCAGGAGATCCTCGCCGTCGATCTTCACTTCCGTGCCGGACCACTTGCCGAACAGCACGCGATCGCCGGGCTGCACCTCAAGGGCAACGACCTTGCCCTGCTCGTCGCGGGCGCCGGGTCCGACAGCGACGACTTCGCCCTGCTGGGGCTTTTCCTTGGCCGTGTCGGGAATGATGATGCCGCCAGCGGTCTTCGTGTCCTCTTCGACGCGCTTGACGACAACGCGGTCATGCAAGGGACGGAACTTCATGGGTAACCCTCATGATGCGAATGGTTGATCGATTTGTGCAAAGGATCCGCGGGCGGAAGCAGGCCGACGGATCGACCGTCCGCGCCCACGGTTGCATGCGCCGCCTTCGGGTCGGTCGGCGCACGGCCTATATGTGAAGGGCTGCTAGCACTGTCAAGTGGCGAGTGCTAGTCGACCGTCCCCGTTCGCGTGTCCGGGATGTTTCGGCAGGCGGGGAGGACGTTGGAGAACGGCGCTCTGCGCACCGCGAGAACGGGCCGATGTTTCAGGTAAGAAAACCGCTCCGAATGGACGACTTGTCGCACCCATTTGCCTCTGAGTTGTTGGAGCGCCCGCTTACATAAGCAGCTCCAAACCAAACTCACGGCCCCTGCCCATTATCGATCTCAATTCGTCCGCTGGCCCACGGGGCCTGCGGCTCACGATACCCCAAAAAGCCAGCGCCGCCGGCATTCCAGAGGAACGGCTCAGCGGCGCGGTCGATCACGATGTCTTGGCAATCGCGAAATTAGACAGCGAAATCCTGGATTTTTGCGCCCTTGCTCAGCTTGGCGACAAGCCAATTCGGCTTTCTGCCGCGGCCGGTCCAGGTCTCGTAGCGATTGTCCGGGTTTTGATACTTAATCGCCGCAGTCTTTCCGCGGCCCCGCGTTCCAAAAAGCTCTCCCACGGAGAAGCCCGCATTCTCGGCCAGCGATGCGATCTTGTGCTTGAGATCGGCCCGCTCGCGCTCCTTCGCGGCGTTGAGGGCTTTCTGTGCACGCGCGATGTGATCATTGAGCTCTTTGACCGACATCTTGTCGTAATTCACCACTGCCATTCCCTGCTCCCGTTCATGCGCCACGGCGTATCGATGCAATAGCCCGTGCGTCTTAATATCCAATCCCCTGATCCGACCGAACAATTGTCAAGCACGGCAAAGGTTCATTCTTCCCCAGCGCAATAATCCGTCCACCGCCAATTTAACGGGATAAATGAGGAAAAGCGCTCGCGAGATGAACACCCCCGGGGAAGGTTGTTCAGTAAAAGTTTTGGCGAGTATCGTCAAGTGCGAGAAAGAATTCTTTTGTCGCTATTCGCTTCGGAGCGCATCAATAGGATTAAGATATGCTGCACGACGGGCAGGAAACAGGCCGAAACAGATTCCGGTTGCCGCAGCAGCCGCAAGTGCCCCTGCGAGAACACTCGGCGAGACGAGAATGGGCCAATCCGCCACAAAAGCGATCGCGGTGGATGCCAGAACTCCGATAATTATTCCAATGAGCCCGCCGAGAATACAAAGAGAAACGGCTTCGACGAGAAACTGCTGAAGAATATCCCGGCGGCGTCCGCCCACTGCCATTCGCAGGCCGATCTCGCGCGTCCGCTCGGTCACAGAAACCAGCATGATGTTCATGATGCCGATCCCGCCCACGATCAGGGAAATCACGGAGGTGGCCGCGAGAAGATAGCTCATGGTGGTGAGCACCTCGGTGCGGGCTTTCATCGTCTCGGCGAGATTGCGGACGGAAAACGTATCCTGGCTGCCCCGGGTGGTCGCCCGGCGCTGGCGCAGCAGGCTTTCGATTTCCTCCTGGGCTTCGGCCATATCCGCCCCGGCGTCGATTTTGACGTGAAGAATGCCCACGCGATCGTTCTGGACTTGCGTGCGTCCGGATATGCGGGCGCGCGCCGTCGTTATGGGAACGAGGACGACGTCGTCCTGGTCGCGTCCCATCGCCGATTGTCCCTTCGACGGCAAAACGCCCACGATTTCGAACGGCACGTTGGTGATGCGCACCGTGGCACCGATCGGGTCCTCGTCCGGGAAAATCTCTTTCGCCACCGTTTTGCCGATGAGGGCCACCCGGGCGCCGGTGCGGATGTCCCCGGGGGTGAGATCGCGCCCGCTTTCGACGGGCCAATCCCTGACGAACAGATAGTCGGCATGGATGCCGCTCACCGTCGTGGACCAATTGGCGTTCCCCCGCACTATGGGGGCCGTTTCGTTGAGCTGGCCGGAAATCCCGACGACGCCCTGGATCTTGTCGCGGATCGCCGCAACGTCCACCTCGGAGAGCGGCAGGTCGGTCCCGGCGCCCTGCGCGCGGCCCATGGACCGCATCGAGCCTGGGAACACCACCAGCATGTTGGTGCCCAGCGCTTTGATCTGGCGATCGACCTCGCTCGATGCGCCGGTGCCCACGGCCACCAGAATGATGACGGACGCGACGCCGATGACGATGCCGAGCGTGGTCAGCACCGAGCGCAGAAGGTTGACGCGGAGCGCGTTGATCGCGATCAGCACCGAATCCCAGAATCTCATGGCGCCATTCCCTTCGCGGGCGGAGGCTCAAGCGGCTTCTGGATCGGGTTCGAGATCGGTTTCTGGCGTACGTCGTCCACGATATGCCCGTCGCGGAACGTGATCCGCCGGCCCGCCCAGAGCGCGATCTCCGGCTCGTGGGTGACGATCACCACCGTGATCCCCTCCCGGTTCAGATCCGTGAAGAGCTGCATGATCTCTTCCGACGTCTTCGTGTCGAGCGCACCGGTCGGTTCGTCGGCAAGCAGGATCTTCGGATTGTTGACGATGGCGCGGGCGATGGCCACGCGCTGCTGCTGCCCGCCGGAGAGCTGGCGCGGCGTGTGGCTCATGCGGTTCTCGAGCCCGACCTGGGCGAGGCGGCGGCGGGCCATCTCCTCGCCGTTCCCGGGCCTCGGGTTCGCGTAAAGCAGCGGCAGCATCACCTGCTTCAGCGCCGAGGTGCGCGGCAGCAGGTTGAACTGCTGAAAGACGAAGCCGATGGTGCGATTTCTGAGATCGGCAAGCTCATCGACCGACAATCGGCCGATGTCGCGCCCGTCGATCAGAAGCTCGCCCGACGTCGGCACATCGAGCGCGCCGATCATGTTCATCATCGTCGATTTGCCCGAGCCGGACGGTCCCATGATCGCGACGAAGTCGCCGTCCGCGATATCGAGCGAGACATGATCGAGGGCGGCGAGATCCTCTCCGCCCAGGCGGTAGATCTTGGTGAGGTCGCGCGCGGAAATCAGCGACGGTGCGCCCGCGTCCCGCTCCGGCTCGGACGAGGCGGCCGGCACGGCGCCCGTCGGGCACTCGATCACGGTCATGACCGGGTATTCCGGGCACGTACGATCACCGCATCGCCTTCGCTGATGTCGCCACCCAAGACTTCCGTGAACTGGTCGTCGGCCATGCCCGTGCGGATGGTGCGCTGCTCGGGCTGGCCATTTCTTCCCAGCACCCACACGGTGGAAAAGCGCGAATTCTCGCGGCCGTCCTTCCAGCGCTGGAACGCGATGCGCTGCTCGTCGGACAGCGTCGGCGCCAGCACCTGCTCGATGCGCGACGTCGCCCTCTGGCGGAACGCACCGCCCGCACCAGGCCCCGGAGGACCGATCGCGATCCCGCTCTGCGGACCCGCAGCCCGCATCTCGCGGCCCAGCGCCTCCATCACCTCCCGAACCTGAGCTTCCTGCGCCTCGGTGAGCGAAAGGTCAGCCTTGAGGCGGTCGACCATCCGGCCCATCCGGTCGCCGCCGCCCGGGCCGCCTCGCGGGCCTGCGCCTGCCGCGGCCTCCGGAACCGTGCCGGGACGTGGGCGGAAGCGGAAGGCATCGTTCGCGATGCGCAACACGCCATCGCGCTCGGCGGAAAGGATCACGACGTTCGCCGTCATGCCCGGAAAGAGGCGGCGGCCCTCGTTCTCGGCCTCGATGATCACCGTGTAGGTGACGACGCTCGAAATCTCGGTCGCGGAGAGGCGCACCTGCGTGACACGTCCCTCGAACTGCCGATCGGGATAGGCATCGACGGTGAAGGTGGCGGAGTTGCCCTCGGCCACCATGCCGACGTCGGCCTCGTTCACCTCGGCTTCGATGCGGATGCGCGAGAGATCCTGTGCGATCTTGAACAGTTCCGGCGCCTGCAGGCTCGCGGCCACCGTCTGGCCCGGGTCCACCATGCGCGAAATCACCGTGCCTTCGATGCGCGAGCGGATCTCCGTGCGCTCGAGATCGATCCGCGCCTGATCGAGCGCGGCCTCCCGCTGCTTAATGGTGGCGCGGGCGCTTTCGATCTGGGCTTCGGCGACCGCAATGTCCGCCTTGGCGACGGCCGCGTCGCGGATGGCGGCATCCAAGGCCGCCTGCGCCGAGTGGCCCTTCGCGGCGAGCCCCGTCTGGCGCTCGACGTTGCGCACGGCCAATTCATCGACGGCATGCGCCTTCTGGAGCCCGGCCTGCTGGTTCAGGAGCGCCGCCCTGGCGACGGCGAGATCCGCCTCCGCCTGCGCGACGCGCGATACGAACGTCTTGTCGTCGATGGTCGCGAGGACGTCGCCGGGCGAAACCTCGGTGTTGAAATCGACCCTGACCTCGTCCACCTGGCCGGAAAGCTCGGAGCCGACGCTCACCGTCACCAACGCGCGGACAGGGCCCGACGTCGACACGATCTTGCGCAGCGGCCCCTTCGAGGCGGGGGTGGTATCGTAGACGATGCCTCCGCCGCTTTGGGCTCCCGGCGCGAACATCCAGGCGAGCGCCAGGCCTGCTGCCGCAACGGGAAGCGCCAGCGTAAACAGCGCGCTCATACGTCTTTTCATTGGGTCCGACCCGGTCACTCAGCGTTGAGAACGCCCACATATCTCCTGCAGGCGCATTAAATCGAGAGAGACAACGGATTTGCAACGCAACATCCGTCGCGGGCTCCCCCGGCGTCCTTTTGGACTTTGAGGCGCAAAAGGGTCGGCCGCATGAACGCGGCATGAATATGCCATTCAGGACGCGTTCAGAGGGCAGGCGGTAAGGTCATTTCACCCTGAGATCCTATCTTCCCCGGCGTGATCCACGGGGGTGCATCGCTCAGGGTCGGTGCACCCCCTCCCCCTTCCCCGGAAGGCCCGTCCGCGCCACCCCTTCCCCTCAAGGCTTGAATGGAACCTCCTGAGCCGGTAGGCATTGGGCACACAATCCCCCATCCGCCCAACACGGAGAGGCCCCCGTGACCACGTTCAAACTCCCTGAACTTCCTTATGCCTACGATGCGCTCGCGCCCTATATGTCGGCCGAGACGCTCGAGTTCCATCACGACAAGCACCACAAGACCTACGTCGACAACGGCAACAAGCTGATCGTCGGCTCCGGTCTCGAAGGCAAGTCGATCGAGGAGATCTGCGCGGCGGCCTACGCGGGCAAGAACCAGCCGATCATCAACAACGTCGGCCAGCACTACAATCACATCCACTTCTGGCAGTGGATGAAGAAGGACGGCGGCGGAAACAAGCTGCCCGGCACCGTGCAGAAGCTCGTCGACGGATACGGCGGCTTCGACAAGGTGCGCGCCGATTTCATCGACGCCGGCACCACGCAGTTCGGCTCAGGCTGGGCCTGGCTTGCCGTCCGCGACGGCAAGCTCGAAGTTTCCAAGACGCCGAACGGCGAGAACCCGCTGATGCACGGCGCCCAGCCGATCCTCGGCGTGGACGTCTGGGAGCACAGCTACTACATCGACTACCGCAACGCGCGGCCGAAGTATCTCGAAGCCTGGTTCGACAATCTCATCAACTGGGAGCACGTCGAGGAGCTTGCGGCGTAAGCTGCCGGCGACACTTTCGGACTTTAGGGGAAGCGCGGGACTTGAACGTCCCGCGCTTTTTGCATTTCAGAAAGGCGGATCAGGTGCGCTGCCAGCCCATCAAGCCGGACACGAGATCGGCGCCTTCCGGCACGTCGATGGCGATCTCGAAGCGTCGGTCGGGCAGAGCGACGGGCTCCGGTACGCCGTTGCGATCGCGCAGCAGCACCGAGATCCGCACGACGAGATCCTGAACGCCGGCCGCCTGGGGCGTCACGAGCCACGTCCACCGGCCTATCCTCGCCGGATCGCGTCCCCCTTGCGCCTGCTTCCCATGCACGAATTGCGTCCGCTCCGACTGGCGCTCGATCTCGAAGACGTCCGTGTGCCCATAGAGACTGACCGAGAGCGTCTCGATGCTCTGGCGGCGCAAGGCCTGATGTCCGTCGTCCGCCACGTCGGCGGGAAAAAGCTCGGCCAGCATCTGTCGGTTCAGCGCGATCTCGACCGCGATCGGCTCGGCCAGCCACATCGCATCGGGGATGCGGCACATGAGGAGGCCGTCATCGACCGCGCGCGACAGGTCTGCGGCGCTCACGGCCGGCGAGGCCGGACGCCGGTCGCGGTCGGGATTGAGCGCGTTGTGGAGTTCGGCGGCGCGCGACGGCTTGGTGTCCTCGCGCGGCGGCGAAGCGAGCGGCTCGGGCTCCGGAAACGTTGGCGCCACCTCGGGCAGATCGAACAGGGGGCGCGCCTTCACCGCCGCGTGTGGCTCGACCACGGAGGGCTGGAACACCGGCGGAATGGCCGGATGGGGCTGGGACGGCTCGGGGTGAGCCACGGCCTCCCGTGGTTCCGCCTCCCGTGGTTCCATCTCCCAGGCGGGCGCCGGCGCGCTGGCTTGCGCCGGGGCGGCAACCGGAAGCGGGGCCGGTTGCGTCTCTGCCGGCCGCTCGTCCGCGACGGGCGGAGCCGGTGCCGGTGCCGGCTGCTGAGGAGGTTTCGGCTTTTCCTTGCGCTCGAAATGCACCGGTGGGGCGTTCGCCATTTCGCGCCGCGAGGAGGCTGCCGTGCTGAGGCGCGCAACCAACCGCGCGATGCCGTCCACGTCGCGCGGGGCAAACATATTGAGCTTGCGGAACTGCAGCGGAACGCGCGTCTTGTCGACGTCCTCGGCGCGCACGGGCACGAGCAGGTTCAAGGGCAGCGCTTCGCGGGCGACGGCTTCGAGGCCCGCACTCGGCGCGGAGACTTCGGTCCAAACCACGACGACGGCCTCGAACTGGCGCAGGCGCTGAGAACGGTCGGCGCGTGGCGTATCGGGCTCGCCGTCGAAGGACACGAAGTGACCGCGCCCCATCAGCGCCGCCCCAAGCTCGCGCGCCGTGCTCCCGTCTTTCGGCACATGACAGATGAGGATGCGCGCCATCGAAGTGCCCTAAGGTGTGAATGCGCTCAGCGTCGTCCCGTTACAGATTTCACGATGATGTTCTTGATCGTCGTGGCGATGGTTCGAGAAATCGAGCGCTGCAGGTCTTTGCCGATCATCTCGCCCATGCCCTGACGGCGACGGGTGCCTTTCTGCGGCGTGCTGCCGCCGCCGAAAATGACGTCGCTCCAGCCGCCGCCGCTGTCGGCGCCTGCTTCCTCCGTCGCCTTCGCCGCGCGCCGGGCCAGGATCTCGTGGGCGCTGTCCCTGTCGACCAGCTGCTCGTACTTGCCGTAGACAGGGCTGTATTCGATCACGCTCAGGCGCTCGTTGTCGGAGAGGGGACCGAGGCGGCCTTCCGGCGGGCGGATCAGCGTCCGCTGGACGATGGACGGCTCGCCCTTGTTCTCCAGCATCGAGACGAGAGCTTCGCCGACCTTGAGCTCGAGAATGGCCCGCTCGGTGTCGATCTCGGGGTTCTTGCGGAATGTCGTCGCCCCGGCTCTGACGGCCCGCTGCTCGCGCGGCGTGAAGGCGCGGAGCGCGTGCTGCACGCGATTGCCGAGCTGGGCCGAGACGGTGTCGGGCACGTCGAGGGGGCTTTGCGTGATGAAATAGACGCCGACGCCCTTCGAGCGGATCAGACGCGCGATCTGCTCGATGCGCTCGAGCAGCGCCTTCGGCGCTTCGTCGAAGAGGAGATGCGCCTCGTCGAAGAAGAACACGAGCTTCGGCTTCGGCACATCGCCCACCTCGGGCAACGTGAGCCACAGCCGCGTCAGCATCCACAGGAGGAACGTGGTGTAGAGGCGCGGGCGCTCCATCAGCTTGTCGGCTGCAAGGATGGAGATCACGCCCCGCCCATCGGGCGCGACGCGCATGAAGTCGGCGATGTCGAGCGAGGGCTCGCCGAAGAACCGGTCGGCACCCTGCTCCTCCAGAACGAGGAGACGGCGCTGGATCGCGCCCACGGAGGCCGTCGCCACGTTGCCGTACTGCATCGAGAGCTCTTTCGAGCGCTCGGCGATGTTGGCGATCATCGCGCGGAGATCCTTGAGATCCAGGATCGGGATCTGCTCGTCGGCGGCGACGCGGAAGGCGATATTGAGCACGCCCTCCTGCACCTCGTTGAGCTCCAGCATCCGCGCAAGCAGAAGCGGGCCCATATCGAGGACGGTCGCGCGGACGGGGTGGCCCTGCTCGCCGAACACGTCCCAGAAGATGGTCGGGAAGGCGCGCTGCTGATAATCGGCGCCGAGATCGACCTCGGTTGCGCGTTTGGTGAGAAAATCCTTGGGCTCGCCCACGGCGGCAATGCCGGACAGGTCGCCCTTGATGTCGGCTGCGAAGACCGGAACGCCGGCGGCGGAGAAACCCTCGGCCAGCCCCTGCAGCGTCACCGTCTTGCCGGTGCCCGTCGCACCCGTGATCAGCCCGTGCCGGTTCGCAAAGCGAAGCTCAAGATATTCAGGCTTCGTGCTTTTCCCCAGGAAGATCCTATCGTGCGCCAATACCGACTGGGTCATTCCGCTCTCCGACTTCGCATTCGTGACCGGGTGGAAGGGACGCGCTCCTCCCGAACCCGCAGAAATCCGACGGCCCTGCTCGGCTCAGCCGACTCGCTCAACTGGGGCCTCCAGCCGGTCTTTGCATGGGTCCGTCCCCATTGCAAATTCAGTTGCATGCGCCCCTCCGTCAAGCTGGGGAAACATCGATTTCGCTGCAAGATGAAAGGCCTGAGAGACGTCCACAGGTCGGTGTCCACATGCTGTCGCCCAACTGTCGCATGGAGCGATTTCCGCGTGCGCAGTCCGCCTATTTTCCCTATAGAGCAAGCTCAAGTGCGGGCGCAGGCGCGCCAATAATAATGTGATCCAAGCAAAGGGGTTGGAAGTAACGATGACGGCCGCCGGAAGCTCCCGTGACGGTGCTCTCACACCGCTTGCCTCGGATTTCGAGCGCGCGACGCGAGAGCAGTGGCTCACGCTCGTCGACAAAGCGATCAAGGGTGCCGATTTCGAGAAACGGCTCGTGACGCGCACCGCTGACGGGATTCGCGTCGAGCCGCTCTACACGCGCGACGGCGCGTCTCCCACCCTTCAGAACGCCGTTCCCGGCCAGGCCCCCTTCACGCGCGGCGCCAGCTCGCAGGTCGACGGGCTCGGCTGGGAGATCCGCCAACGGATCTCGGCCACGGACCCTGCGCGCGCCAACACCGAGATCTCGGCCGAGCTCGACGGCGGCACCAACGGCATCCTGCTCGAGATCGAGGCCCCGGGGCAGGCCGGCTGCCGGATCGCAGACGCCGCCGGCATGGCCGCAGCCCTCGATGGCATGCGGCTCGATCTTGCGCCCGTGGAACTCAATGCGGGCCTCGGCGCGCCCGAGGCGGCTCGCCACCTGCTGGCCGCGCTCCCCAAGCTCGGCATTCCCGCCGCGGAGGCGCGCGTGTTCCTCGGGCTCGACCCGATCGGCGCGATGGCCCGGTTCGGCCAGCTTCCTTCGCCGATCGAGCAGGCGCTGGCCGAGACGATGGCGCTCGCAGCCGAAGCGCGGACCACCGCACCTCAGGCGCGCACGGTGCGCGTCGATGCGGCGCTCTATCACGAAGCCGGCGCAACCGACGCGTTCGAGCTCGCGCTGCTCGGTGCGACGCTCATTGCGTATCTCCGCACCTTCGAGGCGGCAGGCGTCGCTCCTGCAGATGCGCTCAAGCAGATCTCGTTCGCCGTCGCCGCCGACACCAATCAGTTCCAGACGCTCGCCAAGCTCAGGGCCGCGCGCCGGATCATCTGGCGCATCGCGGACGCTGCCGGCGCGGGAGACGCCGCTGCGGATCTGCACATCTCGGCGCGGGCGTCCATGCGCGTCGTCGCCAAGCGCGATCCCTGGACCAACATGCTGCGCTCCACGCTCTGCTGCGCAGGCGCGGCGCTCGGCGGCGCGAACGCGATCACGGTGCTGCCGTTCACGGCCGCGCTCGGCACGCCGGACGCCTTCGCGCGCCGTGCGGCCCGCAACATCCAGATCGTGCTGCAGGAAGAATCCTGGCTCGGCCGCGTGGTCGATCCGATGGGCGGCTCCTGGTACATCGAGAATCTCACCGACGAGGTGGCGAAGGTGGCCTGGGGCTTCCTGCAGGACATCGAGGCGAAGGGCGGCGTGATCGCGGCGCTCGACCAAGGGTTCGTGCAGGACAAGACCGCGACCGACGCTGCCCTGCGGGCCAAGGCAATCGCCACGGGCCGCGAGGACGTGACCGGCGTCTCGGCGTTTCCCCTGCTCGGCGACGACGGCGTCAAGGTGGCGCCGCCCGCACCCGTTCCGCCGCTCACCGGCACGCAAATGGTGCGCCCGCTCACGCCGCATCGGCTTGCCGAGCCGTTCGAGGCGTTGCGAGATGCGGCCGACGCCTTCATCGCGCGCACGGGCACGGAGCCCGTAGTGTTTCTCGCCAGCATCGGCGCCGTGATCGATCACACGGCGCGTTCGACCTGGATCAAGAACTATCTGGCGGCGGGCGGCATCAAGGCGTTGACGAGCGACGGCTATGAGACGCCGGACGCGGCGGCGGACGCCTTCAAGGCTTCCGGCGCCTCGCTCGCCTGCATCTGTTCGTCGGACGCGCTTTACGAGCTTCATGCCGCGGCGACGGCCCGATCGCTCAAGCAGGCCGGCGCCAGCGTCGTTCTGATGGCCGGGAAGCCGGGCGAGCAGGAGGCGGCACTGCGCGAGGCGGGCGTCGACCAGTTCCTGTTCGTGGGGGCCGATGCGGTGGCCACCCTCAAGGGGCTTCAGGAAAGACTTGGAATTTCGTAAGCTTGTCCGGCGTAGGCCGGATCTCATCCTTTCAGGCGGGTCTATGATGGCGGATCCGCAAGGCACTTAGCTCAGGGTTTGGGCGTTAGGCATGACCACGATCCCGGATTTCAGCAAGATCTCGTTCGAGGACACGACAGCGGACGGCGCACCCCGGCGGGCGGCCGCCCCGGCGGCCGGCGCGGACGACATCTTCACGACGCCGGAAGGCATTCCCGTGAAGCCCGTCTACACCGAGGCCGACACCGCAGGGCTCGACTTCCTCGACACGTGGCCCGGCATCGCGCCCTATCTGCGCGGCCCCTATCCGACGATGTACGTCGCCCAGCCCTGGACCATCCGCCAGTACGCGGGCTTTTCGACGGCCGAGGATTCCAACGCATTCTATCGCCGCAACATCGCGGCCGGTCAGAAGGGCCTCTCGGTCGCGTTCGATCTCGCGACGCATCGCGGCTACGATTCCGATCATCCGCGCGTGCGGGGCGATGTCGGCATGGCGGGTGTCGCGATCGATTCCATCTACGACATGCGCACGCTCTTCGACAGCATCCCGCTGCAAGAGATGACCGTGTCGATGACGATGAACGGAGCCGTGCTTCCGATCCTCGCGCTCTTCATCGTCGCGGGTGAGGAGCAGGGCGTGCCGGCCGCGAAGCTTGCCGGCACCATCCAGAACGACATCCTCAAGGAGTTCATGGTGCGCAAC
>ENA-UOUJ01001443-UOUJ01001443.1-activated-sludge-metagenome-genome-assembly--contig:-NODE-1443-length-12505-cov-9.566586_pt1 | contig 12505 bp, 13 predicted proteins | sample MGYA00249839_ERZ747224 | MGnify/ENA primary metagenome ERZ747224 (study PRJEB28782, sample SAMN03220277) | activated sludge metagenome | biome: wastewater; feature: sewage sludge; material... | reverse complement strand
GGGGCACCTCGTGCCTCGGTGCCTCCTCGCTGCACACCCGCGCATGGCGCTACCGGCCGGGGGCTGCCGCTGCTGTCCCTCACGCGGAGTACGAGCCCTGGTCGTCGCACAACGTGTTCACCCCTTGCTCTTCGGCGGGTCCTGGCTGCGCGGATAGGTCCGTTCCTCCTGGAACTTCCCATTGCGCCCGTGGATTTACACCGAAGCGTCGCCCTTGGTTCCGTAGAACAGCGCTACCTCCGGTTGAGCTTCTTGATCGCGTCCTCCAGCTTCTTATAGCCCGCATTAACATCGCGCACACTCTTCCTCACCGAACCGTTGTGGTCCACAAGCTTGATCCTGGCGCCGCATGCGCAACTTACGGTACGCCCAGCGGTCACATCTACGAGTTTCACCTTATGGCTGCGGCCGCATTTCTCGCAGTTGAACGAAGTGGTCTCTTTCGACAGGTCGAACATGTTGTTTCCGATCGACAGGTATATCGTCGATCGGTCGCCTGACAAGGTACGGCCGCGCTGAGCAGCCTGAGCCCATCGGTTTTCCACAGGCCTGTGCACTTATCCACGATCGTTCCGGCCACCGTTCCCATCTTCGCGCAACCAAACGAACGGAGCAGCGAACCACTTATGCCCACACTCAACTGGATCGGCAAGGACGCCGTGATCGACCACCACCTCAAGGTGCCCTTCCACCTGCTGAAGGACGTGCCCGAACTGGCCTGCGGCGAACACACCGGGATCTAAACTGATTGAACACGAACCATGTTAGTAAGCCCGATCATTGACGGCATTCTCCGCGAACCCTTGCTGGAGTTTTTCGGAAAGTCCGTTTTGGAAGCCGTGGAAGCCCGTCTCACGGACAAGGGCGGCAAAACCTATGTGCGCTGCCTCGTGCGCGACAAGGATGTACAAGCCAAGCGCGAGGAACTGGTGCGCCAACTTTGGCTGCACCGCCTCACCCGGCACTACAAATACCCGCTTTCGCGCCTGCAAGTCGAATACCCCATCACCTTCGGTCGCGATACATCCAAGCGTGCCGATATCGTTGTGATGGATGCCGACCGCCCCACTGTGCCCTACCTCATCGTCGAGGTGAAGCAAGGCAGGCTCAAGGACGGCAAGGAGCAACTGCGTTCCTACACGCACGCCACCGGCGCGCCGCTCGCCATGTGGTGCAACGGCGGGGAAGCGGTGAACTGGCACCGCAAGAACCCCAATTACTTCGTCGAGATCCCCGATATCCCCGCCGTCAGCCAGACCATTGACGATATCGCGGGCCAGCCGTGGACGGTGCAGACGCTCATCGACATCGAGCGAAGGCGCGAAACCGAAGGCCGGGGTGCGCGCAGCCTGAAGGCACTCATCGAGGACATGGAGGACGAAGTGCTTGCCAACGCGGGCGTGGACGTGTTCGAGGAGGTGTTCAAGCTCGTATTCTCGAAGCTGTACGACGAGATGTTCTGCTTCCGCGGGCGGCACAAGTTCCTGCGCTTTCGCAACAGCAACACCGCCGCGCAGTTGAAGGCCAATGTCCAGTCCCTGTTCGACGATGCCAAGGAGGAATGGCCCGGCGTGTTCGCAGACGATGAAAAGATCAAGCTCAGCCCCGAGCATCTACAGGTCTGCGTCGGTTCCTTGGAGGAATGGAAACTGTTCAATTCCAACCTTGACGTGGTGGACGACGCCTTCGAGTACCTCGTCAACAAATCATCCAAGGGCGAGAAGGGGCAATACTTCACCCCGCGCTGGGTGATCGACCTGTGCGTGAAGATGATGAACCCGCAGGAAACAGAGACCGTCATCGACACGGCAGCGGGCAGCGCGGGCTTCACCGTTCACGCCATCTTCCATGTGTGGAAGCAGATCCTGGAAAGCGAGGGCTTGGCCGCTTCGAACCTGTTCACGATGGAAGACAAGCCGCAACGCTGCAAAGACTATGTGCGCGACAAAGTGTTCGCCATCGACTTCGACGAAAAGTCCGTGCGCGTTGCGCGCTGACTCAACCTGATCGCCGGGGATGGGCAGACCAATGTGCTGCACTTGAACACGCTGGACTGGCCCAAGTGGGACGAGCGCATCAAGCAGGACGAAGAATGGCGGGAAACATAAGGACCCGGCTGGGCCAAGCTGAAAAAGCTTCGGGACCCCAGGAACCAGAACCGCACGTTCGGCTTCGATGTGCTGATGGCGAACCCGCCCTTCGCAGGCGACATCAAGCAAAGCGACCTGCTTTCGCCCTACGAACTCGGCCACAAGGCCAACGGCAAGCTGGAAGGCAAAGTGGGCCGCGACCTGCTGTTCATCGAGCGCAACCTGGATTTCCTGCGCCCCGGAGGGCGCATGGCGGTGGTGCTTCCGCAAGGCCGCTTCAACAATGCCAGCGATCAGCGCGTGCGGCAGTTCATCGCCGAGCGCTGCCGCATCCTCGCCGTGGTGGGCCTGCACCCCAACACCTTCAAGCCGCACACGGGCACCAAGACCAGCGTGTTGTTCGTGCAGAAGTGGAACGACGATGCCAGCGACCCGCGCTACCACTGCCCGAAAGTGGATGACTACCCCATCTTCTTCGCCACCCAGCAGTTGCCGAGCAAGGACAACAGCGGCGATAAGCTCATCGCGACGGACAAGGATGGCAAGCTGCTGCGCGACGAGCACGGCCACTGGGTGATCCAGCACGACCTGTTCAACCACGAGGGCTTGACCAAGGACGGCATCGCCGAAGCCTTCGCGGAGTTCGCGGCCAAAGAGCGATTCCCTTTTTTTTGAGCCGCCCCTTCAACGCGGCCCGATACGCGGGCTTGTTGAAGGGGCTGGAAGCGACCGAACTAAGGCTGTCGGAAGTGCTTGCCGACAACTCGGTGTTTCGATGCGGACTATTTCAGCAAGCCTGTTCTTGCCGTGATGCGTCGGCTTTCCGCTATTGGCGCAGCACATTTGGGTTCGCTGGCAAGCGTGACAGATGGCATCCACGAATCGTTGCCGTTCATCGAAGATGGCCCGGTGAAAGTGCTGTCCGCCAAGCACCCGAAAGACAACTTCATCGACACGACGGAATACGAAACCATCGCGCAGGACTACCACAACAAGAATCCACGTACTCAGCTACGGACGGGCGATGTTCTTCTCTCGACCGTCGGAACCATCGGTAATGCCGCTGTTGTCACCAAGGACATTCTGCCGGCGAACAGCGATCGACACATCGGCATCATTCGACCGAAATCCGATTCCTTGTCGCCTTACTATCTGGCGGCATTCCTCGTTGGCCGTTACGGGCGCACGCAGACCCTGCGCGAGGCGACAGGCAATGTTCAACTCAATCTGTTCATTTCCAAGATTGACCGACTCCTTCTGCCGCGTTTCAGCTCGGCCTTCGAGTCGCGAATTGCATCGGAAGTTGCGTCTGCCTATGCGATGCGCAAGTCCGCCTACCATTCGATTGCGAGCGCAGAGCAATCCCTACTCATGGCGCTGGGCTTGACCAATTGGCAACCACCGCAGCCGTTGAGCTATGCCCGCAGCAGCCGCGATGTATTCGCTGCTGGCAGATTGGATGCGGAGTATTTCGCGCCGCTCGTAGCTGAACTGCTGCAATACCTGCGTAAAGGCAACCGCAAGATCGGTGATGTGGCTCCGGCACGACACGAACGCTTCACACCTGCTGCGGGCGTGTTCAACTACATCGAGATCGGGGGTGTCCGCGCCGATGGCACCGCCTTGTCCGAAACGCTGGAGCAAAGCGAAGCACCCAGCCGCGCCACATGGCATGTGCATGGAGGCGATATCATCACATCCACTGGGCGCCCGGCACGCCGCCTTTCCGCGCTCATCGCGCCAGAGCAAAGCGGCGATGTATGCTCGTCCGGTTTCGTAGTGCTGGAGCCGAAGCATATTGCGCCCGAAGTACTGCTGACCTATCTGCGGTTGCCGCCCGTCTGCGAACTGCTCGACCTGCACACAAGTGCAAGCCTCTATCCCACCATTTCTGAACAGGACCTGCTGAACATCCCTTTCCCGAACATTGATGCGCCCACGGCGGTCAAGGTCGCCGAAGCCGTTCGTGCCGCCCAAGCCATGCGCCAGCAAGCCGCGCAACTCCTCGAAGCCGCCAAGCGTGCCGTCGAGATCGCCATTGAAGATTCGGAAAGCGCGGCGTTGGCTTTCATGGAATCGATGCGGCCCGGACTTGCTACCCAATGGTGAACGGCAAGACACTGTTCAGCATGCCGAGCCAATTGGAGTTCGGGGAGATCGAGGCGATGATGCGTTGAACGATCCGGTCCAATCGACGCATGCCCCAAACCCGCCCCTTCACCCAACTCAAGAAGCCCCTCGAAGCGCTCTTCGTGCCCGGCCTCGACCTGCGCGTGGATTGTTTGGCTTGGGCCAACCGCACCCAGCACAGCGTGCTGAAGATCCCCCGCTACACGGTGAAGCTCAACGGTGAGGTGATCTGGGACTTCCCGAAGGATTTTCCGCTGAAGCGCGAAACGCCGCAACTGTGGAAGGACATGGCCGACATCAGCGCGTTGATCCGGGACTACATCGATGCACCCGTGGTGGGTTTGACGGAACACGTCTTCGAGCGCGATCACATCAACTTCACCTACCAATACTTGGGCACAGACATCGCCGATGAATATGAATTCCAATTGGGGCTTACCCCCTTGTTCATTGCTGCGGACCGGCGCATTGGTAAGGAGCGCTTGCGCACCTGGGCCAAGCGGATCCATTCGGATAGCGCCGTGCATCGCGTGCTAGCGGCGCGGTCGGTGATCGCTCCTTGAGTTTACGGATGTTCCGCCCTGCTCCTACCTTGGGGCCCGATGTCCGCCAAAGCCCGTCTGCACGAACTGCTCATTGAGTTGGGGAAACGTGCGCCCTACTTCAGCTACCAGGCCATCCAGGCGGCGGTGAACGAGGCGGAGCTGGGCCTGAAGGATGCGTCGTTGCGCAGCTACCTCTCGCGGGCCGTGGAGCAGAAGCTCATCCACGATGCCGGTCGCGGATGGTACAGTCGCCTGGGCGAGCCGGTGCGTTTGGACCCGAAGCCGTTGCGGCCATTGATCAAGGCCATCGAAAAAGCCTTCCCCTTGTTGGACTTCGCCGTATGGAGCACCGGGCAGTTGAACCCGTGGATGCACCACTTGATCGCCAGGCCGGTGCTCTTCGTGAACGTGGCGGAAGAAGCCGTGGAGTCCGTTGCCGATAAGCTCGCCGATCAGGGTTGGAATGTGCTGGCCGACCCCAGTCGCGAAGAGAGCAACAAACGCCTGCAACCGGGCGAGCGCATGGTGGTGGTGCGCCGGGCCCTGCAGCGGGCCCCAGCGCCGGACGGGCGTCAGGCGCGGTTGGAGCAGATCCTGGTGGATGTGCAGGTGGAGGCAGGGCAATTACCCATCATGGACCGCCATGAAGCCGCACGGATGGCCCAGGAGGCGCTGCAAAGCGGCTTATTGCAAGTTTCTGAGCTTCAGAGGTATGCCAACTCACGAAAGGTCGATCTCGGCGGATTGCAATTGATCAACTAATGTCAATGAAGGCCATTTAGTGACAATAGTTGATCACTTATGTTTTCGGAAGAAGTTCTGGAACCGGGCTGGATAAACGACCGTCGCAAGGCGTTGGGGGATTGCGGGGCGGACGTGCTGGAGACCACGATCCATGCCTTCATTCTTCTCGGTCGCATGGCCGAAACGGGGATTCCGTTCGTGTTCAAAGGAGGCACCAGTCTCCTGCTCCATGTGGAGCCCACCCGGAGGCTCTCACGCGACATCGATATCGTCTGTTCCCTGGGTCCTGAGGAACTCGACCCCATCCTGGCGAAGATCGGAAGCCAGGCCCCGTTCACCGGCTTCAAGGAGGATGTGCGCGATCCGGGAGCATTGCCCAACCGGCGGCACTTCAAGTTTCCGTATCGCTCGCGGGTCAGCACATCCACCTGGGCCACACATGTGCTGCTGGATGTGGTGGTGGAGAGCGCCAACCCCCACACGCTGGTGCGGAAGCCGATCGCCACCGGCTTCCTGGTGCCTGAGCGCGAAGTATGGGTCACCGTACCCACGGTGGAAAGTCTGTTGGGCGACAAGCTCACGGCGTTCGCCCCGCACACCATCGGGGTACCGCTCTATCGGCCTTCCGGTGCATTGGGTGATGTGATGCAGGTGGCCAAGCAATTGTTCGACGTCGCCGCATTGTTCGATGCGGCCGGTTCCTTCGACGCGATCGCGAGCACGTATGACGCCAACCAACAGCTCGAATCAGGCTACCGCGGTGGTGCCCACTCCAGAGCAACCGCACTGGAAGACACTTGGAACGCCTGCATGTCCGTGATCGCGACGACCGCGAAGAAGGCAATCGCGGATCGCTATCCGGATGGCGCGCACCTGCACACCGGCCTGAGCAACATGTCCACCCACCTGACGATGCCCGATTACAGCAGAGGCCCGCAAGCACGGCAGTTGCTCGCCGCCAAATGCGCGCTGCTGGTCGCGCACCTCTGGGTGAACGAGCGGTTCAGCTTTACCGATGGACGGTGGGCGGGTTCTCCGGAACAGATCGACGGCGTGCGCAGCGCTTCACTGAACGGGACAAGCCTCTCCTGGTTGGATCGCCTCAAGCAGGTGAACCCGGAAGCGTATTTCTACCTGCACAGAGCGGTGACGTTGCTGCATGAGGCAGGGGGCTTGTGATCACGGCTCCGGCATACGTGAGTCCCCCCGATACAAACCTTCCCCACTATCTTGTAACACCGCAGCCCGTGCATGGCCTTTGCTTTGCACCATCCTTCCCGTCCACCTCCGGGAACAAGCGCAAACCCGCCAACCCCCAAACACGCCTCGGCGGACCGACTATGAGAACCTCCATCCTCCTCCTCGCCACCCTGATCGCCGCCGGTTGTGCGGCGCGCATCCCGAATGCGCAATCCGCCGAATCCCGCATCTCCGGCAATGCCGCCAACGAAGCAGCCATTGAGACCGCCGCCTTCGCGAAAGGCGAGGCCGAAGCCGATTGGCATGCCGACAGCCAACAGGCCACCATCACCTTCAACAGTGCGCGTACCTCCTTGGACGCCGTGCTGAAGCGCATCGCGCTGGCGGGCTATGACAACGAACGCTACCTCGCACCCGATGCCGCGTACGCCGCGCTGCCCGAGGCCGCGCACTACCCCCGCACCCTGAAGCAAGCGCCCGTGGCCATGGCGGAGATGCATGACCACACGATGCATACGGAGGCTGACCAACCTCCCGCCACCCAAACGGATACCGACCCGCTGGCCCCGGTGTTTTCGGCCTACTTCCACCTGAAGGATGCATTGGTAGCCGGTGATGCCGCCTTGGCCATGAAAAGCGCCGGCGCGCTGGACGGCGCGTTGCACAACGTGGAGATCACCGCCTTGCCGGAACAAGTGCAGGCCGCGTTCAAGAAAGCTTCCACCGAGCTGATGCCCGCCCTGCACCCGCTCACCACCACCAAGGACCTGGCCGCCCAGCGCAAACTCTTCGCGCAGCTCACCGCGCCGATGGCCGGGCTGGCGCAAGCCTCTCCCCGCTCCGCCCCCATCTATATGGCCCATTGCCCCATGTACCAAGGCGGTGCCGACTGGCTCAGCCTGGAGAAGGACATTAAAAACCCTTTCTACGGCAGCATGATGCTCACCTGCGGCAGCGTGAAAGAAACCATCGCGAAGTAGACAGGACTTCATAGGACAGGATAAACAGGATGTACAGGATGAATGCGGAAAAGGATCAGGACGCAAGCCATGCCCCTATCTATCCTGTAAATCCTGTACATCCTGTACATCCTGTCAAGCTCTTTATCCTGTTCCTCGCCTTCTTGTCCGTGCCAGCCTTGCATGCACAGGTTCCTGTCCCTGGCACCTCAAAACCCAAAGGCGACTTCATCCCCCAGGTAACGCGCTACGACCTGTACGTCACCGACACCGTGCTGAACTACACCGGCAAGGACGTCCACGCCATCGCGGTCAACGGCCAGACGCCTATGCCCACGCTGCATTTCACCGAGGGCGACACCGCGATGATCGTGCTGCACAACCGGCTGAAGAAGGGCGAGACCTCCCTGCACTGGCACGGCCTGATCCTGCCCAACGTGTTCGACGGCGTGCCCTGGCTCACCACCCCGCCCATCCACGCGGGGGAGAGCTACACCTACAAATTCCCGCTGAAGCAGCACGGCACCTATTGGTACCACTCGCACACCATGCTGCAGGAGCAGAGCGGCATGAACGGCGCGCTGATCATCCACCCGCGCCGACCCGATACCATCCCCGAGTACACGCTGCTGCTCACCGATTGGACCGACATGAAGCCCAGCGAGGTGGACCGCCTGCTGCACAACGGCAGTGACTGGTTTGCCATCCAAAAGAACAAGCTGCGGCCCGGCACCGTGCAGAGCTACAGCGACGCCATCCAAGCCGGCGCGCTGGGCACCAAGCTGGGCAACGAGTGGAAGCGCATGCACGCCATGGACGTCAGCGATGTGTACTACGACCGCTTCCTCACCAACGGCAAGGTGGAGGACAGCGCACCGCGGTTCAAGGGCGGCGAAAAAGTGCGGCTGCGCATCGTGAACGGCAGCGCCTCCACCTACTTCTGGATCCAGTGGGCCGGTGGAAAGATGACCGTGGTGGCCAGTGATGGCGCCGATGTGGAACCGGTTTCCGTGGACCGCTTCATCATGGGCGTGGCCGAAACCTACGATGTGATCGTCACGCTGCCTGCCGACAGCACGGCCTACCAACTGCTGGCCACCGCAGAGGACCGCACACGTTCCACCTCGCTGTGGATAGGCAGCGGCATCCGCCAGCTCGCACAGCCGCTGGGGCCGCTGGACTACTTCGCCGGCATGAAAATGATGAACGGCATGATTAAGATGAACGGCGACCTCGACGACATGGGCATGTCCATGAGCCTGCAGCGGATGGACATGAACGAGGTGATGTATCCGGAGATCACCGGTGGAAGAAGTGAAGAAGGGAAGAAGGTGAAGGAGGTGAGGGAGGGATCGCGTCGCTCCGCTCGCGATGACGGGAAGGGAAAGGAGGTGAAGAAGCAACCGGGCCATGAAGCGCATGCCGCAGCATCGAGTACGGAGCGCCCGGTGACATTGAACTATGCGATGCTGCGCGCGCCGGAACCCACCACCCTGCCGCCGGGACCGCTGAAGGAGCTGCACTTTGAGCTAACCGGCAACATGAACCGCTACCTGTGGTCCATCGACGGAAAGACGATCTCCGAAGCGGACAAGATCAAGATCCACAAGGGCGAGAACGTGCGCCTGATCCTGCACAACAACAGCATGATGCGCCACCCCATGCACCTGCACGGCCATTTTTTCCGCGTGCTGAACGGCCAGGGCGCCTACGCCCCGCTGAAGAACGTGCTGGACATCATGCCGATGGAGACCGACACCATCGAATTCGCCGGCACCGAAAGCGGCGACTGGTTCTTTCATTGCCACATCCTCTACCACATGATGGGCGGCATGGGGCGCGTGTTCAGCTATGCGGACGGTGACAGCGCATCCGTGTTCCCCGATCCACACAAAGCCTGGCGCACCTTCCTGAAGGACGACAAGCACTGGCATTTCACCGCCACCAACGACTTCGCCACCAACGGGCTGGACGGCGAGTTCATGCTGATGAACAAACGCTGGGCGCTGGAAACGGAATGGCGCTTAGGCTACACCGAGGAGCACGGCCAGGAGGTGGAAGCCCGCTTCGGCCGCTACCTGGACCGCATGCAATGGCTCTTCCCGTACATCGGCGCGGAATGGCGCTCGCACCCCATGGACATGGACATCCACGAGGACAACCTCTTCGGCGAGCCCAACACCTGGGACGACCGCAAAGCCCTCAACATCGGCCTGCGCTACACCCTGCCCTTCCTGCTGGTGCTGGATGCGCACCTCGACACCGACGGCGAGCTGCGCGCCGGGCTAATGCGCGAGGACATCGCCCTCACCCCGCGCCTGCGCATGGACCTCATGGGCAACACCGACCTGGAGTACATGGCCGGCCTGCGCTACGTGCTGAACAAGACCTTCTCCCTACGCACCCACTACGACAGCGACATGGGCCTGGGCGTGGGACTGACCTTGACCTATTGAAAGCGGCCAGCGCATGCACGGTGGTGCATCGCAGCGATCAGTTGGGCGTGCCCCCGGCTGTCATGCTGGGCAAAGCCAAAGCAGGCAGCCGGGGTCGGGTGCTCCGCTATAGCCGGTTTTGTCGCGGCCAGCGGTCGCGGCACTGCGGGGTCTGCTCCCCCGGATGAACTCCGGGGCTCGCAGCCTCCTCGTTGCACGGGCCCGCAAGGCCGCGCCTGCACCGGGCTGCCGCTGCGCCCCCTCACGCAGGCCACGCCAACCTCAGCGCCGCATTCCAATCCGCTCGCAACAACCCGGCTTTACCTTGATTACCTTTGGACAACTCCTGTCCAACGCCATGAACGCTCCTGCACCCTTTTCCCAAATGCTCCGCACGCAACGCGAAGCCGCAGGCCTCACCTTGCAAGCAGTGGCCGCCAAGCTGAAGGTGGACCTCAGCTTAGTGAGCAAGTGGGAGCGCGGTGTCCGCAAGCCGTCCCGCGCACAGGTCATCGCACTGGCCCGCGTCCTGAAGGCCGATGCCAACGCGTTCCTCATGGCATGGCTCCGTGATGCCGCCGTGTATGCCGTGGGCGATGATGAGCTGGCCCTGGAAGCCTTGAAGGCCGCCGAGGCGCAGGTGGCCTACAAGCTGTTCCAGCAGCAGGACCGCAAGGCCATCGTCCGCAAGCTGAGATCCGGCCTGGCCCGTTTTCCCAAGGTGCGTAAAGCGTGGCTCTTCGGCTCCTTCGCCCGAAAGGACGACAAACCCGGCAGCGACATCGACCTGGCCATCGAGGTGCAGGATCCCTTCAGCTATTTCGACTTGGCCGATGTGCAGTACCAATTGGAGCAGCTCACGGGCCGCAAGGTGGACGTGGGCTTCATGGATGCCTTCCGGCCCAATGTGCGTGCGCGCATCCAACCCGATCTACAGCTGATCCATGGAGCATGACCGCGCTGATAGCCTGCCCGCATTGCAGCGCATGCGGATCACGATCGCTCGGATAAAGGTCCACATACAGGGACGCTCGATGGAGCAATTCCTGGCAGACAAGGTCCTGTGCGATGCCGTGCTGATGCAACTGAGCGCCCTCGGCGAGGAAGTGCGCCGCGTGGATCCGGACCTGCTCAACAAGTACGATTACCCGTGGCACAAAGTGCGCGCGCAGCGCAACGTCATCGTGCATGACTACTTCGGCATCCGCCTGCCATCCATCTGGGCCAATGTGCAGCAAGACCTCGGCCCTTTGGATGAACTGCTGGAACGCATCATCCAAAATGAATTCTCCTGATCTGCTGCTCGGCCCCCTGTGGCAATAACAACACGGGCTTCGGCGTGGGCGTGACGGTGACGTATTGAGACCACCCTGCGCCGCCACCGTTAGGACAGCGCGCCGAAGAAGGACTCGAGCTTTCGTTCGTCCAACCGCCCATTGGTCCGCACGCCGCTGCAAAGGTCCACGCCAAAGGGTTGCACCATGTCCACCGCGCGCTGCACATTGCCCGCGTTCAATCCGCCAGCGAGGAAGAGCGGAACGTTGATGGCTTCGCGGATGGCTTTGCTCAGCTGCCAGTCGTGCGCGCGGCCCGTGCCGCCGAGTTCCTTCACCGCCAGGTTCGGGTTGCCGCTGTCCAACAGGACCGCATCCACGTGTTGGGATACTTCCACCGCTTCGCGCACGGAGGCCTCGTCCAGCACGTGGATCACCTGCACCAATTCCACCCCCGGCAGTTCGCGCCGCAATCGGTCATACTGCCGCTCTTCCAACGCATCCACGATCTGCACGGTGGTGGTTCGCACTCGCCGTTGATGCGCGATGACGGCTTCCGCGCTGGTCTCGCTCGTGAGCAGAAAGGTGCGCGTGGGCGGTGCCACGGTGCTTGCGATGTCGGCGATCAAGGCATCGTCGATCACCCCAGGCCCGCTCGGCATGTGGCCAACAAGCCCAAGCGCGTATGCACCGTGCGCGGTCGCCAGTTGCGCCTCCTCCAAGCTGCTGATGCAGCAGATCTTCACCTTCACAGCGGTCATCCTTTCGTGTTTCAATCGGCTATCGTTCGCGAACGATAGCCCCAGTCCATGCCCTACGGCCTAAGCCGCTGGGCCATCGGGCCTAACGCGCCCTGCGGGCGCGTCTTCCAATAGAATTCAAAACCACGGATGGACGCAGATGAACACGGATCACTGACCCACCTACCATGCACAACAACCTTCCCTATCTGTGTTCATCCGTGTCGATCCGTGGTTCAAAAACAGTGTGTAAATGCGCCGTCAGGCGCATGGATAAGACCCGATAGCCCTGCCTTAGCCGGGGCAACCATCACAATTGGTGCAACGGAGGTCCCGACTTCGGTTCAGTATGCGAGCTTTGGCCTTCTCCTCCATCATGGAACTAAAG
>ENA-UOUJ01001440-UOUJ01001440.1-activated-sludge-metagenome-genome-assembly--contig:-NODE-1440-length-12521-cov-3.563132_pt1 | contig 12521 bp, 7 predicted proteins | sample MGYA00249839_ERZ747224 | MGnify/ENA primary metagenome ERZ747224 (study PRJEB28782, sample SAMN03220277) | activated sludge metagenome | biome: wastewater; feature: sewage sludge; material... | reverse complement strand
CCCGCCGGCAGCCGGCGGCGCGGCAGCGGCATCGACGGCGAGGCGATGAAGCGGGGGCCAGCGTGGTCGCGGCCGCGCAGCAGCCAGTCTTCGAGGCAGCGGGCCTGGCGGTCGTCGAGGATCGTCGCGTCGACGATTCTCGCCGGGTCGCGATGGCTGCGTGCGGTGCGCGTGTCGAGCATGAATATCGGATGGCCGTCGGCGCAGGTTTCGAACCACAGGCGCGATTCGTCGGGGTCATCTTCCCTGCTGCGACTCCGCTCGCCGTCGCAATGGTGTCCCGCGACGCGGCCGCGATCGCCGCCGCCGAAGACCGCGAGGAACGCGGCGCGCGAATCGGTGAGCGCCCGGGCGGCCTCGGAGTCCGCGACGGTACCGGCCCGCGGCGGCGGCGCCGTCGGTTCCCAGTTGTCGAAGATTTCGTGGTCGTCGGGCATTGCGAGGACACGCAGCCGTCGCAGGATCTTTCGCAGAGGCGGGATCGCGAGCAGTGCGCGGTAGCGCGCGGCCAGGCGTTCGTCGGCGTGGACCGGGTCGAACAGACCGGCCGTTGCATCGGCGTAGATCGTGTCGCCCAGCAACAGCAGCGCGCGAGGGATGGCCGATCCGGCCGCGTCGAGCAGCGCCAGCATGCGTCGAAACGAGGCCTCGGCCACGTGGCTGTCGAGCATTCCTGCCGGATACTGGCAGCTCGCCAGCAGGAAGCCCGTGCCTGGCGCCGGCTGCCTGCGCCGGACTTCGCGGGTTCGCGAATCGAGCTGCCCGCGATGGCGATCGCAATCGCTATCGGCGGACCGGCAATCGCACGGCCGGTGATCGTCGAGCAGCAACAGGCCCGGTTCGAGCGTGGCGCTTGCTTCGCGCAGTTCGGTATCGATTGCTGCTTCGATCGCTTCCCTGACGTCGCCGTAGTCCGGCAGTGGAGAGCATGGATCTCCGGCCCAGGCCGGATGGCCACGCACGATCAGGATCAGCACCGCATCGACTCGTGTGCGTAGCGGCGCCAGCATCGCCGTCGTGCGCCACCAGCCGTCGCCGCAGCGTTCCAGCCACAGCGGGGCGAGTTCGCCCCCGCGCGCGAGGCCACCGGTCGGCAGCCGGGAGACGGGTACGAGCACCAGTCGCTCGGGTGGGCCGAAAGCCGGTTCGGTGCCGAAGCGGATCTCCAGTTCGTCGTCGGATCCGAGGCTCGCGCAGACGATCGGCCCGAAGGCCGGTGGACGCACCGAAAGACGGACGACCGGAGCGCCCGTGCCGCCGGTCGCAGGCTGCGCGTTCGTCGCGCGATGCACCTTCGGTCCTGCGCCGCCGCCGTGTCCATCGGGCATCAGGGGCCTGCCGTCGAGCCATTCGGAGATCTCCGCGAACATGGGCTCGGCCTTCCGGCCGATCAACGAATCCTGGTGTCCCAGTTCGTCCAGCGAGCGGTTGACGAGGGGCACGCCGGCGGCAGCGAAGCGCGCTTCGATCAGTGCGGCGGTCGTGCGGTCGAACAGGCCGCTGCGGGCGCTGTGCAGGTAAAGCGTCGGAAAGCGCCAGCGCTGGACGATGTTCGCCGTGCTCGCATAGACCGCGCGCCCGCCGCGATCGGTAATCGTCTTGTGGCGCGCGAAGTGCAATGTCTGCGAAACCGTCTCGATATTGAGCGGGCCGAACAGGTCGTCGATGCGATCGAGCACTCCGGGTGCCATGTTGGCCAGTTCGAAATCGCGGCCGTAGAGCGCATCCATCCGGTGTCGCGTCGCGACGAATGGCGCCGACCGAAAAAGCGGATTCTCGAGTCTGAACTCGTGCTCCGGATAGGGCAGCGTGGCGAGCGCGCGGTCGATCAGCCGATCGAGCTGCGAGACCGGTGGGTCGACACGGAAACGATAGTCGGTCAGCGGCAGGAAATGGCGCAGCCAGCGCATCACGTAGGCGCGAAAGACGTTCGCGCGATCGAAGGCCAGCATCGGCCCGGCCTGCGACAACACCACGCGGCCGATCCAGTGGGGCAGGTCGCGGCGGATTCGGGCCAGTCGCGCGCTGCAAGGCGGTGAATCGGGATCTTCGGGCGCCTGTGCCGGGTCCGGTGGCGGCCTGAGCACGGCCATCGAGAACATCACGGCGCCCATGCAGTGTGCGACGACGTCGAGCTTTGCATCGCTGCCGCGCTCGCGGCGAATCCGGTCGCGAATCCAGGCGAAGGCTTCGGGCAGATCGACCAGCGCGGCGTCCTCGAAGCGCCATGGCAGCGTTGCGGTGGCTAGCCCGCTGCTGGTGCGCAGGTCGACGACCCAGACGTCGCGCCCGCGCTGCCAGAGCCAGCTCGCCAGGTTCGGATCGACCTCCGGGTGGGCGAAGCAGGCGCCGCTGGTGCTGTAGCCATGGATCAGAACGACCGGGGGCTGCGCCGCGGCTGATCGGGCCGCCGCATATCGGGTGAGCCGGACGGTGACCGGTTCGCCGCCGGGCGTCGTGCCCAGAGGGATCGAATGGATCGACGGTCTCGGCAGCCCTGGAAGGCTTCCGGGCAGGCGCTGCGGCTCGCCCGGCAAGCGCGCGTCGGGTTCGCGAAAGCTCCACAGGTGGATGCTGAGCAGCAGCCTGAACCAGTACAGGGTCACCGAGGCCAGGTCGATCAGCGCATTCGGCTGGTCCGGATGGGCGACGATGCGCAGCAGTGGCGTCTGCACGCGCGCCAGATAGGCGGTGTCGAGCGCGAGCACGGGTCTCCCGGGAGAGGCCTGCGGTTCGCCGGAGGTGCCCCGCCTGGTTTTCGCCGAGGCTCGCGACTCGTGCAGCAGCGCAGGGAAGGTCGTGATCTCCAGTTCGCTCAGTTGCCGCCACGGATTGCCGTGCGTCGCGTAAGTGAGCCGCTTGCTGCCTTTGACCGGTGCACTCGCTGCGAAGGGCGCAGTGGCGGGTGCTTCCGGCGTTCGGGCGAGCTTCCTGGGCTCGCCGAGCATCAACTCGTAGTCGATCACGCGGGCTTCGCCTGCCCGCGTGGCGATGCGCCATCCGCTGGTGATGGTGCCGCCCCCCGAAAGCAGTCGGTCGAGGTTCTGCACGATGTCTCGCGTGCCCCGGTTGCACAGCCAGGCCCGCAGGGCCCGGCGGCGGCGCTGCCGGGGTGTCGAGTCCTCGCGCACGAGCAGGCAGATCGAGCCGCTGACCGGGACCGAGATCAGCGCCGCGTTTTCGAGGCGGACCTCGATGTCGTCGTCGCCCCGGCCGAGATCTGCGGCTCGGCGTGGATGCTCGATTCGCTCCCAGTCGTCGATGGCGAACACGCGAAGCAGCCCGCCCGGGGCGCCGGGTTCGCGCTGCGGAGCGACGTTCAGGTTCAGGCCCATCGGTGCGGCCAACTGGCGCAGCGTTGCACCTTCCGCGTTCAGCGTCAGTTCGACCCGGTACAAGCGCGAGCCGCCGTCGCGGCTCGCCAGGCGCAGCAGGCCGCTCATTCGTTCGCGCAACTCGATAAGGGTTTCGGCCTGCGTGCCGGCGGAATCGGCCAGTTCGCGGCCGAAACTGCCCTCGCGTCCCCTCGGCTGTTCGCCGAAACCCCATTCGGACACCAGCGTCTCGCAGGCCCGAAGTGCCAGTGCGGCGATCGTCAAGGCGGGGTTGATGCCCAGCGCGCGCGGCACGATCGAGCCGTCGAGAACGACGAGGCCGTCGTGAACGCCGCCGGAATCCGGATCGAACACCTGCCCAAGGTGATTCACGACGCCTTCGCTGCTGTTCTCTCCCATTCGGCAGCCGCCGAGCGGATGGACGGTGAGCAGCGGTCCCTTGTCGACACCGAGAATCGATGCGACCGGCTCGCGGATCGGGCTCCACAGAGGATTGGGCAGCGCGAGCGCATTTCGTGTGCTTGAGCCGGCACCGCCATCGGCACTGCCACGGACACCGCCACCGGTACCGACATCGGCACCGACATCGGCACCGGAGTGGGCGAGCAACTCGTCGAGCAGCGCGACCTGCTGCCGGAACAGCGGGTGATTGCGCAGCTCGGGCCAGCGCACGTCGATCGCTGCATCGCCCTCGCTGCCTGCGCGGAGTTCGAGCTGACCGGCTGCGCCGTCGTCACCCATCATCGCCACGGCAAGCGTGCGATCGAGCGCTTCGGCGCTCACTGCGCATGGATCGACGCCGGCGGTCCGTGAATGCACAGTCGAATCGGCGCGATCCAGCGTGTTGAGCGCATGCGTAGTCGTTACGACCTCTTCGTACAGGCGTCGTAGCGCCGCCGGAATCACGAGCGACTGGACGACGATACCGGCGTAGCTGAGGTCGCGACTGCCCGGGCCGTTCGTTCCGCGCAGATCGAGCATCGCTGAAATCGTGGGGCCGACGTCGGCATCAAGGCCGGCGTCAGTGCCGACGCCCGCATCGGGCGGGTGCAATCCCCAGGCCACAGCAATCATGTCGCCGTTCGTCGAGAAGTTCCGGCCGAGCATCCCGGCGAATTCCAGCTGCCCCCGCGAGCGCGAACGCATCAGGATCTCGGTCGAACCGAGGCTTCCGGCGGCCAGCACGACGCGCCTGGCCGACAGTCGCAGGGGCTCGCCCTGGCGCTTGCGCAGCTTCGCATCGGTATGCACGACATCGAGCAGCCAGCCGGGGCCCGGTTCTCGCCTCGCAAGCTGCAGCACGGTTGCGCCGGTGAAGATCCGTGCACCGCGAAGCCAGGCGACGGCGAGCAGGCTGGTATCGAGCGATCGCTTCGAGCCGTGACGGCAGCCGGTCATGCAGTCGCTGCATCGGCGGCATCGTTTCAGCGTCACGCCGGCCTCAGTGCGCTGATCATCATCGAGCGCGATGCTCAGTGGCGGAGACGAAAAGTTGCCCTTACCGATGCCTTTCGCGAGTCGCTGAAGCGCGGCGCCGGCCGGTGGCAACCGATCGATGCCTGGCGACCCGCTCACCCCGTCGAGCAGGACATGAGCCTTTTCGAGAAAGTGCCGCAGCGACGCGCCATCACGAATCGCGTCGGGCCAGTCCTTGCTGGCAAGCACCTCGTCGGCCGGCGCCAGCATCACGCCGGCGTTGATCAGCGAACCGCCGCCCAGCCCGTTGGCGACGAGCGTGCAGACGTCGGCTCCGATCCTCAGGTCGAACAGGCCCTCGCGTTCGCCGCGCGGCGCCTTGCCGGCCGCCGTGTCGAAGCGGACGTGGCCCGGCAGAAGCGCCGCCTCGGCCGGGAAGTCGGCGGGTTGATAGGACTTGCCGCGCTCGAGCACACAGACTCGGGCTGGCCGGCCGTCGATGAGGCGGCCCGCGAAGGTCTGCGCGGCCACCGCGCCGCCATAGCCGCTGCCGATGATGACGACATCGTAGTCGGGCGGCTCTCCGGTATCTCCCAATTTGTTGCGCGCCACCTCGGCGCGCAGTTGCTCGAAGCCGGTGCTGAGCGTGAATTCGTTCGAGTCAGCGTTCGGCCGCGTACTCCCCCGTCGCGATCGGTACATCTCCCCCCCGTTGGCCTGGCGCGTGCTCTTGTCCCGGCACTGCGCCTTCTTCTATAACCTTGATGATCGCCTGTCTGAGTTGATCGACCGGAACCGGTTTGTGCAGCATCGGAATGCCGGCCGCATCCGCGTCGCGTAAACGGTCAGGGGCGGTGTCGCCGCTGACGAGGATCGCCGGCGTGCCGGGGTGGATCTCGCGGATCGCCTGGATCGCGCAGATGCCGTCGTCGTCGTCCTGCAGGCGCAGATCGGCCAGCACCAGGTCGGGGGGGCGTTCGGTGGCGGCGGCCAGCGCGTCTTCGGTGCTCGCGGCCAGTTCCACCCGGCAACCGAGCCCTTCGAGCAGGGTTCTCATGCCGAGCCGGATGCTGGGTTCGTCGTCGATGACCAATACGTCGAGCGCCATGTGAGGGGCTTCGGTTTCGAGTATCTGGGCCGGGGGTGCCTGCGACGGCGATGCAGCGGCGATCTGCAGCGTGAACCGGCTGCCCCGACTCGGGGCCGAATCGAGCGACATGTCGATGTCGAGCAACTCGGTCAGACGGCGAACGATCGACAGCCCGAGGCCCAGGCCTTTGCGGCGATCGCGCTCGCGGTTGCCGATCTGATAGAACTCTTCGAAGATCCGCGTCTGCTCGGCATCGGGGATCCCGACGCCGGTGTCGGCAATCAGGACGTGGACGGTGCCGTTGCGTCTGCGGGCCTCGACGAGGATCGAGCCTTTTTCGGTGTACTTGACCGCATTGTCGATCAGGTTGCGCAGCACACGCTCGAGAAGCGAGCGGTCGCTCCTCACAATGAGGCCGGCTTCGCAGTCGACGTCGAGCGACACGCCTCCCGTGCGCCCGATGGTTTCCGCATACGGCGCGGCGATCCGCTCGAGAAGGCGGCCGACGTCGATATTCGCCGGCGTGACGCGCACGACACCCGCATCGAGCTTGGAGACGTCGAGCAGCGCGTCGAGTTCGGAGCTCAGGTGCTGAAGCGCTTCGTTCATGCTGCGCGCGATCTCGTGGCTGCGCGCATCCAGCGGCCTCATCTCCAGGGCCGCGCCGAAAAGCGACAGCGTGTGCAGCGGCTGTCGCAGGTCATGGCTGGCCGAAGCGAGGAAGCGGGTCTTCGCGCGGCTCGCCGTTTCGGCATCGTCGAGCGCCGCATGCAACTGGCGGTTGAGTGCGACCTGGTCGAGCCGGATGGCGAAGGATTCGCTGAACGCGGCCCAGGCGTCGCGTGCCAGGCCGAGCAGGACCAGGCAGAACATCAGGATCAGGCCCGACATCGCCAGCTCGCGCCCACCAGCGACGGAAGGATGGCCCAGGCGAGCGTCAACGCCCCGGCGGTCGGCAGCAGGTAGGCGACGAACAATGGCCGGTAGCCGGCGGTCGTGGCGACCGACCCGGCGCACAGGCCGAGCAGTACCAGCGTATGGAGGCTGCGTTCGAGTTCGGGGAGCAGCGGGAAGGCGAACAGAGACAGGCCTTGCGCGGTCCCGTTGGCCAGCGTGACCGCAACCGCGATTCGCAGCCGGCCGTGCTCGTCGGGCCGGTCGAGGCGGGGAAGCCGTTCGAGCACGCCCCGCCGCAGCATGACAACGATCATGACGATCGCGAGCCAGACGAGAACGGCCACCCGGGGAACATGCTCCCAAGCGAACGCGGCGATCATCAGGCTGGCCACGAATACGGCGAACGGGATCTGCCGGCTCTGTCCGGCCAGCTGGTTCAGCAGCTCGCCTTCGAGGGTGCCGCTGGCCGGAGGCGAGCCCGATGATTTCACCATGGCTCCTGGGGTCTCAGCGTGTGATCCGCAGGCCCAGCTCGGCTGCGGCGAACACCGCCTCGGTGCGGTTCGCGACGCCGAGGGTCCGGAATGCTGCCGACAGATGTTGCTTGATCGTGCCTTCGGACAGGTCGAGCTCGCGCGCGATCATCTTGTTCGAGCGTCCGCGAATGGCCAGCAGCAGGACTTCGAGCTGGCGCGCGCTGAGGCGGCTTGCAGCCCCGGTGGCGAAGTCCTTCGCTTCGCGTTCGATCCGGCCGGCGGACGACGAAGCCGCCGTGGCCGAGTCGCCGGCCCACGAGGCGCTTCTGTCGGTGGTCTGCGCCGGCCGGACACCGGCTTCGAGCGTGTGAGGGGGCAGGTAGGTGCCGCCGGCCAGGACGAGTCTGAGCGCCGAGATCATCACCGGCGGGGTCGACGATTTCGGGATGAAGCCGGCGGCACCCGCGTCGATGCAGTCGCGCACCAGCGCTGGATCGTCGTCGCCTGTCATGACGACGACGGTCGTATCGGGGAGCCGGCGCCGCAGTTCCGCGAGGGCGGCCGTGCCGCTTGTGCCTTGCAGGTGAAGGTCGAGCAGCGCGAGGTCGATCGCAGGAGCGTCGTCGCTGCAAGGCGGCAGCTCGTCGGTGCCTTCGGCCTCGACGAACTCGATCGCGGCGTCGAGATCGGTCAGCAGGAATTTGAGCCCGTGCCTGAACAGGGCGTGGTCATCGATCAATAGCAGGCGCATCGCGGACACTCCGGCGCTCCGTGCCTAGGTCTCGGGGCTCATGTCCCGAACATTAGCTTGGATGGGCGCCGATCTGGAACAGCCCGATCGGCCTATCCGAAAGGACTGGCCGATGTTCGCGTACAGGCCCTCGACCTGTCCATCCTGCGGATTCCGGTGCCGTGCCGTCGATCCGAAACTTGCCTGGGGCATCAGCGTCGCCGGCGGCCAGTCGATCGGGGCGGATGAACAAGAAGCCCGAGTCGAATCGCGGACAGTATGGGGGGCGAAATGGACCAGAACGTCGAACGCCGGCAGAACTTCGAGCGTCGCCATCTTTTCGGCCTGCAGCAAGCCCAGGCCTCTGCCCGGGCGGGCCTGGCATGTTCATCTCAAGGGGCTAAGCCCGATACCTCTTCTTCGCCGATCCTGCCGCCGCGGATGGCCTTCGATGGTGCAGGGGTTCGAGGCAGTGAAGCCGATTGGCTGCGTGGCGACGCGCCGACCGAATTGTCCGAGCCCGTCGTCGGGCTGCACGGCGGTCGCCCTGAGTCCGTGTTCGGGCCCACGGCCGGCGTCGCCAAATTTCGGGCAGAGGCCGTGCTCGACGGCCTCAGCGATGCCTTGCTGGTCTTCGACATCAGCGGCGAGGTCCTCTACTGCAACCGGGCCACGCGCCGACTGCTGGTCGGCTATCGCGGCGTCGCGCTGGGCGGCGGGGGGCAGGCGCCGGCCCGGCTCGTCTGCGCTTCGCACCGTGCGACTTCGCGTCTTGCCACGGCCCTGAGCACGCGCCGCAGCGAAACGGTCGGGATCCTGCTCGACACGCAGACGCGGCTGGTACTGAAGCTGATGCCCGAAGCCGACGGCGTCCGGGTCGCGTACCTGCTTGCGCTCGATGGCAGCCGATTCCCCGAGAACGACGGCGGCTGGCTGAGCGAGGCTTTTGCGCTCAGTCCGGCTGAATCCCGCGCGCTCGAAGCATTGTCGCAGGCCGCACTCACCCGCGATGCGGCAGCCATGCTCGGGATAAGCAGCAACACGCTGAAAGACCACCTGGCTTCGATCTATGCGAAGACCGGCTGCAGCCGCAAGGTGCAGCTGTTTCGGCTGATGGGGCTGGCCTACGGCGCCTGAGCTGCGCCTTAGGCCGTGCCGGTCGAGCGCCCGGTCCGCGATCGGTGTTGAAACCGCGAGGGGCTCGTTCGCGAGCCTTGCGGCGGTCTTCGTCGGCACCGGTCTTTCGGAACCGGAAAGGGTGCAAGGCGATCGTCGCCCAGGTCCGGGCGGGCTAGACTCGCGAGGCTGCCCGGAAACCGAAGCTCCGGGACCGCCCGGCAATCTCGATACGCCGGGCTCGCCCGGAGACGTTCCCGATGCTTGCCGAAGTCGATTCCCGCTACGCATGGTTCCGGCTGGCGGTCACGCTGGTCCTGATGACGATCGGCGGATGCGGAATGTATGTCGTGGTAGTCGTGCTGCCGGCCGTGCAGGCCGAGTTCGGCATCGCGCGCGGCCAGGCCTCGTTGCCGTACACGATGACGATGATCGGTTTCGGCCTCGGTGGCGTGCTGATGGGGCGACTATCGGACCGCCACGGCATCGTGATGCCGCTGCGGATCGGGGCGGTAACGCTGGCGCTCGGGTTTGCGGCCGCCGCCATCTCGCCGAACCTGCTGACCTTCACCTTGGCGCAAGGCCTGCTGATCGGCCTGCTCGGCAGCGGCGCGATGTTCTCGCCGCTGATCACCGAGACCTCGTTCTGGTTCCTGCGCCGCCGCGGCATCGCGGTGGCCATCTGTGCCAGCGGCAACTACCTTGCCGGCACGGTCTGGCCGCCGATCGTCCAGCACTTCGTCGACTCGTCGGGCTGGCGGGCGACGTACGTCGGGATCGGCCTGTTCTGCCTGGTCACGATGTTGCCGCTCGCGCAGTTGATGCGCAGGCCGCGGCCGGGGGCGACCTCGCTGCCGGTGGCCGGTTCCGGATCGGCCAGGGCAGCAGCCACAGCGACGGCAGCCACAGCGACGGCATCGGCGACCGCGACCGCCGCTTCCGTCGCGTCGGGCAGCGAACGCCCGCTCGGGCTCTCGCCGACCAGGCTGCAAACGCTGCTCTGCATCGCCGGCGTCGCTTGCTGTGTCGCAATGTCGATGCCGCAGGTCCACATCGTGGCTTACTGCGCCGACCTCGGCTACGGACCGGCGCGCGGTGCGCAGATGCTGTCGCTGATGCTCGGCTTCGGAATCGTGAGCCGCCTGGTCTCAGGGATGATCTGCGACCGTATCGGTGGCCTGCGCACGCTGCTGCTGGGCTCGGTGATGCAGGGAATTGCGCTGCTGCTGTTCCTGCCCTTCGATTCGATGGCGTCGCTCTACGTCATCTCGGCGCTCTTCGGCCTGTTTCAGGGCGGGATCGTTCCCTCGTACGCGATCATCGTTCGCGAACACTTCTCGCCGGCGCAGGCCGGCGAGCGGATCGGTGCGGTGATCACCGCCACGCTGCTCGGCATGGCGCTGGGCGGCTGGCTGTCCGGCTACATCTTCGACCTGACCGGTTCCTACGACGCGGCCTTCGTCAACGGGATCGCATGGAACCTGCTGAACGTGGTCATCGTCGTCTGGCTGCTGCACCGCGCGCATCGTTCCGGCGGTCTGCGGCCGGCCTTTGCCTGAGCCGGCGGCGGCGGGCGCTCTGGTTTCGCCGGCACCGGCCGACACGGCGTCGATTCTGCTGGCGTCGACGGTTCGGACTCGTGCCAGTATCCGGCTGTACCGTTACCGGATTCCGTTCCGCTTTCTGTAACCGAATGGACCGCGCCCGTGCGGCGCAGTCGATCGAAGCCAGCTTGGAGCCCCCATGGACGCACGCGACAACGACCGGGTCACCATCGTCGACATCAGAATGCCGTTCTGGTCGATGGTGATCTTCATGGTGAAGGCGGCGATCGCCTCGATCCCGGCCTTCGTGATCCTGTCGGTCATCGGATCGATCGTCTTCGCGCTGCTCGGCGGGCTGTTCGGCGGCCTGCACGCGATGATCTGACCGGCGCGTCGTATCAGTCGACGCTGACCAGCACCTTGCCGACGTTCGCCATCGACTCGGTGGCCTCGTGTGCGGCGACGACCTCGTCGAGCGGGAAGGTCCGGAACACCTGGTGGCGCAGGCGGCCTGCGACGAGCGCGTCGGTGATCCAGCGTGCGGCGTCGTCGTGCGCCTGCTCCGACATCGCGTAGACGAGCACGAAGCGCACGCACAGGTCTTTCGCCAGCATCGGCCAGAACGGCAGCGTCGGCTCCGGCACGGCGTCGGACGCGTAGGTCGCGATGACCCCGCCCGGCTTCAGCAGCGTGATGTCGTCGGCGAGGTTGGCGCCGAACGCGACCTCGATGATCCGGTCGAGCGGTGCGTCGGCGCCGCACATCTCGCGTACGCGTTCGACGACGTTCTCGGTCTTGCGGTTGACGACTGCGTCGGCGCCGGCCTCGAGCGCGCGGGCCGCCTGTTCGTCGCGGCTGACCGTCGCGATCACTCGAGCGGCGCCGCCGAGCCGTGCGAGTTGCACGGCGTAGTAGCCGACCGCGCCGGCACCGCCCTGGACCAGCACCGTGCGACCGCTGACGGGACCGTCGGCATGGACGCAGCGGTGCGCTGTCATGACCGGGATGCCGAGGCAGGCCCCGGCGTCGAAGCCCACGTCGTCGGGCAGCCAGACTGCCTTGTGAGCGGGCACCGTCGTGTACTGCGCGGCCGTGCCGAAGGCGCGCCCGAGGTTCGCTTCGTAGACCCAGACGCGCTCGCCGATCCGGTTCGGGTCGACGCCTTCGCCGACCGCGTCGATCTCGCCGGCGCCGTCCTGGTGGGGAATGACCAGCGGGAACGGCATCTCCTTGACGCGCAGGCCGCTGCGGCTCTTCGTGTCCGACGGATTGACCGCCGACATCCGGATCCGCACGCGGACCTCGCCCGGCGCCGGTCGTGGCTCTGGCTGCTCGCCGACCTTCAGCACCTCGCGTGCCGCGCCCTTGTTTTCGTACCAGGCAGCTTTCATCTCGGGGTTCCCATCGGGTAGATGCCGACCGATCGGCAAGGATAGCCTCGACCGTGATTCGCGTTCGATATTCCGACCCGGTGCGCCCGGCTAAGCCGTTCGCGAGCCAGCGGCCGACGCGGTCGGCAGTTCGATCGTGACCTGCAGGCCGCCGCCGGCGCGGTTCGACGCGACGATCGTTCCACCGTGTGCGGCGACCGCCCGGCGCGCGATCGCCAGTCCGAGGCCGTAGCCGCTTCCCTGCGCCACCGCGTTGCGGCCACGATGGAACGGTTCGAAGATCGTCTCGAGTTCGTCTGCCGCGACGCCGGGTCCGCCGTCGGCGATCGTGACTGCGATCCGCTTGCCGCGCGCCGGCGCGACGGCGACCTCGACCGGTCTGCCGGGCGCCGTGTGCCGGATCGCATTGCGAATCACGTTGTCGAAGGCGCGCTGCAGCCAGTCGGCGTGCGTCACCACGGCAATCGCCTCCGCCTGCCCGGATTCCGCCGTACCGTCTTCGAAGCGAACATCCTTGCCGATCGCG
>ENA-UOUJ01001439-UOUJ01001439.1-activated-sludge-metagenome-genome-assembly--contig:-NODE-1439-length-12524-cov-7.279012_pt1 | contig 12524 bp, 6 predicted proteins | sample MGYA00249839_ERZ747224 | MGnify/ENA primary metagenome ERZ747224 (study PRJEB28782, sample SAMN03220277) | activated sludge metagenome | biome: wastewater; feature: sewage sludge; material... | reverse complement strand
GAGCCGCTGTGGCGCGAGACCGGCGACGGCCACGGCACCACGCTGATCGCCACTGAGGCCGGGCTGGAGGCCATCGGGATCGAGCCGGTGGTGGCCAGCGCCGTAGCCAGCGTGCGGAGGGCGAAGCCCAAGGCGGAACCGGTACAGACGCCCGACGACACCGGCACCGCGAAACTCGTCGCCATCCGCGCTGGCACCAAGCAGGCCCAGATCATCGCCATGCTCCAGCGCCCCGAGGGCGCGACGGTCGCCGAGATGGTCGAGGCCACCGGATGGCTGGCGCATACCGTGCGCGGCTGCATCTCGGGCGCATTGAAGAAGAAGCTGGGTCTGCCCATCGCAGCGGAAAAGGTCGAGGGCAGGGGGATGGTGTACCGGCTCCCCGAAGGTAGCTGATCGATCAGCAGTAGTCGTCCATGCAGTCGTCGTAGCTGTCGCCGGTCAGTTCACAGAAAGTCTTGAGGGCCCCCTGCAGGGTAAAATACTGGTGTTCGCTGCGGTGGTAGAAGAATTCGCCGCGGACACCGACATGCGCGACCGCCCAGTCCTTGATCGCATTGTCGCTAGGATCGTGCGTAAGGACCACGAGGCTGTCCTCGGTCATGCCATGTTGCACGACCAGACTCTGGTAGAGATGGTTTCGGGCGAAAACACGGCCAAACTTCAGGTTTTCCGCGTAGCGCTCGAGCGCGTCCTCGGTCACTGCCTCCGGACAAAGTGGGAATTCTGTCGGCACCTTCCATTTGACCTGCACGACCGACGGCGTCAGCGACTCATACTCTTCCGAGGGAGGCTCATAGCTTGCCCGCTCTCTTGTCCCATACAGCCACTCGCCCAGCGCGCCACCGCTTGGGACAGAACCGCTCTTTGCCCATTCCTGCAAACGTGCTTTTGCGGCTGCCGCCTCGTCCTTCGACAAGGTGCGCATCCAGGATATGTCGGGAAACACCTTATCGGTCTGGACACGGGTGGGGTCAGCGAAGAAAGCTTCAATCGAGCCGTAGACCAGTTCGATGCGCCGAGCAGAGATTTCGTTGAGCAGGACGTTTTCCAGCCGCGTGACCCACCGCAGGTTTTCCGGTCGATTGTTCGCTCTGTTCGTGTCGATGTGATCAACGACATGACGATCAGTGGGCGGCGCGCCATGAAAAGCCCAGCAGACGATCCGATGAACGGGCACGCCGCTCAGATACATGTAGCCAGTCGACAACCCCTGCCGCCCAAAGGTCCATTGGTCATCAAGCGGTCTGGTCTTCTGCCGTTTCTGGGGCAGACGATGCGCGGAACCATTGTCGCGAACCCGATACCGCTCGCCCCGATATTCGACCTCCACCTCGCGTTCAAAGATATCAATGAGTTGGTCGGCTTTGCCGGGGGACGAAAGGGAAGGGCTACGCATCAACTGCTCCGGCGAGATTCGACCATTCAAGTGCCGAAGGCGGTAGGCCGATTTCCCATTCTCCTTCTGGGCGAACATTCGCAATTTCGGGCCAACTGGTCAATCGCGGCTGGCCTTCCGCCCCGTTGCCAGCTCCCACCGCCGCACGGCGACGTCGCAATAGGCCGGGTCCAGCTCCACCGCGCGGCAGCGTCGCCCTGAGCGTTCTGCCGCGATCAGCTGTGTCCCCGAACCGCAGAAGGGTTCGAACACCAGGTCGCTGGGATCGGTGAAGGCCTCCAGCACCGCCTCCACCAGCGCCACGGGGAACACGGCCGGGTGCGATCCGGCCGCGCCCAGACCGCCCTTGTGGCGCATGATCCGGAACACAGAATCCGGGATGCGGTGGCTCTGGATCGCGTTGCCGTAGCCGGTCTTGCGGTGGACCGTGCCGTCGGCGCCGCGCAGCCCGCCGCCCCCTAGGGTTTCGCCCGCGTGCTTGCTCTCCACGGTCTTGTTCGGTTTGCGGGGCTGGCGGTTGAAGTGGAAGATGAACTCGTGCGAGGGCGCAAGGCGGCCGTTCCAGTCGCCGGGCAGGCCGGGCCCCTGGTCCCAAACATACCAGCCGAACCGCCGCCAGCCCTGCGCGCGCATCCAGTCGACCCAGCGCTCCCAATACGGGATCCACTCACCATCTCGGTGGACGAGGCCGAGGTTCACCAGAAGCTGGGCATCGGCGGTGACCGGCGCTGCGGCGAAGACGCCCTGCATCAGCGCATCCCAGTCGCCAACCTTTTCCTTCGCCGCGCCATAGTCGCGCTGCTGGGCATAGGGCGGGGAGGTGAACATCAGCAAGGCATGTGCCCCGTCCATCAGCCGCGCCACCACGGCCGGGTCGGTCGCATCGCCGCAGATCAGCCGGTGGTCGCCCAGCGCCCAGATATCGCCGGGGCGGGTGATCGGCTCGGCCGGGGCCTCGGGGATCGTGTCGGCCGCGTCATCGTCGATGGGCGCGCGGTCATCGGTATCGTTCAGCAGCGCGTCCAGTTCATCCTGCGGGATCCCGATCAACCCGAGGTCGAAGTCCTCGGTTATCAGCCCGCGCAGTTCCTCGAGCAGCAGCGCCTCGTCCCACCCGCCTAGTTCGGTCAGCTTGTTGTCGGCGATCCGGTAGGCCCGGCGCTGTGCCTCGGTCAGATGGCCCAGCACGATGACCGGCGCCTCGAGCAGCCCCAGTTGCGCGGCGGCCAAAACGCGACCATGGCCCGCGATCAGCTCGCCATCGGCGGCGACGAGGCAGGGAACGGTCCAGCCGAATTCGGCCATGCTGGCGGCGATCTTCGTGACCTGGTCGGCACCGTGGGTCTTGGCGTTGCGGGCATAGGGGCGGAGACGGGCCAGCGGCCAATGCTCGATCCGACCGGGCAGGAGGGGCGCGTTCATGCCGCGAGCCGCTTGGCCTTGAGGGCGGCAAAGGTCTCGCCGGTTTCCGCCAGCACTGCCTCTTGGCCGGTGAAGGACTGCCAGCGCACGATGGCCACATCCACATAGGCCGGGTTCAACTCGACACCGAAGCAGTCCCGGCCCGTAGTTTCCGCCGCGATCAGCGTCGTGCCGGATCCCATGAAGGGTTCATAGACCGCCTGGCCGGGGCTCGAGTTGTTCAGGATCGGTCGCCGCATGCATTCTACCGGTTTCTGCGTGCCATGCACCGTGTCGGCATCCTGATCCCGGTTGGCGATCTGCCACAGCGTGGTCTGCTTGCGGTCTCCGGCCCAATGGCCCTTGCCCTTGGCGCGGACGGCATACCAGCAAGGTTCATGCTGCCAGTGGTAATCACCGCGGCTTAGAACCAGCCGGTCCTTGGCCCAGATGATCTGCGACCGGATGGCGAAACCTGCCGCGGTCAGGCTATCCGCCACGGTCCCCGCATGCAGCGCGCCATGCCAGACATAGGCCACATCGCCGGGAAAAAGCGCCCATGCCTCGCGCCAGTCGGCGCGGTCGTCGTTCAGCACCTTGCCAGTGCGTTTCGTCTTTGCGGCCCCGGCCTGGTTGCGCCAAGAGGGATCGTACTCCACGCCATAGGGCGGGTCGGTGACCATCAGCAGGGGACGCACCTCCCCGAGCAGCCGTGCGACCACATCGGCGGCGGTGCTGTCGCCACAGATCAGCCGACGCGCGCCCAGCTGCCAGAGGTCGCCCGGCACCGACACCGGTGAGACCGGAAGCTCCGGAACCTCCTCCTCGCCCTCGACCGGACCATCGCCGCCCAGCGCCTCGGGATCCCGCAGCAGCGCGTCGAGGTCATCGTCGCTGATGCCGAGCAGGGTCAGGTCGAAATCCTCGGCCAAAAGCCCCGCGATCTCGTCGCGCAGCAGGGCTTCGTCCCATTCGCCCAGTTCGGTCAGCTTGTTGTCGGCGATCCGGTAGGCCCGGCGTTCGGCCTCGTCGAGGTGGCTGAGCCGGATCACCGGCACCTCGGTCAGCCCGAGCATGGTCGCGGCCAGCACCCTGCCATGGCCCGCGATCAGTTCGCCGTCGTCGGCCACCATGCAGGGCACGGTCCAGCCGAACTTGGCCATGCTCGCGGCGATCTTCGCCACCTGGTCGTCACCGTGAATCTTGGCATTGCGGGCATAGGGGCGCAGCCGGGCAATCGGCCAGGATTCAACCTGGCTCGGCGCGAAGACGAGGTCCATGGGATGGGTCTCGGGATGTGGGGGAGGGGAAATGAAAAGCGCCCGCGAGGGGGTTCCTCCGGGCGCAATTCTTCGATGATCAAGGGGTAGGTCAATGGGGGCAGGTCTGTCAACCCGAAAAGTGAAGCGGATTCAACAGCTTCTGACGAATTGGCTTTCCGGGGTGGCTTCCGGCCACGTGGCTTCCCCGGAGGTGGCTTCCCTGGCTTCCCGCCGGGAATCCACCCTAGCCAGATCGTGATTCCGCAAGCCGCTGATCTGACTCACGAATTCCGGCATCAGCGCGCAAGGTGGCTTCCGCCTGGCTTCCCCGGAGGAACTGCCTCACGCTAGCGAACCGCCGCGCTGCGCCCCCCCGCATACAAACAGGGCCGGGGAGGAACCATGCCAAGGGGGTGCGCATTATGCCAGTCGCGGAAGCTTCATTTAGAAGATAGTCCGCATTCTTATTGAAGCATCTGTGCCGCATAGCTGTCGTGGATTTGGCCGATTGTTGTCATCATGCGACGATAAAATGTATCAAGAATTCGGGGGAGGTCATGGTTTATCTTATGGTCGCGTCCATAAAAGTTCATTCGATTCTTGAACGTTTCAAAGCGGCCATCTGACATGTCCGGAATTAGGACAAATCGCTCTACAAGACGTTGGCGCTTGAAATTTTCATAGACACGTGCGCTGATGTCCAAGTGCCCATCATGAACGATTCTGTCTCTGATTGAAGAAATAGTCCATATCAACTCGTCTTTGATGAATAGTGTGCCAACACCTTCGTTCATACGAAGTGATTTCTTGTCACTGTATTGCTTTGATGCCCCGCATAGTTTGAGAATTTGCGAGAAGTCTTTTACTTTGCGCTCTGACTCGAAGGCCAGTTTTACAGCATAATCCAATAAACTCCTTAGGCGAACAAAAATCGTCTCTAGGTGCGCGTGCAATAGTGATGTGGTTGCCGAAACGGAACTGCGTAGGCCGATCTTCTCTCCGTCTGAGTAGATATAAAACTCACTGTCATTGAGAATTCCGTAGAACTCGCCGACCACTTGGCCTATCTGGGCACTAGTTCTTTGCATATTGGTCAGCAAGCCTTGGACGTCTTGTAAGTATAGAAATTTATGCAAGATTCTGTCAGGCTTTGATCCGGCCAACAACTGCTCGAACCTTTGCTTTGTGACGCGGCTTTCCGGCTCAAGCCCGGCCATGTGCACCCAGTCAGGGATTCGATCATGATAAATCTTGAACTCGATATCTGAAATTATCGACCGTCGAATGTGACCGTGTGTGGCGACGCACAGCTCGTCAAAATCAACATCAAGATTCGTGTCCGTTCGCCTCCAATACCCTTGGATATCCTTAAAGAATGCTGTTGGAAAACCAACTTGGATATCCCGAGATGGCCTTCCGTTAAGGTTCTTAATCGGCTTATCATCGCTATGAGAAACGGGCCAGCCTGCAATTTTCTTATCACTAGTAAGAGCTTGAATTGAAACTTGGGCATAGCCCCGGCGCAATTTGGGTCTTTTGGACATTGCTACCTATGCCCCAATCGAAGTTTTTCTGCCAAAAGAGGACATGGCTATGGTCTGCGGTGATTTGAGCTTGTCATGGGTATCGATGCTCGTAGTGGAGTTTTGTACAAAACATGGGCTTGGAGTTTCGATTGATGTTATTTGGAGCCGCAATCAATTATCCTCATGGTCTGTCCGACCCAGTCATCAACACCTTTTCAATGTTCTGGCTCCAGGCCGCTTTGAACGCCGGATCCGAGGCAAACAGCTTGTAGAGCTCCAACTCGTCCTTCCGCCTTTTCAGCATCACATCCTGCAGCATCTTTTCTAATGCGAGACCACGATTGTAGGGGTCAGCATTGTCCTCGTACTTGGCGGTGTAGTCCGGGTGAGCACGGATGCTGTTGACGATATTGACGAATTTGACCCGTTGCTCCTCTGGCGTCGCGCTCCAGCCCTGAAACCAACGCTCGTTGAAGCTGCGAATGATGTCATCCAGAGGGTCGGTTTCCGGATCGCCGTCGCGGTTGCCGCGCGGGTTCGGGTTCTGCGGTGTCAGTTCGGTCTCTGACGCATCGAGACCGATTTCATGGTTAAGCTTTGTCCGCTCCAGGCCGTAGGAGGACAGATCAACGGCCTCCAGCAGTTCATCAAGCATGTCTTGATTGGGATCCTTGATCTTGAGTTTGGGGATCAGGAACTTCAGCAGCCAGAACAGCTTTTCCCATTCCAGCACTTCAAACGGGATGATCGACGCCATCTGACCGTAAATCTTTACGAACTGCTTCGCCTTGATCTTGAAGTCGATCTTCTCTGGGTCGGGCAACTCCAGTTCGGCGTTGAAACGATTGGCCGCGATGTCAATGATCGGGCTGAGGGTTTGGGCGTCTTCACCGGCAAAATACCGGGTCACGAAGTCTTCGACCTCCTGCCACTCGTACACGCCCACCTCGTCCAGTGCGTCCTTCAGCTCGTGCAACACGTTAACATCGGTTGCCTCGGACAGTGTGGTCACGGTGTAGAAAGGGTCGAATGCGGTCTTGATGTCATCAACGCTGTTGAAGAAGTCGAGGATGAACAGGTCCTCCGTCCGCTTGCCCAGCTTCGGGGCCGAACGGTTGAGGCGGGACAGTGCTTGGACGGCAAGCACGAACTGCAGCTTCTTGTCCACGTACATTGCGGTCAGCTTAGGCTGGTCGAACCCGGTCAAATACTTGTTCGCCACGATCAGCAGACGATAATCGTCGGTGTCGAACTTGTCCCGCGTTTCGCTTTCGGGAAAGCCGTTCATGTCGGCTTCCGTGTATTTCACCCCATCGACGGTCTTTTCGCCCGAAAAGGCGATCAGCGCTTTGAACGGGTTTCCTTGCGCATCAAGCAGCTTGGTCACCGCCTTGTAGTAGCGGATCGCGGCTTCGATGTTCTGAGTGATGATCATCCCCTTGGCCTTGCCGCGCAGCTTCTTCGTGTTCACGACTTGCGGGATGAAATGGTCCAGCATGATCTCGGCCTTGGTGTTGATCGTGTGCTGGCTGCGTTCGACATAGGCGCGCAGTTTCTTCTGCGCCTTCTTGGTGTCGAAAAGCGGGTTTTCCTCCACCGATTTCTGGATTTCGTAATAGCTCTTGTAGGTCGTGTAGTTGGCCAGCACGTTCAGGATGAAGCCCTCTTCGATGGCCTGCTTCATGCTGTAAAGGTGGAACGGCTTGAAACTGCCATCAGGCTGCCGCTCGCCGAATTTCTCAAGCGTGGTCGCCTTGGGCGTGGCGGTGAACGCCAGATAGGACGCGTTGCCGCGCATCTTGCGCGATTGCATCGCCGCTAAGATACGGTCTTGCGGATCATCTTCGTCTGGGTCCACATCGCCCGCGCCCATCGCGCGGTTCATGTTGTCATGCGCCTGGCCGCTTTGGCCGCTGTGCGCCTCGTCGATGATCACCGCGAACCGCTTGTCGCTCAGGTCGGAAATGCCGTCGATGATGAAGGGGAACTTCTGGATCGTCGTGATGATGATCTTCTTGCCGTTTTCCAACGCCGCTTTCAGGTCGGCCGAGCGCAACGCCGGGGCAACGATGTTCTTGACCTCGGAGAAATCCTTGATGTTGTCGCGCAGCTGCTTGTCCAGCAACCGCCGGTCCGTCACCACGATGACGCTGTCGAACAGCGGTTGGTCCAGACCGCGCGCGCCCGGCAGACTAATGCTTTTGGGATAGGCTTCGATCAACTGATACGCCGCCCAGGTGATCGAGTTCGATTTGCCCGACCCAGCAGAATGCTGGATCAGATAGCTGTGGCCGACGCCGTTGGTGGACGCGTGGTCCAGCAGGCGGCGCACCACGTCCAACTGCTGATAGCGGGGGAAAATCAGTGATTTCTTGGGCAGCGGATCGGCAGCCTTGCCCTCCAGCAGCACGAAATGCTGGATGATCCCAGCAAGACTGGCGGGCAGGAACACCTCTTCCCACAGATAGGCGGTCTTATGGCCGTGCGGGTTTGGCGGGTTGCCCTCGCCGTTGTTGTGGCCCTTGTTAAACGGCAGGAAAAATGTGGCGGGCCCGGCAAGTTTGGTCGCCATGAACACCTCGTCGGTGTCCACCGCCATATGCACCAGCGCGCGGCCGAACTGCAGCAGGGGCTGTGTGGCGTCGCGGTTGTCACGGTACTGTTTCTGGCCGTGAAAGCGGGCGGTCTGGCCGGTCCAGGCGTTCTTCAACTCTACCGTGATCAGGGGCATGCCGTTCAGGAACAGCACGATGTCGATCTCTTCCAGCGGGTTGGTCTGCGAATAGCGAACCTGGCGGGTGATGCTCCAGATATTGGCGGCGAAGTTTTCGTGCACGCGGGCGGCAGAGCTGGCCAGCGGGGCGGGGTACATCAGCGAAAAGAACGCGTCATCGACCGGCAGCCCCTTTTTCAGCAGGTGCAGCAAGCCGTGCTTCTTGATCATGCGGTCAAAGCGTTCAAGGATCTTGGCCTGCCAATCCGATGGATTTCGCGATTGCAGCTTGGCCAGTTCCTTGGCTTGGGTGGTTTCCAGAAACTGCCAGAACATGCGCGTATCCAGCGCGAACTGGGCGTTGAAATCACCGGGCAGGCCGATGCGATAGGGGCCGTCGCCGACCGGGGCGGGCGCGCCTGCAAGCTCTTCGGTCGTGTGGCCGGTCAGATGTTTCTGAATGGCCTGTTCGAGTGCGACTTCGCGTGTATTGCTGACCATGCTACCCCCTAAATGACTTTGATCTTGCCGGTGACGGTCGCGTTGATCAGGCTGGTTTTGTATTCCTTGAGCGCCGCGATCTGGCGTTCCTTGATCGCGATGCCGTCTTCGATCTTCTGGGAGGCGTCATCAATATGCGCGACAATGGCCCTCTGTTCTTCGATTGGCGGCACTATAATGAACATTTTACCAAGGTGAGATGGGCCATAATGCGCAATAGTGCTTCCAGCTTTGAGCAGTTCAACCTGTGTGTCAAATGAAGGAGAAGCAAGAAAGTGTTCGAAGAATCGCTTTAGAATTAAATCCATATCCCTTATTCGTAGTCTCATAAGGCCTGTGTACAGAACAGAACCCGCAGCCTCTTTTCCTACCTCGGCAACCAATCCAGAGGATGCGCTGCCGCTAATTACCAGATCACCTTCCTCAATCAGAAAGTGATTCCATTTTCGGCGCACTTTTGCTGGGTCTAAATAGTTGCACCCTTCAAGTGTTAAGACGCTTGTTTTTGCGCCAGAAATTCGGATTAGCGGCACCCCGTCATTATGGAAATCAACTGCCATGATTCCCGGTCCCTCTTGGACAAAGACCTCCTTGGTGAAACGCCTGATTTCCCAATGCGCGGGGATTTGACCGATCCAGTCGATGCCACTGTCTTTCATGGGGGCGGCGGGGTTCAGGCCGCGGGTGACGGCGTCCTGGATGATGATCTGCCGCCGCTCGCGCAGCAGCGCGATCTGGTCTTCCTTGATCTTCACCGCCCCGTCGATCTTGGCGCATTTGTCATCAAGAAACGCCGCTATGGCGCGTTGTTCTGGAAGGGGCGGGACCAAAAGGGGAATTTCCCGCATCCGTGACTTGTTCAGATCCCACTGGCCGATACGCACACCATCTGATGCTGACCCGAAAAACGAGACGTAAAGCTTGCTCCGGATCGCACGGTTGAAGAAAGCCGGATCGATTTCCTTGGTAAAGTCGAAGATGAAGTAGGCAGGGCTGACGATCCCGGTGTGTTGGGAAACGCCGTATGACCCCTGCCAGGCCTTCATTTTGTTCATCCCGAACTGCCCAGCGCGCAACACCTTGTAGCCGCTCAGGTCGTCTGGAATGAAGTTATGGTTGCTTTCCTCGTCATCGAGGTCGCGCTCGATCACCCCTTTTTCGCGGGTGATGGAGAGAAGAGGAAGGTCGGGCCGGTTCTTCTCTGAAACGGCCCTCAGGCTGGTGCCCAGCTTTTCAACAGCCCAGTGCGCAGGAACATCGCCCACCCAGTCGTAGCCTGACGGCTTGTAGCTTTCGTGTGCGGGATAGGTGGCTTCCATCATTCCACCTCCGACAGCGCCGCGACCGGCACCCCCAGAATATCCGAGATCAGCCCATCCGCCTGCTGTTCCAGCGCCAGAATATCCGCCGTCACCTTGTCCAGGCCGCGCAGGGGTTTGTGGCGGTAGAAGTATTTGTTGAAGCTGATCTCATACCCGATCTTGACCGTGTCGAGGTTGATCCAGGCCTCGTCGACATGCGGCTTCACCTCGGCTCGGAAATAGCGGTGTATGCTGTCTTTCAGCGGCACAGACTCGCTATCGCGCAGGTCGGCGTTGGAGGCATAGGTCAGCCAGCTGCCATCGGGCTGCTTGTACAGGCCGAAGTCGGCCAGATCCGCCACATCGCAACCCAGCCGTGCCGTCACCGCAGCAAGCTCGGCGCCCGACAGGCGCAGGGATTTGTCGATGACCTTTTCGGCGTCTTCGGCATACCAGCTGACTGCGTTCAGGATCGCGTTCTTCTCGGTCGCCGACAGCTTGATCTTGCGGGCCTTCAGCGCCTTGTTCACGCGTTCGACAAAGGCGTTGTAATCGGCGGTTTCCTCGGTGCCGATGGCCTGCATCAGCGTGTGGCCATGGGCCAGAAGTTCGCGCAGGCGCTTCCAGTTGGCGGTATCCAGCAGCTTGGCGCGGGCGCTGGCGTTCAGGGTGATGCCCTGCTCCTCGCACCAGACCATGATCGGCTTGGCCTGTTCTTTCAGAAAGCCCGCGTCATAGACCGCCTCGCCATGGGTTTCCCACAGATGCTCCATCGGTTCACGCAGGGATTTTTCGAACCGCAGGGGGGCCAGCCGTGCGGCGCTGAACTGCGCGCGGCGACGGTCGGGGCGTTCGATGGTGACCTTGTGATAGCCGAAATCGGTGTTGTCAAAGATCTGCACGGCAATGCCGGTGGGATCGCCATTGGCATCCAGCTGGCGTTCTACCGGCTGGAAGGCGAGGTAGGCGCTGGTGATCGCCTCGATATGTTCAGGCGCGAATTCGCAGTTCTTGTCGCCAAGATTCTTGCGCAGCTTGCGGTACAGCAGGTTGGCGTCGATCAGTTGCACGCGGCCCTGCCTGTCGGCGGGTTTGGCGTTGGTCAGCAGCCAGATGTAGGTGGTGATGCCGGTGTTGTAGAACAGGTTGTTCGGCAACTGGATGATGGTGTCGAGCAAGTCGTTTTCGATAATGTGGCGGCGAATGTTGGATTCGCCGCTGCCCGCGTCGCCGGTGAACAGGCTGGAGCCGTTGTGGACGCTGGCGATGCGTGCGCCGACAGCGCTGTCCTTGGTGGACTTCATCTTGCCCACCATTTCCATCAGGAACAGCAACTGGCCGTCGCTGGAGCGCGGCGTTGCGTCCCTGCTTTCGACGGTGCCCCAGTAATCGGCCAATTCGACCTTGAAGCGCGGGTCGATGACGTCGTTGCCGTCCTTGATGTGCTTCAGTTCGCTGTTCCAGCTTTTGCCGTAGGGCGGGTTGGACAGCATGAAGTCGAAACGCTGGGCGGCGAATTCGTCGGTCGAGAGGGTGGAGCCGACCTTGATGTTCTCTGGGTTGTTCCCCTTGATCATCATGTCGGATTTGCAGATGGCATAGGTCTCGTCGTTGATTTCCTTGCCGTAAAGGTAGACGTCGCCGGTGGCCTTAATCGAGCCATCGGGGTCGATGACGTAGTTCTGCGATTCCGTCAGCATGCCGCCGCTGCCGCAGGCGGGGTCATAGATGGTCATGACCGGGGGCAGGCGGTCCTTGATCGGATCAAAGACCAGGTGCGTCATCAGGTGGATCACTTCGCGCGGGGTAAAATGCTCCCCGGCTTCTTCGTTGTTTTCTTCGTTGAATTTGCGGATCAGCTCTTCGAAGACATAGCCCATGCCAAGGTTGCTGAGGGCCGGGAGCGTGTTGCCATCGGGGTCTTCGACCGGATGCGGCGTGAGGTTGATGTAGGGCGAGATGAACTTTTCCAGCACGTCCAGCAGGACCTGCTTGTTTGCCATGTGCCGCATCTGCTCCAGCAGCTTGAAGCGCGAAATGATCTCTTTGACGTTGTCGCTGAACCCGTTCAGGTAGTCTTCGACATTGGCCAGCAGGATCTGCTGGTTGTTGGTGGCAGTGGCGTGCAGCTGTTTCAGCGTCCATTTGCTGGTGTTGAAGAACACATAGCCGGAGGCCGCCTTGAGCGGGGCATCGTCCAGTTCCGTCGCCTTCATTTCGTCTTTCTGAAAGCGAACTTCGTCAAGGACGGCGGCCTTGGTGGGTTCAAGCAGCGTGTCCAGGCGGCGGAGTACCACCATTGGCAGGATGACATCGCGGTACTTGCCGCGGACGTAGACATCGCGAAGGCAGTCGTCCGCGATGGACGGTCGTGTCTCGGAAGTGGTGGAAATTTGAAGGCGGCGTAATCTCCGGGTGAAC